>Ga0307285_10000070_pt1 | contig 25551 bp, 28 predicted proteins | sample ER_DNA_139_FD_194476 | JGI IMG/M metagenome (GOLD analysis project Ga0307285, IMG submission 194476) | Bulk soil microbial communities from the East River watershed near Crested Butte, Colorado, United States - ER_DNA_139 | ecosystem: Environmental > Terrestrial > Soil > Floodplain | place... | reverse complement strand
TCTTGGCGTCACGGTAGATTACAAGGGCACCACCAACCGATATCGCTACAATCAAATCTATGTCGAAGGCACTTGGTACACGGCGGGATATGTCTGATGCTGAATTTTCCCGATACGCCGAGCAATGGTCAGGTCTACTCCTTCTACGTGTGGGATGGAGAGAAATGGTCGAGGAGCGGCACAGTGTTAGCTGGCGATCCGGCGAGCGACACCAACCCGCTGATGAACGGCGTGTTGCTGCCGGGTCTCTCGTACAGCTACGCCCGCGCCGATCACGTTCATCCGAGCGACACCTCGCGCGCACTGCCGAACAATGCTGCGCTGACCGGGACCACGACAGCCGAAGCCGCCAACATCACCGGCAACATCAACATCAGCGGCACCTTCACCAGCCGCGCCAAGAGCCACTATCTCGGCATCCCGTCCGGCAACGTCTCGCCGCCACTGAAGAGCGAAGCCAACATCATCCTGTACGATGTCGGCGGCGACAACTGGTGCGGCATGGGCACCGATCTAAACGGTGCGTTCTGGATACGGACGGGTTTGTCGGGGACTCCGGGGCCAGCGCTGCTTATCGATCAGGGCCGCAACGCCACACTGTTGAAGACGCCGACAGCGCCGACACCTGCTACAGCCGACAATTCGACCAAGGCAGCGACGACGGCATACGTTATGGCCAACCCGGCCACCGGGCCGTACGTGACGCTGTCTGGTGCCAATACGATGACGGGCATGCTCTACATTGCCAACGCAGACTTTCGGACACATCGCGGCGACAGAACCGGTGTTGTGTTTCTCAACAACACGGGTGATCGCTACCTCTACTACAACGGCAGCGGCTATCATCTGCCGGGCGCGCATGCCGCTTCCGCCAACGGCAGGCTGTGGGGTCCCAACGATTACGCGCAACCGATCATCAACATTCGTCTGGCGTATGTTGCCGACTACCAGCACGACATAAACAACACGGGGCTGGTCGAGCCGTATGGCGGTTCGTGCTCAACCGGCGTGTCCGGAAACTATCACATTGGCTACACCTACGGTTATGTGCGCTACCGGCAATTCCAGATTCAGCTTGGCAACGGCGGATGGTACGCGGTGGGCTATGCTTAATTTTCCGAACACGCCAACCGTCGGTCAAAAGCATCAGGCCTATATCTGGGACGGCGAGAAGTGGTCGACCTCACCTGTCCTGACCTTCGCGGGTGGCAGCGACGCAAGCCCGGTGATGGATGGCGCTGCCAGCGCCGGAAGCAGCACCAAATATTCGCGCAGTGATCATGTGCATCCGAGCGACACATCTCGCGCACCGATCAACAACGCGACGTTCACTGGTGTGATGACGGCGGCGATGATCAATGTCAGCGGCAATGTCACGGTCAATGGCAGGCTGATCTCGACGGCGAAGGGCCACAAGTTCGGCACGGCGGGCGGCACGGCAGCGGCTGGCGCTGTGACGAAAGCCGACGCCAACATCAAGCTCTACGATCACACTGTCGAAGGGTCACCGGATAGCTGGTGCGGCATCGGCACTGACAGCAGCGGACATTTCTGGGTGCGCACCGGCTACAGCGGCAACCCGGCTCCGGTGTTCTACATCCAGAATGATCAGACGATGGTGTTTCGGGAACCTCCGACGCTGCCGACGCCTGCCGCTGGCAACAATTCAACGAGGATCGCGACGACGGAATTCGTGAAGGGTCGAGCCGGTGGCGGCAGCTACGTGCCGCTGTCTGGCGGCAGTGTTGGCACCTTGACGCAGGCCGGTGCCGACATGTGGGTGCACAACAACGGCAACTACGGCGTGATCTATCTCGGCAATTCTGGGGCGCGCTATCTGCAGTGGGATGGCGGGACATACAATTTCAACGGCGCGGCGGTGTTCGCCGGGCAGGGTCGCATCTACGGCACCAACGATTGGGGTGGTGCGATGCCGTACAACAATGCGCGGCTGGCTTACGTGACTGACCGCAACTTTCCCTACGGTGAGGGTATGCAAGAGCCCTATGGCGGCAGCACCATTACAGGACAGACCGGGAGTCAGGCCGCTGGCGATTGGATACGGCGCTTTCGACAGTTTCAATATTACACTAACGGCTGGTTCGCGATTGGCTACGCATGAAGATCATCGATCACGGCAAGTGGATTCCGTACAAACCATCGAATGATGCATGGCCCGAAGGCGCGCCTGCGCAGGCACTGTTTGCCAAGCGTGAGAGCGATGGCGTGGACTGGTACGATTACGTCAACCCACCGAAGGAAAACCGGCAGCGCCTGTTCTCTGAGAACTTCCGCGAGGACAGCGTCAAGATCGCCTTCATGTGGCATGAGAGCGAACAGCGCTGGAAAATCGGACCATCGGTGATCGATGCGACCCTGATCTTTCCCGCAAACCAGATCGTGCGCGAGATCATCGGCTTTGGCACTACCGACGAGGACGAGATCATTGCGCGGCTGCGCAGTAGGTACATCGACCCTGAGACCAACGAGATCACCGATCCGCCGCCGCCCCGGAAGATGTCCGAGGATGAGGCGTTCGTGATGAACAATCTGGCCGAGGTCATTGTCGACCTGCGGGCGCGCGTCCAGCAACTGGAGAAAGCGAGAGATGACAAATAGCGAAATTCTGGCCCAGCGCATCGAGAAGGATGTGCGCTACCTGATCGGCGATCTGCACATGCAGATTCTGGTGCTGCGCAACGTGATGGCTTTGCAGCAAGGCGAACAGCCGCAGCAAGAGCCGGTGCCGCAGCCAGCGCCGCCAGCGCCAGAACACAAAGAGCCGGAGCCGAAGCCCGAACAACACGCGCGCACCAATGGCGCGATCAACCTGCGAGGTTAGCCATGACCGTTACCCTAAGCGTTGACGCAACCAGCCGCATCGCGCGTTTCGAATTCTCTTCGCCGCATTTGCCGAGCGGTATGGTGTACGGCTACAGCGAGGTGTTGCTGCAGGAGCCCGACAGCCCGAGCAAGGGCGCGGAAATCCTGCGGCCTGTCACACCTATGATGGGCACGTCCACACCGACGGAAGGCGAGAAGATCACCTACGGAATCATGCCCGGCACCGCGATCAACCGTGGCATCCCGATGGTGATGGAGGAGACCGTCGATGTTGACGGCAACACCATCAGTTTTGCGACGGTGCTGCAGGCGATGGGCGCGTTCTTCGAGAAGTGGCGGGTGGAGGATGCGACCAAGCCGCCGCCGATGATGATGGCCGCACAGCCGCCGACGCTGCCGCCGCCGGACCCAGATATCCCGCTGGACGATCCCGTGCAGCAATGATCGACGCGAGCGGTAGGGTGCGAACGTCGTGGTTTCGGGAAAATTCCACGCTGATCTACTTCCTTATCGCGCAGTTGATCGCTATCGGCGCTGGAGGTGCCAGCATGCTGGCCTACTTCACCAAGCTGGAGACCCGGGTCTCGATCATGGAAGAGCGCGGCGCGGCCTACACGGTAGGCCGCATGGACGAGATGAAATTGAAGATCGCTGTGCTCGAACAGCAGATCGAAAGCAACGAGGCGTCGATCAGGCGCATCGTTGAGCAGTATCTGAAGAACCCGCCGAAGTAATCACACAGGTGACATCATGAAGACCACCGATTTCGTGGAACGCTTTGTCATGGATAAAGCGATGCTGGCCGACAAGAAGTTCGCGCTGAAAAAGCTCAACGACGGCTACATGGTCTGCATGCCGCGCATCGCGCGCACCGGCATTCAGGAATATCTCGGCATCGAGATGGGCAGGCCGGACCTTGAGAAGGTGCTGGTCTATCGCCCGGAATCCGAAGTGTTCTCGCACGACGCGGTCAAGACGCTGGTCGGCAAGCCGGTCACCGTCGAGCACCCCGATGTGATGATCACTGCAGAGAACTGGAAAGATTACGCGGTCGGCCATGTCGGCGATGAAGTGATGCGCGACGGCGACTGCATCCGCGTGCCGCTGCATCTGATGGACGCCACCGCTGTCAAGGAAGTGAACGGCGGTCGAGCGGAATTGTCCGTCGGATATTCCGCCATCATCGAGTGGGCTGACGGGGTGACGCCGAGCGGCGAACCCTACAACGCCAAGCAGACCTCCATCCGTGCCAACCACGTAGCGATCACCCATACCGCACGCGGTGGACCTCTTTTGCGTATGGGTGACAACCGGAGAGATACAATGGCCACCAGAACCATCAGCGTAGATAGCCTTCAGGTTACGCTCGAAGATCGTGACGCGCAGATTGTCGAGCGTCACATCGCAAAGCTCGCAGCGGACCTAGCCACGGCGCAGACCGTGCTCGCCGCCGCGCAGACCGCTGCGCAGACCGACGTTGCGAAAGCAACGACCGACGCCGCCAATGCGAAAGCCGAAGTGCAGACCAAGGATGCGGAGATCACCACGCTGAAGAGCCAACTGGCCGATGCGAAGATGACGCCGCAGAAGCTCGACCAGATGGTGGCGGCACGCGTCGCCACCGTGCAGCGCGCCAAATCGATCATCGGTGATGCGCTCGTGGTCGATGGCAAGACCGACGCCGACATGCGCAAGCAGGTGGTGCTCACCAAGCTCGGTGAGGTCGCCAAGGATTGGAATGACGACATGATCAATGCGTCGTTCAACACGCTGTCGGTTGCCACCGTCGACAACAACTACAGCGGCAACGGCCTGAACCATGTGGTGCAGGTGATCGCCAGCAACGACCCCGGCGGCGACGCACGCGGCAAGGCCTATGCCGACTACGACAAGGACATCTCCAACCGCTGGAAGACCGCAGGCGGTCGCGCCGCCAACTAATGCGGCATTACACCAGCGCCTACCCATCAATCCCATTCAACAGGAGTCACGATAATGGCCGAAACCACCCAGAGAGAAGAAGTGCAGCACGAGGAGCCCGCGAAGACCAAGGGCGAGCTTATTGCACGCAACGCAACGCAACTGGCGGCGAATGTTTCACCGTTCGCTGTGGTGCAATCCACCTTCCCCGAGCAGATGCGGCAGGGCTTCCCGGGCATGGTCAACCGCATGGTCGACTACAACGCGGTGACGCGTTCGGTCGAAGGCTCGGCGGTCTCCGGCGTTGCGCCCGCGCGCGCGGTCTCGCAATCGCTGGCATCCGACATCGGTTGCACCATCGGCGGCACGCTGAAGGATTTCGTCGGCATCACAATCCTCGATCCGACGATCATTCAGGTCATCGGCTCGACGGTGCCGCCCGAGAGCTATCCGCAATATGCCAACTGCGGCGTGCTCACCAAGGGTGAAATCTTCGCCACCGCCACGGTGCCCACGGTCACTGGCGATCCGGTGCACTTCGGTGCTGCGGATGGCGTCCTCACCAACACTGGCGGCATCGGCCCGGTTGTCGGCGCGCGCTGGAAGCATACGCGTCCGGCCAACGAACTCAACGTCGTGCAACTCGGCATCCAGCGCTAAGCGAAACAGCTTCGCGCCTTTCGGAGAAAGCCACAGCCATCAGGAGTCAGAGAGATGAACTACCATATGTTTCAGAGAGACGCGCAGCAACTCGCGTACAACTTCGTGGTCAACCAGACCACGGCCATCGAGAATCAGGTGATCCGCATCCAATATCCAGAGGTGCAGTATCCTGATCTCGTCCCTGTCGACACCAATACCGGCAACGAATGGGTGAAAAGCATCACCTATTACAGCGCCGACATGGTAGGTCGCGCGGATTGGTTTCACCACACGGCGCTCGATGTGCCGCTGGCTGAACTGAGCCGCGAGAAATTCGAGCGCGGAATGGAGATGGCCGCCATCGGTTATCGCTACACGCTCGAAGAGGTCGCCAACGCGATGAACACGCCGGGCCTCAACCTCACCGCAGACAAGGCAGCAGCCTGCCGTCGTGCCTACGAGGAGTTCGTTGACAACCTCGCGCTGCGCGGTTCGGTGCCAAAGAACATGCAGGGGCTGATCAACTCGTCGCTGGTGACGGCGACGACAGCACCGGCAGACGGCACCGGCTCGGCAACGACCTTCGCCTCGAAGACCAACCAACAGGTCATCCGCGATATCAACTCGGCAATGACCGGTATCGCCACCGGCACCAATTGGCTCTACTACGCCGACACCATCCTGTTGCCGCCCGCCGTGCTGGTCGGTCTGGCCGGGCGCATCATCGAATACTCATCGATGACGCTGCTCGATTGGATCAAGCAGTACAACGTGCTCACGGTGCAGACCGGACGACCGATCACGCTGGCTGGCGTGCGCGGACTTGAGACCGCTGGCCTCGGCGGCATCTCGCGCATGGTGGCCTATCGCCGCGATCCCGAAGTGCTGAAGATGTGGATTCCCATGCCGCATCGCTTCCTGCCGGTATGGCAGCGCGGGCCGCTGGTGTTCGACGTTCCGGGCATCTTCCGTCTCGGCGGTGTCGAGATCAGGCTGCCTGCGGCGATGCGCTACCTCGACGGCGTCTAGCAAAAGCGCAGGCGCAAAAGTGCCTGCCTATTGCTCCACCTCAAAACCATTACAGGAGAACATCAACATGGCGAAGATCAAGAACACGGGCTTCCAGCCGCGTGGCTTCAATACCGAGGAAGGCAGCCACGTCATCGTGAAGCCCGGCGAGGAAGCCGAGTTCAACATGACCGAAGCAGACTTCAAGCATCTGCAGGAGACGATGGAGGGTCTTCCCGATCCGAAGCCGTTCGAGGTTTCCGGCAGCCACGGCGGCGTCAAGGCCAGCAAGGCCAACAAGGAAGCTGAAGAGATGCCTGCGCAATCCACCGAGCCGCCGACATCGCAGCCGCATCAGGAGAACATGCAGCCGACGGTGACGCCGATGACGGAGAAGGAACGTCAGGAGCGTCAGCAACGCAGTGCCACGCCGCAACGCGGCAAGCAGGATGACGACGACAACGGCAGCACACGGACCTCGCACCGAGGCAGGTGATATGGCGATCACCACAACGATGCCACCCACCATCGCTGAATTCCGGAAGGCGTTTCCGGAGTTCGCGTCGGCCAGCGATGACCAAGTGCAAATGGCCATCGATACGGCGATGACATGGGTGGACACTTTCTGGTTCTGGCCAGACGCCAAACTCGCGGTGATGTATGCCGCCGCGCATTATCTCTGGCTGCACGACAAGGCCAGCGGCGGCCTCATTACTGGCGGCGGTGGGACCGGCGGCGGCACACCGCCTGTTGTTGATTCCGAAGCTGGTTTGATCTGGGTCAAGAGCGTTCGCTTCCGCGACCGGCAGGTGACCTATGACCGGGTCTCCGGCAGCGCGTCGGGGACCGAAAGCAAGACCGAAAAGGTCTCATCGTCGTCGGAGGATTTCTGGAATTCATCCCCCTACGGCCAACTCTATCTCTCGTTTCGCAGGCGCAACGTCCCCCACATCGCGGTGATCTGACATGGAATACACCCTGCCCGTAAGACGCTTGCGCATGACGGCGGTGCTGCAATCCATCGACGGCGGCGGCTCGCCCGGCAAGATCGAGCTTCGCAACGCCGAGCGTGTCATCCTCGCCACGCTGCTCTTGACCATGCCGTCGTTCTATCTGGTCGGCGACGATCTGGTGCTGACCGCGCCGACGTCCGGCTTCGTCGCCATCGAAGGTCAGGCAACCATCGGCACCATCTCCGACGGCGCTGGCAACATCGTCATCGATGAGATGACGGTCGGCGTCGACACCACCGAGGACGAGGTGCACGACTACGAGATCGTGCTCGATGATACCTCACTGCTGATCGGCAAGCAGGTCACCATCGTGCATGCAACGCTGGAGCATGGCTGATGGCGACGGCCCAACGCAGGATATCTTCACACCGAACTCACATCGGCCACGTTGAGAACGCCGGGTGCATAATCCCCGGCTCCGTCGAGGTCGGTTTAGGAGATGTCGATGCCCACTGTCAATGACAGCAAGCCAGTCGACGTGCGCGTCGATGCAGTGTTCGGCGAACCCGTGGTGCTGAAGCCGATGAAAATTCAGGAGGGCGGCTATCGCGCATCGGTGCCCGATCCATCGCGCGTCGAGGTGATCGCTACCGGCATCTATGACACCACGCGCGGTTCGGAGGGCGGCGGCGCTACCACGATCCACCGGCAGGCCACGGTCGACACCATGCTCTCGATCCGGCTCGAACCCTGCGAGCAATGCGACCTGAAGAAAGGCGACCGGGTTTATTTTCCGGATCGCGACGAAACCCACGAGGTGACGTTCGTGCATCCGGATTACAGCGGAAGGTGGGATGTGCACATGGTCAGGGTTCTGGAATGAGCGTCGTTCGCATGCTGACACGCATGAGCGCGGTGGCAGCATTGCGCGGCCAGACGTGGGCCGACAAGCGCGTGTTCGATTCCGACAACACGCCGCTCTCCCAAGCGCTGATGCTGAACGAGGCGGCCAAGCCCTACATCGTGGTCTACACCGACAGCGACAACCGGATGGAGCAGAACGGCACCGACATCTACGGCATGCGGCGCGAACTCAATCTGGTGCTGGAGATCGGCGTCGCATCCAAGGTCGAGGGCACCACGGGCGACGCGCAATTGAAGATTCCGCTGACCGATGAGGGCATGGAGCTTGCGCTCGACATGGTCGAGGAGCAGGCGCTGGCGGCGATGTTCGCCTCGCCCGATAATGATTGGTCGGAATTGCTGAAGTGCTTCGTGCTGCGCATCGAGCGGCTGACCGGACAGCGTGGCGCATCCGGAGATCGCGACCGGCGCTGGGCGGCGCGCCAGATCGGAATCGTCTGCGATGTGATCTCCGATCTGCCGCCGGGCGTGCCGGTGCCGGAAGATCATCCGATCAACCGTTTCATCCAGTGCGCCCAGATGCATCCCGAGGCAGACATGGATCACGCGGCGGAAATCTGCGCGGCGCTTGCTTCGCGAGAGGGAGCGCCGGAATGGGAGAAGGTGCAAGCCACGCTTGGCGTGCGCAGGATAGCAATCCGCGCCATCGGGCTTGCACCACTTTCGTCCGAGCTTGCAGTGACCGCGACGGCCTACGGCGACGACCTGACCGACAGACGCGGCGAGGCACCGATCCTGCGCAGGCTCGGGCTCGATGACGTCCAGATGGAGAAGGACGAGAGCGTCGGCCTGATGGACGAACAGACCATCGAGACCAACGTCGTCACCAGCGTGCCGGTCGAGAAGCCGGACAAGTTCAAGGCCGACGGCGAGGTCGAATGAAGATCGCTGTCGATGCCAGTGATCTGAACAATTATTCGCGGAAGCTGACCAAGGCTGAACAGGGCACCACGCCGTCGCTGATGGTCGGCCTTAACGAGGTCGGCGACGGTCTGGTGTCGGTATTGTCGACATCACTATCGAGAGACACCGGGCTCGCTGTTGAGCAGGTGCGCGGCATGATCACGGTAAAGCGCGCCAGCAAGAACAGCCTGAGTTACGACGTCATCGTCAACAACCGTTTGCTGGAGGACGACCCGAGCACGCTGGAGGGCAGGCGCGAGAGCCGCGACTTCGGCACGCGGCAGCCGGGCTCGCTGGTCATCGTCGTCTCCAAGAACGACGAGCTTGTCTGCATGGATTGCGAGGAGTTGCAGGCCGCAGGTCCGATGCCAATCGAGATCGCGCGCGAGCACATCCCGAAGCATCCGCACTGCCGCTGCGTGATCATGCCGTACGTGCCGAGAGGCAGGCGGCTGCCGGTGACGATGACATCGCTGTCGGGCACCAGCGCATCGCGACGAACGGGAGGACGCCGACAGAACGCCGACATGACGTTGCGACAGCTTGCGCAGGACATCCTGAACAAGACCGCGACCAAGATCAGGATCGAACTGAAGTGAGGCATCATGGCTGACGACTATCAGCGCATCATCGCACAGATCGCAGACCTGCGGCGTCAGATGTCTGAACAGACGCAGCACGGCACGGTGCATGAGGTGAAGGGCACCAAGATCAGGATGCTGCTCGGCAAGAACAAGCAGGGCAAGGAAGTGCTGTCGCCGTGGATCAACACCGGCAACATGCGCGGCGGCGCTCGCGAGCAGCGGTTCTACAAGAAGGGACAGAACGTATCGATCTTCGCGCCCGGCGGCGATGTCGCGCAGGGCATGCTGATGCCGTACGCGCCGAACAAGGACTTCAAGACGCCGGAGCACGCCGACGGCTCCGGTCAGGACGAGGAGAGCTATCAACTCGAAGACATGCGCGCCAAGCAGACCAAGGAAGGTTTTGACAACTGGCTGCAGCCCGATGAGGACGACAAGAAGGGCGGCCAGCAACAGGGCGGCCAAGGCGGCGGTGGTGGTGGCGGTAAGCAACAGAAGAAGGGCCACGTCGGCGGCGACAAGGCGGTGATGAAAGCCCGCATGAACAAGGAGACCGGCCACACGCTGCGCGTCGGCAAGGACAGCCGTGTAGCAGCGGCAAAGGACGGCGCGAAAATCCGGATGGGCTCAGATTGGGTGGTGGTGTCGAAGGGCAAGATCATCTTCTCGAAGCCGCCGATCCTCGGCAAGGACCCGATCAAAAACGACGACAAGTAACTCAACAGGAGAAGCGACATGCCAATGGTTCAGACCCCGCGCATTCTGCACAAGTTCTACATCTACGACCCCAATGTCAGCGACACGCTCGGCGGCCTGACCGTGAAGCAGGACAGGGACGACAAGGGCAACCCGAAGGAAGGCACCAAGCACGTGCTCGCCGTTGCGCAGCAAGTGCAATACTGGATCGATCAGGGGCTGATGGGCGACAAGCCGGTCGGCGAGATCGGCGAGGCCGCCAAGAAGATGCTGGCGCAGGTCACGCGCGGGCGCAGCGAGGACAACGACGCCGATCCGAAGCGGATTCCGAGGTACGACAGGCGCATCCAATCCGGCGCGCCGATGTTCGCTGGCGTCGGCGGCTACTCTGGACGGCAGACCCGCAGCCACAAGGGCAAGAAGCAGGAGCCGTTCACGTCGACCAACCCGGACAACCCGCAGGCGCAGGCCAAACCAGAAGGAGGTCCGCGCGACAAGCGGGTGCCGCCGACAACGCCGCCGAGGTAAGCGGCGATGGCGAACGAACTCTACGATCCCACCTCGGACATGTGGCCAGACCTTCGCTATGGCCGCATCGTTCTGAACCCTGTGCGCATCGGCATGGACCGGATCACCGGCAAGATGCTCACCGGGTGGGATCACGTCGAGCAATCGATGTTGCTGATCTTCTCGACGCGATACCACGAGCGGGTGTTGCGTCGGTGGGTCGGTTCGTTCGTGCCTCACCTGATCGGCGAGAACGCGACCGAGACCACGATCTGCCGGTTCTACTGGGCGATCTCCACCGGGCTCGATCTGTGGGAGCCGAACTATCGCATCCAGCGCGTGCGCGTCGGCAAGCGTGCCGATGGCTCCGGCCTGACCTCGCCGGAGGAGCTTCGCAGGGGCGAGCTAACCACATCGATGGATGGCATCTACCGGCCACGCGGCCACCTCGGCAACGACACGCCGCAGGTGCGACGCGCCACCGGGCTGGTGTCGCGCGGCTACAATCTCTGGGAGCGGCAGGGAGGTTACATCTCCGGCGCTCCGCCGCTCGGCATCGGCACCACACCCAACATTCCGCCGGGGAGCCAATTATGAGCGACGTCTACATCCAAGGCGGCGGACAGGCACTGGCCGACAGGCTGACCGATAGAATCTCGGTCATCCTGCCAGCCAACCTGCAGCCGATGATCGTGCTGGAGAAGCTCGACGTCGAGCAAATCCTCGCTGACCGGATGGCGCGGCTGAAGCAATTGTGGATGCAGTACGATCCGCCGGTTGCTGCGCAGTACGACGTCGAGGAGCTTGAGTTCGATCCGATCAAGATCAACCAAGAGGCGTGCAGCTATTTCGAATTGATGCTGCGGGATCGCGTCAATCAGGCGGCTCGCTCGATCACGCTGGCCTACGCCATCGGTACCGATCTCGATGCTATCGCCTCGCGCTATCCCGGCGGCGTTCCTCGCCTGCCGGGCGAGAGCGACGACCGCTATCGTCGGCGCATCTGGCTGTCGCCAAACACGTTGTCACCGCATGGCACGGCGGAAGCCTACGAATTTTGGGCGCTCACCGCGCTGCCGTCACTACGCGACGTAACGGCCATTCGCTCAGTGCAGCACGATTACTATCCGACAATCCTGATCACCTGCCTGAAGGAGCCGCCTGCCGGTCCGAAGCCGACGGATGAAGAGCTTGTGACGATCCGCGCCTACATCCAGAGCCTGTCGCGCATGGCGCTGACCGACGTGATCTCGGTCAACCCGCCGAAGATCAGGGAGATCGAATACAAGATCGTGGTGTGGCTGTATCCCGGCACGGCGCAGGACCAGACCATCACCAAGATCAGGGACAACATCGCAGCGCTGATCAACGACCAATACTGGCTTGGCCACGATCACAGCCACACCGCGATCCATGCGGCGTGCCGGATGAGCGGCGTGCATCACGTCGACATCGTTTCGCCGGAAGACAACGTGTTCGTGCCGCTGGATTGGCTGGTCAGGGTCACAAGCCTGTCGATCACCTACGGCGGGCGCGCCCTATGAACGACATCGTCACAGAGGGGCTGATCAAAGCACCCGGTGCGAAACTGCTCTATCGTTCGGCGTCAGGTCTCGAAAAGGCGATGGCCGACGTCGACGGTGAGCGGCTGATCGGCACCTATGCCGAGATCATCATCGACCAGTGGGACCCCTACAAGATCAGCTACAACAACCTGCCCTATCTCGGCTACGCGCAGGGCGTGCTGTTGTGGGAGGAGGGCTGGAGCGAGAGCACGCAACGCGAATGGGTGGCGCGGCAGTTCGAATACAAATCGCTGCGCGGCACGCAGGCCGGAATCGAAATGGCGCTCCACTACAGCGGGCGGGATTTCGTCGGGCCGGTCGGTTACGAGGTGGTGCAGGCGATCCGTCCGCCGCAGGCGTTCTTCGCCTCGCCCTCGATGGACAAGGCGGCCTACGATTTCTGGATTCACATGATGCCGTCGATCCGCATCACCTTCGAGGAGGGGATCGGTTGGGACGGCGTTGATGTGCTGTATTCCGACAAGGGCGGCGTCAACGATTTCGTCGGGCTCGATGATGGCGAGGCGCTGCACGGTCGCAAGGCGTATCTGCGGCTGCGGACCGGGCAGGACATCCCGCTGCAAATCTACACCTTCACCAAAGAGATCAACGGCGTCGCCTCGGTGGACTTCGAGCAGATCGCGTTGCCGGGGCAGGCCGGTCACGCCATCATGACCGAGGACTTCGTTAACGATGAGAGGTTCGTCTGTGCTGAAGCCATCGTGCCGAAGCTGATCACGGTGCGCGTCGACGGCAGCTATAGCCACGAGCAGAGCCAACTGCATCTCGACATGGTGCTGCCCGGGCTTGAGCCTATCGATGTGCGCTATGAGCGCAATAGCGACATCGGCTGGGGCAATTCGTTCTTCTTCGTCGGCGATTGGAGCGACAGCCGCAACATCACGCACCCGAGTGACCTGCCGCATCCTGATCACGAGCTTCCAGACACCATCCCGCGTCCGGAGCACCCGATAGTGCTGCCGCCAACGCCGCCGAACACCGTTCCTTATCCGGTACCGCCGGTCCCCGTCGTCTACTACGCCGACGCCGGATACGACGCCGCGCGCATGCTGGCTGATCGCATCTTCCTGTACGACCCTGACATCGTCGCGACCATCACTGGCGGCATCTCCTATGTCGGCGTCGATTACGTCTCATGGCCCGCCTACACGGCGGACCTGATGATCCACCTTCATGCCGATGACGATTGGTGGAGTTGGTTCGGTGATGAAGGCTTCACCACCGACGACAATTACTTCGCGAGCGCAGTCGACATGGCCGACTTCGACCGCGCTAGCCGAGCCGTCGTCACTTCACAGGCGCTGAGAGATCGTGTGCGCGTTGCCTACGACCCGACGCGCCTGATCGAGCTACGCGAACGCGCTTACAACGAAACCACCATTGACCAGCAAGTCGTGAACTTGCTCTAGGAGAGGCAGCATGGAACGGAAAGTTAATATCCAAGATTGGCAGAAGGTCACGGTCGAGGACTTCAACAACTTCGGTTTGTTTCCACGCGCCTCGTTTGATCACATCGTGGCGGATACTCTCATCCCCGGCATGGCCTACACCGGCTTCACCACGGTGCAGACCGCGCCTGCGGTGGTCACCGTCGGCAACGGCAGGCTCTACCACAACGGTCTGGTGTTCTATAACGACAGCGAGGGCGGATCGTCACTCGACATGCTCGGCGTGCTGCCGGTGGTGACGCGGCGCTATGTCGGCGTGGTGGCGTGGGGCCAAGAGATCGAGACCGATACCGAACCGAGAACCTTCCTCACGGACCCGGTGACCCGCGCCACGGTGGCGCGTGTGGTCTCGACCGAGAACCGCAGGTGGGCCAACGTCTCGACCGTGATCGGCGCTGAAGGCCCGGACCCGCAGCACCCGAGCGTGGCGTCGAACACGCTGGCGGTTGCATGGATATTGCTGGACTCTACCGGCATCGTCTCGATCCAGATGGTGGACGAAAACCGCGCGCCGAACGTTACCGATCTCGATGCCCGCATGAACGAGATGGATGCGTGGCGCACGCAAACCGCGTCACGCCTCGACACGCTGGCGACCGACATGGCTGCGCTGGCCGCCCGGTTGAACGGCACCGCTGGAATGAAGTTCGTGCTGCAGATCGCAGCCGACGTTGCACGCGTGAAGGAAAAGAGCGGGCTGCCTGACACCTATTCGTCTTGGGGAGCCGATCATTTCCTGACGCCTGACGAGACCGATCTGTATCACGTGGATTATCTGGCCAAGGTGGAGGAAGGCATTCGCTTCCCGAACGCAGCCGAACGTGATGCGCAGTTCGCATTGCTGAACCCGATGGACCCCGGAGTAATCAACCAAGCCAACTTTGTGCTGCCGGTCTACGATCAGGTAGTTCGCATCGAGGTGCTCGGTAAAGACTCCGAGATGTCGATCTCGCAATATCAGTACCAGACGATCTCATGGGAGCTTTGCGCCAAGACCCGCACGCGAATTCGGTGGGGCACGCCATTCGTGGTCTGCTCCAATGGCTGGTGGTGGTTTGCACCAGCCGGTCATGACTACGGCACCGGCTTCCTGCAATCCCATGAACAATCAGGCGTCGGCGGCTATACGCCGAACACTGATCTGATCTACGACCCGGTCAGGAACATCCTGACGCGCGGCACCGAGACCTTCCAAATCCTCGATGTGATGGACAACCCGAGCCACACGGTTCTCCGGCTGGTGCAGTTCTGGGTCGATGAGATCATCGACAGCTATTACTGGCGGCAGGTGGTCACCATCGAAGGCCTGTCCGGGTCGGTGATCTCACAGACCTACCTGAACTCTCAGGGCGGCTGGATGACCGGTGTTGATATCTTCTTCACGCGTATCGCCACAACCGGCGACGTTCACTGCCTAATCTGCGAATGCAACGCGGCGGGCGCTCCCAACTTCGAGCGGACCATCGCGCGCTCGACGCTCACTGCGGACCGGCTGCGTGCGCCGCCGAACGGTACCAAGTTCGACTTCATCCCAACCTATCTTGCCAAAGGCCAGCGCTACGCCATTGTCCTGCAGACGCCGGGCAACCACTTCGTCGCGCTGGTGCACAACAACAAGTTCGCGCAGGGCTCGATGTTTCAATCGAGCGATGGGGCATGGTCGGTCGGCGATCTCACCAAGGACCTGTCGTTCCGGCTTTACTTCGCGAGATTCCGCACCACGCAGTGCACCACGCAATTGCTGTCGCTCGAATTGAACGGCGGAATTTCTGCCATCGATCTCAATTTCGACAGCACCAAGCCGCCCGGAACAGCGATCAATTTCGAGGTGCAGGTCAACGGAATCTGGCGGCCTCTCGGCTACTATCACGAAGGCAACCCGTTGGTAGCTCTGCCACCGCTGTTGCCGTTCAGGGTCACCCTGCTTGGCACCACGGACGAAATGCCGGGCTTTGGTGTTGCGTCCAACTCGCGTTCGCTGACAACGCGTCCGCGCTCGGACTTCCGCCACATCTCTACCGCCCGCACCACGCCCGGTCCGGTGACCACGGTGTACTGCGACTTCCGTCTGGAGTCGTGGCGTGGCGCTCCATACCACAGCTTCACGCCACGGCTGTTGGTGGGCGCGGGCTACGTCAACGCGAGGACGCCATCGCTGATCCAAGACGAGGTTTCTCCGGATGACCCGACGGTTCTGGTGAGAAGCTGCACGTGGAATCTCGCTGCGCTCGGTGGCGTCGCCATCACGGCCTACAAGATCAGGTCCGAGGGCACCACCGATAACGTGAACGCCCTTTTCTTGGTGGGCGAGCGCGTCGACATCGCCATCGCTTAAAAGGGAGAACTCAATATGGCTACGGATAAATATCCGCAACGCAACGTCAACATGCCGATGGAAGAGGGAGCGCTGGCGGCGGCGCGAGCCCGGCTCGATCCGGGTGGAGCGCCGACAGGGCTCATGCCCTATGTGCCACAGGACGGCAAGGGCTCGCGACGTGAAATACGCAAGGGGGAATGGGTCGATGACCGGGTGATGGTGATCGGCTCTCCGACGTCGTCCCCGTCGAAGGACTCGCCGCCGGAATGGAAGAAGAGCGGTCGAGCGTTGCCCACCTTCACCGCAGGGAAGGTCTATCAGGTCACGCTCGGCAAGGCCTGCATCTTCGCCGGTCGCGCACTGGCTCCGGCGAAGAGCTACCAGATGACCGGCGAGACATGCCTCGATCCAGAAGTGCAACCGTGCATCGTTGACGCGGTCGAGCTTGGCGACACGCCGGTCGACCCGGACGTGCCATCGAGCCCGGACGTGACGCCAGAACCGGAGCCGGAATCCACCAAGGCCAAGAAGAAGGCGTGACCACATGGCACTGAAGCGGCTTGACGAAGAGTTCGAGCTAAAGCCCGGCACGCAACTGCTTCCCTACATGAAGCGGTTGCTGCCGTCGCTGGAAGGTCGCTTCCAGAATCTGGAATCGACGCAAGACCTTCTCGCTGGCGTCAACGAGGAAATTCGCGCCGCCGCGCTGTTGCGGATGAACGAAATCCTGATCCCGGCCACCAAGGACATCTTGGAGGTCACCCAGCTTGGATTCCTGCTCGCGCCGGTCGATGGCGAGTACGAACTGGTCATGGGGTACATGACGCTGCAGATCGAAGAAGGTGTGCAGCGTGAGACCTTCACGCCATCGCCTTATCTGATCATCGAGCACACGCCTGACGACTACGCCATCGCGCGCACGATGTCGTACGATCAGGAGCTTGGCATCCTTGAGATCATGATCACGGCGCTGCATGGAGACCCGGGGCCGCACAGCGACTGGGTAGTGTCATCGACACCGGGCATGGCGGATTCCACCAAGCTCTATCACGACGCGGTCGGCCCGATGCACGACACGGTGGTGGCGGACCACGCCGAAGTCGTCACCATGTATAATTCGATCCTCAGTGTTGCGGAGGATTTGGAGGGGGCCGGTATCGATCTCTTCAACTACGTCCGCAAGGACGGCACCACGGCGTTCACTGCGGTGCAGCCCGGCGTGCATCCGAACATCAACTCGAACGACAACATGCTGGCGACCACGGCATGGACCCGTGCCCGGATGAACGAGTATCTGATGGGATCGATGTCGTCATCGGGCGCGGTGATGACCGGCCCGCTGTATCTGTTCGGTCCGCCGTCACAACCGACGATGGCGGCGACCAAGGCCTACGTCGATGCGATCATCGGCGCTGGCGGCACGGTCGGCAATATCCTGACGATCACCACATCAAACCCGGCGCTGCGGCTGCGATCCACCGCAACCGGAGAGCATCGCATGATAGAGGCGCTGTCGGTCGACGGCGTCAGGCGATGGGTGCTGTCTCTCGCTGATACCTCACCAGAAGGCGGCGGCAACACCGGCTCCAACGTTTCGTTGCTGCGCTACGCCGACAACGGCGTCTTCATCGATACGGCATTGAGCGTCAACCGCGCCAACGGTGCGCTCAGCGTCAAGGGCCTCAACTATAACGGCACGTTCTCCGGTATCGGAAACGTCGACATCACCGGAATCGTTACGCTGTCCGGCGCACTTAACGCTGGCGGCAACGTCAAAGCCGGGTCCGGCACGCTGGAGCTTGGCCAGACCGGCACCAAGTACATCAGCTATAACGGCACCGACTTCGCCTTCGTTGGCGGATCGGCGTTGACAGCCATCAAGGCACCGCAAGGTTTTTCCGGGGTGAACTGGAATTCTTCGTTTCAGAGCACGCCAGTATCAGGATGGTTGTTCGGCGGCGAAACCAACGCTGCCGCCAACGCACCAAATGCAGGCTGGTGGTTTCAGGCCAACCTGCGCCACGGCAACGCCAGCAATTTCTGGGGCATGCAACAGGCTTGGGGCTGGGAAGATAACCCCAATGAGTTGTGGACCCGCAACTGGAGCGGTGGCGTTCCGGGTGCTTGGGTGCGCTTTCTAAACTCCAGCAATTTCTCGCTCTATGCACAGCCGAGGGACGTGCAACTGTTCTCCACGGTCCCTGCCTACGCCATCCCGCACGGCTACTGGACGGTCGGTACCGATCAGGGCAAGTGCCTCGTCATGTACGTCAATGGCGGACAGTGCACCATCAACGGCGGGCTCTATCCGGTCGGCACCACCATCACCTACGCCAACCGCGCAGGCACCTGCTACATCAACAACACCGAGACGATGTTTCGATCCGGTGGCAACAGCTACGCTGGCAACCACACGCTCGCGGTCAACAGCATCGCCACCGCGATCAAGACCGAGGGCGGCGTCTGGATCATCTCCGGAGCGCTGACCTAAATGGCCGGTGCGCAGCAAGCGAGTTTGTTGACCGGTGGAAGGCAGCGACCGGCGACGTTCGACTGGCTCGTTGTGGCCGGTGGTGGTTCTGGCGGTTGGGGCACGGGAGGTGGTGGCGGCGGCGGTGGTGTTCTCGAAGGCACATCCGCGATGAACGCTGGCGGCTATCCTATCGAGATCGGCGGCGGCGGCTCTGGATATAGCGGCGCTGGCTACACCGGAGTCAACGGCGGCAACACGTACATCCACGGCGTCGTCGGCGTCGTCGGCGGCGGTGGTGGTGGCGGAAGCTGGTCGCCATACGTGGCCTCGGCCAGCAATGGCAATGGCGGTGGCTGCGGCGGTGGTGCTGCCTACACGACCGGGCAGGGCGGTGGCACACCCGGTCAGGGATACGATGGCGGCAGTAGCGCCGGAGGATACGCTGCGGGCGGCGGCGGCGGCGCTGGCGGCCCCGGTGGTTCACCAACCGGTCCATCCGGCGGCGGCGGTCCCGGCAGAGGTTGCTTCAACGGCGGCACCTATGGCGGCGGCGGTGGAGGTGGCGGTCCCTCGCACATCCAGCCGCAAGCTCCCGGCGGCTCCGGCGGCGGCGGTTCTGGTGGCCTGAACGGCAACGGCAATCCCGGCGCGGCCAACTCTGGCGGCGGCGGTGGTGGTGGTTGCTACACCGGCATATTCGGATCGCCGCAATACTTCCACGGCGCAGCGGGCGGCTCCGGCATCGTTGTGATCCGCTACCTCGGAAAGCCGTGGGCGAGTGGCGGCGCTGTGTGGGAGAGCGGCGGCTACACCTATCATCAGTTCACCGGGAATGACACTTGGTCTGTCCAGTAACCCATCTGTGGAGATCACATGGCTGACACTGCATTCTTCGAAGGACGACAGACCACACCAGTGCCGCCTGCGCATGCGGTCCCGCAACCATCGCCGCTGCAGATGCTGGCGACCGCGATGGAGTGCAACCCGGTCGGCTCGGTGATGATCACACCCATAGTGCAGGACCAGTTGGTGGGCGACTACGTCCGCGAGATACGAGTCTTCTCAGCGCCTGCAGCGCACGCTGAGCCGATCATGGTGCTGTCGGTGAGGCTGCACGCGCTGACCATCAAGGCTCTCGAAATATCAACCCCCGCTCACGTGATCTGAACGATCCCAACAGGAGAAACCAGAATGGCTGACCCAGTATTCGGCATTAGCATCCGCAAAGTCGATGAAGGCGCGCGTCCGGTATTGGGCGCTGACCTTTCGACCATTGGAATCATCGGCCCGGCACCGCTCGCGGACGCGGCGCTGTTTCCGTACGATACGCCGATCTTCCTGAACTCGAACGACACCAACAAGACGCGCAAGCTCGGCGAGTTGGGTTATCTGTCCGACGCGGTTCGCGGCGTCAACGATCAGCTTGGCGAGACGCAATTCGCCGCGCGCATCGTTATCGTCCGCACGCCGGAAGGCATCGATCCCGATCCCTCGATCAAGATGCAGCAAACGATCTCGAAGATCGCTGGCGACAGCCTGACCGGGACCGGGATGTGGGCGTTCCTGAAGTCGTCACAGAAGCTCGGCTTCACGCCGCGCATCCTGATCGCGCCGGGCTATACATCGCAGATGGCGAACGGCGTCGGTGCCATCGAGCGCACCGCGCCGGGCGAGGGTTACCTCACTGATCACATGTATCCGCTGACGTTCTCCGGCGGCGGACCGAACGCGGTGCAGGCGCAGGGGCATGCCTTCGGCCTGTCCAATGGCCAGCTTGGTGCGGTCCAGCTTGAGATGCCGGGCGCATGGTACGACACGCCGCCCACCATCGTGGCACCTCCTCCGGGCAATCAGGCGGCGTCGGCAGCGGTGGATTCTGGCGGCATCGGCTACGGCGTCGGCGAGCAATTGATCCTGCCGAACCAGATCATCCTCGTCGTCGCCACCGTCGGCGCTGGCGGCGAGGTGCTGACCACCACGGTGGCCAACCCGGGCTTTGTCGTCGGCACCACGACGCCGCCAACGGCACCGTTGGATGTCACCGCTACCAGCGGCAGCGGCACGGGTGCCGCCTTCATCATCACATGGGAAGAGACCGGCGAGCTTGCGACCTACACAGCGACCATCGTCTCCGGTGCCAACCCGGTGGTTGCTGGCGCGACCTCGATCTGCAACCAGCTTCTCGCGCACATGATCGTGGAATCGTCGGGCTCTTCGCTGCAGAACGATCTCGATTGGCGCGAGACCATGCAGAGCCATCGCCTGATCCCGCTCTCCGGCGGTTGCCGTGTGATGGACCCGGTGACGTCCTACATCGTAATCCGTCCGCTGGCATCGCGCATGGCGGGCATCATGGTGCGGCGCGACCACGAGACCGGCGCGCCGTTCCATTCGGCGGCTAACCAAGCGGTGCAAGGCATCATCTCTCCGAACCGAGAGATCGGTTTCAACCTCACCGACAGTGCGAACGAGGCGCAGGAATTGTTTGCTGCGAACATCGGCGCGCTGATCCGTGGCGAGGTCGGCGACGACTTCGCCATCGCGTCGGGCGGCTTCGTGCTGATCTCGACCGACAATGCAGGCGAAGACCCGCTCTGGCAGATGTACAACGTCATGCGTGGACGCGACTACATCCACCTCGGCATGCTGCGCTCGCTGCGATACTTCCTTGGCCGGTACAACATCATCGGCCACACCGTGCAGGCGATCCTCAACACCATGAGGTTCTTCCTGCGCGACCTGCAGGCCGATCAGCACATCCTCGGCTATCAGGTCAACTTCCGGACCGAGGGCAACTCGCCTGAACAGATCAGGCTCGGCCATCTCACCGTCGGCTTCAAGGCAGAAGAGCCGCCGGTCCTCAAGCACATCACCATCGAATCCTCGCGCTATCGCGAGGCTATCGATGCAATGGTGGCCGATCTCGCCACGCAACTGAACCTCGCATCCTCGTAACCCGCTCGCGAAGGCGGGTGGCGGCGGACAGCACGAACTGACGTGCTTCAAACTGTAGGGGCGACTGCAAGCGCCCGTCCGCCAACTTTTTTCCGGAAACCGAAAAGGAAGAACCTATGGCCAACGCAACGATCTACGTCATGGAAAGCGCCAACCTGATCTGCGGTGACACTCGCGGCTCAAGCGCTCCCGGCATCTCGACCCATCTGGTGCTGCAGGAATTGAAGCTGCCCGGGCTGGAAGAGAACTACGTCGACCACGCTCCCGGCGGCGCATCCATCGCCATCGAGATTCCAACGCACATGAACAAGCTGGAATCCACCTTCAACCTCGCAGGCTGGGACCCGGCGTTGATGGCCTACATCGGCCAGAACGATCCCTACTATCAGCGCTTCACCGCCTACGGCCTGATCCGTGACCGGCGCACCAGCAAGGCGCTGCAGGCAATGGCGATCATGGAGGGCCGTCTCGGTCGCGTGAACCCGACGGCGTTCTCGATGGGCAACCTGATGGCGCACGAATACTCCATCAAGAGCATCGTGTCGTACCAGCTTTACATGCAACTGTCCGAGAACGGCCAGTTGGATGAAATCTACAACTGGGATTTCTTCACTTCGAGCCGACGTATCGGTGGCAAGGAAACCAACCGTGACATGATCACGATGCTGGCTATTCCGGGCAACGCCGTCGACACCGAAGGCCCGGCGGTAGGCGGCGGGTTTAACGCGTGACCGTCGGTGAACTGATCTCGTGGCTACAGCGCCATGATGAAAAAAAGCGTGTAGTGGTGGCCGACACCGATGGTGCCGGTCCCGTGGCTAACGTTGAGTTCGTGGATCAAAGGGTCGATAAGGGTGAACCTGTCATCACCATTTGGGTCCACAGATGATCACCCACCACGCAACCGGCGGACGCACCATCGAGCTTTTCGTTCCGTTCGAGCACAACAAGAAGCGGATCGAGAGCATCACGCTCGCTCCGCTTCGGTTCGGCCACGCGCTGCGCTGGAGCGAAGGCGCGTGGAAAAGCATGGTCGAGCTTCTGGTCGAGCTTGCTGGCGTCGAGGAAGCGATCATTCGCGAGCTACGTTATCCGGACGCTGACCGGGTGATGGAAGCGTTCATGGGCATGCTGACGCCGGAGATACGCGACGACCTCACCAACGGTCGCATCCCGATGAAGCAGGAGACCTATGAGGAGGAGGAAGCGCCGCGCGCCACCAATGGCAGCGGCATTGCACAGACCGCGCCGGGCATTCCGTTGCCGCCGCAGTTCGACACGCAGCCGGGCTTCGATATGAGCGAAGAACCGTAAAGGGCCGACATGGTCGACAACACCTCCAAGATCACATTAACCGGCGAAGACAAAACTGCGGCTGCGTTCAAGTCGGCGCAGAAGAACACGCGCGACCTGACCACCGAAACGCAAAAGCTGATCGCCGCCATCGAGAAGAGCGGCAAGGTCAGTGACACAGCGATGCGCGCGCTGCAGGTGCGCACCAGAGAAACGAAGAGCGGACAGGAAGGCTATCTCAGGCTCCTGCAAAACCACATCCAGTTCAACGCCGAGAGCGCAGCCGCCGCCAAGAAACGGGCCGATGCCGAGGCCGCCGCAGCCAAGGTCTCTCAGGATGCAGCGGCAAAGGACGCTATCGCGAAGAAGCGGCAGACCTCGCTTGTTCGAGAGCTAGGCGACGAGCTTCAATCGATGGTGACGCGCTACGCCAGCGTCGCTACCGCTGCCGATCTCGCGCGCCGCGCCTACCTCAATTTCGCCGACACCGAAAAGAAGATGGCGCTGTTGCAGAACAGGACCCGGATGACGGCGGCTGCCATCGGCGAGGTCAAGGACAGGCTCACCGAGACGGCGAGAGCGACGTCGACCGATTGGGACAAGACCTATGAGGGAATGGAGCGGCTGCGCAACGGCCTGAAGATCACGGCGAAAGAAGCCGCCGATCTGGCACCAAGGCTCAACATGGTCGCCAAGGGCATGGACGTCGATCCCGGCAACCTTGCCAAGCTCACCTCCGATCTGATGCGCAACCTCAACATCCCCGCGAGCGAGTTCGCGCGCACGATGGAGATGATCGGCGAGCTAACGCGCAGCGGCAACCTCGACATCAAGGACCTGATCGCCAACGGCTCGGAGCTAGCCGAGGTGGCCAAGCAGATCGGCTACGGCGGAGAGAACGGTCTGGCGCGGATGGGAGCGCTGCTTGAGATCGCCACCGATCAGATGGGCGACACCTCAAAGGGCGCAGTGCTGTTGAAGAACACGATGCAGAGCCTCACCTCCGGTAGGGTCGGCGACGTGTTCGGCATGCCGGAAAGCCAGTGGCAGGAGCAGATCGAAAACATCAAGAAGCGCGGCGGCGACGTCACCGCGTTCGTGATCGATAATTTCAGAAAGGTGCGCGACAAGGAAGCTGCCTATCGCAGGCTTGAAAAGATCGACGCCAGAGAGGCGCTGTTCCTGCGCAAGATCATGGAAGCCGACAACAACGGCTTGATCGGCGAGCGCATCAGATTGCTGAAGGAAGCTGCCGAGCAAAGCCGTGCTGTCAAGGATGGCATCGCCATCGACAAGACCGCGTCCGGTGGCATCGAGGGCCTGATGGTGAATCTCAAGGAATTGTCGAAGACGTTCGGCGAATTTCTGGTCAACATCGGCGCGCCTGAAGCCATCATCATCTTTACCGCAAAGCTGAAGGGGCTCGGCGAGACGCTCAAATACGTTGGCAGTTGGGTGAAATATATCACTGGCGGCTTCAAGGGCGAGGCACCGAACTTCAGCCTCGTCGGTCCGCACGGGCTGCGGATACCGCACTTCTCCAACGAAGCCGCACCCGGCGTGAGCGGACAGTTCGAGCTTGAAGAGCATAAGCGGCGACAGGAGGAGCTTGAGAAGAAGCTGACCACGCCGCCGTCGCCGCCCGGACCGAACCAGAACCTGTACCAGCGCTCGTCGTTCTCCAGTAGCGCGAAGGATGCAGCGGCGTGGGTTGCTTCAAAGGCCTACGGCTACAGCCGCGAAGACCTGAAGCAGCGCGGCACTCCCGGCAGTGGCGGCATACGCGGTGAGGGCGGACCCGGCATCGGCATTGGTCGCGGTGCTCTGCCGGGCGGTGGCTACCAGAACGCCATGTATGGCGGCAGTTCTGATTCCAAGTTCTTGCCAGCGAATTTCCGTGGCTCCGGCGGCGGCTATGGTGGCGGAGGTGGTGGCGGTGGCGGAGGGGGCGGCGGTCCATTCGAGCGCGCTGGTCCTGCGGCTGGCTACGGTGGCGGCTCATCGTATGGCGGCGGTGGCGGCAGCAAGATCGAAGGTGGCGGAGGTGGCGGCGGCGGCACACCCGGCGTCGGTGCTGCGCGTGGCCGCGTTGGCAAGGGCGGCGATCCGCGCGGCATGGAGCAGCACATCCGTGAGACGGCGAAAAAATACAACATCGATCCAGACACGGCGGTGGCGGTCGCGAAGTCGGAAGGGCTCGGCACGTTTCAGTCGTCTGTGAAGCGAACAGGCAAGGGCAGCTACAACGGGCGCGAGGATAGCTGGGGTGCCTTCCAACTCTACATGGGCGGCGGCCTCGGCAACGCCTATCAGAAGGCGACCGGCAAAGACCCGCGCGATCCGGCCAACGAAAAGGACACCATCGACTTTGCGCTCAAGCACGCCAGCAAGCATGGCTGGGGATCGTGGTACGGCGCGCGCAACACCGGCATCGGCAACTTCGCTGGCATCGGCGGCAACCGTGGCGTCGGTGCGGAGCGCGGCAGGGTAGCTGGCGG
>Ga0307285_10000069_pt1 | contig 25764 bp, 49 predicted proteins | sample ER_DNA_139_FD_194476 | JGI IMG/M metagenome (GOLD analysis project Ga0307285, IMG submission 194476) | Bulk soil microbial communities from the East River watershed near Crested Butte, Colorado, United States - ER_DNA_139 | ecosystem: Environmental > Terrestrial > Soil > Floodplain | place... | reverse complement strand
GACTAAAAAAACCGACCCCCATCTTTTGCACCTGATTCAAAAAAACGACCCCCTCTGGTTGCTCCTGATTCAAAAAACCGGCAGAGCCTCACGGCGAAAAAGGAAAATCCCGTGACGCCTGAACGCTTTCACGATTGCCTGGAGATTCTCGGACTCGGCAATCATCACTTCGTTAGTTGGCTCAACATCCGCGACCGGCTCGTCCGTCGCTGGCGCAGCGGCGACCGGGAGATTCCCCCGGAGGTCGAGGTTTGGCTGGAGGGGCTGGTGGCCTGGTGGCTGGAGCATCCGCCGCCGACGAAGTACGGCTTTATCCCCCCGTCACCGCATCCCCATAGAAATGGATCGCCAGACGCCGCAACCCGCTGATCATCAGGTTGGTGCCGCGGCGGCGGTCGATGCACGCCGCCTCGCAATATCCCCGCACACTGCCGCCAAGGCACAGCCACAACACCGGGGGCCACAACATCGCGCCCAGCAACGCCTGGGCCTCGCGCGCCTTGCGGGACGAACGGAGCTGGCTGTCGGAGATCGGTTCCGCCGGATAACCCGACAGGGACACGCGGGAAAACCCGCCGCCGCCGGATCCCGCGACCAGCCGCTCGAGGTGCAGCCGCAATTCCTGCGCCGCCTCGACCTCCCGCGTGCCCAGCGCGCCGGATCGCCGCAATAACTCCACGGGATCGACCCGGTAGGCGCGTCTGAGCCGCCGGTTGGGATTGTCCAGATCCGCCGCCTGGTCGCTCACCTCCACGTCAGGCTCGCGCAGCACGCCGCCATTGCCATCACGCACCGGTCGCCGCCGCAACCCCGGCCCCAGATCGGACCCTGATCCGCGCGCCCCAGGACGCGAGCGACTGACGACCATGCGTTTCCGATACCCCGACAGAGATCAGGGCGAAGCAGCCCCCACCCCCGCCGCACTATCGGAAACGAACGAGGCGCGCCAGCAATCCACGCACCACACCCGATCCGGCGTGATCGTCCCCTCGAACAAAAGCATGGCCCCGTCGTCGGGGAAAACCCCCGGCGACAAGGCCATGATATGATCGGACCCACAGCGGCAGCGCAGATCAGCCCAGACCAGTTCCCTCGTCCCCACCATTATCGTTGCCCCCAACACCAAAATATCGGCCCCGGCAGACAGGGCCGATACCCAGCCTCACGCTTTCGTCATTGGTAAGCAACCGGGCGCAACACGAGCAACGCCCGGTGGCCATGCCATAGGCCACCGCCGCCGCCAGGGGATCGCTCGCCGCGGCGACGATGGCATCCGCCGTCGCCTGGTCGCACTCCGACACCGGCTGGAATCGCCCATACAGAATCTTGCCCAGGTAAACCCGCCGCCGGGTCACGTAGATCGCCCCGGCGTTGCGTCCCGCGGGCGGTGCCGCCTTGAAAACGAAATCCCCCAGCCGCAGCCCCGGCGAGGCGATGCCCGCCGCCCGCGCCCGGTCAAAGGCTTCCAGCACCGCGGCCGCGGAAACCGCCGCGGGCCACGCCCGAGAGGACGGAAACAACCGCATCAGACCGTCTCCCCCGTCACCACCGTCAGATCGTAGCCCGACACATCGCCGTCCTCCCACTCGTACGCCGCCGTCAGCATCAGGCCACGCAGGAACATGAAGTCCTCGCCGGTCACGGTGACCAGGAAGAACGCGCTGTCGTCATCGGCGGCGAGCGCACGCGTGTCCGAGTCCCAGCCAATGAACGTCACGCCGATCGGCGCGGACAGCCGCGGCGCGATGTCCACATCGTAGCGGATGGGGTTGCCCCAGCCGGGTTCCAGCGATGCCGTCGCGGTGTCATGCGCGAGGCCACCGGGCAGCATCGACGCCTCCAGCGTCTGGCCCAATTCCGCGAAGCGGTCGCGGTCGATGCGGATACCAAAAGAGAAAGTCCAACGTGTTGTCGTGATCATGATGGGAAGCCCCTAAGCAAAGACACACAAAGCCGATACACAATGCATCGACCTATCTCCTATATACTCGTGAGATCATGAGCATCTACATTCAATCCGCATGACAGCCATGCGTTTAATAGGACGCTAGGTCCGTTTTAATCGCTTGCCATATCAGACCGGTGGGACTAGTTGTTGGTCACCGGCAAGCACGCCGCCAGCAGCCGGGACACAGAAGGGCAACCCGACCATGACTACATACACAACGGAAATCCGCCGCATAAGCCGGTCGCAATGCGAAATGAATATCAACGGTCGTAACGTCGTGGTCGAGTTCATGAACTGCCAGCCGTGGTACGTGACATACCGGAGCGACAAAGGGAATCTTCGCACGCTTTGGCACCGCGACACGACAAGGCCCGCTGTCGGCATCGCCAGACGCGCGATGGATGAAGCCATGACGGCCCTGGCGCACCATTGGGCCGTCGTTCCCCACATCTGACAACGCAAGGGCAAAAACCCAGCCTCACCGCGCGCAGGATGCTGGCCAGACTGAAAGCCGCCTGATCGACCCGGCCCTCCACCCTCTCAACCAACCTCTCAACCAACCTCTCAGGGGATTACCCGCACCATGACCAAATTCAGCGATACACAATCCGCCGCCGATTTCGTCGCCACCGGCGACAGCCGCGAAACCAGCCCCGAGATCATGCGGGCCATCGTTTTCTTCGCTCGCGATCTGGATGAGGCCATCTTGCTTTGGGAAAACGGCCCAGAAAACACCAGCATCTGCACGCTGTCGGATTTCTGGGAACATGTGACCGGCAACGGCCAGCGCGACGCCTCCGACTATTACTGGGGCGCATCAGGCAACCATTGGTACGACGCCTGAACTCTCGCGGCGCGTGCCTGGGCCGTCCAGGGCGCGCGGCGAGATGGCAGGACATCCCGTCCTCCGATCATCACAGGGAAAGACCCCGCACCATGAACAAGCCAATCAAGATTTGCGCCGAGAATGCAGCCGCCATCGAGGCCGCGCTGCGCGCCGTCAACGGTCGCGCCTCGTCCCATGCCTGGACCCTCCTCTCGGAGGTCGAGCGCGTCACCCGCTACGCGGAGAAGGAACTGGAGAGCCTGGGCATCCCCAAGGGTGAACGCGCCGGGGCGGTCTTCACCGCCGAGTCCGGCGGAACGCTCGCCAAATCCTACAAATACAAAGCCCATGGCACCTGGGTCGAACTGACCCGCCGCGGCGCGGGCTGGTACCTCACCGACGCCAGCGGCACCACCTTCTACCCCGGCCCGCGTGGCAACACCTCCTGGCTGCGCCTGACCGAGAAACAGGACGCCAAAGCCATCGAAGTCCTGCGCCGCGGCTACGGCATCATCCGCACCAACGTCGCCCCGGCGGCGCAACCCCTCGCCCAGGTGGCCTGAACCATGACCCAGAACGAAAAGCTTTTCGTCACCGCCCTCATCCTCGCGACGGAAGGCAAGGATCGCGCGGAAGAAGCCTTCCACTGGCACCTTGAACACAGCGACGACCCCGACAAGCGCCAGGCGTCCTACCGCCGCCTGACGCTCGCCAACGCCAACTGGCGCGAGGCGCGCCGGGACGTTGAAACCATCCTCATGGAGTCCTGATCATGACCGCGCTCGCCACACCCACCATCCACCTCAACGGCACCAGCAAGGAATCCTTGCTGGAAGCCATCAGCAACGCGCGCCTGGCGCTGCGCGACGCCCTCGAATCAGTGGGTCACACCGCGCCCAACGGTCGCGATTTCTACCCGCAGGGCGTGAACGCCTTGCATCGCGCGGAGGTCGAGTATCGCGCTCGCACCCACGCGCTCCTGAAGGTGCATGACGAACTGGGCGAGATCGCCCTGGCCATCGACGCGCAGACCCGCGGAAGGGGCTGACATGGACAAGCATGCCCGCTTCATCGCCGCCCTGACCACGCTTGGCTGGGGCGGCGAAGCCCTGGCCAAGCAAATCGGCACGACCCGGTCCACGGTGTTCCCATGGACGACCGGCACCGTCAGTCCGTCCGACGAACTGCTGGCCTGGCTGGAGATGCTGGCGGCGCACCGGGCCAGCCACCCGCCGCCCCCAACGCGTCCCCGCGGCAGACCAATCCAATCCAATCCTGAAAGAGAAACCCCATGACCATGAAGATCAGTAAGGCCGACGAGAAGACTTTCTGCGATCTCGCTGATGCCGCCGCGAACGCGTGCCGCGATCTGCGCGAGTTCATCAGCGAATACATCATCGACCCCAGGACGGACGAGATGTCGGAATGGTCCGAGAAGAAGCTGGAAAGCGACAAGGGCCAGGCCGCGCGCGGCTGGCTCGACGCGTGGGAAAGCTTCCGCGACGATCTGCCGGAATTCGACGAGTTCCCCGCCATGAACCCGGAGGGGTGATCGCCAGGCGAGGCTCCACATGGAGCCTCGTCACCACCACCAATCCCGCCAATCCAATCCAATCCTGAAAGAGAAACCCCATGACCATTGAAGAAATCGGCCAGGCGGCGCTTGCCCTCGTGGCCATCCCGGCCTTGATCGCCGTGTATTTCATGCCCGCCCTCGTCGCTGGCAAGCGCCGTCTGGCGGACTCCGGATCGATCATGGTCCTCAATTTTTTCCTCGGCTGGACCTTCGTCGGCTGGGTGATCCCCCTCGCCATGGCGGTCGCCGGCACCGCGAAAAAGGAGATTTGAAGAGCCTGAGAAGGGCCTGGAAACGGGTGGTTCATTTAAAAGTGAACCACCCGGCCAGACCCCAACGCGGCACCCCAATTCTTTGCACCTGACCCAAAAACGACCACCCATCTTTTTGCACCTGACCGAAAATTCAGCCATTACCAAAATCGAACGGAGGCCCGCACCATGACGCTCGCGATACCGGCGACCGGCGAACTGATCATCCTGTCGATGGAGTACGCCCCCGACGGCGTCTCGTGGTGCCGCCTGTGGGACAACCACGCGCTGGGCTGGCTGGTCGATGAGGGTGTCACCGCCACGCCCGCCGCCACGCCCGATCCCAACAAGCCCGCCGTCACCGGGCAGCACGCGCCGATCCCGATCATCCTTGGATCGCTCGCCGCCCCGGCTCCCGAAACGCCGCCGATCCTGTCGCCGCAGTGGGCCAAGTATGATCACCCGGCGGTGTTCGTGCCCGACATGGCGCGGCTGACCCTGCACGACTTCCTGACCTTCCTGGCCAGCAACAACGGTGCCGCCCGCCCCCTCGGCTCGATGATCGGCCTCTCCAACACGCTCCGGAACGGTTACGATGTCTGGGCGCTCGACAACCCCACCCTCGTCTTCACTGGCGAGCCGCCCCCGTCAGGCCCCGCTCCCTCGCCGCCGGCTACCCGCGCCAGGGCGAAGGCCTGATCGCCGCCGCCGTCCAAACCGCCGCCGTCCAAACCCCCATCTTTTGCTCCTGACCAAAAAATTCCACCGCCCAGGTTTTTGCACCTGACCAAAAATCAGACGGCTGGCGTCAGCACGATCACGTCACCCACGACCGCGCGGTCATAGCCCGACGCCCGCGCCCAACCCTCCACCGCGGCGAGCGGCGGGCACGCCGGATGCGGCGTCCCCGGCAGGAAACAATGCGCGTCATCGATCAGGATGACGTGGTGATGCGGCGACCGCTCGATGATCCCGAGTTCGTGCATGATCGGCCAGTCATCCGCCGATCCGAACAGTCCAGGTGCCGCGTGCGCGTCCAGCCACAACATCACCGGCCCGGTCATCGCCGACAGCACGAACGGCAGACAGAACCGCGTGTCACCGGACAAGAAGATCACGTTGCGGTGATCCGCGCAGCGGTCCCGCGCGATCCGGTGAAAGTCCGGACAAATCTCGATGGTATAGACCCGGCGAAACCGCTCCGCGGCCCACAACGTACTCTCGCCTTCGAACGTCCCCGTCTCGATCAGCGTATCGAGGCCGTGTCTCGACCGCAAAATCTCGGCCATCTCGGCCACGGGTGGATCACTCAGCCTCGACATGCGACACCTCCGCTCCCGCACCAAGGAGCGACCCATGGCCACCCTCTCGGTCGGACAAAACCAGCAATACGCCACGATAGCCGCCGCCGTCGCCGCCTCATCCGCCGGCGACACCATCACCGTCCAGGCGGGCATCTACAGCAACGACTGGCTCAACATCACCCACGACCTCACGCTGACCGCGATCGGTGGCTGGGTGAAGCTGGTCGCCGGTCCCGGCTGGCAGCCGCCGGATGGCAAGGCGATGATCACCGAGAGCGGCACCGTCACCATCAGCGGCTTCGACATCAGCAACGTCACCGTGCCAGACGCCAACGGTGCCGCGATCCGCTACCAGGGCGGCACCCTCATCCTCGACAATGTGTTCATCCACGACAACCAGGACGGCATCCTCGCCGCCGCTGATCCCGCTGGCAGCATCACCATCAGGAACTCGGAGTTCGCCCACAACGGTATCGGCGGCGACGGACATACCCACAACGTCTACGTAGGCCCGCTCAACACTTTCACGCTCACCAACAGCTATATCCACGACGCCGTGATCGGCCACGAGGTCAAAAGCCGCGCCACCAACAACATCATCACCGGCAACCGGATCTTCGACAACGCCGGCAGCGCCAGCTACTCCATCGACCTTCCCAACGGCGGCAACGCCACGATCCGGGACAACATCATCCAGCAAGGCCCGAACACCCAGAACCCCGCCATCATCGCCTACGGCGAGGAAGGCAACCTGATCGCGAACGCCAGCGCCACCATCGACGCCAACACCATCGTCAACGACCGCTCCAGCGGCACCAGCCTCTGGAACGCGACTAACCAAGCCGTCACATATACTAACAACAGGGTGTACGGACCACAGGTCGTGTCGGGACCGGTGGCCCCGTCGAACACCGTCACCCTCATCGACCGTCCGGTCCTCGACCTGTCCCCCATCGCTTTCCTTGGGTCAGCAGCATCACAACCACCACTGTCCCCGCCACCGTCACCAGAACAGCCGCCACCGCCGCCCCCACCCACGCCCACGCCTGATCCACCGCCACCGCCAGTCCTCTCGCCACTTGAGCAATATCACGCCGACGTTCTCGCTGATTTCAGAATATGGTCGGCCACGCACATCAAGCTGGCCACCATGGACCGCACGCTGGCCGTCCTGAACACCGAACTCACCAGCACCACCGTCCTCGGCATCATCAAGGGCGACAAGTGGAGTAGCGACGCCTACTGACAAAAAAGACCCGGCCTGAACCACCAGACCGGGTCTAGTTAGGGGTCTTGACGACGAAAGAACCGCCGCCATCAGACTGAACAGGGGGTGGGGAATGTTCAGTCCGACCTCGTCATGGCCACGGCAGGAACGCCGCCGCCACTATCAGCGCATCGAGTCCGAGAGCCAGCGTCCACACCACCAGGCAGTGCCCACGCTCGCACGCGACCTCATCGTCCGGATCAGGCACGGCGACGCCGACGCGCCGCCGCCAGGCCCGCCATTCCCATGCCAAGCACCGCCAGCGTGGCGGGTTCCGGCACGTCGTCGGCGGTCGGCACGATGACCAGGTAGAAGCTTTCCGCGCCGTCGCTGGCACCACTCCACGCCGCGTGGAACAGCAGATTGTCTCCCGGCTGGATCACGCAATCGGCCAAAACAAACTGGCCGCTGTCACGGCAACCCAGTGACAGGTCGAACCCCGAGATCAGGTAATCCCCTTTCCCGTTGCCGTTCTGGATATCCGGCAGCGCCAGCGGCAGACCGGCGAGGTCGAAGATCACCCGCTGACCGGCGGGCTTGCTGATGTCCAGAAGCTGAAACGCGTTCAGCGTCTCGCCGCCATGCGCCGTGTTCACGTCGATCACGACGCCGAATTTAAACAACGGGTCGGTGCCGCCCGCGTTCAAAAACGCCTCCAGAAAGGCCCCGGTATAGGGCAACGCATTGGCCTCAAGATCGCCCACCAACGGCCCGCCATTGGCGATGTTGGTGGAAAACGTGTTGAACGCCGCGTCGCTCCCCCGGTTGCTGAAGTCGTTATAGCCGAAGCCATTCGGCTGCGATCCGGCGTTGGTGCCGCAGATGATGCATGGCGCGCTAAGGGATTGCGGCACCGGGTTGGCCAGTGTCGTGACCGTCAGCGCCGCCTGGACCGGAGCCGGGATCGCCATGCTGGCTAACGCGGCGACCCCGGCAAGCGCGGTGAGGATAGAACCCTTCATGCCGCGCACCCGACCGTAGCACGGCGACGCCGTGCCACGCCAAGGCCGACCATGCCGACGCCCAGGACCGCCAGCGACAGCGGTTCCGGCACATCCTCACGCGTCACGATGGCCTGAGAACGACCGACCAGCGAGCCGCCAGCCGTCAAGAAGCCCGACGTGCCCAGGCTCATGGAGTAGAGCGCCGGTCCCGCGAACGGCCCACTGAAGTCCTGGTTGAACGAATCCGTATCGCCCACCGCGGTCACCGCCAGCGTGGCGAGCAACGCACCCGGCAAATCGGTGGGCGTGTCCGCGCCTTGCTCGTTCAGCGCGCTACCCCAGAACGTCAAGGTCGCCGACGATCCATCGGCGGTCTGGAACGTCCCCGATCCCGACGCCGAGAACGCCAGCACCGGACCCAGGAAGTTGGTGCCCGAGATCGCCACCGTGATCGGCACGCTCGCCCCGGTCAGGTTGTTGATCTGGAAGGTGGAGGTGTTGAGGCTGTTGACCGCGCCTATGACCTGGGTCTGCGCCGATCCCAGGAACTGCACGCCACCGATGGTCTGATCCGCGATGGCGAGAATGCCAGGCGTAACGTTGGTGTCGCATGCCGCCTGATCCTGACAGGCGAACAGCGTGCCGTTGATGTCCGCGCTGATCTGCAACACCGCCGACGCGGGCTGAACAAAGGCCATGGCGCTGAGAGCCGTGGCCGCGTATAAAAGCTTTCGCAAAGTCGTTACTCCTTTGGGTTACGCGGCATCTACCCGTGCCGCGAACCCATTGTAGGGTTTCTCAAATCAACTGGAATATACAATCGTCTCGACACTATTTTATAGACGCCGTAATAAACTCAATACTTTACTGACCAAAACTCGGCATATGGGTTCACTCTGTCAAAGATCCTGACGCTTCACATCCGGGGCGGCTCCGTCTGACGCCGCTCGACCCCGGTATCGGATTGGACGACGATGACGATGCAGCCGATCACGACCACGGCGATGGCCACCGTCAGGCCAAACAGGATGCCGACGCGGAACCTCATCCGAACCGCCCACCCATCGTCTCGACCGGCGCGCGAGTCGGCTCCAGCAACGCCTTCACCGTCTCCCTCAACTCTGAATTATGCCGGCGTAAATCCGCCACCTCACGCTCGAGGTCCGCGATCCTCGCCCGCAGCAGTTCGTCGCTCTCGCTCACCCTCATGCGCCTTCCTCCAGTTCCGGAAACAGCCCCCGCCGGGGCCTCTCCCGCCGCGTGACCTCATCGATGCGCTGGCCGATCCAACGCATGACCGGCACCGCCATGGAGTTCCCCAGCGCCTTGTAGCGGTTACCGTCCGCCGCCGGCTTTCCCCGGAAAGTCACCTGGGTGTAGCCGTCCGGAACCCCTTGCAGCCGCTCGCACTCGGTCACCGTCAGCCGCCTGACCCCCGACCCACCCGCCAGCGTCGGCACATGCGCCGTCGCCGCCAGCGGATGGCAGGGATCGCCCGGTTGGGGATTGCTGTAATTCAATACGCTGGTCACCTGGCCCGGATCGAACACCAGCGGCACTCCACGCCCGGTGCCGTCCTCGCTGGCATCGAACCCATCCGCCTTCAGCGTATGCGTCACCACGTCGCCGCCCTGCGCGCCCAACACCGGCCCGCTACCCATCAGCGGCTGCGCCACGTCCACCGCCCGCGCTTTGTAATCGGTCCCGGCCCGTTGCGGCATGATCGAGTAAAGTTGCGACTGAGGTATCACTACCGTGGAATCATGCCGAGACGGATCATCCGCGCGCATGGTCGCGCCAACCTTGTCTTCCTTCCACTGGCCATGCCTCGTGGTGACGAACGTCTCACTCCCGCCGTCATATCGACCGCCAGGGTGGGCGTTCAGCGCCATCGAGACGACATTGCGGGTGCGGAAATTGCGTCCCTCATGCGTGTAGGTGAACCCGTCGTCGGCCTTCAGGGGGTCGGCCACGGTCAGCCCACCGTCGATCATCCAATCGGTGCCCCACCCGGCACCCCCGGCATTCTCTCGGTTGTCGAGGGGGCCGGTGATCCCGCTGCCACGAGTGCCGCCTTCAGCGCCGCCGGCAACTCCTTGCCGCGCTTTTTCGCGCGCCGGAGGATTCCCGAGCATGCCCGCGCGCTCAAGAAGTACCGGCTCTCTATCGGCCCAGTTTCCAAAATCGCAGACAAGGAACACACGCTTGCGCCGCTGCGCCAGTCCCCAGTACTGCGCGTCCAGCACGCTCCACTCAACCATCCCAGCTGGTCCGACAGCACAACCGGCGTTTCGCCAGCCGTCTCGTGGAGGGCTAAATCTGGTCCCAGCCAGCGCGCCAACCACTCCAGCAAAATCACGTCCCGCGTGGCTATTGAACAGACCTGGGACGTTCTCGAGGACGATCCAGCGGCATCCGCAATGCTCCCTGGCCCAATGAACAAGTCTGATTGCGTCCCAGAAAAGACCGGATCGGGTCGCGCTTCCATCGGCATTCTCAAACCCTCTCCGCTTCCCGGCGATTGATACATCCTGGCAAGGAAAGCCGCCCACCACGACATCGACGCGGCCCAGCGCCGCGATCTGCTTTTCCCTGATCTTCGTCACGTCGCCCAGGTTCGGGATGCGCGGATATCGCGCCGACAAAACCGCGCAAGGAAACGGCTCGATCTCGGCCACCGCGGCGCACTCCCAGCCGAGCGGCTGCCATGCCAGCGATGCCGCCTCGATCCCGCTGAACAGGGAGAGGAAGCGAACCCGGTCACCGGGCATTGATTACCTCCCTGATCTCGATCGGGAACGCCCGAGCGCCGTTTGCCCTGGCGTGCTCAATCTGCTCCGCGGACGGCCACCCGAGCGCGATCTTCCATGCCTCGGCTTCAGTGCCGCCGTATTGCACGTAGAGCGGAAGGTCGGGACGATCGACCGCCCAACCGAGATAGCAGCGGGGGCTGGTCATCACGCGTGCCCAACGTCTTCATGGATCAGGATTTGCCGCAGTTCGCCTTCGAACATCGAGATGATCTTGTCGCGCCCGAGCGCCACCATGGCGTCCCGGTCTTCCACGACACACGTCTCACACGCGACGAACAGGACCGCGCCGGTCGCCGCCCGCGGCGCATGCAGCGCGCCGAGCATCCCGCAATGCGTCAGCCGCACCGAGCGGCTACAGAACAGGCACCCAACAGCGCCGCGCGTCGCGTCGCGCTCGACCGCCTGGATGAACAACTCCAGCGAGAACCGCGCGTGCGCGTCGCCGTCGCGCGCCTGGGCCACCAGCCGCGGCACGTCCTCCAGCCAGACGAAAGACGACACCAGCAGCCCCTCGCCCTCGGCGAGGATGCGGTTGATCTGGTCCTGAATCGCGCTCATCGCCCGAGCCACGCGGTGCGTAGCTGATCATGCGCCGCCAGGTGTTGCCACAGATTGAATAATGGCCCCGGCATACCGCCATAGGCCCGCAGCGCGTCGGCCATCGCCATGCGCTTGTTCTCTTCCTCGTCCAGCTCACCCGACACGATCCGGAATGGCGGCATCACGGTCCCGGCCTTCTCATGGTGCGCCAACAAGTCATGCAGCAGCCCATGCGCGGTGACCAGGGTCAGATCCACCGCGCGCGACACGTCCGCCAGCCGATGGCTCATGTCATCGCTCATCCTCGATCCTCCCCAGCATATTGAATATCTCCAGCCGCATCTTCACACCGCAACGCGGCGTCAGCATCCACTTGCCCGAGCGCAACGACGCCAGATCTAAAAATCCGTCATTGGCCAGCAGCCGCGCCACCCGCGAGGACAGGCCGTGACGGTCCATCCAGTGCCGCACCGTCGCCTCGCGCTGGTCGCCGGTCATGCTTCCGGCTCCTCCTTCACCGCCGCCCACAGCACGCGATTCGAACCGTCCTGAAAGCGTCGCTCCAAGGTATCGACGATCAACCCCATCGCGACCAGTTCCGAGCGCCGGGTGCGATGGGTGCTTTTGTCATCATTGAAATACGCCTGAAGGTCCAGGTCGGTGATCGCGCGCGGATAAATCGAACGGAAGTAAGTCAGCACCTGAATCTGAACATCCGTCATCGTATGCTGGATGCGCCTCGCGGCGGCATGCGACGTATCGGGATCGCCAGGCCGCGCGCGGGTGTGCGGTTCGAACAGACCCAAACCTATCTGGTTTGAATTTTTCCGTGCCATGACGGAGTCCTCATTCCTCCCTGTCCCGCAGGGCCTTGATCACGACCCTGCGGATGACGTTCGCCCTGGTCGATTCCTCTTCCCTGGCGATGCTGTCGAGGCGATCAATGACGCCCTGGCTGAACCGGACGTAGCAAATCACGTCCTTGTCCCGGTCTTCACGCGTCTTTCGAATCTGCGTCATGGCGTTCACTTCAGACTCCTCGCAACGCGACCACATTGGTCGTTGCCTTCCAGGCATCCATTATCTCGCGTGCTTTTGCTACCGTCATATCCGGATCAGCGGCGACGATGGCGACGCGGTCGGGGTGAGAATTAAGAACCTGGGCGAGTGAAAATCTTGGACGTCCAAGATTTTCAGGCCATTTCTTCGCAACGGCCATGTAGGTTTGCAACGTCGAATACTCCACGCCAATTTCATCGGCATAAGTCGCGAGTTTCGCTTCACCGTGGCTTTTTAGAGCGGTTACCTGAATGGCCAGATCACCCAAGGTCCATTGATGTTTCACGGCGATCCTCCCGGCTTCGACGTAGCTGCTGTAAAGCATGTCGTCGCTGGGCGTCGGTGGTCCTTTCGTCCAACCCGTATTGCGCGGCAGCACCAGCCCTTCTTTCTCAAGCTGGGCACGGGCTTCTTGCTCGACACCATGAGTCACCCCGGCCCGTTCGCAGATGACACTCCGTTTAGCCATTGGGTTGGCCAGGGTTTCAAATCTGGCTCGCATCACTTGATCGGCTCGCTTTTCGGATTTCTTCGAAGGCTTTTTATCGGCCTTCACCGCTGGCTTTACAGGTTTGGCTTTCGGCGGTTCCGGTTCCAGTTTCGCTTTCAGAGCCGCTTTCTGTTCAGCGACCAAAATTTGGGCCATCACGATTTCGTTTTGCTTCGCGATCTTCGCCAGCTTCTCCTTGTGCGCCTCGGCATCGCGCGCGGCCTTGTCGGCTTTACCGGCTGACGCGAACTCGGCCTTCACGCGGTCAGCGTCGTCCTTCCTGAGAAACGCGCTGGCCTCCGTGATCGGTGTGATGCTGATATGAAGTTGCCAAAGACACCACGCGGCGAACAACTCGTCGTCATTGATCTGTTTCTTGATGGTTTCCGCTTCAGTCATGAAGGACTGGAACATGTTGCGGCCCTTCTGCCACAACACCCGCATGTGGTTGATCTTCTCGTCGGACACCAACCCTTTGGTGGCCTCCATTTTTTCTTGAAATACCATGTGATTCACTCCAGAAAAGAAACGTGGCGCTCTCGCGCCACGTTCTCGCGATCAAGCCGCCCCGGCTTCCGATCAGGCCGCCTTTGCTTCGTGTTCAAGACGAAGCTGCCGCGCGTGATAACGAACAAACGCGCGGTCGGCGCGGCACTGGCGCAAGCCAATGTCCACGACGGTGTCACGCGGATTGATCTCGGCCTGGGGATCGGCCTCGATGATCGCCTTGAGGGCGTTCATCGCGCTGAAGCGATCCTCGACGGACGAACGCTCAGTCGCCGTCTCATCCTGAAAGTCCACGATGATATCGACATACTTCTCGACGCCGATGCCGTTTTTACGCGCCCGTTCCTGAGCGAAACGCAGCGCCTCCTTAATCTGACCGACTGAAAGCGACATGGTAGTCCTCCACTATCCGCACGATCCTCTTTGTCAAAACGACAAACGGTATCGTTCAGGTGTTAAAGCGTGAAGGAATGAAATTTTTTTGTCAAGAAGGTTTTTACCTTCCCCGCTCCTTCATCCACTGGATGGCGTCGAAGGCGCGCGGCTTCGCCGGTCACGGCGTCGGCACGCCGGATTTGCGCGCGATACGTTTCAACACGTCCAGTTGTTTATCCGTTGGACTGCCCCAACCCCGTTCGATGTAGCTGGTAAGGAACTCCTGTTCCCAGGCGTTCAAAACGCCACGGCGTTCACGAAGGCAGCGTTCGGCGAATACCGCCCATGACGGCACGCTCGCCGTGCGTTCCCGCGTCTCGGCATCCAGATCCGCTTCTTGCTTCGCGTCGGCGTAACCAGCGTGATAACCGTCCTTGTAGCCACCCTTGACACCCTCGTCCCAACCGCGCCGGTAGCCTTCCGCCGACCCCCGCGTGTGGCCGCGCGCGTCGCCTCGCTTTTCCGCCGCGGCCAAATCACCAAAGGGAAAGCCGCCGCCGGAACCGCCGGCCTTCAGCATGTCCACCAGAGAGGTCTTGTGTTCACCCATCAGCCGTTGCGCGAGACGCAAGGCGTTCAGCGCCTCGCCGTCGTGCATCGAGCCGGTCATGCCGATGAATTGCATCAGCCGGGTCTGGACCTTCTCTGGCAGCATTTCAGAACTGATCATCGGGTGGATACCACGCGACCTCGCGTGGCTTCTCGCCCTGTTCGTGTTGATAAATGACGAACGCCGCCTTCTCCCGCGAGCGCAGCAGTTCAGCGAACGCCCGCGCGTCCTCCAGATCCGCGCACCCGGCGAACACCTTGCCCTGGCCAAAAATCCGATAGCGAAATCGGGCAGACGGGTTGGACATCAAAACATCCCATGCGGTCGATGTCGCTATAGGATCATTCAATCTTAATAAGATCAAGAGGCGATTTGTCGCCATCGCATCACCTCCCCACTGACCCCACCACGTTCAAAGACTCTCTCGCCATAGAACGCTTGATGCTATGCGTCCCATATATGTGGTATGTATATACCCATGTGGTGGAGGTGGTGGTGGTTATAAGAAAGGCCTAGGAGAGTGGGCGTTTTTCATGACACCACCCCCACGACACCACCCCTGGATCACCTACCTGAAAGACAGAAAGGTGGGGTTAAAACCCCGCTAAATATCGGCTCCAAGAGCCTCGTCTGGCTTGCGCCAGACCGTGGTCCTGCCGCGCGCGGGTTTATCTTTGATTTTTGGCAAGTAAGAATGCCGGATTCCGCTCCACCCCAAAGCCTTCAAAACATCCGCGACCCGCATCTCAGCTTGCTTGGACATTTTGTCTTTTGACATACCAATGGCATGCTCCAAGATCCGTGCGATGAAGATCGGTTCAGCCGCCAGGAACGCCTCGGTATCCGTCGCGATCTTTTGGGCGACCTGTTTCTTCGCTTCCGCGCGTTCCTCTTCCGTCTTGTCGAGCCAGCGGGCCACCGCTACCTGCCAGATGTCCTCGCGCATGCGGGCACCCGTCAGGCGCTCCGCCTCGGCCTGGAGTTCCGGCGTGTCGAGCCACAGCCGCCACTTCTCTCCCTCGGCCTCGCGCGCCGCCGCCTCGGCCCACAACTGGTCGCGGTTGACGGCGATCCATTCCACGTCGGCCTTCTCGCACGCCGCCATCCAGAACCGCGTGTTGCCGGTGGTATCCTTCAGGTAATCTTTCTGGTTCGTGGTGCCGAAAAACACGCCCTGGCGCTCCACGTCGCGGAAGTGCCGCTCGTAAGGGGGCCGGAAGTGATCGGTGTTGCGCGACAGGAACGCCTTCAGCGTCTCCACGTCGGAGCGGATGATCTGTTCGATCTCGCTGAACTCGACCACCCATTTCCCGTGCAGCCCTTGCGCCGCTTCCTTGTTCCGCAAATCGGCGAACACCGTGTCGGTGAAGAACCGCCGACCATACAACGTCTCAATCGCCGTGCTTTTGCCGAGCCGTTGTTCACCCTCGAGGATCAGGATGGAATCAAACTTGACCGCCGGTCGGCGCAGCCGCCGCACCGACGCGACCAGCATTTTCCAGCCGATGGCGGAATAGTATTTCTCGCGGGCTTTCCAGTCGTCGCTATCACGGTCGAACTCGTTGACCGGGTCGAACGCCGTCACCAGCCAGGTATCGATCCGCTTGACCCCGTCCCACACCAGACCGTCGATCCAGTTCAAAACCGGATGAAACGGATTCTGTTCGGCGACCGCTTCCATCGCGTCGGCGACCACCGAGCGGGTCCACTTACGGCCCCAGACCCGCTGGCAATATCCCAGCACCAGCGAGATGTCGCTGTTCGTCCAGCCCCGCGGGTAAGGACCGGGAGCCGCCAGGTTGTCTTGCTGGAACGGCGGCGGGGCGCTCCGCAGCACCCGCTCACCCGAGAACGTGTCGTGCCCAAGCATGCCCCTGAACTTCGCGTCGTTGGCCAGGACCAACATCGCGTTGGCCACCGTTGGCCAGGGGTCGCCGCCGTTGGCGGATCGCTCCAGCAGCCCCATCCAGTCGGGTTTGGGAGCAACGAAGGGTCGTACGTTATCGCCGTCCGCATCGTTCATGCGCCAATCTCCGCTGGCTTCCGCCGTCCCGCCACCATGGCGGAATGGATCGTGCCGCGGATCTCGTCATGATCAAGACCGATGGCGCGAGCGGCGGCATACAACACATCGACCGCTTCCCGCTCATCGAGCAACCCCGCCCCCACCAGCCTGGCGATGCTCCAGGCGCGCCGGTTCAGGACCACGTTGCGTTGCCCCTCGCGCGCCTCGCGGATCGCCCAGGACGCCTTCAGGAGCCGCTTCGCGGCCTGATCGTTGGACTGAGGCGTGGCCGACACGTAGACCGGCGGCGGCGGCGTCCGCAGCGCCGTCCGCAACCATTCCGGCGCGTCGGGCGGGGCCAGCTCCCACGGCGGCGTCAGCCATCGGTAGGCCCGCCCGGTGACCGTGTGAACGCTTGGCGGCACGGTCTGAGTCTGGGCACCCCTCTTGGGGTCGATGCCCGCCCACGCCTCTCCCAGCCTCTCGGACGACCCCACCAAAGCCAGCCCGCCGGGGTCGCGGAAGAACAGCAGCACGCCGCCGCCGCCGCTCCTGGCCCGCGGCCCCGCCGGCAACGGCCCATGCTCGCCGACCAGCGCCGCCATCGAGGCCAGCCCGTCGTGGGCATGAGTCTCGAGACTATCGACATCGAGGCCCCACACCCCGGAACGGCCAAAGACCACCCGCCAGTTGCAGTTCGGGTGGTCGCGGCTCCAGCGCGACAGGATATTCAGATCGGATGTCGCCTCGGCCTGGGCACCCTTCCACAGACCGGCCTTACCGGTCCTTGAACACGGATAGATCGACCATCCCAGCAACGCCAGGCGTTCCAGATCGGCGTGCATCCCCGCCCCCCCACCATCACCCCTTTGGGGGCGACCGGTTATACGCCGCTCTCGGTTTTTGCCTACGGCGCGGCTAAAGGATTGTTCGTCCCCTCGTCCGAGAACTCATCCGGGAAACAGAACCACCCGCAGATAGCGCAGCTTACTTCGCCGTGAGGTAGCGGGACAAAATCATGATCGCATGTTCGATGGTCCACGGTCCCGTCAGGCAATGGTTTGGGCATGAACTGCGCGATGAGCCGGGGCCTGTTCATGCCTTGTCCTCCATCGCCCGCAGCAACAGCCAGGCGAGGATCACGGGATGCGATTCGCCGCCACGCGAGCGTTCCATGGCGGCGCGCATCGCCTTGGGATCGCCGTCGAACGTCCCATCCGCGTTCAGGATGATCTTCACCGCTTCGTTACCGAAATTAAAAGTGATCTTCGCCGGGAACGTCGGATCACCTTCCCAAAAGCTGGTCATCACACTCCCACCAGAACCAAACCCTTCGCCGCGCGCGTTGCCCCCGTGTAAAGGAGCCGCCGCACCTCCAGCGGGTTCTCGTGCATGCGCGCCCGCGTGTTGGGGATGTCCAGAAACACCCACTGGAACGTCGAACCTTGTGACGCGTGCAGCGTCATCGCGTAGATCGATTGCGCCCTGATGAACGCCGCGGTGAACTCGTGCAGCGCGTCCCACTCCTGGCTTCCGCCTTTGCATTCATCGCGCAAGTTCGCATACGCCATCTGGTATTCGTTCCAGTCGCGCGGCACATGAATCCGGAACGTCTCGTCTTTGTCGGTCTTCACCTGGATATTCCAGGTCGCGACGCTCAGTTGATGATCCGGCCCAATCGCCAGCACGCGCACTTCTTCGTTGGTCGCGATGGCGATGGTATCGTCCAGCACCAGCGGCGAGCGCATCAACAGCATCTCGCCTGGCAGATACGGCGACCGCTTCGCGTCCTCGCCATATTTCCAGACCCGGACACGCGTATTGACCTGAAGCACGCGGTCGTTGGTGTGGCAGAGATAGCGAGAGAAATCCGGATCGTCCAAAAACTCCTCGCTCATGAACGCCTTCTTCAGCCACGCATCGATCTGGCCACGCGGTGGCACGAACACACCGAGATCGCCCACCCTGACCGGCGCGCACCACGACCAGTCCATTGGCGCGTCCGGATCGTCCTGCGTCAGCCGGATCGCCTGGGCGGCGGCGATGATGGGATTGCCCGCCGCCTGGCGCACCACGGTTGTCAGATGGCTGGCTGGCATCACGTCGAATGATTCGCTGTGATCTTCGCCGACCGGAGGGATTTGCGCGGGATCGCCGACGAAGATAACCGCGCGACCATCGAGCCAGCGCCTGATGTGTTTCATCAGTTCCTCGCCCAACATGCTGCACTCATCCAAAATGAACAGCGTGCCCTCGACCGGTTTGGCGTTGGCCGAGCGGACGAAGACCTGTTTGTCCCGGTCGGTCTTTGGCCGCAGCTTCAATAGGCTGTGGATGGTGCCGCAGGGCAGCCCCAGCTTGGCGCGCAGCACCCCGGCGGCTTTATGCGTGGGAGCCGCGAGGCGCACGTCCACGCCCCTGGCGGATGCCTCCCTGGCGATGATCTGCACCAGGGTGGTCTTGCCGGTCCCGGCTGATCCGGTCAGCAGATGCCGCCGCCGCATCTCGATGGACGCTTCAATCTCCCGCTTCGCCCGCTCCTGGTCCTCCGTCAGGATGATCCCGGCCCCGCCGCTCACGCTCGCGTCCATTAATCTTCTTCCTCTGTTATTTTCCTGCTGGTCCACGACCACAGGGCGGTCGGCTGCACGGAAAAATCTGTTTCACATTCATCACAATGCAATTCGTAGCCGCCCTCATCGAAGTAGTGTGACTCATCGAGTTTCCAGATATGGCCGCAGCCGGGGCATTCCGGCCCCTCATGACTGAACGAGGTGGACCCTTGGCGCGTCATTCTTCTTCCTTAACCTCGCCGTCGTCTGGCAACGGCCCGTCGATCAAAGGGAAATGAATTTCAGCCGGCACCTGGCCGCGCCAGCCACGAAAGTAATAGACGCCAGCTTCAAGCGTGCCGATCAAATGGATCGGCCAGTTCAGCAAATCGTTGATCGTCATGCCGAGCGAACCGTTCTTGTTCTTCCACAGCAACCCGGTGAAGTGCGGCGGACCATCGGGTGGCGCGAAGTCTCGCACCACCCCCGGCACACCGCGGTTGGGATCGTCGTCCTTGAAGTCAGCCAAGTTTTTCCTCGATCCTGATAATGATCTCCCACATCTTGTCGGAGATCCGCGTCTTGTTTCCGTAGTCGAGGAGGCGATCTCCCACGTCGTCAATGAACGCGGCTTCCCAATCTGTCAGCACGTTGGTGTGTTCCGACTCTCTGACGATCTCCCTGATGCGCTCCACCTCCTCATCGGTCAGCGCATCAGGTTCTGGCTTCGTCCGCATGGCTGGATCACCTTACATCCATTGTTTCGCAAACGGAATGGAGTCGTCATCCACGTTGCCAGCCGGAACCGGTTTCCGCATCGCGCTTCCCGTCGATCCACCAGCCGCCGCCGGTCGCGGCGTGGATGGCCGCGGGACCGTCGCGGCCTCGTCGCGCTGGATGTAATCGCGCACGCTGTTCGACGGACCATACTCGCCGCGCGCGGGGCGCACGTTGATGGTGAGCCGCCCCTGCTTACCCATGCAGTCATAAGCTTGCAGTTCACCGCTCTCATATTCTGGGATCAGGCCCACCGCGCCACAGAAGTGTCTGACTTTCCAGGCCGACTTCTCATCCGCTCCCAGGTAATCAAATATCTTCCGTTGCTCACCCCGATCATTGAAGATGTTGATGGTCAGCTTCATTTGCTCGCGACCGGACGCCTTGGACATCTCGTCTTCCGCGTTCTCCACTTCGAAGTCATAGGTGCCCGCGGGCCACGGCACGAAGTTGCCGCCCTTGTCCGCCTCTTCTTTCGAAATCGTGGTGACTAACTTCATTTCACGCGCTCCATTGTTAACGACACAATCAACGACACCAGTCTGGCGACGTTGCCTTCATCCAGCCAGACCCGGCGCACCGGGCCGCGCCCGATGCCGAGTGACAAGATGTTTCGCTTCGCCACTGGATCGAACACCAGCTCCAGTGCGATGGGCGGGTCGGTGTCCAGCGTCTCCTTCCGCAATATCCTGGGCGAGCGCGACGGCACCGGAACAAACTTCATTCCTTCCCGGCGATCCGAATCTCGTAAGCACCGGTCTTTGGATCACGGCCAACGATCTTTCCGAAACCGCAACACATGGCTATTACGCCCATGGTGGCTTTATCCATCCGCCACTCCCTGGCCGGAGGCGCGTTGAGAACAAACATCGCGCCCACGAACATCTCGAAATAGTCTTTCGCTTCCGGAATGTCCCAGACCTCGCGCGGATCATCATTGAAACCGCCGATGACCAACGAGATATCCGCGAACGGATACCGCCGCATCGCCATGATCGTGCATTCCGCCGCCGCCATGGCGTTGGCGGCGGTCAGTTCGTCCTTCAGGCCGATCTCGATGTAGGCGGCGTCAAACCCCTCCATCACCCACCCGCCGGGGCGATCTTGCCCTGGAGATACGTGATCGCCCTCGCGATCCGCTCCTCACTCATCTCATCCCAACCAGAGACGTTCGCCGCGGCGAGCCACTTATCGACCGTGCCATCCTCAAGGCGCACGATGTCGAGCAGCCGCGCCACCTCGGCCAACTGGACCGGCGTGGCGAATTTCTCCGGTTCCGGCGCTTCCTCGATCACGCTACCCATGCGCTGGCTGAATTCCTCATACGTGCATTCGAAAGTCTCGCCTTGCGCGAACGCCGCCAGCCGGGTCTTCCGCACCCGCGCCATCCTGCGCGAACCGGCCTTGAACATGTTGATGGCCAGATCGAGTTCGTATTCCAGGCGCACCCAGGCATCGAACGTGGTGCCGACCTGCGCCCGCTCGCCGTTGATCAGGCCCCATTCGGCGACCTCGCCAGCCGTCAGGATGACGTTCATCGAGAGCCGGGGGAGCCATGCGACCAACTGGCGCATCTGATTGACGGCGGGCTTCCTGTCAGCGCCGAACTCGTTTTTCTTGCCCGCGTCGGCCAGCCGTTCCGCCTCGCGCGCTACCTCGTTGGCGAACAGCTTGGTGATCGAATCGATGACCAGGGTCTTGCGATCATGCGGTGTCGTCGCCAATGCTCTGACCTGATCCAGCACCACATCCATCGACGCGGCCCCATCATCGGGACCGAGATACAAAGCGCCAGCGTCACGCAGTTTCTGGCGATACTCTGGTTGCGTCGCACCGCCCTCGCTGTCCAGAAAATACACATCCGGAAACTGCGTTGTCAGCATCGTTTTGCCGACACCGGCACCGCCATAAAGCAACATCGTCGGATGGCGTTGCTTAATCACATTGGCGGCGGTGCCAAGCAGCTTAGTTCGCCGCTTCGTTACGATCCCGTCTGGCATTTTTATTTCCTCTGAACTGATCAACGAGACGACGAATCAGATCCGACACGGTGATCCCGAGCCGCGCCGCCTCAGTTTGCAAAAAGCTTAATTGTGGTTCGGTAAAGACAACCGAACGTCGTGGTTTTGTGTCTTTCATGGAGTGCATTCTTGCACCCCTTTCGGTCACCACGTCAAGGGTAGATTTCAATCTCGATTCGCACCCGAACGACACGCGGCATGAACATGCCATGCGGCTCCGCGCGACAGTCTGGCCGACGTTTGATCCAGCCGTGCTGTTCCAGACACCAGGCTCGCGCCTCGCGCCGGGTGGCGAACAACCGGGTGCCGGTCGTGCCGTTCGGCGTGCCCTCCAACCAGGACCGGTCGCCGTCCAAAAGGTTCGCCGAACGGTGCAGGATGGCCCAGGCGAAGGTAGTCATCTCAAACGAAATGCTTCAGACAGTGGTCCGTTTGGGCGGCGTTTCATTTCGGCCTTAATCGCCTTGTCGGTCCAAATTCGATGGGCCAGCGGACACATACCTGGTGCGTAGCTGGGAAGATTGGACAGACAAAGTGGGGCGCATTGCTTTGTTCCCATGGAGCGGCACGCGGCCTGTTGTGCTGGTGTCGCGTCCGTCATAACGGCAACCGCCATTGCAATCCCCGAACCTTTGGCCGACGCCATTCCTTGCCCACATAACGCGGTGGGGCCTGCGGCCTGACGTTGCCCATCCCTGGTAAAAGCCACAGCGCGACCATCACGTCGGCGCGCTCCACCGGGCGCACGGCCAATTCAGAAACATTGCCGTCATTGCTGATCACGCCGACATGCTCCAACAGATCCAGCGTCGCCTTGATCCAATTATCCGAGTCACGGCGGCTAACAGGAACCTCTATGACGCAGTTAAATCGGCACGCCACGATGGGCATGCCGACCATCTGCATCTTGATCTCCCAACCCGCCTCGTTGATCCACTTCACATAGTCGGGGCTACGCACCCTGGCCCGCCCGTTTCCTCGGATCCACAGCGCGTTGGTGGAGGGGCCGCGGCGCATCGTCAGCACCCGGTCGGGTGGTGCGTCGGACCAGTGAACACCGCTCACGGGGTTCCGCCACCCGACAGTCGGAACCCGTCGCGGTCAACGCCAGGAGAGTATACAAACCGCATCACAAGATCTCCAACTGGTGCATCGTGGTCGTCGCCGCCACGCGGCGATCCCGCTTCATGTTGGCGTCGTAAGCCGAGAACGGCACCGCCCGGTACAGGCCGGTGACCGCCCACCGCTGGAACTTCTTCAGGCCGCGATAGCGTTCCGGATCGGTGGCGCGACAGTCGTAAACCATGGGATACGGCTCGATGCCACGCTCCACCATTCTGTCGAACCGATGATGGATGCGGTCCCAGGTTTCGTTCTTGTCCCAGCCGACCAGCATATAAGCCCGCAGATGTTTGGCTGGCACGCCCGCCGCTTCCAGCATGGCGACGCCGCGGAAGAACACATTCTCATCCTTGAGGTTGTCCCACGCGGTATAAAGCGTTCGCTCCGAGAATTTATCATTCCGGTATTCGATGGTGGCGAGGGCATCAGCCGCCTCGGGCGAAAGATGGCGCACGTTGATGCCCTGGTTCAGGCAGACCTTGAAGCCGCCATCCCTGATCTCCGCGATCCGTTCGCGCCATTCCGGCTGGCCAAAGAAGTCGTTGTCCAACAGATGCAGCTTTCGCGGATGCCCAGGCCCACGCCAGATCGCCGCGATGGGACTGACCGAGCGCGCCTTACCTTCCTTGGCTGGCACCACGCAGAACTTGCACGCCAGTCGGCAACCCCGTTGAGTGAAGCCGATGGATGGCAGGAAGGCCGGGTAGAGCGAATAGTCGTAATGCTCATACGCGCCGATCATCTCCTCCACTGTCCGCTGGCTCGCCGTGCCGGTGCCACCCAGAATGGCATCCGGCCAGTCAGCCATGAAACGCGCGATCTTTGGCGCGCTGAACCTGAAGATGGTCGAGCCGTAGACCCGGTCGTAATGTTCTTCGAACAGATCGCGACCCGCCTGGTGGGTGAACACGACCTCATCGCCGCGTGCCTTGTGCCAATGCGACAGCTTCATCAGCGCGAGATTGGGAAGGGAGCCATCAAGTTGGGTGAGGCGAACCCTCACAACCACGTCTCCTGTATCTCTGGCGGATCATTGGGATCGGCGACCGCCATGACCAGTCCCGGCGGCAGCAAACCCCGCAGTCCTTCCAGGGTGTCGTGCGACATGACAAACCGCGTGCGCCGCAACTCGGGCAGGACGACGTGCATGCGAGTCACCCACAGGCCTGGATACTCGCGGGTAACCGGCTTGTAGATCACCCAGATCGGCATGCGCTTCCGCAACTTGTCGTGCAGCCGCCACATATAATCCGAGTTTCGGATCAGGACGATTGGGAAACCATCGGCCCGCCACCAGGTGGTCACCGCGCGCGACCTCCCAGCATGGTGAATCCGCCCGGTCCCAGCTTTGGCCGATCCGGTGCCGGCATCGGCTTCGCTGGCCGCGAGGGCGACGATGGCGGCGGCTTGCGATTCCACCGCTCCGCTTGCCACAGCACTTCGTGTTCACTGGGATACCAGCCAAGAACCTGGCGCATGCGCCCGCGGATCGCGCCGACGTATGTGTTAGCCAGCACCAGGCGGTCGAGCAATTCCAGCGCCGCCGGATGCCATGCTCGTTCTTTCGGACGCTCCATTGGATCGTGCATTCTTCTCCCTCTCCTCACGCATCATCGCCATCAATTTAGCCAATGCTTTTGGCGAATTCCTTTGCATATATCGGAACAGATGCCACGCCATGCGCCGCTCCTTATCGGCCCGCCCGCGGCTGAACTTTTGCTGACACGCCGATGAGCAATACCGCTTATGCGCCATCGCCTTGTGACCCGGTCCCGTTGGGATCTCGTGTCCGCATCCTGGCCGCGCGCATATCATTCCGGTAACGTATCCTCAAACATCTCATGCTGTCCGCCACGCAGCCGGATGTTCCCGGCGTTCTCGCAATTCCTGATCCTGATCCGCAGCGGGATGTTATTGCCTGGGCCTAACTGGTTCACCAGCCAGCCGACGCAATGGCTGTCCTCCGTCTCGTGGCACGCCATGACGTGGGGATTATCCACCCAGCTACCCGGCGTGGCGATGGTCAAGGCCAGCGCCCGGTGTTTCTCGACATCGTAACCATTCGGGATGTCGCGCGCCGGGTCCGTCGCCACCCGCCAGGGACAGGAAACACACTGTCGCGTGCGCTTCAGCCGCCACATCATCGCGGAGCCGCCCCCATCAGCTTGCGATCATACAGGTTCAACTCGCCGGTCCTGATCTCAAGTTCCCAGCGTGCCGCCTGGGCATCCATCCTGATCGCCGCTTCCAGGCGGGTGATCGACACGATGACACCACCGCCGCCGGTCAGCAGTATCTCAGGCTCGCCCCTGGCGTATTCCTCGCGCAGTTCGTCCGCCATCTGACGGCAGACCTTCAACTGGACCGCGGGAATGAGCGGACGGTAACGCCCCGCTCCCCGGCCCTTATATGCACGCCACGTTCCCGCTCTGTCGTATCGGCCAAGAGGCACAGCGCCTCGATCAGAATCGCCTTCTCGTATGTCCTGGGAAAGTCCCACGGCTCGTTGCTGTCCGGTCCCGTCTCCTCCAGCATCCGGATGATCCGCCTGATCTCCGATGGCGTCGCCCCACTTGGTGGTGCCTTCATCGTCCAGCCCTCCCATCATCCGATCACCGGGCTGGTGATCGAAGCGTATTCCGCGTCGGCGGCGTCGGTGATCATGACCGGCGACGTGGGCGAGGGAAGATGCAGAACCATCCGCCCCTTGGCCCTGGTCGCGTTTTCCAACAACGAGAACGCCGTCGCCACGATGTCCAAATTCTCGCCTTCGAACG
>Ga0307285_10000068_pt1 | contig 25849 bp, 25 predicted proteins | sample ER_DNA_139_FD_194476 | JGI IMG/M metagenome (GOLD analysis project Ga0307285, IMG submission 194476) | Bulk soil microbial communities from the East River watershed near Crested Butte, Colorado, United States - ER_DNA_139 | ecosystem: Environmental > Terrestrial > Soil > Floodplain | place... | reverse complement strand
CCAGAACGGCAAGCGCCGCGAATTCAAGCCCGTCGTCAAGGCCAGCTGCGGCGGGAAGAAGGGCGGGAAGGGCGGCAAGGGCAAGAAGTAGCCTGGCCGTCCTTTGGGGCGCCTGCGGGCGCCCCTATAGCTTTCCCATAGAGACGCCCGCGTTCCGGTTCCAGACCGGTCGGTTTTAGCGCAGTGCTCCTGGGGCCGTGATATGCATCACACGAACAACTATTGCCCTTTTGAAAAGGTTGTGTTCGTGCAACTATTGCGAGGATGCATGCGACTGACGTAAAGGCGATCGAGGAGGCCACTCGCAAGGAGATCGGCCCGGCGGAGAAGGACACCGCCGCGCGGCTGACCGCGCTGATGCACCACGTCTTCCTCTACGACCGCGGCAACCAGCTGCGGGTTATCGAGGAGACCGGCCTCTCGATCACCCAGTGCAAGGTCCTGCTCGAGCTCGGCGGCCTCGGCCACGAGGCGCAGGTCTGGCAGGTCAGCGACCTCGCCGAGCTCTTCGGCGTCTCGGTCCCCTCGATGAGCCGCGCAGTCGACGCCCTCGTCAGGGCGAAGCTGGCGACCCGGGTCGAGGATCCGGACGACCGCCGGGTCCGCCGGGTGAAGATCACCACCAAGGGGAAGAGCCTCGTCGCGACGATCGTCACCGTCCGCATGACCGGGATCGAATCTTTTGTGGGCACCCTCAGCGCCGCCCAGCGGCGCAAGCTCGACGCCGCCGTCGAGTCGCTGCTGGACCGCGAGGACCTCGCCCAGACCTACCAGCACCTGAAGGGAAGTGAGCGCGCGTGACCCGTTACCGCCACCTGATCACCGACGACAACCGCAAGTGGTGGACGCTCGGAGCGATGTGCTTCGCGCTGTTCATGATCATGCTCGACAACACGATCGTCAACGTCGCCCTGCCGTCGATCCAGCAGGACCTCGGCGCCTCGATCAGCGGCCTCGAGTGGACCATCAACGGCTACACGCTCTCCTTCGCGGTGCTGCTGGCAACCGGCGGCCGGCTTGGCGACATCTTCGGCCGCCGGCTGATGTTCCTCACCGGCGTCGTCATCTTCGCCCTCTCCTCGGCGACCGCCGGATTGGCGCCCGACGAGACCGCGCTGGTCCTCAGCCGCGTCGTCCAAGGCGTCGGCGCGGCGCTGATGATGCCGGGGACGCTCTCGATCATCACCGACGCCTTCCCCGCCCACGAGCGCGGCAAGGCGATGGGCACCTGGGCCGGCGTCTCGGCCCTGGCGCTGGCGGTCGGGCCGGTGCTGGGCGGCTTCCTGACCGAGCACGTCAGCTGGCGGGCGATCTTCTACGTCAACATCCCGGTCGCCATCGGGGCCGTGATCGCGACCCTGTTCGCGGTGCGCGAGTCCCGCGACACCTCGGTCGGCCGCGAGGTCGACTACGGCGGGGTGGCGGTCCTGACCGTCGGCCTGACCGCGCTCGTCCTCGCCCTGGTCGAGGGCAACAGCTGGGGCTGGGGCTCGACCGAAGTCATCGGCCTGCTGGCGCTCGCGGCGCTGGCGCTGCCCGCCTTCGTCTTCGTCGAGAACCGGGTCAAGGTGCCGATGGTCCGGTTCGACCTGCTCAGCGACCGCAACTTCCTCGCCGCGGTCTGCGTGGCGATGATCATCAGCTTCGGGATGCTGGGCGTCTTCTTCTTCCTCGCCCTCTACATGCAGGACATCCTCGGCTACTCGCCGCTCGAGGCCGGGGTGCGGTTCCTGCCCTCGACCCTGATGATCGTCGGCGTGGCGCCGGTCGCGGGCCGGCTCTCCGACCGCTACGGGCCGCGCTGGCTGATCGCGATCGGGCTGACGATCGTCGCCGCCTCGCTGTTCAGCTTCAGCCGCATCGCGGTCGACTCCAGCTACCTCGACCTGCTGCCCGGGTTCATGCTGCTCGGCATCGGCATCGCGATGACGATGTCGCCGATGACCAGCGCGGCGATGAACGCGGTGCCGGTGCAGAAAGCCGGCATTGCCTCCGGGGTGCTCTCGATGTTCCGCATGGTCGGCGGTAGCCTCGGCATCGCCGTCACCGGCGCGATCTTCCAGGGCCTGGTCAGCTCGAAGCTGGACTCGCTGCTCGGCGGGACCGGGATCACCGAGGCCCAGCGGCAGTCGATCTCCGACCAGCTCGGCGGTGGCACGGTCCTGCACGTACAGGGACTGGGCGCCGGGCAGGTGAAAGAAGTCGCCGCCGCCGGCAACGAAGCCTTCGTATACGCGCTCAGCCACGCGATGACCGTCTCCGGGTGCGTGGCGCTGGTGGGAGCGGCAATCGGGGCGACCGCGATCCGGGCGAAGGCGAAAGGCGAGACGACGATCGAGGCGGCCACCGCCGAGGCGAATCCCGGCGGTGAGGCAATCGCCGCCGAGGAGCGGGAGGCGGCGCAGGTCGCGTAGCGCCGCCCCGCCGTAGGGTCTGCGCCCGATGCTGATCCTGCTGCCGCCTTCGGAAGGGAAGACCGAGCCCGAGGGCGGCGAGGCGGTGGATCTCGGCTCGCTCGTCTTCGCAGAGGAGCTGGGAAAGAAGCGGGAGAAGCTCATCCGAGCTTTCGACCCGGCTCTCCTGAAGGCGCCCGCGGCGCCAGCGGCCGAGGTCTACACCGGCGTCCTCTTCGGGCGCCTGCAGCTGCCGAAGCTGGGAAAGAGGGCGCGCGGGCGGGTGCTGATCGCCAGCGCGCTCTGGGGGTTCGTGCGACCGGACGACCGGATCTCCTCCTACAAGTTCCCGCCGAAGACGAAGCTGAAGGGGATCGGGGCGCCGGCGGCCTACTGGCGGCCGGCGCTGGCCGAGGCGATGCCCGACCGGAAGGGGGGGCTGATCGTCGACATGCGCTCCGGCGCCTACGCCGCCTTCTGGAAGCCGAAGCGGGCGACCCTACTGCCGGTGCGCGCCTTTACCGAACAGGACGGGGAGCGCAAGGCCGTCTCGCACATGGCGAAGGCGGTGCGGGGCGACGTCGCCCGGGCGCTGCTGGAGGCGAAGAAGCCGCCGAAGGACCCCGAGGGCGCCGCGGCGATCGCGCGGGCCGCCGGCTTCACCGTCGAGCTGAATGACGGCAGCCTTGACGCGATCGTCTAGACGCGCAGCGCCGGCCAGCGCTCGGGGTCGGCGAGGTCCAGCTGGGGGAGGGTGAGGACCTCGACGTCGCCCAGCGCGACGATCGTTTCGCGGTTGGAAATCTGGATCTCCGTCGGCTCCCCCGGCCAGGGGGTGAGGACGACGGCGGTGACCTCCAAGGCGGCGGCGCGCGCCGCCTCGAGCGTCAGCAGGGTGTGGTTGATCGTCCCCAGGCCGGGGCTGGCGACGACGACCAAGGGGTAGCCGAGGTCGGCGGCGAGGTCGCGGACCAGGTAGCTGGGGGAGAGGGGTACGAGGAGGCCGCCGACGCCCTCGCAGACGATCGCCTCTGCTCCCGCGGCGGCCGCCCGGGCAGCCAGGCGCAACCTCTCCGGGTCGATCTCCTCGCCGGCCAGCTCCGCGGCGAGGTGCGGCGAGGCCGGCGGCCCGTAGCGGTAGGGGGCGATCTCCTCGTCGTCCTGATCCGACCCGGAGGCGCGGCGCAGCAGCGCATGGTCGGTCTCGACCCCTTCGTCGAGGCCGGTGACCGCCGGCTTGAAGACGTGGATCCTCTGACCCTCGGCCGCAAGGTTGCGGGCGATGACCGCGGCGACGACCGTCTTGCCGACCTCGGTGCCGGTGCCGGTGACGAAGAGCCCGCGCGCCACGGCGACCCTCTAGGCGGCAAATGCCTGGGAGCGGATCAGGCCGACCGCCTGCGCCGCCGCGGCGACTTTGGCCGCCGCCTGGATCAGCTCCTCCCGCCGGTGCGTCGCCATCACGGTGAAGCGCAGCCGCGAGCATCCCTCGGGCACGGTCGGAGGCCGGATCCCCTGCGCGAAGACGCCGCGGAGCAGCGCCCTCTCGCAGAGTTCCATCGTCGTCTCGGCCTCGCCGACGGTGAGCGGGACCACCTGCGTGGTCGAGTTCCCGACGTCGAGCCCGTGGACGGCCAGCGCGGCCCGCAGCGTGTCGGCGTTAGCCTGCAGCCGCTCGACCAGCTCCGGCTCGGCTTCGAGGATCTCCAGCGCCGCGAGGGCGGCGCCGACGGCCGAGGGCGGCGGCGCCGTCGAGAAGATGAAGGGACGGGCCGAGTTGACGAGGAAATCGACCGTCTCGGCGCTGGCGCAGGCATAGGCGCCGTAGGAGCCGAGGGCCTTGCCGAGGGTGCCGACGACGACGTCGACCTCGCCGCTGAGGCCGGCCCCGGCGACCGAGCCGCGCCCGCCGGGGCCCATCGCCCCGGTCGCGTGCGCCTCGTCGACCATCAGCCGCGCCCCGTGCCGCCGCGCCAGCTCCAGCAGCTGCGGCAGCGGCGCCACGTCGCCGTCCATCGAGAAGACGCCGTCGGTGACGATCAGGGAGCCGCGTTCACCCGCCTGGCGCAGACACCAGTCCAGGTGCTCGACGTCGTTGTGGCGGTAGACGACGGTTTCGGCTCGCGAGAGCCGGCAGCCGTCGACGATGCTGGCGTGGTTCAGCTCGTCGGAGAAGACGACCTCGCCGCGCCCGGCCAGCGCCGCGATCGCGCCGGTGTTGGCGAGGTAGCCGGAGCCGAACAGCAGCGCTGCCTCGCTGCCCTTGAAGGCGGCGAGCCGCGACTCCAGCTCCCGGTGCGGCTCCATAGTTCCCGAGATCAGCCGCGAGGCCCCGGCCCCGGCGCCCCACCGCAGCGCCGCCTCCGCCGCCGCCTCCCGCACCTCGGCGCGGTCGGCGAGCCCGAGGTAGTTGTTGGAGCAGAGGAGGAGGACGGGACGCCCGTCGAGGGTGACGGTCGGGCCCTGCGCTCCCTCGATCAACCGCAACCGCCGGTGGAGCCCCCGCTCGCGGAGCTCCTCGAGCCGCTCGGCTATGTCCGTCACGCCGCCCGCGGGTAGGAAGGCGGCTTCCTCGACTTCTTGACGACCCGCAGCTGGGTCGAGGGGTCCCAGAAGTTCGCCTCTTCCTGGCTGTCGACCAGCTCGTCGATCGGCGTCGTCGGCGCCTCGCCCTCCAGCCAGCCGGAGCGGTTGTCGGGGCGCGGGTTGGCGCCGTTGTCGGGCTGGCGGGCGACGTTGAGGCCGAGCTCTTCGAACATCGTCCGGTCCTCGGCCGGCTCGGCCCCAAGCGTGGTCAGGAAGTTCCCCATCATCACCCCGTTGAGGCCGGCCTTGACCGCGAGCTTGTGCATCGAGCCGAGGTTCTCGACCCGGCCGCCGCAGAGGCGGAAGAGGGCGCCGGGGATGATCAGGCGGAAGATTGCGATCCACTTCACGACCTCCCACGGGTCCATCACCTCGCGCTCGCCGAATTTCGTCCCCTCCTTCGGGATCAGGAGGTTGATCGGAACCGAGGTGGGGTTGATCTCGGAGAGCTCGAAGGCCATCTCCACCCGCTGCTCCTCGCTCTCGCCGAGGTTGAGGATGCCGCCGACGCAGGTCTCCAGGCCGGCCTCCTTGACCGCCTGGATCGTCCGCAGCCGGCCCTCGTAGCGGACCGTGGTCGAGACCTCGGGGTAGTAGGAGCGGGCCGACTCGACGTTGTGGTGGACGCGCTGGACGCCGGCCTCCTTCAGCGCCTTCGCCCGCTCGCTCGACATGTGGCCGATCGAGGCACAGCGCTTGAGGTTGGTCTGCTCGGCGACGAGCTTCGCCCCCTCGACGATCTTCTGGAAATCCCGCTTGGAGAGCCCTTGGCCCTGGGTGACCATGCAGAAGCGGTGGGCGCCAGCCGCCTCGGCCGCCTTCGCGTGCTCGAGGATCTGCTCCGGCTCCATCATCGCGTGCATCGGCGTGTCCGCCTCGGCGTATCGCGACTGGGCGCAGAAGCCGCAGTCCTCGGCGCAGCCGCCGGACTTGGCGTTGACCAGCGAGCACATATCGGTCGAGTCGCCGAAGTTCTCGACCCGCACCTCCCAGGCGCGTTCGACGAGGGCTTCGATCTCGGCGTGCTCGGTGAGGCGACCGTAGGCGAGGGCCTCCTCGGCGGTGATCAGCGGCGGCATCGGGACGCACCCTAGGAACCGGGCCGGACGCCTAGTAACGGCGCGGTGAAGGGCGTTGCGAGGCGGTGGCGAGAGCTGGTCGTGGCGCTCTGCTCGCTGGTCCTCGTGCCGCTGCTGGCGCTGGCCGCGGGAGCCGGATGCGGGGCCGGGGCGGACGGTCAGGGAGCGACCTCGACCGCGCATCACTGATCGCCGGCCTGCAGTCGATCCCGCGCCCGCCGGCGACGCGCGATCCGCTGTTGATCCTGGTCGACCAAGAGGGTGGCCTGGTCAAGCGGATAGACGGCGCCCCCTTCCATTCGGCTGAAGAAATCGGCCAGCGCGGGCCAGCCTTCGCCCGCCGCGAAGGCCGCCGCACCGCACGCACCCTGCACAGGGTCGGCGTCAACGTCGACATCGCCCCGTCCTCGACGTCCCGCGCCCCGGCTCCCCGATCGCCGAAACCCACCGCGGCTACGGCACCTCCTCGGCGGCCGTCTCGGCGATCGGAGTCGCCTTCGCCGAAGGGCTGCAGGAGGGCGGCGTGGCGGCGACCGCCAAGCACTTCCCCGGCTTCGGCGCGGCCAAGGACGACTCCGACGTCGAGGTCAGCCGAATCGGCCTCTCCAAAGCGCGCCTGCGCGCGGTCGACGAGGCTCCCTACCGTCGCTATGCCGCCGCGGGCGGCGACCTCGTGATGGTCGCCGCCGCCACCTACCCCGCCTTCTCCAATCGCCCAGCCGCGTTCTCGGCCTCGCTGGTCACCGGCGAGCTCCGCCACCGCCTCGGCTACCGCGGCATCGTCATGACCGACGCCCTCGACACCGTTTCTGTCGCCGCCTTCAGCGACCCCGCCGAGACCGGATTGGCAGCCGTCGAAGCCGGCTGTGACCTCCTCCTCTTCACCGAACCCGCCCCGGCGGAGGCATCACGCCAGGCACTAGTCCGATACTTGGGAATCGGATCCCTGGACCCAGAGCAGTTCCAGCGATCCGCGCGGCGGATCCTCGACCTTCGCGCCGGCTTGACTCCCTAAGCCTTCCGCTGGTACGAGGGCGTTGATACCTCAACGTTCTTGACTTGAGTTTTCGGCCTCGGAGTTAGCGGCGGATCTCAGGTTCACAAGACAATCGATGGCTCCAGCACCGAGTACGACCTGAGTTCCACGACAGCAGGCGCTTGCGCTGTCACAGCTACCCTGGAAGCCTCGGTGACCAACACGTTCACCGAACCGACCGAAGTCACGATCGACCGCAACACCCCTAGCTCCAGATCGCCACTCGGATTGAAGCGTGGAGCCCAAGTGGGCTCCACGCCCTCTCATGGATCAGGCCCCAGCTCGCTCAGAAATGCGAACCCGCCCTTCTGATGTCCCGCTTTTGCAGGGAGCACCTTGCATCTCCGCCAATCCGTTGTAGCGCGGCCTTTTCGAACCCGCCTGTGTTTGCCCTGGGCCCGTGCTCTCGGTACTTCTAAGCAGGAACTGGGCGTGGGTTCAAGCCTGGCTATGACAAACGAAAGGCAAAGATCATGAGCAAGAAGACGATGCTCCTCGCCCTGGCGGCGATCGGTGCAGTCGTGTTCGTCCTGCCGGCAGCGGCCTCGGCGAACTGGGGGGTCACACCGGGCAATGCGGCGTTCACCGGGACGGGACCCGCAGGATCCATCTTCGTGGGCGGCGAGCCGACGTTGAAATGCGAAGGCCCGAACACGGCGGTCGGCCAATACGACGGCAGCGGGACAACAGGGAGCTTCAGTGTCGATTACACTAAATGCAGCACCACTATAATCTTCCGCTTCCCCTGCAGCAACACGGCGTCCCCTAGCAGCGAAACAGTCGCCACTAAAGGCACCTTCCACAACGTTACAATCACAGGGGGCAAACGGGGAGTATTGGTTACACCGGAAAATACCGTGATCAAATGCGAAAGCGTCGGCAACGCGATCACCGTCAGCGGCAGCATCATCGGCGAAGTCACGGCGCCGACTGGAGCCTGTCCGGTGAAAACCAAAACCATCGGCCTCAAATTCGGCGTCAGCTCCGGATCCCAAGTGCACAAGACAGTCGACGGCAGCGGTACCGAGTACGACCCGAGCTCGACGACATCGGGTGGCTCCGCCGCAACAGCTGCCACAGAAGGATCGGTAACGAACACGTTCAAAGAACCGAGCGAAGTCACGATCGACTGCAATACCCCCTAGTTCCAGATCACGGCTGTTCATCTGGCGCGGAGCCCAGGTGGGCTCCGCGCCCTCTTATGCCTCAAGCCCCAGCTCGCTCAGAAATGCGAGTTCGGCCTTCGAATCTCCCGCCTTTGCAGGGAGCATCCTGCAGCTCCGTAGATTCGGCGTCGCAAACCCTTCTCGAACTCGCCTGTTTTTGCTCAGGGCCTGCGCTCTCGGTACTTCTAGGGGTAACCGGGCGGCGGTTCAAGCCCGGCCTACGACAAGCGAAAGGCAAAGATCATGAGCAAGAAGACGATGCTGGTCGCCCTGGCGGCGATCGGCGCAGCCGTGTTCGTCCTGCCGGCAGCGGCTTCGGCGAACTGGGGGGTCACACCGGGGAACTCGGCGTTCACCGCGACCGGCCCCGCAGGAAGCTACTTCGCGAGCGGCGAGCCGACGATCAGATGCGAAGGGCCGAACACGGGGAGCGGTAAATACGATGGCAGCGGGACAACAGGGAGCTTCAGCCTCCACTACACCAAATGCAGCACCACCATAATCTTCCGGTTCCCCTGCAGCAACACGGCCTCCCCCAGCAGCGAAACAATCTCCGCCTCGGGAACCTTCCACAACGTCACAATCACAAGCGGCAAACGGGGCGTTCTGTTAACACCGAACAACACCGTGGTCAAATGCGAAAGCGTCGGCAACGCGATCACCATAAGCGGCAGCCTCATCGGCGAAGTCACGTCACCGACTGGAGCTTGTCCGGTGGTCACCAAAAGCATCGGGGTCAAATTCGGCGTCAGCGGCGGATCTCAGGTACACAAGACAGTGGATGGCAGCGGTAGCGAGTTCGACACTAGCGCTACGACATCAGGTGGCTCCGCAGTCACAGGTGCCACAGAAGGATCAGCCACGGCCACCTTCACCGAACCGAAAGAAGTCACGGTCGACTGCAATACCCCTTAGTTCAGGCAGCGTCATCAATTCAGCGCAGGGCCCGGAAGGGTCCTGCGTCTCTCTAGGCACCGCGCAGAGCTCTGGTGGCCCGGTCCGGGGCCTACCGTGTGCGTCCCGACGAGAGCGCTTCGTGCATCGCCCGCACCTGACTGAAGATCTCGCTTGCCGCCTCGAGCTGGCGCTGACGAATGGGGTGCGGCTCAACGCCGAAAGTCAGTGGCTCGCCGAACTGAACCGTGGTCTTGGGAAAGCGCAGCCTCTTCCACTCGCGGGCGTACTCGGAACCTTTGATAGCGACGGGGACGATGGGGACGCCGGTTTCGAGGGCGATGCGGCCGACGCCGGGTTTTGGTTCGCCCAGCTCTTGCGAGCGCGAGCGCCCGCCCTCGGCGTAGACTAGGAGCATCTCGCCTTGGTCGAGTAGCTGACCGACGGTCTCGAAGGCCACCTCGTCCTGGTGCCCGCGGCGGACGGGGAAGACGCCGCCGTGCTTGTAGATGTAGGTGAGGACGGGCGGGCCGAAGAGCTGGGATTTCGCCATGAAGCGGATCTTCCGGCGCAGGTAGACGCCGACGAAGAAGTGGTCCATCTGGCTGAAGTGGTTGGGGGCGAGGACGACAGGACCATGGCTGGGGACGTTCTCGAGCCCGATCGCGCGGACGCGCCAGAGCAGGATCGTCGGCAGGGTGAGGACGATGCGGGCGAGCGTGTAGGTCCAGCCGACGCCCTCGCGAGCCGATTCGTGGAACTGCTGGAAGTACTCGGCGGGGCGCGGGTCCTTGTAGGCCTGCGGCTTCATCTCGCCCACTCGCGCGAGCGCTCCAACGCCCGATGCCAGTCCGCCAGCAGTTGCTGCCGCTCGTCTTCTCCCATGCGCGGCTCGAAGCGGTCGGCCTCGCGCCACATCTCGCCCACCTGCTCGAGGGTCCAGACGCCCGTCGCGATGCCCGCCAGGTAGGCGGCGCCGAGGGCGGTCGTCTCCGCGATCTCCGGCACGGACACAGGTACACCGAGGAAATCGGCTTGGAACTGCATCAGCCAGCGGTTGACCGTGGCGCCGCCGTCGGCGCGCAGCAGCTCCAGCCGCTCGCCGCAGGCCGCCTCCTGCGCCCGCACCGCGTCGACGGTCTCGTAGGCGATCGCCTCAAGCGCCGCCCTCGCCAGGTGGGCGCGGCCGCTGCCGCGGGTGAGGCCGACGATCGTCCCTCGTGCGTATGGGTCCCAGTGGGGCGAGCCGAGCCCGGTCAGCGCCGGCACGAAGTAGACGCCGTCGTTGCCCTCAAGGGACGCGGCCAGCGCCTCGGTCTCCCCAGCCTCGTCGATGATCCCGAGCCCGTCGCGCAGCCACTGCACCGCCGCGCCGGTGACGAAGATCGAGGCCTCGAGGGCGTAGGCGACCTGGTCGCCGAGCCCCCAGGCGACCGTCGCCAGGAGGCCGTCCGGGGCCGGCGGCGGCACCGGGCCGCTGTTGAGGAGGACAAAGCTGCCGGTCCCGTAGGTGTTCTTCGCCATCCCCGGCCGGTGGCAGGCCTGACCGAAGAGCGCCGCCTGCTGGTCCCCGGCCACTCCCGCCACCGCCACCTCGCCGCCGAACTCGCTGGTGGTTCCGAAGACGCCGGAGGAGGGACGAGCCTGCGGCAGTCGCCCGGGGTCGATCCCCAGCAGGCCGCAGATCTCCTCGTCCCATTCGAGCTTGCGGATGTCGAACAGCATCGTCCGCGAGGCGTTCGTGTAGTCGGTCAGGTGCTGTCCGGTGAGCTTGAAGAGGAGCCAGGAGTCCATGGTGCCGAAGACCGCCCGCTCCGCCCCCTCGACGTTCCGCAGCAGCCACTCGATCTTGGTCCCGGAGAAGTAGGGATCGATGGTCAGCCCGGTGCGCTCGCGGACGAGCGGCTCGTGCCCCGCGGCGCGCAGCTCCTCGCAGCGGCCGGCGGTGCGGCGGTCCTGCCAGACGAGGGCGCGGTGGATCGGCTCGCCGCTCTCGGGGTCCCAGGCGACGACGGTCTCGCGCTGGTTGGTGATCCCGATCGCCTCGAGCTCGGCTCCCGTGATCCCGGCGTCGGAAATCGCCTCACGAGCGACCCGCCGCGTCACCTCCCAGATCTCGTTCGCGTTGTGCTCGACCCAGCCCGGCTGCGGGAAGAACTGCTGGAACTCCGAGTAGGCGCGGCCGGCGATCGCCCCCTCGGGGTCGAAGACCAGGCAGGTGGTGCCGGTCGTCCCCTGGTCGATCGCGAGGATCACTCGGGGGCCGAGCCCTCTATCGCCGGACCGTGCAGGAGCGAATCAAGGTGGAGGCCAGTTTACGGCCGTCGGCGAAGGTCATGCCGACGCGGACGAAGGGGAAGACGCCGAGGTTGGTGCCGGCCGGCGCTCCGCAGGCGGCACTCAGGTAGCTGTGCTTCTGCCCGCGGTAGATGAAGTCCCGCCGCAGATTGAGGACGATCCGCTTCAGGTAGCCGTTGCGGTTGAGGGACTTCGGCAGGGCGGCGGTGAGGATCGTCCCGTAGGTGCCGCTCGTCTTGCGGATGTGGAAGACGAAGATGCGGCTGTTGGGGAACGGCTTCCTGCCGTAGACGTGGGCGAGGATCGCCCGTTCGCCGTCGATGACGCTGTTGAAGGCCAGGATCCTTCCCTGCAGCGGGAAGGTGTCCTGTTCGGGAAAGGTGACCCCGGCCAGGTAGCGACCGGTGCCGACCAGGGCCGACCCGCAGGCCTCCAGCGCCCGCTCCGAGGTGGCCACCTCGATCTCGCCACGCCGGCAGGTAGGCAGGCCGCGGGTGTCGATCCGGCCGCCGCGGTTGATCTCGATCGAGATCCAGCGCAGCGCCGGCGGCCGTTCGCCGGAGAGGGTCCGCACGGTCCCGTCGACCCGGACCCCGATCGGGGCGTTGACGTGCCGTGGCAGGTTCGTCGGCGAGATGCCGCCGGCGAACTTGACGAAGAGGTTGCCGCGCTCGACCAGCTCGGCGTTCGCCAGCGCGGCGCCGAGAACCAGCGTCGTCGCGAGCATCGCGAGCGTCGCCGCTCTTCTCCTTCGCCGTCGCAGCATCACTGCACCTTAAGAGCCCGGCCGCCTGCGCGAGCTGCGCGCCAGGAAGACCCGGAGGAAGTCGCGCAGCTGCAGTGCCCGGTGGGCGAAGCCACGAACGCTCTTCCCGGTCACCCGGTGCTCGAGGTCGATCTCGTACTCCCCCAGGCGATAGCCGGCGCGCACCGCGTCGACCGTCATTCCGATCTCCATCCCGTAGCCGGCGGCGAAGGGGAGAACCGTCCGCAGCACTTCGACCCCCATCGCCCGCTGGCCCGAGATCGGCGCTTCCGTCTCCTGGCCGCAGAGGCGCTGGATCGCCCGGCGGGCGAAGCCGAGGGCGAGGCCGAAGCCGCCGCCGACCCTGCGGCTGAAGGAGGCGACCGCGAGGTCGCACTCGCCCCTGCGCACCGCCTCGACCAGCGGCGCCAGGCGCGCGGCCGAGGCACCGAGGTCGCCGTCGCAGAGGAGGGCCAGAGTGGGGGGGTCGGGGACGCTCAGCGCCGCCTCGGCCGCGGCGGAGACGTTCGCGCCCTTGCCGTGCGGGCGGCCGCGGCTGATCACCTCGGCCCCCGCTGCCATCGCCACCTCCGCCGTCCCGTCCTCGGAGGCGTCGTCGGCGACCCAGACCCGCGCTCCCGGGAAAGCCTCGCGCAGGGCCCACACCGTGTCGGCGATCCGGTCGGCCTCGTTGCGGGCGGCGACGATCGCCGCCAGCCCGCCCTCGTCCCCTGCTCCCCGCTCGGGTCTCATCGTCGGGCTATTGTCCCCGGCCATGGCAGACATCGAGGCACACATCACCGGCAACGTCTGGAAAATCGAGGTCGCCGTCGGCGACGAGGTCTCCGACGGCGACACCGTCGTCATCCTCGAGTCGATGAAGATGGAGATCCCGGTCGAGTCCGAAGACGACGGCGTCGTGAAGGAGATCCGCTGCGAGGAGGGCCAGAGCGTCAGCGAAGGCGACGTCCTCGTGGTGCTGGAGTAGAAGTGGAGGCGCGGCTCGCGGGCGGGAAGCTCCTCCTCGACCAGCCGGCCGAGGCGGTCGCGCGGCTGACGATCGCCAACCCCGAGCGGCGGAACGCGCTCGACCACGAGATCCTCGACGCGATCGCCGAGGTCCTGCCGCAGCTGAACCGGGGGATCGAGAACCGCTGCGTCCTCATCACCGGGGCGCCGCCGCTCTTCTCCTCCGGCTACGACATCGCCGGCATCCCTGACGCCAGCTTCGAGCGCGACGCCGAGGCGCTGGTCGCCCATCCCTTTCACGCGGCGATGGAGGCGATCGCGCGGCACCCCTGGCCGACGATCGCCGCCGTCAACGGCCACTGCCTCGGCGGCGGCTTGGAGCTGGCGATCACCTGCGACCTGCGGATCTGCGCCGCCGGGGCGAAGCTGGGGATGCCGCCGGCGAAGCTGGGGCTGATCTACGGCCACACCGGCCTGCGCAAGTTCCTCGACACGATCGGCCTCCCCTATACGAAGGAGCTCTTCCTCACCGGCCGCAACGTCGACGCCGAGCGGGCGGAGCGAATCGGGCTCGTCAACTGGGTGGCCGGCGACGCCGAGCTGGAGGACGAGTCCGTGGCGCTGGCCGCCGCGGTGGCCGCCAATGCGCCGCTCTCGATGCGCGGCAACAAGCACGCGATCGACCTCCTGCAGGCGAACCCCGAACTCACCGAGCAGCAGGAGGCCGGCCTGGTAGCCCTGCGCGAATCTTGCTTCTCCTCGGAGGACTTCCGTGAGGGGATCCGCGCCTTCGCCGAGAAGCGAGATCCGCAGTGGACGGGTCGGTGAGCGCGAAGGCCCGCAAGGCCCTCGCCGCAGCCGACCCGACGATGGGCGCGCTGATCGAGCGCGTCGGCAGGATCGACCTTAAGAAGCGCCTGAAACGCGGTGTCGAGGAGCGGCCGCCCGACGCCTACGGCGCCCTGCTGCGGGCGATCGTCGGCCAGCAGCTCTCGACCAAAGCGGCGCGGACGATCTACTTGCGGGTCGTCGACCTCTTCGGCGGCGCCACGCCGAGCCCGGAGCAGTTGCTCGAGGCCCCCGAAGAGGACCTGCGCGCCTGCGGCCTCTCAGGTCGCAAGACGGAATACCTCTGCGATCTCGCAGCCCACGTTCTCCGCGGTGAGCTGGAGCTGGACCGGCTGGACGAGCTCGGCGACGAGGAGGTGATCGAGGAGATCGTCGCGGTGCGCGGGCTCGGTCGCTGGACGGCGGAGATGTTCTTGATCTTCCACCTCGAACGACCCGACGTCCTCTCAGGTGGGGACCTCGGGATCCGCAAAGCGATTCAGATCGAGTATGGGCTGGAGGAGATGCCAGCACCAGTGAAGGTGATCGAAATTGGCGAGCTGTGGCGGCCCTACCGGAGCCTCGCTTCGCTCTATCTCTGGGAGTCCTTGGCGGCGATGCCGTCCTGAGACGCGAAAAGCGCGAGGCCCGAAGGGGCCCCGCGCTCAAATAGAGCCGCGACCTGGAACTAGGGGGCGCCGCAGTCGAGCATGACTTCTTTCGGATTGGTGAACGTGTTCGTCGCCGACGCGTTCAGAGCAGCTGTGACAGCGGAGCCTCCTGCTGTCGTGGCACTCAGGTCGTACTCAGTCGCGCTGCCAACGATTGTCTTGTGCACCTGGGTCGCGGGCGACCCGGTGACGCCAAGTTTAAGCCCGAGAGTATTAGTATTAATCGGGCAAGTATGGATCGGTGAAGTGACTTCACCGAGGACGCTACCGCTCACGGTGATCGCATTGCCGACGCTTTCACATTTGATCACGGTGGGTTCGGGTGTAACGAGAACGCCCGGTTTGTTTTCTGTAATGTCGACGTTGTGGAAGCTAGCTGTGACTGTAATTATTTCATCTTTGGGAGTCGCGGTGGTGCTGCACGGAAACCTAAAGATGACGGTGGTGGTGCATAGCGTGAAGTGCAGGTGAATGTGCCCTGTTGTCCCGCTGCCGTCATATTTACCGGATGCGGTGGTTGTCCCCGCGCATCTGATCGTCGGCTCACCGCTCGCGAAGAGGGATCCATCGGGCCCAGATCCGGAGAATTCAGCATTCCCCGGTGTGACACCCCAGTTCGCTGAGGCCGCAGCGGGCAGGACGAATATAACTGCGCTGACTACTGCAAGGGCGAGCAGCATCATCTTCTTGCTCATGCTTACCTTTCGTTTGTTCCCGGCATAGGGAAAGCTAAGGAACTCAACCCTGTCGCCTAGTGGTTCGGAGCCGGTGCGCGGAGTGCCGCCGGCTCCATCTCGTGCAGCTATCTGTATCGAGAGCTGACTGGTCAGTCAAAAACATCCGCTTACTTCTATAACGATTGGGTAGCCACCTGCCTTCCTACTTGCAAAGACTCATCGTCAGAGATCGGCTACACAAAGTTGCACGTCGCAGGAGTGCGTCCTCTGCTGGGTCAGTGGGTGTCCGCCCAAGGCGCTCAGATCCCAAAAAAGCGCGGGACCCCTTCGGGCCCCGCGCAGATGAATAGTCGCGGACTAGAACTAGGGGGTGTTGCAGTCGATCGTGACTTCTTTCGGGTTGGTGAACGTATTCGTTGCCGTAGCGTTCAGAGCAGCTGTGACAGCGGAGCCGCCTGCTGTCGTAGCGGTCAGGTCGTACTCAGTCGCGCTGCCAACGATTGTCTTGTGCACCTGGGTCGCGGGCGATCCGGTGACACCGAATTTTAGCCCGATGGTTTTAGTGTTAAGCGGGCAAGCACCAGTCGGTGAAGTGACTTCGCCGATGACGGCGCCGTTCACAGTGATCGCGTTGCCGACGCTTTCACATTTGATCACAGTGGGTTCCGGTGTTACAAGAATACCCCGAATGGGGACCGGTGTAGCGATTGTAATATTGTGGAAGGTACCTGTGACTGTAATTGTTTCATCTTTGGGAGTCGCGGTGGTACTGCACGGAAACCTAAAGATGACGGTCGTGCTGCATATCGTAAAGTGCAGATGGATGTGCCCTGTTGTGCCGCTGCCGTCGTATTTACCGGATCCCGTGTTCGGTCCTTTACAAGTGATCGTCGGCTCACCGCTCGCGGAGAGGGATCCTTCGGGCCCAGATCCGGTGAATTCAGCATTCCCCGGTGTGACCCCCCAGTTCGCCGACGCCGCTGCGGGCAGGACGAACATGACTGCACTGACCGCCGCAAGGGCGAGCAGCATCATCTTCTTGCTCATGCTTTACCTTTCATTCGTTCCGACAGGGCAAAGGTGCAGGCTCAAGCCCTGTGGGCTGATGGTTCGGAGTCGACGGAGTCGATTACCGCCGACCCCATCTTGCCTCGCTATCAGTAACGGAAGATTGAGCGGTCAGGCAAAAACACGTGGGTACTTTTGTTGGTTATGAGGTAGGCGATCGACTTTTACCTGCAGATAACGATCGCTAGGAAAACGACTGCGTAAAGATGCACGCTGCAGTAGTGGGAATTCCTCGATTCGATCGGGATCCGCGCCGAAGACTGGCCAGACTTCGTGTGCAACAAAAAGCGCGGGGCCCTTTCCGGGCCCCGCGCTCAGATGAAATAGCCCGAACTAGAACTAGGGGGTGCTGCAGTCGAGCGTGACTTCTTTCGGGTTGGTGAACGTGTTGGTCGCCGTAGCTTCCAGAGCAGCTGTGACAGCCGAGCCACCTGCTGTCGTAGCACTCAGGTCGTACTCGGTGGCCGAACCAACAATTGTCTTGTGAACCTGAGACCCACCGCTGACACCGAATTTGAGACCGATGGTTTTGGTAACCGTCGGGCAGGGTGCGGTCGGTGAAGTGACTTCGCCGATGATGCTGCCGCTCACGGTGATCGCGTTACCGACGCTTTCACATTTGATCACGGTGTTGTTCGGTGTTACCAGAATGCCCCGCTTACCGGCGGTTGTGACTGTGACGTTGTGGAACGTACCTGCGGTAGTGATTGTTTCGCTGCTGGGCGAAGCGGTGTTGCTGCAGGGGAACCGGAAGATGATGGTGGTGCTGCATTTGGTGAAGTGCAGGCTGATGCTTCCTGTTGTTCCGGTGCCGTCGTATTTACCGCTTCCCGTATTCGGACCTTCGCATCTAATCGTCGGCTCGCCTTCCGCGAAGAGGGCGCCTGCGGGGCCCGATCCGGTGAATTCAGCGTTCCCCGGTGTGACACCCCAGTTCGCCGAGGCCGCTGCCGGCAGGACGAACATGACTGCGCTGACCGCCGCGAGGGCGAGCAGCATCATTTTCTTGCTCATGCTTTACCTTTCGTGTTCTTCCGGCAGGCAACGCGTTGGAGTCATCTGCCGGATGCGTGGTCGGGATCGTCGGGTTCTAGGGAGCCCGCGATTCCCGGCTTTCCGCTCTATCGTTAACCGGAAAGCACCTGAGCAGTCAAGACTGCTTGTGCAGGCGACGGGCCAGGAATGCAGCTTTTCCCTGCAAATCTCGACCGCCAGCAGATCGACTTCACAAACCTGCGTGTTTTTACTCAGCGGTCTTCGTTCAGCGACGAGGGCCCACATTGCAGCGGTGGGACTTGCCTCGACCTCGTCCCCCGTTGCAGTAGTCGAAGCCGGCGCCGCCGTAGAGCTGGTCGGGTTGGGGGCCGCCATAGAGGCGGTCCCGCCCGGGGCCGCCGTGGCAGCCGTCCTGGCCCGGGCCCATGATGCAGACGTCGTTGCCGCGGCCGCCCCAGCAGCCGTCTGAGCCGCGGCCGTGGCGGCAGTAGTCGTTGCCGGGCCCGCCGACGCAGTCGCTGTTGCGGTTGCCGGTGATGCAGACGTCGTTGTTGGCGCCGCCGACGCAGCGGTTGCGGCGGGCGCCGCCGGGGAAGCAGAAGTCCCTCTCGCCGTTGCCGATGAACTTGTCGCGACCGGGTCCGAGGTAGACGACGACCGGCACCGGCATCTTCCGCTTGATCCGCACGAAGTCGCCGCTGCGGCCCATTTGGATTTCGATCCGGTCGACGTGGCCGGTCGAGCAGAGGGCGCGGCGGTGGCCGCGGGTGAAGTGGCAGCCGCGCGGGTGGTGGTGCGCCATGTTGCCCTTGACGAGGATCTTGTGGTGCCGCTTGGACAGGGTCAGCTTGGAGCCGGAATTGGCTCCGTAGATGACGATCTTGCGAGCGGGCGCGGCGGCGTTGGGGATCGCGAGGGCTGCGAGCGCGATCACCGCGAGCAGGCCGGCCACGAGCTTGCGTCCAGGGGTGGCAAGCATCCGGGGCATCTTAAACATGTGTATCGGCTAACAAAGCCGAGACTGGACGTTAAGAGCGGATCGGCGCCAGTTCGTGCGCAATCTCCGCGGCCCAGGCGCGGATTGCGTCCCAGTCGCGGCGGTCGCGGAACTGCTCGGGAACTCCTTCGGCCATCGCCTTCTCCATCAGCCCCTGCGGCTCCGTCGGCACGCGGCCGCCAAACACGGCATGGTCGCGTCCCCCAAGCTCCTCGACCTTCTCCGCCAGCTTCGGCGGCTCCATCCATTCCGGATTGTCGTTGGCGGGATCGCCGACGGGGCCCGAGCTGAAGACCCAGAAGGGCTTGTGCCGTAGCGCCTTGCGGTGCTTCTTGAGGAAGTGCTTGGCTTCCCCGCGCCATCGCTTCATGTAGACGGCGCTGCCGAGCACGACTGCGTCGTAGGGCTCGAGGCTCCGCACCTCCTCCGCCCTCTCCAAGCAGACGCCGAGCCCTTCGCGGCGCAAGGTGGCGGCCAGCGTTTCGGCGATCTCAGCGGTGGAGCCGCGTTTGGAGGAGTAGGCGACGAGGACTGTCATCCATTCCGATTCTGCCGCTTTCTGGACAGAGTGTCACCGGGAATTGGCCACACAACGGTTTGCGGTCTAGGTTCGCTGCTGACTGGCCGGTCAACCAGGGTCGCCCGATCCCGATAGCCTCCCGGCCCGACTTTTCAGCGAGCGAAGGAGAGACGGGTAATGGGACTTCTTGATGGAAAAGCCGCGATCGTCACGGGCTCGGCCCGCGGCATCGGGCGCGCGACGGCCGAGCTGTTCGTCAGCGAGGGCGCGAAGGTGCTGATCAACGACCTCGACCCCGACGTCGCCCAGCAGACCGCGAGCGAGATTGACGGCGAGACCGCGGTCTACGCCGGCGACCTGACCAAGGAGGGCGCCGCCGACGAGCTGGTCAAGGCCGCGATCGACGCCTTCGGCACCGTCGACATCGCGATCAACAACGCCGGCTACACCTGGGACGGCGTCGCCCACAAGATGAGCGACGAGCAGTTCCAGGCGATGCTGGACATCCACACGATCGTCCCCTTCCGGGTCGCCCGGGCGCTGGCCCCGGCCTGGCGCGAGGCGGCCAAGGCCGAGCGCAACGAGGGCAAAGAGGTCTTCCGCAAGATCGTCAACGTCTCCTCGACCTCGGGGATGATGGGCAACGCCGGTCAGGTCAACTACTCGGCCGCGAAGATGGGCGTCGTCGGGCTGACGAAGACGCTGGCCAAGGAGTGGGGCCAGTTCAAGATCAACGTCAACGCCGTCGCCTTCGGCTTCGTCGAAACCCGCCTCACCCAGGCCAAGGAGCAGGGCGAGGAGATGACTACCCCGACCGGCGAGAAGGTCGAGCTCGGGATCCCCGAGCAGATGCGGGCGATGGCCTCGGCGATCATCCCGATGGGCCGCCCGGCGACCCCGGAGGAGGCCTCCGGCCCGGTCCTCTTCCTCTCCTCGCCGCTCGCCAACTACGTGCACGGCCAGGTGCTGAACGTCACCGGCGGCATGTTCGGAGGTATGTACACCTGAGCTGAGGACGCTGCAAACCGTCGCATCTCGGGGTCTTCGGTCGGCCGGCGAGGGTCACGCACTAACTTGTGCGCTCCCCTCGCCGGCCTTCCTGCATCCCCCGACCTGCTCGGTTTTCACGCCCTCAGGATCAGATGGACTACCTGAACATCGCCGATCGGATCTGGCCCTTCACCTGGCGCGTGATGGGCGCCCACACGTTCCTCTACCGGAGGTCGGGTGGGCGCCTGGGCCACAGGATCCCCGGCCTGCGCGGCCGCATGCTCCTGCTCGAGCACGTCGGCGCCAAGAGCGGCATCCACCGCACCTCGCCGCTGCAGTACGTCGAGGACGGGAAGGACGTCGTCGTCATCGCCTCGAAGGGCGGCTACTCGAAGAACCCCGCCTGGTTCTACAACCTGATGGCAAACCCTGACACCACGGTGCAGATCGGCTCCGAGCACCGGGCTGTGCACGCGCGGGAGGCGACGCCGGAGGAGCGGGATCGCTTCTGGGAGATGGCGGTGAAGATCTACCGTCCCTACGAGGACTACCGCGCCCGCGCCGGGCGCGAGATCCCGCTCATCGTCCTCGAGCCGCGCTAGCGGCTAACGGCCTACTTCGCCCGGCGCTCCTCGGCTATCGGATCCCCCGTCTCCGTGGCGATCGCCTCCGGCGGCCACGGTCCGGCCCAGTTGTCGCGGGCGCCGTCGATCGTGATCGTCGTTCCCGAGTAGAAGTCGCCGGCGGGGGAGGCGAGATAGGCGACGAGCCAGGCCATCTCCTCGGGCCGGCCGGCGCGGCCGACCGGGATCGAGCGCTCGAGGTTGTCGACGACCACCTGCGGATACTTGGTCAGCAGCGTCTCGGTCGCGAACTGGCCGGCGGCGAGGGCGACGGTCTTGATCCCGAATCGCGCCCACTCGACCGCCAGCGTCCGCATCATGTTCTCGACCGCGGCGCGGGCGGCGCCGGAGTGGACCATCCCCGGCATCCCGTTGTGGGGGGAGAGGGTGACGCTGAGGACCTTGCCCTCGCCCTGTGGGATGAAGGCCTTGGTCGCGGCGGTGTGGGTCATCAGCCAGGTGCCGAGCACGTTGAGGTCGATCACCGTCTTGAATCCCTTCGGCGAGATCGCCTCGGCCGGGCTGAGGAACTGGCCGCCGGCATTGTTGACGAGGACGTCGAGGCGACCGTGGCGCTCCAGCAGGCCGTCGAAGAAGCACCCCACCGGCTCCTCCTCGCGGATGTCGAGGCATTCGTGCTCGAAGGCGCCTGGGAGCCGCGCCGCCAGCGCGGCGGTCTCCGCCAGCGGCTCCTCGCGGCGGCCGCAGGCGACGACGGTGGCGCCGAGGCGGGCCAGCTCCAGCGCCGTCTCGCGCCCGAGACCGCTGCCGGCGCCGGAGACGGCGCAGACCCGTCCCTCGAGCAGCCCGGCCCTGAAGATCCGCGAACGGTCGCTTTCAGCCATCGGCGCCGCAGCCTACCGGCACCTGCGCCGCGTAGATTGATGTGTCATGGGCGTCAGCGTCGAACCTCACCCTCTACTTGAGCCTCTGGCGGGAGGCACTCCCGGCGCGACAGTCACCGTCGAGCCGCTGGTCGCCGGCCACGCGGAATGGCCACGGGCGATGGTGGTCAGCCCCGGGGGGCGGATGCTGAGCGCGAAGCTACTGCGGGCGATGCTCACCGGCAAGGGCGCGGTCAAGGTCCCTTGCCCCGTCTTCCTCGTCCGCCATCCGAGCGCCGGCGCGATCCTCGTCGACACCGGCCTCCATCCCTCGGTGGCGACCGACCCGAAGGAGAACTTCGGCTCACTGGGGGCGCGCTTCGGCAATCTCACCCTCGCCCCTGGCGAAGACGCTCCCTCGCAGCTGCGCAAGCGTGGGTTGGAGCCAGGGGAGGTACCGATCGTGGTGATGACCCACCTCCACATCGATCACACCTCCGGCATCTCCGAGTTTCCTAACTCCACCTTCGTAGTCAGCGACACCGAGTGGCGAGCTGCCACCCACGGCTCGACCCCGGTGCTGGAGGGCTACCGCCGTTCCCACTTCGACTACGCCTTCGACTACCGCACCGTCGACTTCGACCGCGCCGACGTCGACTCATACGCCAGCTTCGGCCGCACCTTCGACCTCTTCGGCGACGGCTCCATTCGCCTCGCCTTCACCCCCGGCCACAGCGCCGGGCACATGTCGGTGATCTGCCGGCTGGCGAAACGCGACTTCGTGATCGCCGGCGACGTCTTCTATGTAGAGGGTCAGCTTGACGGGTCCGAGCCCCTGCCCCCGCGCCCCCAGGACACCCACAACGCCCGTCGCTCCCTGCAGGAGCTGCGCCTATTTCAACGCCAGTTCCCCAACGCGGTAATCGCGCCCAGTCACGATCCGGATTTCTACGACCGGGTCAAGCAGCGCTACGACTAACGCTCGACCACCAAGCGCCTGTCTTCTGAGCGCAACTATCTGCGCGCTCGAAAAGTCAGCGTACTGCAAACTGCAGGGAAAAGCATTTATGGACGGAGACCGGGAGGGGCGGAAAACCGGGGTGTCTTGAACTTCCCTTGCGGCCCCCCCGACACTTCCCGGCGGGATGGGTGGCGAGGTTCGGCTTCGCCCCCCAGCAAGTTCTTGCAAGCGAGGGGAGGGACAGATGACGTCAGGTCTGTTTGGCCGACGGTTCGGGACTATTGCCGCTGTCGCGGTTCTGGCATGCACCGTGGTATTGGCAACTCAGAGCGCCTCGGTTCTCGGCGCCGACCCACCGGGCACCTTTCTCGGCGAATTTGGACCTGACGGAACCAGCACGTCCGACTTTGAACTCGTCGGACCGGTGGCGGTTGACCAGGCCACTGGTGACGTCTATGTCGGCGACTCGGCAAAAGACGTCATCTATAAATTTGATGAAACCGGCCAGCCTGTCGATTTTGGTGGGGCGGGGATTGTTGGAAATGAATTGAGTGGTGTCCCGATCCCGGACCCACCACTGACCCAGATGGCGTTTGATCCCATTTCCCAGGTTCTCTACCTTGTAAGTGAAAACAGCGTAAGAGCATTCGAAGCAAATGGGGAACCGCACGAATTCACCGGGGGGCCGGGTGCGGGAACCAGTGAAATACCCGGAGCGGCTGATCTCCAGGGAGTTGCCGTCGATATGAGCGGAAATATTTACGCCGCTGACCGCGGGGATGGAAAGATTCGCATCTATTCGGCCGACGGCGCCCTCTTGAAAGATTTTGCCCCCGGTATTTCCTCTCCCGAGGATCTTGCGGTAACTCCTACCGGCAAGGTGATAGTCGTTGACGGCTCCGGTGGCAAAGCGCGAGTGCTTATACCTTCCGCTTTTCCGGTGACGGGTTCGACGACCTATTCGCTGAAACCAGAATTGCTAGATGACAACGTCACCTACTCTGTGGGGGTCGATCCAATCACTGGATACATCTACCTCACTCAGCTACGTGAAGGGATTCACTACCGGGTAGCGGCCTTTGAAGAAAACGGCGATTACCTTGGCTCGTTTGGCGACGAAGGCCAAGCTGGAGAGCTTCTCGGGTCTCCGGAAGGAATTGCAATAGGAAGCCGCATCTACCTCTCCGTGTTCACGCAGGCGACCGATCCTGACCAAAGTAAGGTACGGATGTACGAGCCGTTTGTGTTCATCGTGGAAGCACCCACGGTAGAAAAAGTGGCGGCGAGCAACTTGACTTCAACCTCAGTCACGCTCAGCGCCAGGATCAACCCTAACACTCTCGATACCACCTACTGGTTCGAATACGGCCTCGAAGACTGTGTTCTTGCCGCGCCAGGCGTGTGCACGGTCCTGCCCGTCGGGGGCGAAGCCATAGGCCACGGCCACGAGCCTGTGGCGGTGTTTCAAAATCTCACTGGCCTGAACCCGAACACGAAGTACTTCTACCGGGTGGTTGCGGAAAACAGCGAAGGTAAGACCGAAAGCCCATCAAGGTCGTTCACTACCCAGAGCAGTGGCCTCGATACTCAATTGAGCGACCACAGGGTATGGGAGCAGGTGTCTCCGGTCCAGAAGGCAGGCGGCACGATCACGAATGTGTTCCTGACCCAGGCGGCGTCCGACGGCAGCGGGATCATGTTCTCCAGCCGCGGCGCGATTTTGGCGGATCCGGAGGGCAACCGCTCATTCGAATTGGCCGCGGTCTTAGCCCGGCGCACGGCGGCCGGCCAGTGGCTCTCCGAAGATCTGGTGGCCCCCCACACTCGGGCTACGCAATTGAACGGTGGACCTGAATACAAAATCTTCAGCCCGAACTTGGGCAGCGGGATCCTAGAACCGCGGGACGAGACCCCGCTCTCCGACGAATCTTCGGAACTGACTCCTTATCTGAGGATAAATTCCTCTCCGCGCGTCTTCCGCCCGCTCGTGACCTCGAAAGAAGGATTCTCAAACGTCGCCCCAGGCACGGAATTCGGCGGCGAACCGACGGGCTCGAAGAACGCCGTGTCACTCAGCGGCACCAACGGCGACCTGACCGACATCGTCCTCAAGTCGATAACGCCGCTGCTGCCAGGCGCAGAAGCCGGAGCCCTTTATCACTGGGAGGACGGCAACCTAAGCCTGGTGAGTGAACTTCCAGTCGATGAACCGGGAAGCGTTGACAGGCCTGTAGTTGGGTCCGGCGGGGTTTCCGTGCGCCACGCTGTTTCCGAAGGTGGAACCCGGATCTTTTGGGCTACCGGAGAGGGCCTTGTTGCCAGCCTCAACTTCACTGCCCTCTACCTCAGAGACACGGTGGCTGAAGAATCCGTTCGGATCGATCTGCCCGAGCCTGGAGCCGACGAAGCCGGAGAAAGTCACCCGGTGTTCATGAGCGCGAGTGCAGACGGGTCGGTCGTGTTCTTCACGGATTCGCAGCACCTGACGGCGGACGCCAATCCCGACGGGCGGGATCTCTACCGTTGCGAAGTCGGCGACGTTGGAGGATCCCTCGGGTGCGTTGATCTCACCGATCTAAGTGCAGGTACCCCCGGCGACGAAAGCGCCGACGCCGAGGAGGTCGCCGCCGGCTCGAGCGACGACGGCTCCATTCTCTATTTCGTAGCATCAGGTGTTCTCGATTCAGAACCGAATGAGTTTGGAGATAGCGCCGAAACTGAATCCCCGAATCTGTACCGGTGGGAAGAAGGCAATGGCTTGCATTACATTGCAACGCTTTCTACTAAAGATGGTCCCGACTGGGGCAAGCCCGGGAGTACCAATGTGGGATTCGCGGCGGGGTCGAGTGCGTATAGCTCACCCAGTGGCCGCTATCTGACTTTTATGTCACAAATGAATCTTGCGGAGGACGAAAGCGCCGACCCGGCGACCGGTGAACCGACGCAAGAGGTATTCCTCTACGACGCCTTTGCTGATGAGTTGAGGTGCGTGTCGTGTGACCCCAACGGTGCATCCGGCTCGGCTCCCCGGATGAACGGACCCGACGAAGGCGGCCCGTTGTTCGTGGACCGCCAGAGCCTTTGGGACAACCGGTTGGTGGGCGCGATGCTGCCCCCCAAGACCGAGAGCGAAGCCACGAGCGGCTACAACTTCTACCAGCCGCGGGCGGTCCTCGACAACGGCCGCGTGTTCTACAACTCCGCAGCGTCGCTGGTGACCGGCGATTCCAACGGGACCTGGGACGTCTACCAGTACGAGCCCCTCGGAGTCGGGACCTGCGGTCCGGCTTCCGGAAGCGCCTCGATCGCCCGCTCGGGAAATGGCTGCATATCGCTGATCTCCTCGGGCAGCGACAGCGGAGTCTCGCTGTTCCTCGACGCCAGCGAAACTGGCGATGACTTGTTCTTCGCGACCTTTGCGAAGCTCTCGGCCACCGACGTCGACAACGACGTCGACGTCTACGACGCGAAGGTAAACGGCGTGGAGGCAGTCCTCGAACCGAGCAGCGAATGCGAAGGGGAAGCCTG
>Ga0307285_10000065_pt1 | contig 26931 bp, 25 predicted proteins | sample ER_DNA_139_FD_194476 | JGI IMG/M metagenome (GOLD analysis project Ga0307285, IMG submission 194476) | Bulk soil microbial communities from the East River watershed near Crested Butte, Colorado, United States - ER_DNA_139 | ecosystem: Environmental > Terrestrial > Soil > Floodplain | place... | reverse complement strand
CCGCTGGTGGATGATCGTCCCCTGGTTCGAGCGCATGAACTTGTGCAGCGGGTACTCGTCTTTCTTCGAGCCGCTGGTGACGACGATCCGCTGGGCGTCGACGTGGCTGACTTCGCCGGCGTTCTCGGCCAGGACGACGTCGCCGGTGTCGACCGCGGCGCGGCGCTCCATCCCGGTCCCCACCAGCGGCGGGTCCGGCTTCAGCAGCGGCACGGCCTGGCGCTGCATGTTCGAGCCCATCAGCGCCCGGTTGGCGTCGTCGTGCTCGAGGAAGGGGATCAGCGAGGTCGCCACCGACCAGATCTGGGACGGCGAGACGTCCATCAGATGGACTTCTTTAGGAGCGGCGGTCGCGTACTCCTGCTCGCCGGCGCGGACCAGCACCTGCGGGCCCTTCAGCTTCCTGGTCTTCGGATCGACCTCGGAGTTCGCCTGGGCGATGACCTTGTCCTCGTCCTGGGTCGCGTCGAGGTGGACGATCTCCTCGGTGACGACGCCGTCGGCGACCACCCGGTAGGGGGTGGTGACGAAGCCGTGCTCGGAGATCTGCGCGTAGGAGGCCAGCGAGCCGATCAGGCCGATGTTCGGCCCCTCCGGGGTCTCGATCGGGCACATCCGGCCGTAGTGGGTCGGGTGCACGTCGCGGACCTCGATCGGCGCCCGCTCGCGGGTCAGCCCGCCGGCGCCGAGCGCCGAGAGCCGCCGCCTGTGGGTCAGGCCGGCCAGCGAGTTGGTCTGGTCCATGAACTGCGAGAGCTGCGAGGAGCCGAAGAACTCCTTCATCGCCGCCACGACCGGGCGGATGTTGATGATCGTCTGCGGGGTGATCGCGTCGGAGTCCTCGGTGGTGAGGCGCTCGCGGACCACGCGCTCCATCCGGTAGAGGCCGATCCGGAAGGCCTCTTGGATCAGCTCGCCGACCGTGCGCAGACGGCGGTTGCCGAAGTGCTCGTACTCGTCGAGGTGGTCGTAGACCTGCTCGCGCGGGTAGGTGATCGCCTCCGCGGCATAGTCTTTGATCGGGTTCTCCTCGTCGATCTCCTCGGGGATCCCGAGCAGTTTCGGCAGCGAGACGAGCTCCTTGACGAGGGCGATGATGTCGTCGTGGGTGAGGACCCGGGTCTCGAGGTCGATGTCGAGGTCGAGGCGGGCGTTGAGCTTGTAGCGGCCGACCCTGGTCAGGTCGTAGCGCTTGGGGTCGAAGAAGAGCTGCTCGAGCAGCGCTTTGGCAGCGTCGACCGACGGCGGCTCGCCCGGGCGCTGCTTTTTGAACAGCTCGATCAGGGCGCCCTCTTCGGTCTTGGTCGCTTCGGTGTCCGCCGCGATCGTGTGGCGGATGTAGACCGAGTTGTCGAACATGTCGAGGAGCTGCTGGTCCTCGACGTAGCCCATCGCGCGCAGCAGGACCGTGACCGGAAGTTTCCGCTTGCGGTCGATGCGGACGAAGACTTTGCCTTTTTTGTCGACTTCGAGCTCCAGCCAGGAGCCGCGGGCCGGCATCAGGTTGGCGATGAAGACCTGCTTTTCGGGATCCTTCGGCGCCATCACGTAGGCGCCCGGGGAACGGACGAGCTGCGTGACGACGACGCGCTCGGTGCCGTTGATGATGAAGGTCCCGCGCTCGGTCATCCACGGGAAGTCGCCCATGAAGACGGCCTGCTCGCGGATCTCGCCGGTCTCCTTGTTCTGGAAGGCGACCGTCGCGGTCAACGGCCGCGAGTAGGTCATGTCCTTCTCACGGCACTCCTCGATCGAGTGCGGCGGCTCCTCGAATTTGAACTCGCCGAAGACGATCTGGAGGTTCCCCGTGTAGTCCTCGATCGGGGATATGTCGTTGATGGTCTCCCTCAGGCCACCTGCTTTCGGATCCGTCAGTTCCTGGAAGGAACGGCGCTGGATGTCGATCAGGTGTGGGACCTCGAGAGGGTTATCTAGGCGGGAAAAGCTCCTACGGGTTACGGGGGCAGCGTTGGAACGTGCCAAAGTCGGCGACTCCTCGGACGGTCAGAGGGACGTGGATACAGCGCAAGTATGGGCAGGGGCACTCAAATAGCGCGCGACGGCGGAAAATAACACACCGCCGCCGGCGCCTTCAAGTTTGGCTCCCCAAGCGGGCTGGGAAGAGCGGTTTGAGCTCTCTAGGCGAGCTCGACCGTAGCCCCAGCCTCCTCCAGCTCAGCTTTGAGTTTGTCGGCCTCGTCGCGCTCGACACCCTCTTTGATCGCTTTCGGAGCCTCGTCGACGAGCGCCTTGGCCTCTTTGAGGCCGAGACCGGTCGCCGACCGGACCACCTTGATGACCGGGACTTTCTGGCCGCCGACCTCTTTGAGGATGACGTCGACGGTCGAGGACTCTTCGCCGCCGCCCTCGTCGCCGCCACCGCCGCCGCCGGCAGCGGCAGGCGCCGCGGCCGCAACGGCCGTCGCCGAGACGCCGAACTCCTCCTCGAGCGCTTTGATCCGCTCGGAGAGCTCGAGCACCGAGATGCTTTTCAGCTCCTCGATCCAGTCCTCAGTTGAAGTTTTGGTTGCCATCAGTCGCTACCCCTCTTCCTCGTTTGAATCCTCATCTGAAGTCTCTTGCTTTGCCTCCGGCTCCTCCTCGGGAGCATCCGCCTGGTCGGCCGGCGGCTCGTTGCCGCTGCCCGCCTCGGTCGGCGCCTCCTCGACCGGAGCCTCCTCGGCTTTCTCGGCCGGAGCCTCCTCGGCCTCGGCTTTCGGCTCCTCGCTTGGAGCCGCCTCCGCCGGGGCCTCCCCCGACACAAGTCCTTTCTCGGCGATCTGGCCGAGCTGCAGCGCCAGGCCCTGGATCATCGAGCCGAGCCCGCGGACCAAGCCGGTCAGCGGGCTGGCGACGACGCCGGCGAGCTGCCCGTTCAGCACTTCGCGCCCGGGTAGCTTGGCGATCGATTTGAACGCGGCCTCGTCGAGCGAGGTCGCGTCCATGAAGCCGCCCTTGTAGGTGAGCACTTCGTGCTCTTTGTTGAAGGTGGTGATCGCTTTCGCGGCCTGGGCGGTGTCGCCGCGGACGAAGGTGAGCGCGGTCGGCCCGCTCAGCAGCTCCGCCAGTCGTTCCTCGCCGGCCTGGTCGGCGGCGATTTTCGTCAGGCGGTTCTTGACGATGCGGAAGCTGGCGTCGGCTTCGCGAAGCTTGGAGCGCAGCTCCGCTGCCTGGGGGACGCTGATGCCGCGGTAGTCGACTGCGAAGATCGCCTCGGACGCCGAAATATCGGCGGCAATCTTTTGTATGGCTGCTGACTTTTCCTCGCGGTTCATCGTCTCACCTGCACCGGGCTTCTGGGCAAGGGCCCTGCCGGTGGTCTGCGGTTAGCGGCGACGCAGTTTAAGCGGTCGCCAGCTCCCCTGCGGTCTCCCCCGCAGCGGCCGCGGTCTCGCGGTCGGCTTTGGCGCCGGCGTCGACCCGGATGCCGGGGCCCATCGTCGTCGCCAGGGTGGCGGAGATGACGTATTTGCCCTTGGCGGAAGAAGGCTTGGCGCGGAGGATCTCCTCGATCACGGCCTGGTAGTTCTCGAGCAGCTGATTGGCGTCGAAGCTGGCCTTGCCGATCGCCATGTGGACGATCGCCTGGCGGTCGGTGCGGTATTCGACTTTGCCGGACTTGGAGTCTCCGACCGCCTTCTCGACGTCGTCGGTGACGGTGCCGACCTTCGGGTTCGGCATCTTGCCCTGGGGGCCGAGCACGCGGCCGAGCTGGCCGACGGCTTTCATCATCTCCGGCGTCGAGATCGCGACGTCGAAGTCGGTCCAGCCCTCCTGGACTTTCTCGACCAGGTCCTGGCCGCCGACGACATCGGCGCCGGCCGCCTCCGCGTCACGGGCCTGCTGGCCCTGGGCGAAGACGGCGACGGTGACGTCCTTGCCGAGGCCGTGCGGCAGCGCCAGGGTCCCGCGCAGCTGCTCGTCGGCGTGGCGGACGTTGACCCCGAGCAGGACGTGCAGCTCGACCGTCTCGTCGAACTTGGTGCTGGCGGTGTCCTTGATCAGAGCGACCGCCTCGGCCGGCGGGTAGGCGCGGTCGCGGTCGACCTTCTCGTACTGGGCGCGGAATCGTTTGCCGTGGGCCATTTCTCTCTCTGAAGTCTCCTAGGCGACGTCGACGCCCATCGAGCGGGCGGTGCCGGCGATGATCTTCTTCGCGGCGTCGATGTCGTTGGCGTTGAGGTCGGGCATCTTCCGTTCTGCGATCTCCTGGATCTGCGCGTCGGAAATCGTCCCCACCTTGTTGACGTGAGGCTCGCCCGAGCCCTTCGGGATTTTGATCGCTTCCTTGATCAGGACCGCGGCCGGGGGCGTCTTGGTGATGAAGGTGAAGGAGCGGTCCTCGTAGACGGTGATCTCGACCGGGATGATCGTCCCGCCCTCGCCCTGCGTCTGGGCGTTGAAGGCTTTGCAGAAATCCATGATGTTGACGCCGTGCTGACCCAGGGCCGGGCCGACGGGCGGCGCCGGGTTGGCGTTGCCAGCCTGGATCTGCAGCTTGATGAGGGTGAGGACTTTCTTTGCCATGAGCGGGTTCGAGAGGGTAGCGGTCTTTGAGACCTAGATCTTCTTGACCTGGTCGTAGCCGACCTCGACCGGCGTCTCGCGGCCGAAGATCGAGACCAGCACCTTGAGTTTCGCGGCGTCCTCGTTGATCTCGGCGATCTCGCCCGAGAAGTCGGAGAGCGGGCCGGAGATGACTTTGACCGATTCGCCCATCGCGAACTGGGCCTGCGTGCGCGGGCGCTCGGCGGTCTCGCGATGGAGCAGGCGGTCGACCTCGGGTTTGGAGAGCGGCACCGGTTTGTTGCGGGAGCCGACGAAGCCGGTGACGCCGGGGGTGTTCTTGACCAGGCCCCAGGCGTCGTCGGTCATCTCCATGTTGACGAGGACATAGCCGGGCATCGTCCGTTTCTCGGTCTGGACTTTCTGCCCGTCCTTCATCTCGGAGACCTGCTCGGTGGGGACGACGACCTGCCGCACGTTGCGGTTCTGGCTCATCGTCTGCACCCGGTGCTCGAGGTTGTGCTTGACCTTGTTCTCGTGCCCGGAGTAGGTGTTGATCACGTACCAGCGATACATCTTCTGAGAAAGCCTTTGTTCGGGATCCCGCTTAGAGGATCTGCTTGATGAGCCAGTTGAAGACCGCGTCGAGGGCACCGAGGTAGGCGGCCGCGACGGCGACGAAGAGGACGGTCACAGCGGTCGCCTGGATCAGCGTCTCGCGATCAGGCCACTGGACTTTCTTCAGCTCCTGCCAACAGGATATGAGGAAGCCGATGAAACCGGAGCGCTGCCTCTCGGCTTTCGCCTGTTTCTGCTTCTTCGCAAGCTGTTGGCTCTCGCGCCGCTTCTGCTCTTCGCGCTTGCGCTTTTCGTTTTCCTTCAGCGCCTTCGCTTCGGCGCGGCGGGCGGAGCGCGGCTTCGGCGCGTCAGGGGTCTCGAGCTGGGACTCAGGGGCGCCGGCGGCGATCCCCATCTCCACCGCCTCGACCTCGGCTACGTCGCCGGAGACGCCGAGCTGCGTCTCGCGCTGGGCCTCGACCGGGCTCTCGTGCCCGCCGGAGCGTTTCCGCTCCTCAGCTTCCCGAGCCCGGCGCTCGGCCTTGCGCTGTGCGCGGGTCTTTGCCATCGGGGACTACCGGGTCTCCTTATGAGGGGTGTGGTGGCCGCACCAGCGGCAGAACTTGCGCATCTCGATTCGGTCCGGGCTGTTGCGCCGGGACTTGTTGGTCTGGTAATTCCGCCGCTTGCACTCTTCGCAAGCCATCGTCACCGCGATGCGGACATCTCCGCGTGCCATCTCTTCCCTCGTTCCGTGCCTGGAGGTAGTCGTTACAGAAGAAAAACCCCGGGCCAAGGCGCGAGGCTGAGGCAAGGATAGCGCCCTAGCCCGCCTCGGGACCGGTTGCCGCCGACCACTCAGGCGCTAGTTCACATGCCCTACTTAATTCTATGTAAAGTCGTTTTCAAGGTATTCCGATAGGGCATCCGAGGGCGACAGTGCAAGAGCTGACCGAAAGCAACGGCCTCTACGACCGAGACAGCTTCGTCGAAGCGATGGAAGAGCGGCTCCTCGACCCGCTCCATCGCAGCCAGCCCGGGGCGCTGCTGCTGCTCGACATCGACTCCTTCCACATCGTCAACGACTCGCTCGGCCACGAGGCCGGCGACCGGCTGCTGGAGACCGTTGCGAGGACGCTGCGCGACCAGTCCCGGGTCGACGACCTGCCGGCCCGGATCTGCGCCGACGAATTCGGGCTGCTGCTGCCGCGGGCGACGCCGCAGCAGGCGATGGCGACGGCCGAGCGGCTGATCGCCCTGGTCCGCGAGCGCGGCAAGCCCGCGGTCGGGGCCAGCGTCGGGATCGCCACCTTCGGCGGCAGCGGCGAGGAGGTGACCGCGGAAGGGTTGATGATCACCGCCGACATCGCCCTCTGCGAAGCGAAGGAGGCGGGAGGCGGTCGGGCGGTGGACGCCGCCAGCGGTCCCAACCAGAAACTGACCTGGGCCGACCGGATCCGCGAGGCGATCGACGGCGAGCGGATCGTGGTCTACGCGCAGCCGATCTTCGACCTGCGCAAGGAGTGCGTCGCCCGGGAGGAGCTGCTGGTGCGGATGCTCGACGACAACGACGACGTGATCCCGCCCTCCTCCTTCCTACCCACCGCCGAGCGAATGGGGCTGATCACCGAGATCGACCGGCTGGTGCTCTCGAAGGCGGTAGAGCTGGCCGGCCGCTCGCAGCCAATCGCCGTCAACGTCAGCGGCGCCTCGCTCTCCGACCCGCGGCTGATCGCCGACGTGCGGGCGGCGATCGCCGACGGCCTCAACCCCGCCTGGCTCGACTTCGAGATCACCGAGACGGCGGCGATCTCCAACATGGACCATGCCCGCGCCTTCGCCGAGGCGGTGACCGGGATGGGCTGCGGTCTCGGCCTCGACGACTTCGGCACCGGCTTCAGCTCGTTCAGCTACCTGAAGGAACTGCCGGTCCAGCACCTGAAGATCGACATCGAGTTCATCCGCGGGCTCCCCTCCTCCCCGACCGACCAGCGCCTCGTCCAGGCCCTCGTCCAGTTCGCAAAAGCCTTCGGGCTGCAGACGGTCGCCGAGGGGATCGAGGACTCCGAGACCCTCGCCCTCGTCCGCGCCTTCGAGGTCGACTACGCCCAGGGCTTCCACATCGGCGAACCGGCACTGGTCGACTTCGGCCGTGCCGTCGCGGCCTGAAGCTCACAGCCTCCGGCGACAGCTCATCAGGGATACCGCCCGGTCGCCCGCAGCGTCAGCCCCACCAGCCGCGAGACCACCATCGCCACGTAGCCGAGCCCCGCGATCTGCTCGATCATCACAAGGCTGCGCGCGAACGGCTTGATCGGCACGACGTCGCTGAGGCCGGTGCTCGTCAGCGTCGTGAAGCTCAGGAACAGCAGCTCCATCCAGGTGCGCGCGTCGCGGGGGTCGACGGCCGCCGTGAAGCTCTGCGGCTCGATCGCCTGGCAGACGACGTACGCGTAGGCGAACGCCCAGGCCACGAGGGTGAAGGTCGCGCCGGCGGCGTAGAGCTCGTCGCGCGTGATCTCGTGGTCCTCGAGCATGTAGAAGAGGAGCGCCCCGCCGGCGTAGAAGTAGAGGACGGACTCGAACGCCGAGGAGTACGGCAGCAGCGCGTCGTCGCCGGTGACCGCCTGGATGAGCAGCAGCACGGTTGCCGGCAGTGCCAGCAGCACGCTCACCCAGGTCAGCGCCGACGAGCTGCGCACCGCGAGCACGACGAGGCCGAGGATCGCGATGCCGAACATGCTGAAGATCGAACGGCCGACGGCACCCTCTTCGAGAAACGGATAGATGAGGATCGCCGCCAACTGGGCGGCGAGGAGGACGGCCGAGGGCTGGCGCTTCGCGAACTCCCGCACGGCGCCCTCTTCGCCGCCCTCGCGACGACCCCTACCCGGCGGCCACGCCGGCGATGTCCTACAGCCCCAGGGTCTTGGCGATGATGCCGCGCTGGATCTCGCTGGTGCCGCCGTAGATGGTGGAGACCAGGGAGGTGCGGACGAGGCGCTCCATGTCGTACTCGGAGGAGTAGCCGTAGCCGCCCATCATCTGCATCCCCTCGAGGGTGGTGCGCTTGGCGACCTCGGTGACGAAGAGCTTCACCATCGAGGCCTGCTGGGGCAGCATCCGGTCGGGGTCCTCGTCGACGAGGCTGGCGACCCAGTGGGTCATCAGCCGCGCCGCCTGCAGGTCGGTGGCGAGGTCGGCGATGCGGTGCTGGAGGGCCTGAAAGGAACCGATCGGGCGATCGAACTGGCGCCGCTCCTTGACGTAGAGGAGGAGGTCGTCGAAGGCGCGCTGGGCGATCCCCAGCATCGTCGCCGAGAGGATCAGGCGCTCGACGTTGAGCCCGGCCATCAGCTGCATCCAGCCCTGGTCGACCTCGCCGAGGACGGCGTCGGCGGGGGCGGCGCAATCGGTGAAGTAGAGGTGGTTGGTCTCGCGGCCGCCCATCGTCTCGATCGGGACCACCTCCATCCCCTCGGCTTCGCGCGGCACCCAGATCATCGTCATCCCCTCGTGCTTGCTGCCGGCGTTGTTGGTGCGGCAGACGACCAGCACGTGGTCGGAGATGTGGGCGTTGGAGCAGAAGACCTTCTGGCCGTTGATGACGAAGCCGCCGTCGACCGCCTCGGCCTTGCAGGAGAGGGCGCCGACGTCGGAGCCGGCCTCCGGCTCGGTCATCGCGATCGCCTCCACGGCCCCGTTGGCGATTCCGCCGAGGATCTCCTCCTTCTGCGCCTCGCTGCCGAAGCGCTGGATGGCGCCGGCGACGATCAGCGTCGTCGCGTAGCCGCCGATCGGTGCCAGGCCACGCGAGGTCTCCTCCATGAAGAGGCAGGCGTCGAGCATCGTCCCGCCGGAGCCGCCGTACCGCTCGGGGATCGTCACCCCGAGCCAGCCGAGCTCGGCCATCTGCTTGTAGACGTCGAAGTTGTGGTGCTCGCGGTACCCGTCGGTCAGCCGCTCGCGCTGGTCCGGCGTCCCGCACTCGCGGTCGCAGAAGTCCCGGATCGCGTCGACGAAGTCCTTCTGCTCATCGGAGAGAGCAAAATCCACGCGCGCAGCCTATAGCGCGCTACGGCTTGCCGGTTCGATCCCGGTGCTTGCACCCAGGCCAGCAACAGGGCCGGCGCTGGCCCTCCTCCAGCTCTTCCTGGTTCGACGGATGCGGCCCGGCCACTTTGCGTCCTCGACCCAGCAGATGAACTGTTGCGGGCGAGCGGGTGATGTCCCGCCAGGCGTCGAGCGCGGTGCCGTTGGCGATCAGGGCCTGACGGAGGTCCTTCGGCGGTCCATGCACCACGCCGCCGGGCACTTTTCGAGCACGCTCGATGCGATGGTAGTGAGACCTTGCGGAGCCGGCTTCGCCGCCGACTCTGAGAAGCCCGGAACGAGACTCGACCCCGTGACTTCTTCCTTACCATCCGGGGTCGCTGGCCGATCGGTTCGAGGGAGGCCGTCATGCCTAACATTTCCCGGACCGCCAGAGCGGAGCCTTGATTCGGGCAAGCCCCCCCGCAATCGAGAAAACGAAGCCCGCCGTCCCGAGCCTTTGGCATCCGAGAGAATGCATTAAATTTCCCTACCAGGTCTGCCTAATAGTTGGCTAGGCGCTGCCGGGGTGGCTCATGACTGCTGCCCCTAGCGCTTCCCCTGGTCCGGGCAGGAACTCTTCAGCCTGGGATTGGAACGAAGGTGCTTACCGTTCTGGCCGCCGAGGGCGATCTTCAGGTGGCGGGGGGCGTCACAGAGGTTGGCGCTGTTTTGGAGCAGGCCGCGCTTGCCGCCATAGAGGTTGAAGAGGACCTTGGTGACGGGTGCGTCGGGGAAGTGGAGGAAACGGGTGCGTAGGCGTTCGTTGACCGAGTCGACGTAGCCGACCTGGATGATCTCCACGCCGTTTCCCTTGATGTCGACGACGACGTCGGGCAATTCGCGTTCACCGCCATTGGAGCGGAAGTAAATCTTGCCCTTAAGCGGATTTTCGAAGATCGGGGTCCACGCCTTGGCCGTGCCGAGCACTGAGATCTTCGGGCATTCTTCGGCAGCGAACTGCACCCGGGTGCAGGGATTGCCGAGATGGGCGTTGTCGATGAACTCGGCGTGGGGCAGGATGACCACGGCCTTGGCGATATTCGCCTGGCCGGGCTTTTGGGTGAGCACCGCGTGCAGGGCGGGGTGCTGAGTGCGGCGGGTGCCCCCCTTCAGCGAAACCGAGAGCTCGGGCGAGAAGGCAAGCTTGGCGCAGTTGCTGACCTGAAAGGAATCTCCGGGGGTGGCGGTGGCGCCGTTTGCGGCGGTCACAATGGCGGTGATCCGCTTCGCCTCGCAGCCAGTGGGATTGAAGGTGAATTCGGGGCGGTCGACCAGGACGTGAATAGCGCGGTAGGCGATTGGCACCCCTTCGAGGATCTGCGGCAACGGATCGGTCTTGATCGTCGCCAGCGCGGTTACGGGGTCGACGTAAATCGCCGAGCGGTTAACTACGGTGCCGAGATCGAAGGTCCCGGCCTGGGCGGGGACCTTGGCGACGATCGAGTAGGGGGCGTCTTTGTAGGGGCCGGCGAGATAGATGGCGGTCGGCGTCTTGCCGGGCTGGGGGATCCAGAGCGGGGAGAGGCCGACCCCGGCGGCGGCGGCAACAGCGCCGATTTGCGAAGCCGCGGGGCACCTGCCGCCGGCTGCCTGCGCCTCGGGGCAGAGCGGCACGCCGCCGAGCTTGGCCAAGAGGCCCTGGGGCAGGTGCAGCGAGATGCTTTGCGGGTTGGCTTCGCCGTCGGAGCGGCTGAGGGTGAGCGAAAGGGGCGAGAAGCGGCCGGCGAAGGAGCGCAGGGTTCCCGCTGCAAGCGCCGGCGAGAAGCCGCCCTTGGCGCAGCCGGAGCTGATCTGCATCGGGGTATCGCCAACCGTCGCCGGCTTGCCCGACCAGGGGGCGAATTCGTAGTGGGTCTGGTAGGTCGCGCAGGCGGTCGGGGTCGCCAGCGGCGCCCGCGGGCCGCCGAAGACGTGCAGCTTGAGGTCTCGGATGGGGAGCTGGGGGAGGCCATCGAGGGTGGGAACGCCGGCAAAAACGGTGGTGAGCTGACCGCTCAGTGGGTTTGCCACGATCTCCGCTGGCAGCTTCAGGTGGACGCCCTGTTCGTCGGTGACGAGCCAGAATCGGAAGAGGTGGCCCGGCTCTGGGGTGCGCTGGTAGACGGAGCCCTTCAACACTCTTTCCAGGGCGGGGGCATCTATTTCGACGCTGCCAATCTTCGCTGCCTCGGGGCAGTGGGAGGCCTCGGCGGTCTGGAAGCCAACCTCGGTGGCGCTGCAGGCGGCGAGCCCGTCGCCGGCGGCGGGGTTGATCACCAGCCCCTCGGGCAGGGTTACCAGGGCGCTCTTCAGGATCGAGGTTGCAAGGCCTTGGGGGGTTTCGTCCTGTGGAATCACCAGCTCGGCGTCGAGGCCAGTCGGCGCCGCCGCTTCGGAGTTGGTCGGGATCGGGCTGAATTCGGGGGCGAAGCTAAGTTTGTCGCAGCCAGTGATCCTCGGGAATGGGGCCGGGAGGGTAGAGGGAGCCCCCGGCGTCTGGTAGCTCGTCGCCGTCACCGTGATTTGACGCTGGGTGGAGCAGTCGGTGGGGTTGGTCATGAAGGGCCGCTCCGGCAGGGTCGCTTTGCGGCCCGTGGGCGGAAATTCCCCGTTCACCGCTTCCCCAGGGGTCAGTCGTTCGCCGTCGTGGAGCGGCGAAGCGGGCAGCCCCCAGAGGGTGGTGACGGCGCCGCCCAGGGCCGCCGCCGCCGCCGCCCCTTTGACCGTGCCGATGAGGCTGTAGTCGATCGGGTCGATCCTGATGTTGATCAGGGTCGGGTAGGGGCCGCCGAAGAAGCCGAAGCGGGCGACGATGTCTCCGCCGGGGGGCTCCATGTTGTAGACAGGCTCGAAGAAGGAGCCCGCGCTCTGGCCGCCGAGGAAGACTTCGGCCACCCCGAGCTGGGAATCCAGCGGGCATTCGCTTTCCTCCGGCAGGTCTCCCAACTCTTCGACACTGCAGCGGGGGAAGAGCTGGGGGTTGCCGATCACCCCCGGGGGCAGCTTGAAGGAGACGTCGCGAGTCAGCGCGAAGGGTTCCCCTTTTTCGTTCTTGGTGACTTTGAAGGCGAGGGTGAGGTTGGCGTGGGCGCCGGCCTGAGTACTGGAGAGCGAGGCGGAGGCCGATTCGACCGCATATTTGTCGAATTCGGCGCCGCCGGCGGCGCTCGGCAGGGCAACGAGGGTGAGCAGAGTGAGCAGCAGGGCGCTTCTATGCATGGACGCCCTCACTTGCCCGCCCTCCGCTTGCCCCCTGCGCTGTGCTTTCGGTGCCCGATGCGCTTCTTCACGCAGAGGACCTTGCCGTGCCGCTTGACCTTGCGCTTTGCCTTCGGGCAATGCTTGGGCTTTGCCACGTTGCCGAAGGGGGGGCCGGCTCCCTGGCTCCCCAGGTTGGGCAAAGGCGGCGGGGTACTCGCCCCCGGGCGACAGCCTTCGCCCTGGCACGGCACCGTCTCCGCTTCGGCGAAGCCCCCACCCACCCGCGCGTCATAGATCGAGGGGATCTCGCCGGTGTCGCGCGCCAACAGCGCGTCGGAGCCGATGAAGAAGACATCGTTACCATTGACGCTGGCCCCGTAGAGAAAATTATCGTCGGGGCTGTGGCCGGAGGAGATCAGGTAGACGCAGCCGCCGAGGCGGCTGCAGCTGCCGACCCCTTCTTCCTCCCACTCATAGACGTCCTGCACTTTGTCGGTGTCGGCCGCGACCAGCGGCTCGGGGCTCTGGAAGAAGGCGCGGGCGCCATCGGGGCGCAGGTTGGAGACTAGGGCGGCGAAACCGAGCGGGTTCTTGGGGAATTCATCGTCGGCGTTCGACTGCAGGCTCGCGTCGCCGCCGGGCATCTGCAGCGACGGGCTGCACGAGAGGCACCGGAGGCTGTCGGCGGCCTGGTCGTAACGATAGACCTGGGCCTTTCCGCCGGATTTGAAGCCGGCGAGGTCGGCGCGGGACTCGAACAGCAAGACGGCCCCATCGGGAGTGGTGCGGGAGGGGTCGATCGGGGTGCCCTCGATCACGGCTATTCCCGCGGTCCAAAGGCCCAGGCCGTCAGTTTTCGCCGTCCCCCCTTTCACGTCGCGGTCGGTGAGGATGCCGAGGAAGCTGATCGCCCCTTCTTCGGAGAGGTAGAGGTTCTGCCCCCCTTCCACCGGGGAGCCACCATTGGGGGCTTCTTCGCCGGTCAGCTTGCTCGGTGACACGAAGTAGGCGCGGCTACCTTCGGCGGCGACGTTGACGACGGTGGCATCGCCGCTGGCGGTAAAGGGGGTGGTCGCTTCGCTTTCCGTATCGAAGGCGAAGAGGTCGCTGCCTTTGACGTAGAAGATCCGGCGCCCGCCGGAAACGATGCCGGCGAAAGTGGTGCCTTCACCGATTTCGAAGCTCTCTTTGTCGTTCAGGCGCAGATAGAGCCGGTTGGCGATGGAGAAGGCGATCCCGGCACCCTCGGGCGAGGCTCCTACATATTCCGCGGCTTCCCCTTCGCCGGCAGGCACCTCGCCGGGCAGCAGCGAGACCGCGCGGGTTTCCTCGGCATGGGTGACCGGGTCGATGGTGCGGTCATAGACAGTCCTGGTCCCTTCGGGCGCGGCGTCTTCCTCGAGTTGAACTGGGATGTGGCCGGCCAGAGTGGTCGTCGTGAAGACAACGTGGCGGGCCCCTTCGGTGATCAGGTTGGGCGTCACCTGCGGATCGATCCCGAGACTGCCGCGGCCTACCAGCTCCGAATGACCGTCGGGATAGCGCAGATAGTTCGTATTTTCGCCGTTGATGACGGCGCTGCCTTCATCTGACTCGCTGCCGGTGGCCCAGAACGAGTAGCCCTGGTCGGGCGAAGGGCTGCCCGGCACAGCCGCCTGCGACTCGGCTCCGCTGGGGCCGGCGATGCTCGTCTCCCAGCCACTCGCGGTCCGGGTGGCGAGGTAATTCTCGCCGTTGAAAGCGCCGGTGCCGTCACTGTCCGGCAGGGCGCCACCTTGAACCGTAAACGTCGCCTTCTCCCCCTCGGGTGAGGCCAACAGGGTAGGCGAGAAAAAGGCACCATTTCCCTTGGCTCCTAGGGGGGTGTGGCCGTTGGTATCCGCCGGGGTGACGAGCTCATAGACGCGGCAGTCGGGCAGCGTCTTCGAAGAGCCGACGCGAAGCGCTGCGTTCGGGCAGGGCTGGCCGAACGGGCCGCCTTCGGGAAAGGTGCCGAAGGCGGCTTCGGCCTCGTCACTGCCGACTTCGCTGACCACCCGCAGTCGGAAGCGGTAAGCGGTGCCGGGTTGCAGACCCGCGGCGAGGGCGGTGCGGTGCGCTTCTTCGCTGCCGGCAGGGACGTCGCCTTCGCCGGCCAACACCGCTGCGGCGAAGCCTTCTTCTTCGAAGTTCTGCTCGGTGGTGTATTCGAAGGTGAAGTGAGACTCGGCGCCGCCGGCAGCGATCATCGCCTGCAGCTGGGCTTCCGACTCACCGATTTCGCCGACCGAGACTTCCACGTGCGGCGGCGGCGGCGCTTCCTGCGGCTCGAAGACGTAGGAGTGGCCGATGCCGGCTATGCCGGAGGTGACGAAGAGGTCGCGGTAGTTGGGGCTGGCGGCGCTGTTGTCGACGCTGATCGCCGAGGGGCCAGCGTCCTGGAAGCTGGGGCTGTGTTCGATCGTCGCCAGGCATTCGTAGCCTTCGTCGAACTCTTGGACCCGGCTTTTCGCAAGCAGGTCGCCGACGAAGAAGTGACCGTTGCTTTCGTCGGCGGCGAGCGCCAGTTCGCCACCCGGGCTGGCGAATGCTTTACTCCCGCAACCCGTGATCGTTTCCAGCAGCGCGTGCGGTTTTGCCAGTTCGAATACCCGCACCCTGCCGTTGGTGAACAATTCGGCGTCGGAATCGCTGGCGTAGATTCTCCCATGCGCCGCGTCGGGCGCCACCCATTTACTTCCGGCGAGCGTCCCCTTGCCGATTTCGTCGTCGAGCAGCGGGTGGCCTTCTTCGACCGAGCCGTACTCGGCGATGAAGGTTTCGTAGTCCACGAACAGGTGGCCGTTAGTCGGATCCAGAGCAAAGCCAGGGCTCGTCGGCAAGCTGAAGGGAGGTGCGCTGCTTTCGACGGCCACAGAGCAGATTCCGTAATCGATTTCCCCACTCGGCGGCTCGTAGGTGGTCGGGGCACAGCGCCTGATCTGCACGGATCCCCCTGAGAATGGAACCTCATAAATGTAGAGACCCCCTTCGCCATCCACCGCAAGGGCTCGAGGCCCATTACCATCTTTTAGCTCGCTGATGAAGAAGCCGCCAGGGCTAAAGATGTCGATCCGCCCTTCGGCCCCCCCTGCGGCGCTGTTGCCGAAACTCGAGACGTAGATGTCTCCGAAGGAGTCAGTGGCGACGCCCTCGGGGCGGGTGAACGGCAGCGAAGGATGGTCGATCCCGGCGACCCCAGGGGGCATCGGGCACAGCCCCGGATCGGCGGTCGGATCGGCAGGAGAGGTACTGCAGTTTCCAGTCAGTGAGAGCGGGGCGTTGAAGGACCATTCGCTCGCCCAGGCAGAGGCCGGCTGCCAGGTGAGGGCCAGCGCAAACAGCGCGACAGCCAGCTTTGCAAGTCGCCTCATGTAATTCTCCCCTCCCTGCGGTGGTCCTCACGAACTCGCGATGCCATTCCCAAGTGCGCCAGGCCGAAGATACGGAGCCTGTGTGGTCTCTTTGTCCGAATCCCTGTTCGTCTCCCTGACGAACAGGAGGAGACTCTAGAGGATGTCGTCTATAAATGCAACGTTTTGTTTCCAGAAGGCCAGGAATCGCCCCAGAGAAGCCGCAATCCGGCTCCAGAAGCCGACCGGAAGGTGGAGGATTTGACGCTGGGTGCTTTTTAAGGGTCTACACGACCCAGAGGAAGGCGTCTACAAAAAGCAAGGGACCTATCCCAATCCTTGCTTCCGGCGCGGCTTTGTTGAAGCCCGGAACGAGACTCGAACTCGTGACCCCTTCCTTACCATGGAAGTGCTCTACCAACTGAGCTATCCGGGCGGGTCGGCTTCCCTGCGGAGCCGTGCGCTCAGGATGATTCTAGACGGTGGCGGCCGATCAGCGGCGGACCCACGGCATCGCCACCGCCAGCTTCCAGACGTCCTCGATCTGGCGCAGGACGACGGTGGGCGTCAGGGTCCTCGTGAAGGGGGAGCCTTCGGAGCCGGCGGAGGTGACGATCCAGCGCTCGCTGCCGAGGGCGACCTCGCCGGCGAGGACGATCGAGCTGTCTTGGACCTCGATCTGGGAGCCGGTGACGATCAGCTGGTGGAGGATCGGCTTGATCTCCTCCCGCCCCCGCACCGCGGTGGCGTCGGGGGTGAGGAGGCAGGCGTCCTTGGCGAAGCAGCGAGCCGCGGAGTCGAGGTCGCCGCGGCTGATCGACGCGGCGAGCGCCCGCGTGCTCTCGCGTGGAGTGCGGGCGCCCGTGATCACCGCCATCGGTCTAGATGAACTTCGAGGGCTGGAAGCGGCAGTAGCGGAATTCGAAGTCCAGCACGGTGTTGTTTGCCCGTTCCGCAGTCGATTTCAGCCGCAGGACCATCTTCTGGGCCTGGGTCTTTTCGCCGGCCTTGAGCTTGCGGCCGAGCGTTTCGAACAGGCTCACCTCGTCCTTGACGTAGCCGAGCCACTTGGCCAGCCGGGCGGAGTCTTCCGGCGGCTGCGGGACGGCGAGCAGTTCGGAGCGGGTGCGCTTCAGCGCCCGGGCGGCGGCGAAGACTTTCTTCGAGGCGGGGCCGAGCTTGCCCGCCTTGACCAGCTGCCGCACGCCTTTGAGGATCTTTTCGTTGGCCTGGGAGTTGGTCTTGCAGATCGGTTCCACTTCCGTTTTGTAGGTTTCCTCCGCGCTCGTCAGCGCCAAGGCCGGCACCGCCGCCAGCAGCGCGGCGAAGACGACAAGCGGCACGATCAGCTTCTTCCCAGGCATCAACGCCCTCCCTATTTCGTTGCGAACCCAGCCGGGGCCCATCATAGGTTCTTGATCAGCCGGCCCCGATGAGCACTCTGGGGATCCGGTTGACCACTTTGTTCCATCCGATCTGTAGCTTCCCCCGGGTGCGCCCCAAGCTCCGGCTCCTCTTCGCCTTTCTCTCGATAACCCCGATCTTGCTCGCTGGCTGCGGCGGGTCAGAAGACACCTCTCGCACCGCGCCCCCGGCCACCGAGTTCCCGGCGGCGAAAGGGAAGACGATCTCGGAGCTGCTGCACGACTCCGGCGCGAAGCCCTCGAAGCTGGTGATCGCGCCCGCTGCCCAGACCTTCGACCGTGGCCAGAACCGCTACCCGTTCGGCGTCTTCACGCTGGGGCAGGAACAGATCGACGACGCCGACGTCGCCCTCTACTTCGCCAAGGACGCGAAGGGGCCGGTGCAGGGCCCGCTGCCGGCACAGGTCACCTCGCTGGAGACGAAGCCCGCCTACCGGGCCCAGGACGCACGGGCTCCAGGCGAGGCGACGACCGTCTACGTGGTCCCGAAGGTCGATTTCGACCGCAACGGCCCCTGGTTGGCGATCGCGATGCTGAAGGGCGAGGACGGACTGGAAGCGACGCGGATAACGGCCACCCCGGTGGTCGGCGAGTTCCCGCGGATCCCCCAGGCCGGCGAGAAGGCGCCGGTGATCCACACCCCGACCGCGGCCGACGTCGGCGGCAACATGGCGAAGATCGACACCCGGGTCCCGCCCGATCAGATGCACGAGGTCGACTTCGCCGACGCCGTCGGCAAGAAACCGATCGTCCTCGTCTTCGCCACTCCCGCCCTCTGCCAGAGCCGCGTCTGCGGCCCCGTCGTCGACGTCGCCCAGCAGGTGGCCGACGCCTACGGCGACGAAGCCGACTTCATTCACATGGAGATCTGGAAGGACAACGACATCGCCAAGGGCCCGCGGCCCCAGGTGCAGGCCTACCACCTGGAATCGGAGCCCTGGACCTTCCTGATCGACCGCAACGGAATCGTCCGCGACCGCATCGAGGGCGCTTTTGGAGTGTCTGAACTGGAAGAAGCGATGCGGACGATAGTTCCTGGCTAATCGGCCAGGCTGCCGCTAGGCTTCGCAGGGCCGGTCAGGGGACCGGTGAGAAGTGCCCGCTGGGAGGCAGGGTCGAAGGTAAAACGACGCTGCAAGGAGCGATATGAAGCACAGGCTGGCAGTCCCTCTTCTCGTCCTCGGGCTATGCGCGCTGCTCGGAACCCTCGCCACCCCGGCCCTCGCCGGCAAGGGCGGAGGGCAGAAGAAGAAGCAGGCGACGAAGACTTTCGAAGTCTGCAAGCACGGCTGCCGCTTCCGAACGATCCAGATGGCGGTCGACGCCGCCGGCTCGTTCAAGGCCAAGAAGAAGAACGCGAAGGCGAAGGCCGTCGTCGTCGTTCGTCCCGGCAAATACGTGGAAGGGGTCGTCCTCGACGGCACCCAGCGCAAGAAGAGCTTCGACGGCCTGACGATCAAGGGGGCTAAGAAGGACCGCAAGAAGGTCGTCCTCGAGGGCAAGAACGCGAAGGGGGAGCTCGGCGCCGCCCAGAACGGGATCGAGGCGATCAGCGTCGACGGGCTCGTGCTGGAAAACATGTGGGCCCGCAACTACCAGTCGAACGGGTTCTTCATCCACGCCGCCAACGAAGGCGGGCAGCACTGCGACGGCTACACGATGAACAACCTGCTGACCTCGGCCAACCGCTCCTACGGCCTCTTCGCCAAGAACTGCTACGGCGGCAAGATGACCAACTCGGCCGGCTACCACCACGGCGACTCCGCCTTCTACGTCGGCGAAACGCCCTGCGACAGCAAGGCCTGGACCAACCATGGCGTCGCGCCGCCGCCGAAGCCCTGCCAGCGGAAGCCGAAATGGACGCTGCTGAAGAACGACCGCAGCTACGAAAACGTGCTCGGATACTCGGGGACGAACTCGAAGTACGTGAAGATCGTCGACTCGGCCTTCTACAACAACGGGGCCGGGATCGTCCCCAACACGCTCGACAGCGAGGGGTTCGAGCCCAACGGCTGGAACATCTTCGAAAACAACGACGTGTTCTGGAACAACTACAACTACTTCCTCGCCGGCTCGAAATTCCACACCGTCTCCGGCGGGCTCGGCCAGATCGCTGGGGCGACCGTCAACTACCCGACCGGCGTCGGCATCGTCCTCTACGGCGGCGCCCACAACGTCGTCAAGAAGAACAACGTGTTCGGCAACTATAAGTGGGGCATCGCCTCCTTCTCGGGACCGGGCGAAGTCTTCGTCGCCAACGAGGGCGACGACGCCAAGAACATCAACAACCAGATCGTCGAAAACACGATGGGCCGCGAAGGCGCCGACCCGAACGGCGAATTCGACTTCTGGAACGACGCCACCGGCGGCGGCAACTGCTGGGGCGGCAACAGCGCCGGGGCGAGCTTCGCGCCGGGCAACGGCAAAGTGCCGATGAGCAAAATCTACCCGGGCTGCCCCCAGACCGAAGTCCTCGCCGACCAGGTCCGCAGCCTCGACATCGAAGCGGGCCTGCAGATCAACCTCGGGGAAGAAAGCGACCCGAAGACGATCCTCGGCTACGCCTCCTCGAACCCGCCGCAGAACCAGCAGTGCAGCTGGGTCCGCCGCGTCGCCGCCCACCCGACCTTCGAGAAGTTCAAGCCGGTCGAGATCGCGCCACAGCCCGGCGAGGTGAACTGCTGATGAGGCGCCCGAGGAGTTTCCGAGCCCTCGTGGCTGCCTGCTGCGTCGTCGCGCTTGCCCTTCCGGGGGTGACCGCGGCGGCGGCGCAGGCGCCGAAGAAGCCGCCGGTGAAGGTGACCGTGAACGACTTCTACTTCGCCCCCACCGCGGTATCGATCCGAAAGGGACGGGCCGTGAAGTGGGTGTGGTCGTCGTACAACACCTATCCGCACGACGTGCACCTGAAGCAGGGGCCGAAAGCCCTGAAGAACAAGTCCCGCTTCTCGACCACGACGACGGCGGTGACCGACGCCCATTTCCAGCGGACCTTCGAAGTCCCCGGCACCTACAAGTTCATCTGCACGGTGCACCCGTCGGAAATGAAGCTGACGGTCACCGTCAAGAAGTAGCCGCGTGGCACCGGACCCGATCGATCGCCGGGGGTTCCTCGCCCTCTCGGGCGGCGCCCTGCTCTGCACGATCGCCGGCCAGGAGGTGGCCACCGACGAAGGGAAGATCGACGTCGAGGGGCTGGCGCGCGAGGTGAAGGTGCCGCCGAAGGTGACGGCGGCGGAGTGGCGCGGCGAGAGGCCCGGGGAGCGACGGCTGGCGGCGCTGCCGGTCGGCGGCCGCACCCGCGAGTACTGGATCGCGGCCGAGCCCGTGCAGTGGGACATCGTCCCCACCCACCGCGACCAGATGATGGCCCAGAAGGTGAAGCAGGGAAAGACGAAGTTCGCGGCCTACGGGTACCGCCTCTACTCCGAAGGCTTCAAGAGCCCGCTGGGCAGGGCGACGGTGCCGGGGCCGCTGATCGAAGCCGAGGTCGGCGAGACCGTCGTCGTCCACTTCCGCAACAAGCTGGCGGCGCCGGTGACGATCCACCCGCACGGGATCTTCTACGCCAATGAGATGGACGGCGCCTACAAGGGCAAGTGGACCGACCCCGGCGGCTTCGTCCAGCGGAACCGCACCTTCACCTACGTCTGGGAGGCCCACGAAGGGACCGAAGGGACCTGGCTCTACCACGACCACGGGCCGATGGATCCGCTGCCGGTCTTCAAGGGGCTGTTCGGGCCGCTGGTGATTCGCAAGCCGGGAGAGGCGCCGCCCAACGCCGAGTTCTTCCTCGCCTTCCATACCTTCGACCCCTCGATCACCGGGCTGCGGGGGACCTACTACTGCGTCAACGGCAAGGCCTACGCCGGCAACACGCCGACGCTGGAAGCGCGGGTCGGGCAGCGGGTCCGCTTCCACGTCTACGGGATCGACAACTTCTTCCACACCTTCCACCTGCACGGCCACCGCTGGGCCGAACCGGACGGACGGATCGTCGACAACAAGACCTTTGGCCCGGCCGACTCGTTCTCCTTCGAGTTCGGCGAGGACAACCCGGGGCGCTGGTTCTACCACTGCCACGTCTTCCAGCACCTCCACCAGGGGATGAACGGTTGGTACCTCGTCTCCTAGCCGTGGGGATTGCGCTGGGCCTGGCCTTCCCCGGCAGCGCGGCGGCGCTCAACACGCGCGTCTCGATCGCCGACTACGCCTGGTCGCAGACCCAGGTCCACGTCGACCTCGGCGAGAAGGTGACCTGGGACTGGCTCGGACCCGACCTGGCGCACTCGGTGACCGGGATCTCGGCGAACGACCTGCAGTGGGACTCCGACCCCGGCACCGACGCCCCCGCCCACCGCGCCGGCGACAACTTCACGCTCCAGTTCACCCAGCCCGGCGAGTACTTCTTCCAGTGCAAGCTGCACGCGGCGGTGCGGGGCGAGGTGATCGTCTCCGGCGTCTCCGGCAATCCCGACTCGGATCCGGGTCCGCAGCCGCCGCTGAACCTCGACCTGAAGGCGCCGACGCTGGGGTCGCTGACGCTGGCGAAGCGAGAGACGAAGGGGGCGAACGGCCTCGGCTTCAGCGTTCAGGTCAGCGAGCGAGGCTCGCTCGACGCCGAGTACTTCCGGTTCAACTCGAAGGGCAAGCGGGTCTACAACGGGTTCAAGACCTGGCAGTCGTTCATCGGCATCAACCACCTCCGCCTCGGGGCGAGGTGGAAGCACTTCCGGGCGCGGCCGGGACGATATCTGGCGGTGCTGCGGGCGACCGACGAAGCGGCGAACGAATCGAAGCCGCTGCGAGTGCGGTTCACGATCGGCGGCTAGGAGCGGCGGGACGAGGATCCGCGTTTGCGGCGGCGCTTGCCCGCCGGTTCGCCGGCGGCGCGAAGGGTGCGTTCGCCGGCTTTCTCGGTCGACTCCCCCATCGTGATCTGGAACATCGCCAAGAGCGCGTCGGAGGCGAGCGGGCGCATGCGGTCGAGCGCCTCGCGCACCTTCGGCCAGTCCTCCTCGGGGCGGCCCGCCTTGTCGAAGGGCTCCCAGATCTCGCGGACGAAGAGCTCGACGAAGGTCCGCGAGACTTTCTCGGAGGCGCGCCGCAATCCCTCGGCGGTCTCGACGGCTGCCTGGGGGGAGACGCCGAGCTCGATCAGCGCGGTGCCGGCGCGCTGCAGGCGAGGGCTGATCACCTCGACCTTGCCGTCGGGCAGCTGGCGCAGGATGCCGAGCTTTTCGACGCGGCCGAGCAGGCGCGGGTCGAAGGTGTCGACGCCCCAGGCGGCCGCCAGCTCCTTTTCGTCGAAGATTTCCGGCGTCTCGTCCTCGAAGGGGGCGCGGACGGCGCGGGCGAAGTCGACCATCTCGCGCGAGGATCCCTCGCTGCTCTCGAGGACGCGGCGGATCGCCTCGAGGTTGAGGCCCTCGGCCTGCATTTCGCGGGTCAGCTCGATGCGGGCGACGTGGTCCTCGTTGTAGTAGCCGGTGCGGCCGTGGACCTCGGGCGGCGGCAAGAGCCCGCGGGTCTGGTGGGCGCGGATGTTGCGGATCGTCATCCCCGTCCGCCGCGCCAGCTCCCCGATCGTCATCTTGCCGTCCGGCTTGGCGTTCTGCCCTTTCCGACTGCTCATCTACCCATGGTAAGCGGCAGGCGTTGCCCGTTCATCTTTTTCGCCGCGTCCGAGCAGAGGAATGCGATCGCGGCGGCGAGGTCCTCGGCCGGGGTGAAGGTGGGGAAGTCCTTGCCGGGGTTCTCCTCGCGCATGCGCGGGGTGAGGATCGCGTCGACGACGACGACGTTGGCGGTGGCGGCGCTGCCTTCGAAGCCGTCGGCGAGGGCGAGGGTCCAGGCCTCGGCGGCCGCCTTGGCCGCGGCGTAGGCGGCGTTCGTCGCGGTCGGCGCCTGCGCCTGCTTGGAGGAGACGAGGACGAAGCGGCCGTGGGGGCTGGCGACGAGCTGGTCGTGGAAGGCGCGGGTGGTGTGCTGGACGGTGCGGACGAGGAGGTCGTGCAGCAGCTCCCAGTCGGAGAGCGGCGCCTCCTGCAGCGGCTGCCCGCCGCGCCAGCCGCCGACCAGGTGGACCAGCCCGTCGACGCGTCCGAAACGCTCGACGAGCGCGGCGCACCAGGCGCGGGCGGCGTCCTCGTCGAGGAGGTCGACGCTGCGCCCGTCCCAGCGCTCGGACGGGAGGTCGAGGTCGGCGGCGATCGAATCGAGCGTCTCCTGTGAACGATCGGTCCCGGCCACGGTCGCGCCGGCCTCGGCGAGCTGGCGAGCGACGATCGGCCCGAGCCCGCCCCCCACTCCGGCTATTGCGATCACGCGACCGTCGAGCACTCAGACATCATCCCAGCGAGTGTCGCTTTTGTAAGGAACGACCGAACCAAAGCGACACAAAAACTTGATGGGGGAGGCAGGATTCGAACCTGCGTAGGCATAGCCAACGCGTTTACAGCGCGTCTCCTTTAACCACTCGGACACTCCCCCGAGTTGAGGGGGAGAAGTCTAACCTTCCGACGCTTCGAGCCTGGCCTTCATCTGCTCGTTGAAGGCGTTGAGGGCGGAGAAGGGGCGCATGAAGACGGTCAGCTCGCGGACGCGGCCGTCGTCGTCGAGCTCGAGGAAGTCGATGCCCTCGAGCTCGCGGTCGCCGACGGTGGCCTTGAAGCGAAGGACGACGGTGTTTCCCTCGGCAAGCTCGTCGGTGTAGGAGAAGTTCTCCAGCGTCGCGGCGACGTGGGAGATCACGGTGACGACGGTGTCGCGGCCTTCGAAGCCGCGGAAGAGGACCGGGCTGTGGAGGACGACGTCCTCGTGCAGCGTCTCCCTGAGCAGGTCGATGTCCTTGCCCTCGGCGGCGCGGCGGAAGGGGTGGGGCCCGGCCATGGCAACCACTGTACCCCGGTGCGATACTCGCGCCTATGCCAAGCGACCGATTCTGGTCCCGGTTTTCGAACTCCCTTGGTGCCACCGGCCTGCGGCTGGTCGGCAAGCTGAACGCGCCGATCTACCGGCTGAGCGGAGGCCGCGTCGGCGGCAAGCTCGGCAGGGCGCCGATCCTGCTGCTGACCACCACCGGCCGCAAGTCCGGGCAGCCGCGGACGGCGCCGGTCCTCTACCTCGCCGACGGCGACCGCTTCGTCGTCATCAACACCAACGCCGGCAACGACAAGACGCCAGCCTGGTCGCTCAACCTGCGGGCGAACCCGGAGGCCGAGGTCGAGATCGGCCGCCGCCGGGTCCCCGTCCGTTCGCGCCTGGCCGAGGGCGAGGAGCGGGCCGACCTCTGGCGCCGCAGCATGGAGCAGTACGAGGGCTGGGACTTCTACGAGTCGAAGCTAGACCGCGAGGTCGGCGTCTTCGTTCTAGAGCCGCGTTAGAAAGCTGACTTCGTCAGCTGGCTTCGCGCAACATCTGCGCCTCGGGGAGGCGCTTCAGCTTCTTCAGCGTGTTGTTCTCGATCTGGCGGATCCGCTCGCGGGTGACTCCGAAGGTGCGGCCGACTTCCTCCAGCGTCAGCGGCTCGGTGCCGGCGAGGCCGTAGCGGAGTTCGATCACCCTCCGCTCGCGGTCGGGCAGCGCTTCCAGCGCCCTTTTCACGCCCTCCTTCTGCAGGTGCTCGCTCGCTTCCTCGAACGGCTCCAGCACGGCGTCGTCGGCGACGAAGTCCCCGAGCTCCGATTCGTCCTCGTCCCCCACCGGTTTCTCCAGCGAGACCGGCAGCTGGGCGACGCGAAGGATGTCCCGCACGTCTGAGACCGGCCAGCGCAGCTCTTCGGCGATCTCCGCCGGCTCGGGCTCGCGCCCCAGCCTCTGCACCAGCTGCCGTTCGACGTGGGCGACCCGGTTCAGCTTCTCGACCATGTGGACGGGGATGCGGATCGTCCGCGCCTTGTCAGCGATCGCCCGCGTCACCGCCTGGCGGATCCACCAGGTGGCGTAGGTGGAGAACTTGTAGCCGCGGCGGTAGTCGAACTTCTCGACCGCCCGGATCAACCCCAGCGAGCCCTCCTGGATCAGGTCGAGGAAGCTGAGGCCGCGACCCAAATAGCCTTTCGCGATCGAGACGACGAGGCGCAGGTTCGCCTCGACCATCTGCCGCTTCGCCAGCATGTCGCCGCGCTCGATCCGCTTCGCCAGTTCGACCTCCTGCTGCGCGGTCAGCAGGTCGACCTGGCCGATCGCCCGCAGGTAGAGGCGCAGCGAATCGAGGCTCGGCTCGACCGTGAGGTCGAGCTCTTCCTTCTTCGCGGAAGCGCTCTCGCCGCTGCGCTGGGCTTTATAGGCGCTGACGCCGTCCTCGGCGATGACGTCGATCCCGTGCTCGACGAGATGGGCGTGGAGCTGGGTCACCTGCTCCTTGGTGATCTCCACCTCCTCGAGTGTCGTGGAGATCTGCTCGAAGGTGAGGTAGCCGCGTTCGCGGCCGGTCGCAATCAGGCCCTGGAGCTCGTCGATCTCTCCGATCGGGCTCGTCTCCTGGTCGCGCTCGATGACGTCGGTCGCGGTCTCCAACGGTTCGATGCTCACTCCGCCGCTCACCCTCTCCCCAATTCGGCGGCCGGCCCTGACGCTCCGACCGCGACGGATTATAGGCGGAAAAATCTCTCCAACGTCCGGCGAGAGATCGCCGCCCCCGGCCCGCGGGCTCAGTTGCTTACTATTGGTTAGCCGATGGCCAGTCAGACGACCGCCACTGCGACCACCCCCGACGTCCAGGCAGCCCTGCCGGCGACTCAGGTGAGCCTCTCCCGCGTCGGGGTCACCGGCGTCGACAAGGTGATCCGGGTCAAGGCCGACGGCGAGGAGAACCTCTTCTACGCCAACTTCGAGTGCTTCGTCGACCTCAACCCGCAGCAGGCCGGCGTCCACATGTCCCGCTTCGAGGAGATCATCGGCGAGGCGATCGACGAGGTCGTCCTCGGCGAGGCCTTCAAGGCCGAGGTGCTGGCCGCCCATGTCGCCGAGAAGGTGCGCGAGCGCCAGGGGGGCGAACGAGCCGAGGTCTCGATCAAGGCCCACTACCCCGAGACGGTGCAGACGCCGGAAACCGGCAAGAGCACCCAGGAGATCTACGTCCTCTACGGCACCGCTGTCGCCTCCGCCCGCGGCACCCGCACCCTGACCGGCGTTGAGGCCCAGGGAATGACCGCCTGCCCCTGCGCCCAGGAAGCAGTCGCCGCCCTCGCCCGCGAGCGGCTCGGCAACGACGGCTTCGGCGAGGAGGAGGTCGAGCGAATCCTCGAGCTCGTCCCCGTCGCCACCCACAACCAGCGCGGAATCGGCACCCTCTACGTCGGCTGCCCCGAGGGGGGCCCGGCCTGGATCGAGGCGCCCAAGCTGCTGCGGATCGTCGAGAGCTCGATGAGCTCTGAGATCTACGAGCTGATGAAGCGAACCGACGAGCGCTCCGTCGTCGTCAAGGCCCACGAAAACCCGCGCTTCGTCGAGGACTGCGTCCGCGAGATGGTCCGCCAGGTGGTCGAGGGCTACGCCGACCTACCCGAGCAGACCTTCGTGATGGCGCGCCAGGAGAACCTGGAGACGATCCACCGCCACAACGTCGTTGCCGAGCGGTACGGAACGCTGGGCGACTTGCGCGCGGAGATCGAGAGCGGAGAACACCGCGCGCACCACGTGACGATGCGGGAGTGGCTCGAGGCGCCTGGGGCGTAGGAGGGGGCAGGGGCACCCCCTCTCGGAGCACCTCCGCCGCGAGGATCGGGGACGGCTGACGCCTCGAACCTCGGTGGCGCGGCTCCATGCTGAGTACCGAGAGGGGGTGCCCCTGC
>Ga0307285_10000061_pt1 | contig 28110 bp, 26 predicted proteins | sample ER_DNA_139_FD_194476 | JGI IMG/M metagenome (GOLD analysis project Ga0307285, IMG submission 194476) | Bulk soil microbial communities from the East River watershed near Crested Butte, Colorado, United States - ER_DNA_139 | ecosystem: Environmental > Terrestrial > Soil > Floodplain | place... | reverse complement strand
GATCCAGGGCCTTGCCCACGGTCTCTACGCGCGCGACGAAGCCGCGCACAAAGACCGCATCCGGGCGTACAAGCTGAAGTAGCGACGTCTGCCTCGCAGGCGCGGCGCCGGGGCGGGTCCGGTAGGTAATCTGGTCGAGATGACTGATCGCGCGACGTTTCGACTGAAGACCGGCCTGGCGGAGATGCTGAAAGGCGGGGTGATCATGGACGTGGTCACCCCCGAGGAGGCGAAGGTCGCCGAGGAGGCGGGCGCTGTCGCGGTGATGGCGCTGGAGCGCGTCCCCGCCGACATCCGCCGCGACGGCGGCGTCGCCCGCATGTCCGACCCGGCGATGATCAAAGGGATCCAGGAGGCGGTCTCGATCCCGGTGATGGCGAAGGCCCGGATCGGCCACTTCGCCGAGGCACAGGTTTTGCAGTCGCTCGAAGTCGACTACGTCGACGAGTCCGAGGTGCTGACGCCAGCCGACGAGCACAACCACATCGACAAGTTCGCCTTCGAGGTGCCGTTCGTCTGCGGCGCCACCAACCTCGGCGAGGCGCTGCGGCGGATCGGCGAGGGGGCGGCGATGATCCGCTCCAAGGGCGAGGCGGGGACCGGCAACGTGGTCGAGGCGGTGAGGCACATGCGCGAGATCGGCTCCGGGATCAAGCGGCTGGCCCAGCTCGGCCCGGAGGAGCTCTCCTCCGAGGCGAAAGAACTGCAGGCTCCGCTGGAGGTCGTGAAAGTCGTCGCCGAGGCGGGCCGCCTGCCGGTGCCGCTCTTCTGCGCCGGCGGCATCGCCACCCCGGCCGACGCGGCGCTGATGATGCAGCTCGGCGCCGAGGGGAACTTCGTCGGCTCCGGCATCTTCAAGAGCTCCGATCCGCAACGGCGGGCGCGGGCGATCGTCGAGGCGACCACCCACTTCAACGACCCCGAGCGGGTCGCGGCGGCCTCGATCGGCCTCGGCGAGGCGATGCCGGGCCTGGAGATCGCCGGTCTCGCGGCCGAGGACGCCCTGCTGCAGAACCGCGGAGCGTAGGTGGCCGGCGCCGCCGCCGGCAAGCCCCTTCGAGTCGGCGTCCTCGCGCTCCAGGGCGACTTCGAAGCCCACGCGAAGACCCTGCGCCAGCTCGGGGCCGAGCCGCGCGAGGTGCGGGTCCCGGCCGACCTCGAGCGGCTCGACGCCCTGGTGATCCCGGGCGGGGAGAGCACGACGATCGGCAAGCTGATCGCCTCCGCCGGCCTCGAACCGGCGCTGCGTGCCCACCACGAGGCGGGACGGCCGATCCTCGGCACCTGCGCCGGGCTGATCGTCTGCGACGCCGAGCACCTGGGCTTCCTCGACGTGACGGCGAGGCGGAACGCCTTCGGCCGCCAGCTGCAGAGCTTCGAGGCCGACCTCGAAGTCGATGGGGTGGGGGACGAGCCGCTGCGGGCGGTCTTCATCCGCGCCCCCTGGGTCGAGCGCCACGGGCCGGAGGTGGAGGTGCTCGCCTCCTACGAGGGTCGCCCCGTGGCGGTCCGGGAAGGAAGCGTGCTCGCCTGCGCCTTCCACCCCGAGCTGACCGACGACCCCCGCTTCCACGCGATCTTCATGGCGATGACCACGGCCGCCCGCGAGCGGGCGGGGGAGGAGGTAGGGCGATGAGCGGTGGCGATCCCCGGGTCCAGAACCTGGCGAAGATCCTGGTCGGCTACTCGACTGCGGTGAAGGAGGACGACGTCGTCGCGATCGACGGCGAGAGCGCGGCGGCGCCGCTGCTGCTGGCTGTCTACGAGGAGGTGCTCCAGGCTGGCGGCCACCCGATGCTGAACGTGGCCCTGGAGGGGCAGATCGCCGCCTACTTCAAGCACGCCTCCGACCGGCAGCTGGAATGGATCTCGCCCTTCGCCGAGTGGATGGTCGACAACGCCGACGTGCGGATCGCGATCGGGGCCAGCACCAACACGCGGGAGCTCTCCGGGGTTGCGCCCGAGCGCCAGACGCTGCGCCAGTCGGCGACCGGCGACCTGATGACGCGGGCGATGAAGCGCGCCGCCGAGGGCGAGTTCCGCTGGTGCTACACGCTCTTCCCGACCAGTGCCTACGCGTCCGAGGCGGAGATGAGCCTGGCCGACTACGAAGACTTCTACTACGGCGCCTGCCTGGCGACCGACCCGGAGCCGCTGACCGCCTGGAAGCGGGCCTCGGAGGAGACGGCCCGTCTGGCGGAGTGGATCGAGGGGCACGAGGAGGTGCGGGTGACGGCGCCGGGAACCGACATCAAGCTCGGGATCGCCGGGCGCAGGTTCATCCCCTGCGTCGGCGACAACAACATGCCCGACGGCGAGTTCTTCACCGGCCCGGTCGAGGACTCGGTCGAGGGCGAAGTCAGCTTCCACCTGCCGGCGGTGATCGGCGGCCGCGAGGTCTCCGGGGTGCGGCTGCGATTCGAGTCCGGCCGCGTCGTCGACGCCTCGGCCGACCGCGGCGAGGAGTACCTGCTGAAGCTGCTCGACACCGACGAGGGGGCGCGCACGCTCGGCGAGCTCGGGATCGGCACCAACTACGGGATCGGCAAAGGGACCCGCGAGGTCCTGCTCGACGAGAAGATCGGCGGCACCGTCCACATGGCGGTCGGCGGCAGCTACCCCGAGTCCGGCGGCGAGAACGAGTCCGCCGTCCACACCGACCTCGTCTGCGACCTCCGCCTCGGCGGCAAGCTCGAAGTAGACGGCGAGGTCATGCAGGAAGACGGCCGCTTCGTCGTCTGACGCGCCATGACCGGCGCATTTCGGCGTCCTCCCTCGGTCATGTGCAGAGCACACTCCCTCAGTCGTCCTTGAACTGCTTGGTCCTGCCGCGTCAAGGCGTTGGAGTGGCTACTGATCGGGCAACGGGGAGCCCGCCAACAGGAAGAACCAGAGGGTGAGGGCGAGGGCGGCGAGCATCACCGAGGCCATCAGGACCGCCTCGACGACGGTGACCGAGCTCTGGATCGGCGCCGTGTCGCGCATGCTTTTCAGCCAGGTCGGGCGGATCGGCCCGATCCGGTTGGTGCCGGTGATGCGGATGTAGAGGTTGTTGAGGCGGCCGATCAGCCAGGCCACCACCACGAACGTGAGCAGGATCCCGATCACGACCACCGCGTAGGGCCCGCCGGCCGGGAACTGGGTCTGGGAGAGCTTGGAGGCGATGTACACCCAGCTCAGCGGGATCGCGGTCCAGAGCGAGAAGGCCGCCAGCAGCATCGCGACGAAGACGAGCGCCGCGGCGAGGCCGCGTCCTGCTTCGTAGGTTCTCTCCTTGGTGGCCATCGGGCGACTTCATAGAATGGCAGGCGATGTCCGGGCACTCCAAGTGGCACTCGATCAAACACAAGAAGGGCGCTGCCGACGCCAAACGCGGCAAGCTCTTCAGCAAGCTCGCGCGCGCGATCACCGTCGCCGCCCGTGACGGCGGCGGCGACCCCAGCGGCAACCCGACCCTGGCGACGGCGGTCCAGAAGGCCAAAGAAGCCTCGATGCCGAAGGACAAAATCCAGAAGGCGATCGACGTCGGCACCGGGGCCGGCAGCGACGGGGCCGCGATCGAAAGGATCGTCTACGAGGGCTACGGCCCGGCGGGCGTCGCAGTCCTGGTCGAAGCGCTGACCGACAACCGCAACCGCGCCAGCGCCGAGATCCGCCACGCCTTCTCCAAGCACGGCGGCAACCTCGGCGAGCCCGGCTCGGTGGCCTGGATCTTCGAGAAAAAGGGGGCGATCGTCGTCGACGGCGAGCGCTACGGCGAGGACGACCTGATCGGGGCGATCGACGCCGGCGCCGAGGACGTGCGGGAGGACGAGGGGAAGCTGCGGGTGATCTGCGAGCCGACCGACCTCACCGCCGTGAGGGAAGCGATCGAGGGCGAAGGGATCGAGGTCGAGTCGGCCGGCTTGGCGACCGAGCCCAAAAGCAGCGTCGAGCTGAAAGGCCACGACGCCGAACGGGTCCTGAAGCTGCTCGAGGCGCTCGACGACCAGGACGACGTCGACGAGGTCTACGCGAACTTCGACATCCCGGCTGAGGTCTTGGAGAAACTCGCGGCCTGAACTGGTTGCCGGAAGGCATCCGGCTCTCATTCCAGAATCACTTCCCATGCAGGTCGTGATGGGCATAGATCCCGGGGCGGCGAATCTCGGTTTCGGGATCGTCCGCATCGAGGGCAACCACATGGTCGCCCTCGACGGCGGCGTGGTGGAGACGACGCCGGATCAGCCGATGGAGCGCCGGCTGGAGCGGATTCATCGCGTTCTCGCCGAGCTCCTCGAATGGCACGAGCCGAAGGCGATGGCGATCGAGGAGGTCTACTTCGGCAAGAACGTGCGCTCGGCGATGGCCGTCGGCCAGGCCAGCGGGGTAGCGATGCTGGCTGCCGCCGAACGCGGCGTCGGCTGCTTCGCCTACACGCCCCAGGCGATCAAGATGGCGGTCTGCGGCTCCGGCGCCGCCGGCAAGCGCCAGGTCCAGCGAATGGTGGGAACCCTGCTGGGGCTGCCGGAGCCCCCGGAGCCCGACCACGCGGCCGACGCCTTGGCGGTGGCGATCTGCCACGGCAACGGCAGCGGCCACCGCGGCGCCGTCGACCTCGCTCGCGAAGCCGGGATCGCCGGATGATCGCCGCCGTCCGCGGCGAGGTGATGGTGCGCCGCGCCGACCACGTCGTCATCGACTCCGGCGGCGTCGGCTACCGCCTCGCCGTTTCCGCCGAGACCCTGAAAGCCGTGCCCGCGACGGGACGCGACGCCTTCCTCCATGCCGAGCTGATCTCCCGCGACGACTCGCTCGCCCTCTACGGCTTCTCCTCCGAGGAGGAGCGGGACCTCTTCCGGCTCCTGATCACGGTCAGCGGCGTCGGCCCGAAGGTGGCGATCGCGACCCTCTCGGGGGGCAGCGCCCGCGAGCTGCTGCGGGCGATCGCGGCTGGCGACGCGAAACGGTTCCAGGCGGTGCCCGGGATCGGCAAGCGGACCTCGGAGCGGATCATCGTTGAGCTGCGCGAGAAGGTCGCGGGGGCGCTGGAGGAAGAGGTCGCCCTGGGCGTCGCGGAGGGGAACGATCCCCGCGCGCTCGCCCGCGACGGCCTCGTCAACCTCGGCTACGCGCCGCTGGAAGCAGAGCAGCTGCTCGAAGGCCTCGAGGGCGCCGGCGCCGAGGACCTGGTCGCGGCGGCGCTGCGCAAGGCCGCTGCGGCGAGGAACGCGGCATGAGCGGGCCACCCGACGTCGGCGGCAACAGGATCCGCACCCCGGGGATCGAGAACGAGCCGGTCCCGGTCGACGCCGAGGTCAAGGTCCACGACGCCCGCGCCGAGGCGCCGGACGAGGACCTCGACCGCTCGCTGCGCCCGCCGAAACTTGCCGACTTCGTCAACCAGACGCAGGTGACCGACCAGCTGGCGATCTTCATCGAGGCGGCGAAGCGACGGGGTGAGCCGCTGGACCACGTCCTCCTCGCCGGCCCGCCCGGTCTCGGCAAGACTTCGCTCGCGCACATCGTCGCGGCCGAGTTGGGAGTGCCGATGGTGCAGACCGCCGGCCCGGCGCTCGAGCGCAAGGGCGACGTCGCCTCGTTCCTCACCGCTCTGGAGCCCGGAAGCGTCTTCTTCGTCGACGAGATCCACCGCCTCGGCCGCGCGGTCGAGGAGACGCTCTACCCGGCAATGGAGGACGGCGAGCTGCCGGTGGTGCTGGGGCAGGGCGCCGGCGCCCGGACCGTGACCTTGCCGCTGCCGCCCTTCACCCTGGTCGGGGCGACCACGCGGGCGGGGCTCTTGACGACGCCCCTGCGCGATCGCTTCGGCGTCTCCCATCGCCTCGAGTACTACGCCACCGAGCACCTGGCGCTGATCGTCGCGCGCTCTGCCGAGATCCTCGGGGTGGAGATCGACGCCGGCGGGGCGGAGACGATCGCCTCGCGCTCGCGCGGCACGCCTCGCGTCGCAAACCGACTGCTGAAGCGGGTGCGCGACTTCGCCCAGGTGAAGGGGAGTGGGCGCATCGGCGCCGACGTCGCCGCCGACGCGCTGGAGATGCTCGAGGTCGACGCCGGCGGCCTCGACCGCAGCGACCGTGCCTTGCTCGAGACGATCGCGACCAAGTTCGCCGGCGGCCCCGTCGGCCTCTCGACCATGGCGGTCGCGATCGGCGAGGAGCAGGACACGATCGAGGACGTTTTGGAGCCCTATCTCCTCCAACAGGGCCTGCTGAAGCGGACGCCCCGGGGCAGGGTCCTGACCCAGCGGGCCTACGAGCACCTGGGGCTTCCGACGCCTGAAGGCGCGGCAAGTCTCTTCTGAGCCGCGCCAGCTAGCCTGTCGAGCATGCCGTTCTTCATCTGTCCGAATTGCGGGCACCGGGAGGTGAGCGGGGAGCGCACCGCGGGGTTCAGCACCCGACCGAAGGGCTGCTCGAAATGTGGCTTCGGCTTTGTCTTCGAATTACTCGACGATTATTATCCGGCTCCGAATGCGGCCTTTTTCGTCTGTGACAAGCAGGAACGCGTGATCGACGCCGGCAAAGGCAGCTTCGAGCTGACCGGGCTCACCGACGAGGACGTGATCGGTCGTCCGGTGCGCGAGGTCCTCGGGCTCGACTGGATCGACACCGGCGACGGCGGCACCGAGGCCGACAGCGACGGCGACGGGGTCAGCGACCCGATCGAGACCTCCTTGGAGTGGGGCGTCCGCTCGCTCGGCAAGCGGGTCTCGGTGAACGCGGAGGGCGACCTGCCGGCGAAGGCGGTCGCCGACGTGTTCCCTGCCTACGACGACGACGGCGGGCTCCTCCTCGTCCTGACTCCGGAGGGCTGAGGGAATGGGAACGCGGCGCGGCCATCTTCTCGTCCTGCTCCTGGTCCTCGGCTTGGTCATCGTCTCGGCGCTGGTCATCGCCAAGAAGGAAACGAAGTTGGGCCTCGATCTCCAGGGCGGGCTCGAGCTCGTCTACCAGGGTCAGCCGACCGAAGCCGGGGCCGAAGTCAGCGGCGAAGACATCGACGACTCGATCTCGATCATCGAACAGCGGATCAACAAGCTCGGCGTCTCCGAGCCGGAGGTCGCGCGGCTCGGCGTCGACGGGATCACGGTCAGCTTGCCGGGCGTCACCGACGCCAGCCGCGCCGCCGAGCAGGTGGGGACCACGGCCCAGCTCTACTACTACGACTGGGAGCCGAACCTGCTCGGCCCGGAGAAGGCGATCGGCGGGAAACCCGGGGCCGAACCGCCGAAAAAAGCGCTCAAAGAATCTGAAAAACGCTGGGAAGAAGCCGGCCGCAACGTTCACAAAGAAGAACAGCGAGGCCTGATCTTCTCCGGCGCCTACCCGACCGCCTACGACGCGGTCAAGCTCGCCTCCGAACAGCCGCCGGCCGAAGACTGTCAGGACTGCTCGGTCGCCCGGCCCCGCTACTACCTCTTCGACAAGGACGAACCCGGCGAAGTGCTTGCCGGGCCCGAGCTGGCGAAAAAGGACCTCTACGTCACCCCGACCGGGGAAAAACTCTCCAAAGACGGGATCGTGCTCGAAGTGCCGCCGGGGACCGTGGTCGTCTCCGAACTGCCGACCGACAAAGAAGGCCAGACGATCGAAGACGCGGATCCGGGGTGGTTCGCGCTGAAAGACGATCCTGCCCTCAGCGGCGACGAAATCACCGACCCCGAACAGACCTACGACCAGAACAACCAGCCGGTCGTCAGCTTCAACTTCACCGACAGCGGGCGCGAGGCCTTCCAGGAAGTCACCCGCCAGATCGCCCAGCGCGGCAAGGCGCGGACGATCACCGCGGTCAGCCCGCAGGAAGCCGAAGCCCTCTCCGGCCACTTCGCCGTCGTCCTCGACAACGAAGTCAAAACGCGGCCGATCATCAACTTCGAAGAAAACCCGGACGGGATCGACGGGCGCACCGGGGCGCAGATCGGCGGCGGCTTCAGCGACGTCGACGAGGCCCAGGAACTGGCGACGACCCTGCAGATCGGCGCCCTGCCGATCAACCTGAAGCTGATCAGCCAGACGCAGGTCTCGGCGACCCTCGGCAGCGAAGCCCTCGACCAGGGCGTCAAAGCCGGTGTCGTCGGCCTGGCGCTGGTGATCATCTTCCTGCTCCTCTACTACCGGTTCCTCGGCCTGATCGCCTCGATCGCCCTCGGCGCCTACGCGGTGATCTTCTTCGCCCTGATCGACCTGATCCCGATCACCCTGACCCTGCCGGGGATCGCCGGGCTGGTGCTGACGATCGGGGTCGCCGCCGACTCCAACATCGTCATCTTCGAGCGAATAAAGGAGGAGGTGCGGGCGGGACGCTCGATGTCGAGCGCGATCGCCGCTGGCTACAAACGCGGGATCAGCACGATCATCGACGCCAACGTCGTCACCCTGCTGACCGCCTTCATCCTCTTCGTCCTCGCCACCGCCGGGGTCAAGGGCTTCGCCTTCACCCTCGGGGTCGGCACGATCGTCTCGCTGCTGACCGCGGTCGTCTTCACCCAGGCCCTGCTCGGCAGCATGAGCCGCTCGCGGCTGCTGCGCTCGCCCAGCTTCCTCGGCGCCGCCGGCGAGGGCAAACGCTGGCACTTCGACTTCATGGGCGCGAGCCGCTGGTTCTTCTCGATCTCAGGCGTGATCCTGATCGTCGGCGGCCTCGCCTTGGCCACCAAGCAGCTCAACTTCGGCATCGACTTCGAGTCGGGGACCCGGATCACCGTCGCGGTCGAAGGCAACACGGACGAGGAAGCCGTGCGGCAGGCGCTCGACGAAGCCGGGATCGAAGGCGAGGAGATCCAGGCCGTCAGCGACAAGGCCTTCCCGGGCAAAGACGTCTTCCAGATCCAATCCCACCAGCTCGAGCCGAGTCAGGTGCGCGACGCGGAAAAGGCGCTGGGGACCGAATTCGGGATCGTCGAAAACGGGTTCGACAGCACCAGCGTCGGGCCGACCTTCGGCCAGCAGGTGGCCAACAGCGCCCTCAAGGCACTGATCTTCTCGATGCTGGTGATCGCCGGCTACGTGGCGCTGCGATTCGACCCGAAGTTCGCGATCCCGGTCCTGATCGCGATCTTCCACGACATCCTGATCACGGCAGGCGTCTACTCGCTGACCGGAAAAGAGGTGAGCAGCGGTACGGTCGCCGCCTTCCTGACGATCCTGGGCTACTCGATCTACGACACGATCATCGTCTTCGACCGGATCCGCGAGAACGTGCCGAGGATGCCGCGCGCCGCCTTCTCCCAGATCGTCAACCGCTCGATGAGCGAGGTCCTGACCCGCTCTTTGGCGACCAGCTTCTCGACCCTGCTCGGGGTCGCGTCCCTGCTCGTCTTCGGCGGCGCCACCCTGCAGGACTTCGCCTTCGCGATGCTGGTCGGGATCGCCTCCGGGACCTACTCGTCGATCTTCATCGCCTCGCCGGTCCTGACCGCCTGGAAGGAACGCGAGCCCGGGTTCGTGCGCCGCCGCCTGCGGATCGCCGAATCCGAGGGCGGGCGGGTGCCGGCCTACGCCGACGAGATCGAGATGGCGAAGCTGGGGCGCGACGACGAGCTCGAAGGGGAAGCCACGCCGCAGCCGCAGGCGCCGGCGGCGGAGGTTGCGCCGAGCTCGGTGGCGACGGTCGAGCGCGAGGAAGATCCCGGCAACGGCGCCGGCTCGCGCGACAACGGCGACACCGAGGCGGCCGCTGCCGCTTCGGCCGACCGCCGGCAGCGCAACGCCGATCGTAAAGCTCGCCGCCAGGCGCGACGCAAGCACGGGAGGTCTCGCTGATGGCCCTGGTCGTCTTCTTCATGATGGGCATCGCCCTCTGGCACTTCACGGTCTTCCTCCCCGATCGCTTCTGGCAGGGGATCGTCGGCGCGTTCCTCGGTGCCGTGCTGGGGTCGGTCGTCTTCGGGATGATCGTCCAGGAGGCCAGCGGCAAAGACCTCGGGGACACCGACCTCTCGACGGCGCTGATCGCGATTCCCGGGACCCTGATCGGCCTCGCGATCGTCTACGCGATCGGGATCCGCTCGGAAGAGCGCCTGGGCTGAAGCGAACCCGCTTTCCCCGCATCTTCGGGCCTCCCCGGCCCAAGGTTCCGCCGCAGCGCTTCCTAGCCTGAAAAGCGTGTCGGAAGCCGCCAGCCCCTTCGCCGCAGAGCCGTACTCCTACGCGGAGGCGCACGCGCTCGCCGGTGAGCTCGGGGTGAGCGAGCCGGTTGCGGTGACGCTGGTCCGCCGCGGGTACCGAACGGCGGAGCAGGCGCGGTCCTTCCTCGCCGCTGACGAGTCGCATCCGCCACGCGCGTTCGCGGCCATGGCCGAGGTCGTCGAGGCGGTCCGGGGCGCGGTCGAGGCCGGCCGGCGAATCACCGTCCACGGCGATTTCGACGTCGACGGCGTCTGCGCGACGGCCCTGACGGTTTCGACGCTGCGCGGGCTCGGGGCCGAGGTCGACTGGTTCATCCCGAACCGGATCGAGGACGGCTACGGACTCTCGATCGAGAACGTGCGCAAGCTGGCGGAGCGGGGCACGGGGCTGCTGCTGACGGTCGACTGCGGGATCACCTCGGCCGCGGAGGTGCGGCTGGCGCGGGAGCTGGGGATGGAGGTGGTGGTCACCGATCACCACCAGCGGGCGGAGGAGCTGCCGGAATGCCTGATCCTCCATCCCGAAGTCTCCGGCTATCCCTTCGAGTCGCTTTGCGGGACCGCGGTGGCCTGGAAGCTGAGCTGCGCGCTTGGAGCCGACCCCGAGGCGGACCTGGACCTGGTGGCGTTGGCGACGGTGGCCGACGTGGTGCCGCTCGTCGGTGAGAACCGCTCGCTCGTGAGGAGGGGCCTGGCGGAGATTCGACGCGGGCTCCGGCCCGGGATCAGGGCGCTGATGGAGGCGGCCAAATGCGAGCCGGAGCGGCTCGACGAGGGTGACCTCGCGTTCCGGCTGGCGCCGCGGATCAACGCGGCGGGGCGGCTCTACCGGGCGGACGCCGGGGTCGAGCTCTTCCTGACCGAGGACGAGCAGCGGGCCGAGGCGATCGCGATCGAGCTGAGCAAGGCGAACTCGGAGCGGCGGGCGACCGAGCGCGAGGTCGATGCGGCGGCCGAGGCAGCCTGGCGGGAGCTGCCGCAGGAGTTGCAGGAGGCTCGCGGGTTCGCGGTCGCCGGCGAGGACTGGCACCCGGGCGTGGTTGGGATCGTCGCCTCGCGGATGGTCGAGCGGCACCGCCGGCCGGCGGTCGTGATCTCCTTCGACGCAGAGGGGAACGGACGTGGGTCGGGGCGCAGCATTCCCGGCTTCGACCTGCTCGCGGCGCTGCAAGCCTGTGCTGAGCACCTGGAGGGGTTCGGCGGCCACCGGGCGGCGGCTGGGCTGCAGATCAGGGCGGAGAACCTCGAGGCCTTCCAAGCGGCGTTTGCCGCCCACGCCAACGAGGCGCTCAGCGAGGAGGACCTGCACCGAACCGAAAAGGTCGACGCGATCGTCGGCGGCGTCGGTCTCGGGCTGGAGCTGGCGGAAGAGCTGAAGCAGCTGGCGCCGTTCGGGATGGGCAACCCCGGCGTGCGGCTGCTGGTGCCGTCGGCCCGGGTCAGCGACGTGCGGACGATGGGGGAGGGCAAGCACGCCCGCTTCAGCCTCCACAGCGGCGCCCACCGGGCGCTCGGAGTCGCCTTCGGTCGCTCCAGCCTCGGGGTCGAGGACGAGGACGTGCTCGACGCCAGCGTCCGCTTGGAGCTAAACCACTGGAACGGCTCGGTAGAGCCGCGGGTCGTCCTGCGGGAGCTGCACCCCCTCGAGGAGCCGGAGGCCGAGGAGCCCGTCCTTCCTCATGCCTGCGCCGGCGACGAAGCCGCCTGGTGGTCGCGCTTCGAAGCCGAGCTGTCGACGGACTCAGCCGGCGAGTCCGCGAGAGAGTCCGATATGCGGACACTGACGCGGACTGGCAAGGGTCAGCGGCGGGTGGTCGACGGGAACGCGCCGGCGACGGTGGTCGTGGCGGAGCTGGTTTCGAGCGGGGCGGGGGTGCTGGCGGTCTGCGCAGACGCTTCGCGCCGGGCGGCGCTGGCGAACGGCGCCACCGGCCTCGCCCGCTTCAACGGCGGTGCGGCGCTGATCGCCTGTCACCGCTGCGGGGACGAGGAGATCGGACGGCTGGTCGGCCGCGCGTCCTCGGGCCTGGCGCTGACCGACTACGCGGCGCTGGAGCGGCGGCCGGAGCTGGCAGCGGCCTTCGAGCACGTCGTCCTCGTCGATCCGCCGCGAGGTGAGGAGGACCAGTTGCGCGCCAGCTCGCCCTGCGAGGAGGGGGGCTTCCTCCACGCGCCCTGGACCGAGGCGGAGGTGGAGTTCGCCGCTCAGATCCTGGCCGAGCAGTGGGCGACCCGCGAGGGGGTGGCGGCCACCTACCGGGCCCTGCGCCAGACCGGCGACGCCCGCGGCAAGCGGCTGCGGGAGGCGCTTGCGGGCTCGGGCAACCATCCCCTCTGCCCCGAGGCATCGGCGCGGCGCTTTCGCGTCCTCCGCGAGCTCGGGCTGCTGCAGGGATCGCCGCAGGGCGGCGCAGGGGTGGTCCGGGTCGTATCCTCCGTGAGGACGGATCTGCAGCGCTCGGCTGCTTTCCGTGCCTACAGCGCCCAGCTTTCGGAGGCACAGCGATTTCCAGCAAGACCCAAACTGCCGTAGAGCACAAGGAGCTCCTCGCCGACCTCTTCGCCGTGGTCGAGGAGTTCGATTCGGCTGCGGCCGAGCCCGGGAACGGGAACGGCGCTCTCGGGAACGGCTCCTCGGGCGGCACCGCGGTGGCGGTGGCGGCGATCGACCGGGCCCGGGTCGAACGAGCCTTCGAGTTCGCCTGCGACCGCCACGCCGACCAGCGCCGCTACTCCGGCGACGAGTTCATCACCCACCCGGTGGGGGTCGCCCAGATCTGCGCCGGGATGCGGCTCGACACCGAGACGCTCTGCGCCGCGCTCCTCCACGACACGGTCGAGGACACCACCGCCAGCCTCGACGAAATCCGCGCCGAGTTCGGCGAGGAGGTCGCCCAGCTGGTCGACGGGGTCACCAAGCTGACCGGGATCACCTTCGAGAGCCGCGACGAGCGCCAGGCCGAGAACTACCGAAAGATGATGGTGGCGATGGCCACCGACGTCAGGGTGATCCTGATCAAGCTGGCCGACCGCCTTCACAACATGCGCACGCTCGGCGCCCTGCCGAAGCAGAAACAGACCCTGAAGTCGCACGAGACCCTGGAGATCTACGCGCCGCTGGCGCACCGCCTGGGGATCCACGCGATCAAATGGGAGCTCGAGGACCTTGCCTTCGCGACCCTGCACCCGCGCAAGTACAAAGAAATCAAGCAGCTGGTCGCCCAGCAGCGCGACGAGCGCGAAAACTTCGTCTCCGAGGCGGGCGAGTTCCTCGCCCGGGAGCTGGAGCAGGTCGGGATCGAGGCCGAGATCTCCGGCCGCGCCAAGCACTTCTACTCGATCTACACGAAGATGGCGAAGAAGGGCCGTGAGTTCAACGAGATCTTCGACCTGACGGCGATGCGGGTGATCGTCCACTCGGTCAAAGACTGCTACGGCGCGATCGGCGTCATCCACTCGCTCTGGAAGCCGCTGCCCGGCCGCTTCAAGGACTGGGTGGCGATGCCGAAAGCGAACATGTACCAGGCGCTGCACACGACCGTGATCGGGCCCGAGGGCAAACCGCTCGAGATCCAGATCCGGACCGAGGAGATGCACAAGCTCGCCGAGTACGGGATCGCCGCCCACGTCACCTACAAAGAGGGCACGAAGGGCGACCCCGAGCGGGAGAAGATGACCTGGCTGCGCCAGCTGATCGAGGCCGAGGGCGAACAGGACCCGACCGAGTTCCTCGAATCGCTCAAGGTCGATCTCTTCGAGGACGAAGTCTTCGTCTTCACCCCGAAGGGAGAAGTGAAGAACCTCTCCGCCGGCTCGACCCCGCTCGACTTCGCCTACGCGGTCCACACCGACGTCGGCCACAGCTGCGTCGGCGCCAAGGTCAACGGCTCGATCGTGCCGCTGCACTATCAGCTGCGCTCCGGCGACATCGTCGAGGTGCTGACCGCGAAGCAGAAGCGCGGACCCTCGCTCGACTGGCTGAAACTGGTGCGGACCAACCGCGCCCGCAACAAGATCCGCTCCTGGTTCAAAGAGGAGCGGCGCGAGGACGCCGAGCGCGACGGGCGCGAGAAACTCGAGGAAGCGCTGCGGACGCGCGGGATCCCGATGCAGAAGGTCTCCGGCTCGGCCCTGCTGGCGGACGTGATCCGCGAGATGGGGTTCCGCAAAGGCACCGAGTTCTACATCGCCCTTGGCCAGGGCAAAATCTCGGCCAAGACCGCCGCCAACAAGCTGATGCAGAGGCTGAAAGCGGGGGAGGGGGTCGAGGAGGAGGCCGCCGGCGCCCCGCTCGGCCGCGAGGACAAGGCGCGGCGGACCAAGGACGCCTCCAACTACGGGATCATCGTCAAGGGCGTCGAGAACGTCGCCGTCCGCCTCGCCAAGTGCTGCCGCCCGGTGCCCGGCGACGAGATCGCCGGCTACGTCTCGCTCGGCCGCGGGATCACGATCCACCGCACCGACTGCAAGAACCTCAAGGCGCTGAAAAAGGCCCCCGAGCGCTTCGTCGAGGTGCGGTGGGAGGGCGAAAACGAGGCCTCCTACCGGGTCGAGCTGCAGATCGACGCCTACGACCGCACCCGCCTGCTCGAGGACCTGTCGCGGACCTTCTCGGAGGCCGGGATCAACATCATCGGCGCCTCCTGCACGACCAACCACCCGATGGTGAAAAACAAGTTCGTGGTCGAGGTCGGCGACACCGAGCAGCTCAAGCACTGCATCAGCCGACTTCGCAACGTCGAGTCCGTGTTCGACGCATATCGCGTGACCCCGGCCGCTTGAGGACGGCCAGTCGGACGGGGTGATGGGTTCAGTCGTCGCAGTCACCGGTCCCACCGGGGAGATCGGCAAGCCGTTGATGGCCGAGCTGGAGCGCCGGCCCGAAGTGGGGGAGGTGCTGGGGATGGCGCGGCGGCCATTCGACCCTTCCGAGGAGGGCTGGCAGAAGGTGGCCTATCGGCGCGGGGACATCCTCGACCGCGGCGCGCTCGCCGCCTTGTTCGACGGGGTGGACGTCGCCGTCCACCTCGCCTTCGCGATCTTCGGCAGCCGCGAGGAGACGCGCAAGGTCAACCTGCAGGGGACCCGCAATGTCTTCGAAGCGGCGATCAGGGCCGGCGTCAAGCGGCTCGTCTACGCCTCCTCGGTCGCCGCCTACGGCTTCCATCCCGAGAACCCGCAGCCGCTGACCGAGGACGTGCCCGCCCGCGGCTCGGAGAGCTTCTACTACTCGGCCCAGAAGGCCGAGCTGGAGGACCTGCTCGAGGAGCTGCTGCTGGGCAGCGAGGTCGAGCCCTACGTCTTCCGCCCCTGCATAGTCGCCGGCCCCCGGGCGACCATGCTGGTCGAGCAGACCGTCGAGGCGGTGCGCGTCGTCGATCCCGTGCCGCTGCTTCGCAAGGGGGTCGAAAAGCTGCCGCTGGTGGCCCCGGTCCTGCCCGATCCAGGGGTACCGTTCCAGCTCGTCCACCACGATGACGTCGCCAGGGCGATGGCGGCGGCGATCTGCGGCGACGGCCCTCCCGGGGTCTACAACCTCGCCGGCGAGGGGGAGATCCGGATCTCCGATCTCGCCCATGCCCTCGGCTGGCGCTCGCTCCCCGTTCCCCGCCCCGCGGTGGGGGTCGGGACCGCCGCCGCTCGGCGGCTCACCTTTGCCTCCTCAAAGCTGGAGTGGGCCACGGCATTGGACACGCCGGTCTTGATGGACACCGGCAAGGCCAGGCGCGAGCTGGGCTGGGAACCGCTCTACGATGCGGATGAAACCCTGGCGGAGACGGTCAGCGGGGCTCGCCAGAAGGGCCTGCTCGACTAGCTGTCCAGTGCGTAGGCAGTGGCGCGGAGGCCCAAAATCGGATAGAAGAAGATCTGGCTAGTTCGCCATACCAGTCGAGAGGGTAGGCGGTGTACGTGACCATGACTGGGGGAGGACTCGAGTTGGCCCGCGACGACGGGGAAAAGCGGCAGGTGGCGGTTGTCCTCAGCCGCCTTGCCTTCGAGGGATTGACCGGGGGCGCCGAGTTACCGGCGGCGGCGGCGCTGGACGGGGCCCTTCGCTGTTACCTGGGCGACCGCGACTCGGGGCGCCCGGCCTGGCCGTACCCCGACTTCCTCCGCGGCAGCGAGACCGAGGGGGACGCTTCGATCGAGCTCGAGCTGGACGCCGGGCTGTGGCGCGAATTCGAGCAGGAGGCGGAGCGGCAGGGGGTCAGGGTCGAGCAGCTGGCCGAGCACGCGGCCTTCTACTTCACGGCCGAGCTCGACGCGGGGAGAGTCACCCAGCGGATCCTCGACGACCTCGAATCGGCCGAAGGCGACGCCCGGGGCTAGGAGCCCTGCGGCGAGCCCACCACCGGCGCCGCGCCCAGCTCTGAGAGGTTGGCGCGCAGCGAGCGGCGGCCGCGGTGATGGAGGCCGTGGACCGAGCTCTCGCTCTTGTCGAGCGTGTCGGCTATCTCCACCGGGGAGAGACCGACGATGTGCCGCAGCACCAGCACCTCGCGCTGATCCTCCGGCAGGTTTTCGAGCGCCTGTCGCAGGGCGCGGCCGCGGTCCTGGGCCGTCTCGGCGCGACCGGTGTCGGTGAGCCTCACCTCCTCGGTCGGGATCGCCCGCTTCGCCCGCAGGTGGTCCAGCGCCGCGTTCCGCGCGACCCGGAGGATCCAGGCGTCGAACGGCACCGCCCGCTCCTCGTACTTGTTGATCGCGGTCATCAACTTGGCGAAGACGTTTTGGGTGATGTCCTCTGCCTCGTGATGATCCCGAACTAGTCCGTTTACGAACCGGAGAACGTCATCGGCGTAACGAACGTAGAGGTAATGCAGTCCCTCGGATTCTCCGGCCTTGGCACGGGTTACAGCCTCCTGCGTCAAATTGCCGGCCCCGTGGCTCGATGCTGAGCCGTCGGACGCGCTGCTCATTGTGTTTCTCCCTCATGCTCACCGCATGCACTCCAAGCTGGGTTTCCAAAAACATTGCAAACTGGGGACTCATACAAACGTCCAATCCGCGTAACGCGGGGTAATTTCGCCGAAAGCTGATCACCAAGGCGGCGAAATGTCAAAGACAAAGTTCGACTATTAGGAGTGGCTGGCTCAACTTTCCTGCAAAAGGACCGGTTTTGGCCAGGAAGTTAACGGTGTGGCAAAAGGCTGAAGTTAGGAGGATTAACCGGGCCGGGTGCAAATGTTGCCGACCCCCGCGGAGTTCTTTACATCGGGATGGTCAACGTCGAACTCGGAAAACTCGCCTGTAATGGACTCTCTGTTCACTTCGGCGACGTCGAAGCGGGGGCGCGAAAAGCGCTCTTGCACTACGTGTACAAGCTGAGAACCGGCCGCAAGCCCGTCGCGGCGCCGCGCTTTCTCAAGCAGCCGCCCGACGCGGAGGCGAAGTTCGACCTCACCCTCGATCGCGAAAGCGAAGCCATGCTCGCCGAGGAGGCCGTACGCCAGCACACCACCGTGGACCGGCTGGCCACTCACGCCGTGATGATCTACCTGGCCGAGCTCGAGTTCCTCGGCGTCGTCCCCCGCAACCGGGAGACGGCGCCGAACGGGGAGAACGGAAGCTAGTCCCCGCGGGCGATCGGGGCCGAGAGGGCGGAGCGAGCCGCCGCGACCGCGTCGGCGACCGGGCGCACCGCGACCGGCTTGCCCCGGTTCTGCAGCGACTCCTCGAGGGCCTCCAGGCAGAGGACGATCTCCAACCCCAGATGGGCGTTGGAAACCGGGGTCCTGCCCTCGCGGATCGCCGCGGCGAAGTCCTTCAGCTCCTGTCCCAAGGGCTCCAGCGCCTGCACCCGCGGCGCCACCATGTCCCCGGTGCGGTAGGTCAGGCGGTACTCGCCGAAGTTGGCCGGCGGCTCGGCGAAGTCGAGGCCCCGATCGTAGATCCGCACCGAGTCGTCTGCGGCGGTGTCTTCGTACTGGACCATGCGGCGGCTGCCGACGACGACCATCTGCCGCATCTTCCGCGGCGCCAGCCAGGAGAGCTGGACGTTGGCCTGGGTGCCGCCCTCGAAGCGCAGGGTGAGGAAGGCGGTCTCGTGGACCCCCTCCTGGAAGACGCTGCGGCCGGTCGCCGAGACCTCCAGCAGGGGCCGGTCGAGCCAGTGCAGGAGGATCGAGAGGTCATGCGGGGCGAGGTCGAGCACGACCCCGTCCTGCTGGTAGAGGCCGAGGTTCATCCGCGAGGAGGTGATGAAGTAGATCTCGCCCAGCTCGTCGTCCTGGATCAAGTCGCGGACCGCGTTGACCGAGGGGCTGTAGACGAAGGTGTGGCCGGGCATCATCACCAGCTCGAGCTCCTCCGCGACGGCGATCAGGGTCGCCGCCTCCTCCGCCGTCCGCGCCAGCGGCTTCTCGACGAGCACGTGCTTGCCGGCCTCGAGCGCCCGGCGGACCAGGTTGTAGTGGGTGTGCGGCGGGGTGGCGATCGCCACCGCCTCGATCCGCGGGTCGGCCAGCGCGGCGTCGAGATCGGGCTCGATCCAGATTCCGGGATGGCGGCGGCGGAAGTCTTCGGCGCGGCCTTCGTCGAGCTCGCAGAGCCCCATCAACCTGAACTCCGGGCTCTCGACGACGTTGCGGACGATGTTCGGGCCCCAGTAGCCGTAGCCGACGACCAAGGTTCCTATTGCTCCTGCTGGATTCACTCTGCTCCCTTTCGGCTGAGGACTACCCATGGGGTCTTGAGAAGGATCGAGAGGTCGAGGCCGAGGGTGCGGCGCTTGGCGTACTCGATGTCGAGGCGGACCATTTCCTCGTAGGTGCGTTCGCTGCGCCCGCTGACCTGCCAGTAGCCGGTCAGGCCGGGCTTGACGGAGAAGCGCTGGCGGTACCAGGGCGGGTACTCGGCGACCTCGTAGGGGATCGCCGGCCGCGGCCCGACCAGGGTCATGTCGCCCTTGACGACGTTGAAGAGCTGCGGCAGCTCGTCGAGGCTCCAGCGCCTGATCCAGCGCCCGACCGGGGTGATCCGGTTGTCGACGGCGAGCTTGTAGAGGTTCTCGCGGCCGCCGTCGGGGCGCTCGTCCTCGCCCTTGATCAGCGCCGTCACGTACTCCTTGTGGCCGCGGGGGTCGGCGTCGACCCGCATGCTGCGGAACTTGTAGAGGGTGAACTCGCGTTCCCGGTGGCCGACCCGGCGCTGTCGGAAGAGAGCGGGACCGCGGCTGTCGATCCGCACCGCGAGAGCGACCGCGATCAAGATCGGGCTCAGCAGCAGGATCAGGGACAAGGCGAAGGCGACGTCGAAGCAGCGGCGCAGCGCCTCAGCCGTCCGCCGCCGGGTCGCGCTCCCGGTGAGCGCCTCCTCGCGGGTGAGTCCGTGGGCCTCCATCGACTAAGACAACGGTGCCGGGGCCGGCACACTTGCGCCCCGCCCCGGCCGCCTTCGATCCCTGCCGGTCTTGTCACCCCTGGCTGGTGGGGTCTTGTCACCCCCGGTGGGGAAGTTTTTTCCGCGGGCGACGAAAAGACGCGGCCGCCTCGTGCGTTGATCGGACATGGCAGCCCGAATCGTCTCCGTGATCGGCTCCCGCCCCGAGATCGTGCAGGCGGCGCCGCTCTCCCTCGCCTACTCCGACTGCGTCGAGGAGATCCTCGTCCACACGGGTCAGCACTACGACCCGGGGATGTCCGACCTGCAGATCGCCGACCTGCGCCTGCCGTTGCCGGAGTTCAACCTCGGCGTCGGCTCGCTGCCGCCGGGGGCGGCGGTGACGGTGGCCGAGGAGCGGATCGGTCGCGTCATCGCCAGCCGCGAGCCCGACGCGGTCCTGGTCCGCGGCGACACCCACGCGACGATCGCCGGCGCCCGCGCCGCCGTCGCCGCCGGGGTGCCGCTGATCCACGTCGAGGCGGGGCTGCGCAGCTACCGCCAGGACATGCCCGAGGAGGCCAACCGGATCGAGACGGACGGGCTTTCCGACCTCCTCTTCGCTCCCTGCGAGCACGCCCGCGACGTCCTCCTCGAAGAGGGCGTGAAGGGCACCGTCCACGTCACGGGCGACGCCCTCGCCGACGTCCTCCTGGCGACGATGCCGCGCCTGCCAGAGCGGCGCGAGGAGGGCGAGTACGTCCTCGCCACCGCTCACCGCAACTACAACACCGACTCCGCCGAGCGGCTCGCCGCCGTCCTCGGCTGCCTTGGCGCCGCCGAGTGCCCGGTGATCTTGCCCCTGCATCCGCGGACGCGAAAGAGCATCGAGACCTGGAACCTCGAGGTTCCCGCCAACGTCGAGGTGCGCGACCCGGTGACCTACACCGAGATGCTGACCCTCGAGCGCGACGCTTCGGCGATCGCGACCGACTCCGGCGGCGTCCAGCGCGAGGCCTACCTGTGGGGGGTGCCGTGCATCACGATGCGCGAGGAGACGGAGTGGATCGAGACCGTCTCGACCGGCTGGAACACGCTGGTCGGGGTCGACAGCGAGAAGTTCCGCGCCGCCCTCGCCAAGCCGCTGCCGGTCGAGCGGCCGCCGATCTTCGGCGACGGCCACGCGGCCGAGCGAATCGCCGAGCTGACCGTCGCCCACCTCGATCGCTCCCGGGAGGAGTCCCTTGTCTGAACAGCTTCGAGTCGGCGTCATCGGCTGCGGCCGGATGGGCGCCTTCCACCTTCGCAACTACGCCCAGCTCGATTGCGCCGAGCTGGTCGCGGTAGCCGATCCTTCGCCCGAGGCTCGGTCTCGGGCCCTGGCGGGCGCGCAGGCGCTCGAGTTCTCCGACTGGCGCGACTTGATCGAAGACGCCGACGAGCTCGACGCGGTCTCGATCGCCTGCCCCTCCGAGCACCACGCCGAGGTGGCGCTGGAGGCGCTCGCCGCCGGGCTCCACGTGCTCGTCGAGAAGCCGATCGCGACGACGCTGCCCGACGCCCTGAGGATGCGCGGCGCCGCGATCGAAGCCGACCGCAAGCTGATGGTGGGGCACGTCGAGCGCTTCAACCCGGCTGTCGAGAAGCTGCGCGAGCTGGTCGCCGACGGCCGCCTCGGCCGGGTCTACCGCGCCCACACGACCCGGGTCGGGCCGCTGCCGACGCGGATCCAGGACACCGGCGTCGCGATCGACCTCGCCACCCACGACCTCGACGTCATGCAGTACGTCCTCGACGGCACGATCCACGAGATCTACGCCGACGGCGGTCGCTTCCAGCACAGCTCCCAGGAGGACCTGCTCACCTGCCTGGCCCGCTTCGGCGGCGAGGGGGAGGGGCAGACGCTGGGCCTGCTCGACGTCAACTGGCTGACCCCGGAGAAGAAGCGGGAGATCGCCCTGATCGGCGAGAACGGGCTGCTGCGGGCGAGCTACATCACCCAGGACGTCTGGTTCGTCGAGTCGACGACCGCGCCGCTGCAGTGGGACGGGCTCTCCGTCCTCCGCGGCGACGGCGAGGGGGCGGCGGTGCGCTTCTCGCTCGCCAAGGCAGAGCCGCTGCGGGCCGAGCTCGAAGCCTTCTGCCGCTGCGTCCTCGACGACACGCCGGAGCCGGTCGGCGCCCACGACGGCGTCAAGGCCCTGGCCGCGGCGCTGGCGGTGCGCGAGTCCGCGGCTGTCCGCCGCCCGGTCGAGCTGCTCGACATCCCCGCCCCTCGGCCCCTGGAGGTCTTCGCATGATCCGCTTCGTGATTCCGGCCTACAACGAGGCCGAGAACATTCCCCGGCTGCTCTCCGACCTGGCTCCGGTGGCGCGCGAGCTGGGGGCGCGGGTGATCATCGTCGACGACGGCTCCACCGACGGCACCGGCGAGGTGATCCGCGAGCACGCCCAGGACATGCACCTGGCGGTCGTCACCCACACCGTCAACCGCGGCCTCGGGACCGCGATCAACACCGGCATCCGCTCGGCCCTGAAGGAGTCCTCAGACGACGACGCGATCGTCACCCTCGAGGCCGACACCACCTCCGACCTCTCCGACCTGCCGCGGATGATCGAGCTCTTCGAGCAGGGCAACGACGTCGTCCTCGCCTCCGTCTACGCGCCGGGCGGGAAGATCGTCGGCGTCGCCGGCTGGCGCCTGGCGGCGAGCAAATCGGTCTCCAACACCTTCCGCTACCTCGGCGGCCTGCGGGAGATGCACACCCTCTCCTCGCTCTACCGCGTCTACCGGGCGGGCACGCTCCGCAAGGCCGCGGACACCTACGGCTACCTGCTGGTTCGCGAGCCCGGCTTCGCCGCCAACGTCGAGCTCCTGCTGAAGCTCTTCAACGCCGGCGCCAAGGTGGCCGAGGTGCCGACGACGAACGACTGGACGACCCGCAAAGGCGAGTCGAAGATGCAGCTGAAACCGACGGTGCTCGCCTACATGCGGGTGATGGCCGCGCACCTGGTCGGGCGCATCCAGCCGCCGCCGGTCTCGCCGCTGGCCGAGGCGACGGCGCCCAAGGGCCTGCCAGAGCCGGCCGCCGCGACGGCCATCGAGGGCGCCTCGGCCGCCAGGCCGACGCCGGCAGCACGGGCCTGATGGACGCTGCCGCACCGCGGATCGGCGTCGTCGGCGGCGGCGTCCTCGGCGTCTCCCTGGCGCTGCGACTCGCCCAGCAGGGCGCGCGGGTGACGGTCGTCGAGCGCGGGAACAGCCTCGGCGGCCTCGCCGGCACCTTCGACTTCGGCGGTCACGAGGTCGACCGCTTCTACCACGTGATCACCCCCGCCGACGAGCGGATGATCGCGATGGCCGAGGAGGTGGGGCTCGGCGACCAGCTGCGGTTCACGCCGGTCGGCGCCGGCTTCTTCTCCGGCGGCGAGATGCACGACTTCAACGGGGTCGGCGACCTGCTGCGGTTCTCGCCGCTGAGCCCCGCCGCCCGGCTGCGCCTTGGCGCCTTCGTCGCCCAGTGCCAGCTGCGCAGCTCCTACGAGAAGCTGGAGAGGGTTCCGCTCGAGACCTGGCTGCGGCGGATCTGCGGCAGCCAGGTCTGGGAGCGGATCTGGAAACCGCTCCTCGACACCCGCTTCGACGGCGACCCCTCGGGCCTGCCCGCCACCTACCTCTGGGCCCGCACCCGGCGGATGTCGGGCGCCCGCAGCGGCGGCGGCAAGGGCGGCGAGGAAATGGGCCACGTCGTCGGCGGGCACCAGCGCCTGATCGACGCGATGGTCGCGCGGGCGCGGGAGCTTGGGGTGGAGGCGCGCACCGGGGCGGCGGTGACCGGGCTGGCAATGGCCGAGGACGGTTCGGTGTCCGGGGTCGAGCTCGAGGACGAGACGCTGGAGTTCGACCTGACGATCCCGACCCTGCAGCCGCCGGCCCTGCGCTTCCTCCTGCCCGAGCGCCACCAGGGGCTGCTGCGTCCCTATCCCCAGCGCTGGCTCGGCGTCGTCTGCCCGGTCGTCAAGGTGCGCCGGCGCCTGCTGCCCTACTACGCGATCAACATCACCGAGCCGACCCCGCTGACCAGCGCCGTGGAAACGACCCAGGTGCTCGGCACCGAGCACACCGACGGTCTCCAGCTCGTCTACCTGCCGAAGTACTGCGATCCGGAGGCGCCGGAGCAGAGCGAGGACGACGAGTCGGTCTACCGCCGCTTCACCGACTACCTGGGCCGCCTCTCGCCCGGCTTCAGCCGCGACGAGGTCGTCGATTGGAGCGTGCAGCGGGCGAAGCTGGTCGAGCCGGTGCACCAGGTGCGCAGCGACGACGGCCCGCGGGTCGCGCCGGTCTGGCCGGGGGTTCCCGGCCTCGCGCTTGCCTCCAACGCGCAGATCTACCCCTATCTCCTCAACGGCGACTCGGTCATGGGCTTTGCCGAAGGGGTCGCCTCGCAGGTCGCCGAGCGGCTCGGGCTTCCCGGTAGTCCATTCGCCGAAGGTGCGAGAAAAGGACTAGTCGGCGCGTTGAACTCCTAGAGGGTCCGCCGCCACCCGAAGCCGGCTCTCGCCGGCAGCCATGTACCAGGTAGAAGCTTCCAAAGCCCTCTTGAAACCGCGCCTCTGGGCGCGCCAGTCGGCCCGCCTGCGGGTCCCGCGCAACGTGGTCATGCTGGGGCTGGTCAGCCTGCTCACCGACGTCTCCTCGGAGATGGTGGCGACCGTCCTGCCGATGTACCTGGTCTTCTCGCTGGGCGCCAGCCCGCTCGTCTTCGGCGCGATCGACGGCACCTACCGCGGGGCTGCTGCCCTGGTCCAGGTCGCCAGCGGCTTCAGCTCCGACCGCTGGCGCCGCCACAAGGAGGTCGCCGGGTTCGGCTACGGGCTCTCGGCGCTCGGCAAGGTGGCGCTGGTCGCCGCCGGCAACACGATCGGCGGGGTCGGCGCGATCGTCGCCGTCGACCGCGTCGGCAAGGGGATTCGCACGGCGCCGCGCGACGCGCTGATCTCGCTCTCCAGCGCCAGGGACAAGCTCGCGACCTCCTTCGGCGTGCACCGGGCGATGGACAGCGTCGGGGCGATGCTGGGGCCGCTGCTCGCCTTCGGCATCCTCTTCCTGGCGCCGGCGCGGTTCGACGCCGTCTTCGTCGTCAGCACGCTCTTCGCCGTCCTCGGGCTTGCCGTCCTCGTCCTCAACGTCGAAGGCAAGCCGCGGCGGGCGCCGCGCGAGGGCACGCCGCCGCGCCTGCGCGCTGCCGCCTCGCTGCTCAAGGACCGCAGCTTCGCGCCGCTGCTGATCGCCGCCGCCGGGCTCTCGATCGCCAGCGTCTCCGACGCCCTGATCTACGTCGGCCTGCAGCGGACGATCGACTTCGATCCGGCGGTCTTCCCGCTCCTCTACGTGATGACCGCGATCTCCTTCATGGCCCTGGCGATCCCGGTCGGCCAGCTCGCCGACCGCGTCGGCAAGGTGCCGGTGCTGCTGGCCGGGCAGGCGCTGTTGTTCGTCGTCTACGGGGTGCTGCTGATGACCTCGGTCGGCTACCTCGCGCTGATCGCCTGCCTGCTCTGCCTCGGCGGCTACTTCGCCGCGACCGAAGGGGTAATGACGGCGCTGGCGGGGGCGGTCCTGCCGGAGGGGCTGCAGGCGAGCGGGATCGGGATTCTGATCACCGTGGTGAGCCTCGGTCGGCTCGTCTCCTCGCTCGCCTTCGGGGCGCTCTGGTTCGCGATCGGCCTGCACAGCGCCGTCCTCGTCTTCGCCACGGCCTTGGCGCTGGCGATCGCCCTGGCGACGCCACTCCTCCTCCGCGCCCAGTGCACCATCGCCGATGGTTAGCCGCGGCGGCAAGATCACCGTCGCGCTGGTCGTCGTCTGCGTTCTCCTCGGCGGCGGCTACGTGGTCTACGCGGCTCTCGGCCCCGGCCAGACGACCACCGACGCCAGCCCCAGCGCCGGCAGCGTGCCTTCCGAGACGGCGCTGATGGTTCGCGCGGTCGACCCGTCCAGGCCCGCCCTCAACGGCCGCGTCTTCGTCGTCGAGGACGGCAAGGTGCGGCGCCGCTCCGAGGACCTGGCCTGCGAGCGGGTCTACTACGCAGCCGGCCACGGGATCTGCATGGGGGTGGCGCCCTCTGGGGTGGACTACACCGCCTCGGTCTTCGGCGAGGATCTGGTGCCGCAGCACTCGATGCGCCTGACCGGCCTGCCCTCCCGCGCCCGCGTCTCCGCCGACGGTCGCTACGGAGCGATGACGGTCTTCGTCAGTGGCGACGCCTACCTCTCCTCGCCGACCGCCTTCTCCACCCGCACCTACCTCCTCGACATGAAGAGCGGCGAGAGGATCGGCCAGCTGGAGCAGTTCGAGGTGCGAAAGGACGGCGCCCCCTTCGACGCCGTCGACTTCAACTTCTGGGGCATCACCTTCGATCCCGCCGACTCGGACCGGTTCTACGCCACCCTCGGCACCGGCGCCCACCACTACCTGGTCGAAGGGAGCGTGCGCGGCCACCGACTGCAGGTCGTGCGCGACGGGGTCGAGTGCCCCTCGCTCTCGCCGGACGGGAAGCAGATCGCCTTCAAGAGCAGGATTGACGGAACCAATCGCTGGCGGCTGCACGTGCTCGACCTGGCGACGCTCGAGGACCATCCGGTGGCGGAGGAGCGGTCGATCGACGACCAGGCCGAGTGGCTCGACGCCGAGACGCTCGTCTACTCGAACGGGGTCGACGTCTACGCCGTGCCCGCCGACGGGAGCGGGGAACCGGGCCTCCTGGTTCGCGACGCCACCTCGCCGGTCAGCCTGGGGAACCGAGGATGAGCTCGATGAGGGGGGGACTGGCGATGATCGCGCTGGCGCTCGTGGCGCTGATCGCGATCGCGATGGGACCCGGGTCTGGCGGTTCCGGCAGCGACGCGGGGGCAGCCGGGTCCAAGCGCGCGGGGTGCGGGATCCTCAGCCGCTCGCTCGACGACCTGCAATCGGCGGTCGAGGACGCCAAGAACGGCGACGTCATCTGCCTTGCCGACGGCACCTACGGCAAGCTGGTGCTGAGCGGCGACCGGGGGGCGCCGTGGGTGACCGTGCGGGCCGAAAACCCCGGCCGGGCCACGCTCGCCGCCGCCGACCTCGGCCGTTCCCGGCTGACCCTGGCCCGATTCGCGATCAGCGACGGGGTCTCGATCGAACCCGGCACCGTCGCCGTTACCGTCGCCCACAACCGCTTGACCGGCGGCTACCTCGGCATCGACGCGGGGCCGACCACGACGACGACGGTCGACGACGTCGCGATCGTCGGCAACCAGTTCGTCGGCCCCTTCGGCGAGGACGCGATCAGGCTCAATCGCTACCACGACGCCAACGGCGACGGCGTCGGCGCCCTGGTCGCGAAAAACGAGTTCACCGGGATCCGCGAGAACGGCAACCACAGCGACTGCCTGCAGACGGTCTGGGTGGGAGACCACCTCGTATACCGCGGCAACTACCTGCACGACAACCGCTGCCAGGGCTTTTTCGTCAAGGACCAGGCATTCCCGATCAGGGGGATCCGCATCGAGGACAACCTGATGGTCCGCAATGACGCGCCCTGCGCCGCCGGCGCGGCGGGCTGCGGAGCCCCCAGCGACCTCCAGGTCTTCGGGCCCTACTCCGGGCTGACGATGCGCCGCAACACGATCTGGGGCAACGGGGCGATCGCCGCCTTCCAGGAATCGAACGGCTCGCGGGCGAGAATCGAAGCCAACGTCGTCTACAAGTTCTGGACCTCGACCGACCTCTCCGCAGCGCGGTTCCGCAACAACACCCGCTGCCAGCGGCAATCCTCTGGCGGCTCCTGGCCGACGCCCGCCGTCGGCGAGGTGATCTCCTGCTCGCCGCGCTTCCTGGCGCCGGAGCGGGACGACTACCGCCTTCGCGGCGCCCGCGGCGTCACCTGGGCGCCGGCCGATCGCCACTTCGGTCCCTGAGCCGCCGCGGGTTTCGCAAAACCGCGCGGGGGTATCGGACATTCGTCCACCATCAGCCCTGGGTTGTTGATCGGTGGAGATCCACGTCAACCAGTCTGACGAGCGGGAGGAGACGCATGCAATCGCCCACGGTTCGCAGGTTGTCGCCAGCTGCCTTCGGGGTCTCGGTGCTGCTCGTGGTGCTCCTGGCCGGAGGGGGCTTCTCCTTTGCCCGCTCTGGCGGATTGAAGCAGCGCTCGAGCGCCATCTGCGTCGCCGTCGAGGCCGGAGAGCCGGCGGCGAGGTGCAGCAACACGGACATCTTGAGGCGGCCGGATCTGATCAGCCGTCTCCGCCTCGCCCCCCGCCGCTACCGCAACCACTTCGGCGGGATCCCGCCGCTTGCTCCTCCCGCGCCCCCGCCACCCGAAGTCGAACCGGAACCAGCTCCCCAGCCCGAACCCGAACCCGAACCCGAACCGGAACCGCAGCCGGAACCCGAACCCGAACCCGAACCGCAGCCGGAACCGGAACCGCAGCCGGAACCGCAGCCCGAGCCCTCGGACTGCGACCTTACGGTCGCCTCGGCCGGCGAGGCGGAGTCGGCGCTCTCCGCCGCCGCCCCCGGCGCGGTGGTCTGCCTCGCCGACGGCACCTACGGGGCCGTCTCCCTGGGCTCCTCCAAGGCGGCGCCGGGGGTGACCCTGCGGGCAGCCAA
>Ga0307285_10000056_pt1 | contig 30420 bp, 32 predicted proteins | sample ER_DNA_139_FD_194476 | JGI IMG/M metagenome (GOLD analysis project Ga0307285, IMG submission 194476) | Bulk soil microbial communities from the East River watershed near Crested Butte, Colorado, United States - ER_DNA_139 | ecosystem: Environmental > Terrestrial > Soil > Floodplain | place... | reverse complement strand
ACTCTCGCGCTCTCTCCCCGAATGTCGCGATTGTCCCGGCGTTTCGCCCCGAATGCCTGGCGGGTGTCCCGTGGCTCGCCGATCTCCTCGACCTGCCGGAGGATGCCTCCTGGCCGCGGTGGATGAGCCCGCCGCACCCGCAGGCGACCGGTAGCTACGGCCTGGACCTGGAGATCTGGCTGCGCGAGGAGCAGGGCATCGAGATGCGCTGGTGGCAGAAGCTGGCCACCCGGCGCCAGCTGGAGCACGACGCCGACGGCGAGCTGGTGTGGACCACGGTCGTGGAGAGCTGCTCGCGGCGCGTCGGCAAGTCCTCACGACTCTCTGCGGTGGCGACCTGGCGGATGGCGCACCCGGAGGTGTTTTCAGAGCCGCAGACGATCATCCACACCGGCAGCGACCTGCCGGTGTGTCGCGAGGTGCAACGGCGCGCGTGGCGTTGGGCCGAGGAGAAGGCCGGGTGGACGGTGACCCGCGCCAACGGCAAAGAGGCCATGGAGACCCCCAGCGGCGACCGGTGGCTGGTCCGTGCCCAGAACGCCGTCTACGGCTGGGACTGCAGCCTGGGGCTGTGCGACGAGGGCTGGGACGTGCCGCCGATGGTGATCGACGAGGGCCTGGAGCCCGCGACGATCGAGCGCCGGATGCCGCAGATCGTGCTGACCTCCACGGCGCACCGGCGGGCGACGTCCTTGATGCGCCGCAAGATCGCCAGCGCGCTGTCCGGCCTCGGCGAGGACTGGGAGACGCTGCTGATGGTCTGGGGCGCCCCGGAGGATGCCGACATCTCCGACCCCCAGGTCTGGAAGGACGCCAGCGCCCACTGGACGCCGCAGCGGGCCAAGATGATCGGCGCCAAGTACGACCGGGCGATGCGCGGCGAGTCGGACCCGACCGACGATGACCCCGACCCGATCGAAGCCTTCCGAGCCCAGCTGCTGAACATCTGGCCGCCGTTGAACGCCGCCAAGACCTCAGCAGGCACCTCGATCATCAACACCGCCGACTGGGACACCCTGAACGGCTGGCTGCCCACGATCGGTGAGTCCCCGGCGGTGGTGGCGCTGGAGTCCTGGTTCACCGACGGCTGCTCGGCCGTGGCGGCGTACAGGCTCCCGGACGGCCGCGTCGGCGTCAGTGCCCAGTCGTTCGGTGACGTGGCCTCAGCGGCGGCCTGGGCGTCGTCCCTGGGGGCGTTCAACGTCCTGGCGGGCAAGTCCCTGCTCGACGACCCGGCGATCGTCGCCACCGGCGCCACCGGTGTCGGCGGCACCTCCCGGCAGGCGGTCACCGAGCTGAAGCGGTTCCTCGACGAGGGCGTGCTCGCCCACGACGGTTCGGACGTGCTGGAGACCCAGGTGCTCGACGTGCGGATCTCCGCCAGCCCGGAGGGGCTGCGGCTGCGCTCGACCAGTCGGCTGGATGCGGTGAAGGCGGCGGTGTGGGCGATCGGCCAGGCCCGCAAGGGCGGAGTGCCGATGATCTGGTGAACCCCAGGGGTGCCGCCACCCCTTGGGTTCGTCTCACCAGCGGGTTTCTGTAACCAGGCGTACGCTGAGCCGCAGCCAGGTCGGCTACTCCCCGTTGTCTCTCGCGAGGTTGAGCATGCCGACCCCCCGCTCCCGCCGGATCCGCAGCAGCAGCCACCAGCCCGTCCACGAGCGCGCCCGCTACACCCGCACCAACGCCGACATGCTGATCGGCGGCACCTACTCCGAGGGCGACACCTTCCCCTACTCCACCGGTCCGGGGATCGACCCCGGTAGCCAACCTCCGATCCACTGGATGGGCCTGGACTCCGGCGGCGGCGCCTACCCGATCGGCCCGAACGGTCCCTACGTCAACGGCCGAGGTGGGGCGCTGCCGGTGATCACCCGCGCCGTCTCGCTGATCTGCGGGCCGATGACCGCGGCGCCGTTCCGCACCATCGAACTCGGATTCGGCGGTCGTCCGCTGGGCCGACCCCGGTGGATCACCGACCCGATGCTGCTGCGCCCGGACAGCCGCTACCCGGCGGACAGCTTCAGCGAGGCCAGCAAGTCCCCGCGTGGGGAGTTCTTCTTCGGCTGGATCCGGGACGCGGTGCTCTTCGGCACCGGCGCCTTCCTGGCCCAGGAGGATGACCAGGGCCAGCCGATGGCCGGGTCGATGCGCAGGGTCAGTCCACACCTGCTGCACTGCGAGCGGGCCGCTGACGGCTCCCTGCGGTGGGTGATCGGCGAGGACGGGGCGGCTGAGGAGGACAAGGTCGTCTTCGGTCGCGACGGCCGGGTCACCCTCGGGCCGATCGAGTACCGGATCACCGCGCTGCGGAACCCGCACGGGATCACCGACGCCGACGGGCACACCCCCGGCGTCTTCGAGCAGCACCCGTCCGCGTTCGGCCTCGGCCAGCAGATCGAGACCTACGCCTCGGGCACCTTCCGGAGCGGGATCCCGGCCGGTTACCTGCAGGTAGACCACTCGATGGACTCGATGACCCCGGAGCAGGCGGCCGACCTCAAACGGCGCTGGATGGCCAGCCACGGCGGTGACCGGCGCAGCATCGCGGTGCTGAACAGCTTCACCAAGTTCGTGCCGTTGCAGCTCTCGCCGGTGGACAGCGCGCTCGGCGAGGTGACCCGGCTGAACATCGGTTCGATCGCCTACGCCTTCGGACTCGATCCCGAGATTCTCGGCGTGACGATGAGCAACTCCGGGACCTACCGCAACGCCACCGAGTTCTGGCAGCGGCACAAGGACTACTCGTTGAGCCCGTGGCTCTCCGCGGTCGAGGACGTGCTCACCGCGTTGCTGCCCGGCACCCAGGGCGTCCGGGTCGACTTGGACCGATTCGCCAACCCGCCGCCGAAGGAGCGCTTCGACGCCTACAAGGTGGCCATCGACGCCGGTGTGCTGACCCCCAACGAGTGCCGTGAGCTTGAAGGACTCGAACCTCTGCCCGAGCCCCCGGCAGAGCGGGAGCCCCAGCCGGAGCCTGCACCGGTCCCCGTGCCGGATGAGGCTCCGGCGCCGACCGACATCCGTGCACGACGTCCACAGCCGTGGCGCTGACCGAGAGGAACCCCCAATGGCACTACCCGAGCGCCGACGGCCGAAGAAGCCTCTCGGCCAGAAGGCCAAGGACACCGCCAAGAAGACCGCCTCGAAGGTGGAGGCCAAGGCCGAGAAGGCCAAGGACAAGGTGACGCCCGACAAGGCCGCGGACGAGCAGCCTGTTCAGCGCGAGATGAACGAGCAGCGGTCGACGCCCCCTGAGAAGCCGAGGAAGAAGTCATGACCAGCAGCAGCACCGTGATCACCCCGCCCGAGCTGGACCATGACGGCGTCCAGGTGCGCCGGGCTGTCGTCGAAGGCGTCACCGAGGAGGGCCTGATCGAGTGCCGGATCGTGCCCTACGAGCACGAGATCGAGCTGACCGAAGGACTGCACGAGGTGTTCACCCGCGGTGCGTTCGCGGCGGCGTGCACCAACCCCTCGCGCTGCAAGGTGACCGACCAAGGCCACCAGCGCCAGACGGTGATCGGGCACGCGGTCGAGCTGCAGGACAAGAGCGACGGCCTCTACGGCAAGCTCCGGATCGCCGACACCTCGGCGGGCCGTGACGTGCTCACCCTGTTCCGCTCGGAGAGCCTGACCGAGCTGAGCGTCGAGTTCCGGCCGCAGAAGAAGTTCTGGCGGCGCACCCAGCGCCCCGGCGGCGGGATGCTGTGGCGCCACGACAAGGCCACGCTGATGGGAGTTTCGCCTGTAGGCGCTGGTGCCTATGGCGAGGAAGCACGGGTCCTGGCCGTGCGCGAGGCGGCCAGGGCCAGTGCTCGGGAGCAGGCGATCGCCCAGCTCGCGTCCCTGACCTCCGGTCCACGGCGTGGTTGAATAACCTCGTACTGGCTCCGGGCTGAACTTCCCGGTCCTCGACGAACTGGCACGCTGACCCGCCGACAGCAGGCGCGTTGAGCCCCTCAGTAGCCCAGGTCCCCGCGTCGCGATCCTCATGCCGCTCTGATTTTCGAGCGTGCCGAGGAGGCACCGCCATGACTTCCCAAGTTCTGGAAAAGCTCTGCGACGAGCGCGACGAAGTTCGCAACGCCGCGATTCAGATCGCCGAGAGCGATGGCTTCAACCCCGAGGACGAGACCTTCGTCGACCTCCAGACCCGCGCCGTCGAACTCGACAAGCGCGTGTCCTCCCTGACCGGCCTGATCGAGGCCCGCCAGTCCGCCGACGCCCTGGACGGCAAGTTCGCCCGTGCGCACCAGCGCCAGGCCGAGCAGCGCGAGACCGCGCCGCAGTCGCGCGGCAGCTGGGGTGACATCTTCACCCGCGACGACGCCTGGACCGGCTACCACGGCAAGGGCTCCTCGGCGATCGTCACCATCGAGGACGTCCACTCCCGTGCGCTTCCCACCGGCGTCACCGACCTCGTCGACGCGGGCCTCAAGGGCGGCGTACTCACCTACGACACCACCGCGCCGACCGCACCGACGCCACTGCTCAACGTGTGCACGGCGGTGCAGGTCTCCGGCAACGCGATCGAGACGGTGCAGTGGAGCCACACCGGGTCCGCGGCGGTCGTCCCGGAGAAGGGCGTGAAGCCGCTGCTGGAGTTCAAGCCCACCGTGGTGCCCGGCGTGCTGCAGAACATCGCGGCGGCCACCCAGCTCACCCGTTCGATGATCGAGGACTACGCCGCGGTGCGGTCCCTGATCGACAACGAGCTGCGCCGCGAGGTCGGTCGCGAGGAGGAGGAGCAGGCCGTAGCCGCGCTCACCGCCGCGGACCTGCCCACCGCAACGGCCGGTGACCTGCTCTCCGCCATCCGTGGCGGCATGGGCACCGTGCAGGCAGCCGGATACACCCCGGACGCCGTGATGCTGAACCCGAGCGACTGGGCCGAGCTGGACGTGGCCATCATGGGCGCGACGCTGCTCGGGCCGCAGGTCTCGCAGCGGTTCTGGGGGCTCACCCCGATCCCGGCAGCCAGCCAGGCTGCGGGCACGGCGATCGTCGGCTCGTTCGGCACCGCGGTGCAGCACTTCTACCGCAACCAGATCCAGCTGTTCGTCTCGGACAGCCACGGCGACACGTTCCTGAGCAACGTGTTCACGCTGCTCGCTGAGAAGCGCAGCAAGACCGTCGTGGTCCGGCCGCAGGCGCTGGTCGAGGTCTCGGGCTGATCCATGGCACTCAAGGGAACTCCAGACCTGGCCGCGCTGACCGCGTGGCTGGGTCTGGAGCCTGGGGACGACCAGGACGCGGTGGTGCTCCAGGAGAGCCTGGACGCCGCGCTGGAGCAGCAGGCGCAGATCGTGCTCTACCCGGCCGACGGCTTCGGCGACGCCATCTTCACCGACGATCTCCGCGAGGCGATCTTCCTGCGGAGCCAGCGGCTTGCCGCTCGCAGGAACAGCCCCGAGGGGATCGTCGGCGTCAGCGGCGCTGGCGGCGATTTCGTCAGTGCCAGGATCCCGGCTTACGACACTGACGTTGCGGCGCTGGAAGCTCCGCACCGCGTCATCCCGGTGGCCTGATGGTCACCTCCACCACCCAGACCGTCGACATCGCCCAGGCGCTGGCGGCGATCCTGGAGACCGTTCCGGGGGTGCGCTCCTACTGGGCGCCCCTGGACACCGTGCGTCCGCCCACAGCGGGCGGCGCTGCGGTGATCGGTCAGCCCGACATCGACTTCGCCGACAGCTCCTCTGGCTTCTGCAACGCCACCTGGACGTTCGGCGTCACCCTCGTCACCTCGCGCAACGACCCGGCGTCGGCGATGCGGGTGATGAGCCAGCTGCTGCTCGACGTGGTGGCGGCGCTCGACGTCGACGTGCCGGGGATCTTCTCCATCGAGCCGCTCGACGCCCGACCAATCCCGGTACTGGTCAACGGCGTCGAGCTACCGGGTTACACCCTCTCCATCCGCATTCGGGCCTGAACAGGAGACAACAAAATGGCCATCAACACGATCAAGACCCTCACCCTGGAGCTGGACGGTTCCCAGGTCGAGTGCCAGCTGACGAAGGCTGCTCTCGTCGACGATCCGGACACCGAGGAGCTGACCAGCTTCTGCGGCACGGAGACCTCGGCGACGGCGAACTACAACCTCTCGCTCAGCGGTTTCCAGGACTACGGCCAGGCCGAGTCCGTGTTCGACCTGATTCACGAGGCGTACGTCGCCGAGCCGACCGGCGAGATCGACTTCGTCCTCGTCGTCGGCAGCAAGACCAGGACGGGCACCTGCCGTCCGGTCCAGGATTCCGATTTCGGCGGCGACGCCGGAGCCGCCCTCACCGCTGATGTCGAACTCGACGTGATCGGGGTGCCCACCGACGGAACGGTGACCACGCCGTGAGCCTTCGCCAACGCACCAAGGCCGAGCTGGCCGACGGCACCACGGTGGAGTCGACCTACGACGGACGAGACCTGCGCGGCTGGGAGAAGAAGCATCGACGGTCGGCACTGGCCGAGCCGATGTCGCTGTCGATGCTCACCTGGCTCGCGTGGTCCTCGGGCAAGCGCGAGGGCGTGCTCAACGGCGCCTACGAGAAGTACGAGGACTTCGACGAGCAGTGCGTCTGGGTCGAGGGCCTCAACGACGAGGACGACGAGGCTGAGGGCACGCAGGACCCTACGGAGGCGACGAGCCAGTCGCCTACCCCAACGAGTCCTGGGGACGTCTCCTAGTCGCTCTGATGGTGCGGACCGGGATCCCGGTCAGCCAGCTTGAGGCCGAGGGCGAAGAGGTGATTCTGACCCTGCTGGACCTGCTCAACCCCGGCTCGACCGGCGCAGACGACGATGACGAGGAGGACTGATGGCCAGCCTCTCGATCGCCGCCTCTGCACCGGGCTGGGAGTCCAGCATCACGGCCATGCGCGCGATGCCGCGCAACATCAAGAGCGAGGTCTCGCGCCGGGGGCGGGACCTCGCTGAGCCACTGGCCGTCGAGCTGCGCGCGGCCGGACATGCCCAGGGCTCACACGCCAACCGGGTGGCCGACCACGTGAAGTCCGGGATGCGGGCCGGGATGCCCACGGTCACGGCCAAGGGACTGCCCTACATCATGGGCTCGGAGTACGGCGGCGGGCACCGGCGCACGACGTACTTCTCCACCAGCCCGCGCGGCAAGCAGTACGTCGTGGTGCGTCGGGCCACCACCCGGCAGTTCGCGCCGTACGTCGGCAAGACCGGGAAGTGGTGGAACCCGACGATCTTCGAGGGTGACGGCAGCACTGCGGTCCTCGAAGCGTGGGCCGATCTGGTCGAAGACGTGATTCGGAAGATGACGTAATGGTCAGCGGACGCACCAGCACCCAAGAGCTGAAGGTCAACCTCACCGGCGATGCGCGCAGCCTGACCAACGCGACCACCCAAGCCTCCAAGGCGATGGAGGATCTCAGCACCGACATCGCGAAGGTCGACGCTGAGGCGATCGACCTCCAGGTCAACGCCAACACCGAGACGACCTCCAACGAGCTGGGCAACCTCAAGAAGAGCGTGCAGCAGCTCGACGGCGAAGACATCGACATCCCGGCCAAGCTTCAAATGGACAGGCTCAACCGGGACATCGCCAACTTGAACAAGGTGCTCGACGACATCGAGCACAAGAAGGCCAACCCCGACGTCGGCCTCGACCTGACCGGGCTGATCGCGGGCGAGAAGAAGGCGCGTGCCGCACTGCGTGGCCTGCAGGGTGAACGGGTCGCGCTGTCGGCCACGATGAACACGTCGGTCAGCAGCACGGCCACCAGCACCTCGATGAACGCGGTCGGGATGTCCATGGCCGAGTCGGTGATCTCCGGCTTCCAGGGAGGGCTGGCGCTCTCGTTCGGATCGGCTCTCGGCTCTGCGGTCCAGCAGGCGTTTCCGACGGTGCGCGCGAACATCGCCACGGCCGCGCAGGGCGCCGGTGAGCTGTTCGCCACGGTGATGGGCCGGGCCACACACACCGCGGCGCTGGGCGACGCCTATCGCAACGTGGTGGTGGAGGTGGACAACCTCAACCGGGCACTCGACGGCAACGAGGACTCCTCCGCCGAGGCTGCTCTCGCGGTCGACCGGCACGCCGACGCGGTGGGCATGGCGGTGGACGCCTACGATCGGCTGGTCGACAAGACCGGCGAGGTGGTCTCCAAGACCCAGTACTTCGCCGCGGCCATGGGCCGGGCTCGCACCAACAACCAGGGCTGGGTCTCCTCGATCCTCTCGGCCCGGTCCAGTCTGGCTGGGGTCAGCGGCCCAGTGATGGACCTGGAAGGCGATGCTGACGACCTCGGACTCAGCCTCGGCACGGCAGCAGTAGGACTGCGCGGTGTCGGGGCTGCCGGGGTGAGGCCGCCGGTGGCCTGGCAGCCGTTGGCAGTGCCGCTCCGGTAGCCGCGACCGGTGTCGGGGCGGTGGCGCTCGCTCTCGCTGCGGTGGCCGCGGTCGGCTGGAAGTTCGGCCGGATGGCCGCCGACGTGGAGACCTCGGTGACCCAGCTGGACGCCCTGACCGTCGGCAAGGGCGCAGAGACGTTCAAGGAGCTGCAGGCGTGGGCAGCCAAGACACCGTTCGCGATCGACGACGCCACCGAGGCGACCAAGAAGCTGGTCGCGGCCGGTGTGCCGCTCAAGCAGATCCCGGACTGGCTCAACGACATCGGCAACGTGGCCTCGGCCACCGGTGTCCCGATCGCCCAGGTCGGCACCGTCTTCGCGCAGATGGTCAGCAAGGGCAAGGCCAGCTACGAGGAGCTGCAGCAGCTGGCTGAGGCTGGCGTGCCGGTGTGGGGCGCGCTCGGCGACAAGCTCAACATGCCGATCGCCCAGGTGCAGAAGCTGGCCACCGAGGGCAAGCTCGGCGCTGATGCGATCGACCTGGTCCGCGAGTCGCTCAATGAGATGTACCCCACCGCGATGGCCGACCAGGCCGGGACCTTCAACGGCCAGCTCTCGACGTTCCAGGACACGCTCTCGCAGACCGGCCAGACCCTGGGCACGCTGTTCCTGCCGGGAATGACCCAGCTGCTGGAGTTCCTCAACACGATGCTCGGGCCGATCATGGCCACCACCCAGTCGATCGCGAACCTCAACAGCGAGATGGAGCAGTTCACCGGCGGCACCGGGCTGATCGGGCTCAACCCGGCCAAGCAGCTGTGGGGCTTCTTCACCGGCGGCGCCGACAAGTCCAAGGAGAGCGTCAAGCAGCTCGGGACGACCAGCGAGGAGGCGCTGGCCAAGGTCAAGGCCGGGCTGGAGGGCGGCGCGATGTCGGCCGAGCAGCTGGAGCAGCAGGCCCGTGACATCGCCGAGGCGTTCAAGGGCATCGGTGCCTCGGTCCGGGCCAAGGTCGGCTTCATCATCCAGAAGGCCAACCTGCGCAGCGACATCCTCAAGGCCGTCGGCGACGGCGTGAAGCTCCCGGCCGACCTCACCATCGGCCAGATCGGTGGGCTCGGTGACAAGAAGCAGAAGCTGATCCAGGACATCTCCGCGTTCGCCGAGGAGGGACTGTCCGAGGGTGCACGTCGCGCCGAGCTGAACCCGAACTTCGACAAGGCTGCCTGGTACGCCAAGGTGCGCGAGGGCACCCGCGGGCTGCTGATCAAGGCCGGGATCGACAAGACCGAGGTCGACCGGGTGCTGGCCAACATCATGGGGCTGCCCCGGCAGATGCCGCCGATCGGCGTCACCGCGAACACCACCCAGGCGGACGCCTCGATCGCCCAGACCACGGCACCGAAGACGGTGCCGATCACGCCGACACTGCCGGGGCTCGCGGCCTCGAACGGTCTGCTGGCCGGTCTCGCCAGCCCGCGCACCGCACCGGTCAGGCCCACCCTGCCGGGGCTCGGAGTGGCGAGCGGGATGATGAGCAACCTGGCCCGGCCACGGAACGCACCGGTCACACCCGTGCCACGCGGCCTGAACGTTGCGGCTGGGTTCCTGAACAAGCTGGCCCGGCCTGGAGGCAAGGGGCGCACCGCACCGATCACCCCGATCGCCACGGGTGCGAAGCCGGTCCAGGGCGCGCTGGACAAGGCGGCCAAGCCCGGCGGCAAGGCCCGCAAGGCTCCGGTCGCGGCCCAGGTCGAGAAGCTGTCTCAGCTGAACTCCGCGCTCAAGAAGGCCACCAAGCCGCGCAACGTCACGATCAACGTCGACGACAAGGGCACGGCAAGTGCCAAGAGCGCGATCGACAACGCCGCCAAGGACCGCAACACCACGATCTGGGTGACCACTCGGAAGCGGGGCGGCGGCGGTGGTGGCGGTGGCGGTGCGACAGCTGGCACGCAGTCGGTTGCGCCCAGTGCCCAGATGATGAGCCTGCGCACGATGGCGGCTGCTGTGGCGGCTCCTGGGGCCGACCCGTGGTTCAGCCCCACCGCCCGCGTGGAAGCCCGCACAGCACAGGCTGTGGCGCGTCAGGCGGCCCGAGTGACGTCGGAGCCGACCCAGCTCGCACCGCGTCGGACGCCGGTCAAGATCTACTTGGACGGCGCTGAGATCGCCGACCACCTCACGCTGAAGACCGGCCGGATGGCCCAGGTCTCGCTGTCTGGGAGGAAAGCCTGATGGCCATCGGCATCACCATCACCAGCCATGACCTGGAGACGCTCAGCGTCGACCTCTCGGTCACCGGGCTCTCGGTCGGGATCCGCTACGACGTCTACCGGCTGCAGCTGAGGTTCCTGGGCTACAACGACCTCGGCAAGCGCATCTACGAGCGCGAGCTGCCTGACCGGCTGGTGCTGTGGTCCTCGGTGGCGCACCGGGTCGGCTGGAAGGCCACCTCGACGTCGCACACGTTCCGCGACTACGAGACGCCGGTCCGGCCGACGGTGTGGTTCATCGTGCCCTCGGAGTCGATCGGCCCGGTGGAGTACGCCGACTGGAGCACGCCCTACCCAATCGAGCGCGGCGCGATCACGCCGTACGCCCAGGCAGTGCACTTCGCTCAAGACGAGGAGGAGGCCAACCTCGGCGGTGGGTTCCTCAACGGCACCGTGGTGGTGCGCTCCACCGACATCCTGGCGCAGTACGCCGTGTGCTGCGTGGTCGACCTCGACGTGAAGTACGTGGCTCGCGGGACCGAGATGGCGGTGATCGGCAAGCAGTTTCCGATCTGGATTTCAGACACCCGAGAAGCACGTCGCGGCACCCTGACGCTGCTCACCAGCGACATCGGACAGTACGACGCGCTGCGCACGATCCTGTTCCCCAGCAGCGGACTGGTGCGCCCGGTGCAGCTCAACTCCGGCGGCTCGAACACGCTGCTGCTCGACGATATGCGTCTTCTGCCTCTAGATGTCTCGGTCGAGCAGGCCACCCACGCCAACAGCCAGAAGCGGTACATCCACGTCGACTTCATCGAGACCGACCCGAGCGTCCCGCTGATCCGGAGGATCGGCGACAACGACACCTTGGTGAGCGCACCCACCTCGAAGTTCGCGATCTCCGACACCACGCCTGCTCGGCGGCAGTGGGTGACGCTGTCCGACGCTGGCACCGGCCAGTACGACACCTGGGACTGGTCGATCGGCGACGCTGCGCACTCCTCGAACAAGGTCGGGCACTTCTACACGCGCGGGCCTCACAAGGTGTATTGGGCGCTCCGGGGCAAGAAGAATGTCAAGCTCAAGGTCTCCGGTCCTGCCGGTGCCAGCACCCGCACCTTGCAAGTGACGGTGCACTGATGGCGAAGCTGGAGTCGCGTGGCTTCTCGGCCGCCGATGCGGAGGAGTTCCGGGCACGGTGCCTGCAGCCGCACCGCGTCCAGTGGAAAGCCGATGTCTACAAGTGGGGCTCGGGCGGCAGCGCAGTGACGATCGCCAAGGACATCCCGATCGTCGGTGGGCGGCTGACGATGGACTCCTCCGACCCGTACCGGCGCCAGGTGGTGCTGGAGATCGGCGGTGGCGAGTCCTGGGCACCGGTTGACGACACGTCGCCGTTGACGCCGTTCGGGCAGCGGATCTACTTGTTCTGCCGGATCGACAAGGCCGACGGCACCAACACGTCGTGGCTGAAGATGGGCGAGTTCTGGATCACCTCGAACGTCTTCGAGCGCCCGTCCACGATCCTGACCGTCGAGGCGTCCGACTACTCCGAGGTGGTCGACGGCTACTTGCACATGTCCCGCAAGAGCTACGTCGGGCACACCGTCGGTGGCGCGATCACCGGCATGGTGCAAGCCGCGCTGCCGAACGGCGGCTGGTCCAACGTGGTGCTGCCCAACGCGGTCGACAACACCCGCAGGCGGGTGACCAAGTACGTCGCCGACGCAGGCCGCGGTCGCTGGGAGTGCGCCGAGGAGCTGGCCAGCAAGTACGGCATCGACATCTACTTCAACAGCAACGGCGACCTGACCTACCGCCAGTCCCTCTCGGACTCCTCCGACGTCGACGACACCGCGATCAGGGGCGTCGGCCCCGACATCGGCACCAGCAAGTACCCGGTCGCGATCATCAAGGGCGGCGCGTCCGGCAACCTGATCGCGATGACCTCGACGGTGACCCGCGACGGCGGCGCGAACGGGGTCCGGATCAACATGCACTCGGTGGTGACCAAGAAGGTCAACACCCGGAAGAAGGACAAGAAGGGCAAGTGGATCTACAAGAACGTCGACGTCGACGTGAACCGGCACAAGGACGCGCTGCAGACCAGCGGACCGGCGAAGTGGGGTGACTCGTTCGGCTACTTGCCGGTGGTCATCTCCGAGGAGGTCGACAAGATCACCACCGCGGTGCAGGTCAACCGGCAGGCACGAGCGAATGCGCTGCTGCGACGGCGTCGTGGACTGATCCGCTACATCGACCTCGACATCCTGCCGAGATACGACCTCGAACCTGACGACATCGTGCGCATTGACGTCACCCACACCGACGCAGCAGGTGTGGTCACCACGTTCAAGGAGTTCCACTACATCCAGCGCTGCGAGTTCGACCTGACCGGCGGACCGCTGCGGCTGCGGACGCGGCAGCTCAACGTCACCGACCTGGGGAACTGAGATGAGCAACAGCTCCCCGGACAGCCTCGAACCCGCAGCCGCTGACGCCTACCGGGTGCCGCGCTCGCGGCTCGACGAGGTCTTCAACAACAGCGACCCGCTGCCCCCGGTGCGGGTCGGGTCCGCCGAGGTGATCTCGGTCGAGGGCGACACCGCCACGGTGCTGATCAGCGATGAGATCGTCTCCGGGATCGTGTACCAGGGCGACCCTCCCGAGGAGGGTGAGTGGATCCAGATCGAGTCGCACGGCGACTTGATGACGAGCCCGCCGGTCTTCGATGTCGACCGCTTCCTCGAAGGTGACTCCTCGGTCGCACCGCACATCGTCGACGACTCCGACCCCGGCATGCCGGAAGCAGTCGAGGTTCAGATCGCTGGCTCGATGCGCGAGCTCGAAGCCTGGAACTTCATCGACCCGGACATCCCGGCCTGGCAGAAGACGGCGCTCACCGCTGGCGTCGGGCTGCACATCACCCAAGGCGCCACCGCGCTGGTCGCCAGGAACTTGGTGCCCAACCCCTCGGTGGAGGGCACCACCGGCTGGGCCACCAACACGCTGTTCGGCAGCAGCACCGAGTGCGCTGTCGAGTACAGCACCGAGCGCGCGCACACCGGGCTGCACTCGGCGAAGGCCACCTGGCCCAACCTGCTGCCGGGGAACACCCAGTCGGCGATGATCATCTACTGCTCGACGGACATCCCGCCCAAGACGAAGGTCACGCTCAGCGGCTGGATCTACGTGCCCGCAGGCAGCCCGGACGTGTACCTGTCGGTCGCCTTCTTCGACGGTTCTACGCCGGTCACCGAGCGGGATGCCTGGGTCTACCGCGAGGTGCAGATGACCACGCCGGACGAGGCCAACCCGCGGCAGTACTTCGTCGGGCTGCAGTGCCTCGCGCCGGTCGCGGGCACGACGGCCTACCTCGACGACGTGATGTTCCGACTCGGCTGGGACCCGCTGCCTGGTGGGGTGACCTACTTCGACGGAGACACCACCGACAGCGAAGCCGACGACGTCTACCTCTGGGACGGCGCACCGGGCCAGTCGACCAGCTCGCACTTCTCCCGCGTCGCGGGCAACGTGCTGATCAACCGCAACCTGGTCACCTCACCGGCCTTCGACGTCGACTCCAACGCCGACGGTGTCGCCGACGGCTGGTGGGCTGCAAACAGCGGCACCAACGGCACCATCACCCGCAGCATCAGCGCCGGGGCACAGCGGATCGCCGCCAGCGCCCAAGGGAGCACGCAGAGCGACACGGTGGGGGTCTTCCACCAGGGGATGCCCGTCGTCCCTGAGCAGGCCCACTACGCACGCGTGGACGTGTCTGCGGTGACGCTGCCTGCCGGGCACGAGGTGATGATGCTGGTGCAGCTGCTCGACCAGTCCGGGGCGATCGTGGACGCGCTCGGCACCACCCGTGTCACCGCGGGCCTGCTGGAGGCGATCGTGACGCCGCCCGCGAACGCAGCGACGGCGGTGATGGTGCTGGTCATCAGAGGCACCGCGACCGGCCCTGGTGGCACCGCCGCTGCAGTCGCGGCCTCGTTCGACCAGGCCATGATGACCCAGAGCGCCACCCCGGTTGCCTACTTCGACGGCTCCACGGTGGGCAGCACGAAGAAGGTCTTCCAGTGGGACGGCGAGCGGAACAACTCCTCGTCCTCGTGGTTCGACATGACCATCGCAGCAACACCCTCGGGCGGCACCGGCGAGTTGTGGAACAGCTACCCGTTCGACGTCGAGCCCGGCGACGCGTTGACGTTCACCGCGACCGCCAGCATGGTCGCGACCCCGCCCGCCACGATGGAGGCGGTCGTGTGCTGGGCCGCGGAGACGATCGACCCCTTGCCCGACGCACCCGAGAGCGTGGTGCTGGCCTACCCCGTCGCGGTGTCGGTCGGTGGCGACAACGTGCTGATGACGGCCAGCATCACCGTGCCCGCCGAAGTCACCACACCTTCGGGTGACATCGTGCCGCGTCGCGGTCGCGTCGGCCTGCGCTTCACCGGGGGTATCTGATGCCCAACGCGGTGGACCTCAACCTGCTCTCGGCGAAGCTGACCAGGCAGCCGAAGGGCTTCGACATCGGGGCGATCTGGTTCAACCCGAACGGCGACACCGCCGCGGTCCCGCAGGTGGCCAGCGTCGCCTTCACAGCCTCGACCGCGCTGGCCAGCACGCTGGTCTCTACCAAGGCACCGGCGCCGGTGAAGGGCGCGCTGGTCACCGCACCGCCCAACATCGGCGGGGTGGCGCAGCTGCTGTTCACCGGCTCCTACTGGAACCGATCGGCGCAGTACGGCGACCTGACCCTGGTCACCGATCGGGGCGCCAACGGCACCGGGACCCGAGCGCGGTTCGGGCAGGCGCTCAGCATGTTCCCGTTCACGCTGGTCGGCACGATGCTGCTCGAACCAGGCGAGACCGGCCAGTGCTGGTTGGAGTACAAGTACGACAGCGCCGCCAGCACGCCTTCACAGGTGGCCTACCAGACCATCCAGGTGACCTTCACGCCCGGCGCGGTGGCAGGCAACACCCCAGGCGCCCCCGCGATCCGCTACTGGGACGGCGACAGCTGGCGCCCGCGCACGCCGATGGTCACCGGCAACGTGGACCTGTCCAAGGACGGTGTGTACATCGCCGCCTCGAAGACCTCGACCACCACCACGATCACCCGGCTGCCGACCACGATGACCGAGGGCGAGACGATCACACTGACCGCCACGGTGAACCGGGCGGCAGCCACCGGGACCATGCGGTTCTACCGATCGGCCTCGGCGTCGGGTCCGTGGACGGCGCTGGGGTCCTCGGCCATCGAGGAGCAGACGGCGACCAAGACCTGGGTCACGACCGCAGGCAGCTGGTTCTTCCGAGCCGACTACAGCGGCGATGCGACGTACGCGACCAGCAGCGGTGTCAGCGCCACTACTCCGGTGCTGAAGCCGTACGCGTCGTTCACCAAGGTGGTCAGCGCGTCCTGGGTTCAGCCGTACGCACAGTCCGGCGCGAAGACGGTCGGCTCAGGCCAGGACGCCAGCGTGCAGCAGGGCTACGGCGCGTCGACGTGGGGCAACACCAAGTCGCTGATCGGGTTCGCTCCGGGGCTGCCTGCGGACGCGGTGGTCACCCAGGTGATCCTGCGGTGCAGCAACTGGAACCGATGGTCCTACGGCGACGCAGGCGGCACGCTGCGGCTCGGCTGGCACAGCAACGGCTCAGCGCCCTCCACGTTCACCGTGGGCACCGCAGGCGGCACCACCGGCTCCAGCTCGCACGACGCGAACCAAGGGCCGCTGGCGCTGGCGCTCGGCTGGGCTCCTGCGGTGGTGGCCAAGACAGTGTTCAAGGGCATCTCGGTCGGGCCGGGGCTGAGCAACGCCGCGGAGTACCGCGGGTTCGCGAGCAGCGGCCCAGGCCTCTGGAAGCTCGAAGTCACCTATCAGACGAGGAGCTACTGATGGTGAACGCCAAGGACAACGTCGCCTACGCGCTGGCCGGGATCGTCGGCCTGTTCGTCGTGGGCACGCTGCTCGTCATTTTCACCTTGGCGCTCCGCGGCACCGCGCTCCCGGAGATCTGGGACGCCTTGTTCGGGCTCGTCATCGCGATCATGTCCGCGCTCGGCGGATGGCTGATCGGCAAGAACAGCAACGACACGCCGCCTCCGGGCGACACCACAGGAGGAGACGAGTGACATGCCGGTCCCTACGAAGGTCGACATCACGCACTACCGAGGAGACACCCTCGGGATCAGCCTGAAGGTCTGGGCTGATGACAGCAACACGGTCCCGGCCAACTTCACCGGCTCCAAGGTGGTGGCGCAGGTACGCCCCACCGCCGACAGCTCCGAGATCTCCGGGCAGTTCGCCGTCTCGATCTCGGGCAACACGCTGACGCTCGTGCTGAGCCCGAAGCAGACCCGAGAGATGGGCGCGACCAACGTCTGGGACGTCGAAGTCGACTGGCACTCCGACGACGTCCAGGTGCAGACCGTGGTCGCCGGAACGTTGTCGCTCACCAGCGATGTGACGAGGGTCCTCACGCCGTGAGGCGGAGGACGGAAGAGGTGAACCGAGATGGCTGACGACATCCACGTGAGCGTGGAACCGACCCAGGCGGCGCACGCTGACCTGACGGTGCTGCCGAGCACGGGCGTGGACATCAGCAACGTCTTCGCCCACTCCGTCGACCTGGTGGGCACGACGGCACCGGCGGCGTCGGTAGACGTGGCGGTCTCCTCCACGGCAGCACAGGACGTCAGCGCCGGGGGGCTGAACATCAGCGACCTGCAGACCGGTGTCCCGGTCGGTCCCACAGGTCCCACCGGGCCTGTGGGACTCACCGGAGCTACCGGTCCGACAGGGGCTCCGGGTCCGGCCGGGACCACGGGTCCGACCGGGCCACCTGGCACCTCCGGAGCGACGGGATCTGCAGGGCCGACGGGTGGCACAGGAACCGTCGGACCGACGGGTCCGGTGGGAGATCCCGGCCCGGCGGGTCCGGCCGGTGAGGGTGGCCCGACCGAGGCGCCCACCTCCTCGCCGAGCTTCACCGTCGAGGTGATGTTCAAGACCCTGGTCGTGAAGACCGACGTGGTCGACGCGTTCACCTCGCTGACCTACCAGGTGGCGCTCGACCCGGCGTTCACCCAGATGGTGCTGGTGGTGTCGACGTCGTCGACCTACGTCCAGCTCACCCCGCTACCAGCGGGTGTGGATCTCTGGGTCCGGGTGACTGCGTTCAACGACCTCGGGTCGGCCGATCCGAGTTCTGCGAGTGGGCCGTACCGCACGGTCCTGATCGACGGCGACCTCGACATCAAGAACACCAGCGTCACCATGCAGAAGTTTCGCAGCAGCCTCCACTTGATCTACTGAAAGCAGGACGACATGAGCACCATGAGAGTCGAAGCAGGCGCCGGGCTGACCCTGGTGCCGGACCTGGAGCCCACCCCCGAGGTGGTCCTCGGTGAGGTGGTCCACGACGAGGCGGCTCCGGCCACACCGGGGACCCTCGCAGCGCTGCGCGAGGAGATGCGCACCGAGATGCGCGCCGCCGTCGCCGACATCGAGTTCCGGCTGCGCCAGCAGTACGAGCTGATGCGCCGGGCCGATGGCGGTGCGATGGACCACGTCTACGTCGAGGACATCGACGACGGGAAGCACCGGATCACCGGCTACACGGTGACCGCGAACTCACCGATCGCGGGCAGCATCGCCTGGGCGTCGCTGCACATCGTCTTCCTCGGCGTGGACTGGACGATCGCGGACGGCAGCACCGCGCTGAAGTACACCTACTTCATCAAGCCGGGCTCGGGGACCACCGCCACGCTGCAGTCCAGCAACACCCAGCCGGTGCTCAGCGCCAACGACGCCCTGATCTTCGTCAACAACGCCGGGGTGCCCGTCTCGGCGACGGAGACCTCGGTGCCGCCAGCGGTTGGCCCTGGATCGGTCGGCACCAGCCAGATCGTGGACGGCGCGGTCACCTCGACCAAGACCGATTTCTACTCCGCGCTGGCCACGTCGATCACCAACGCCCAGAACACCGCCGACCTGGCCAAGGCGACCGCGGACGGGGCGATCCAGACCTACTTCCAGGCCACGCAGCCGTGGGCCGCGGGGACCTCGCACACCCCGGACCGGATCGGTGACATCTGGTACGACTCCGACGACGGGCAGGCATGGCGCTGGTCCGGCAACGGCGGCACCTGGGTGATGATCGAGGACTCGAACATCGGTGCTGCGCTGGCCGCTGCGAACGCGGCCCAGGGCACGGCGAACACCAAGACGACCGTGTTCTACGCCGCGCAGGCAGCCATCCCGACCTCGCTGTCGGTCAACGACACCTGGGTGGTCACCGACCAGGGCAACGCCGTGCGGCACGCCCTGATCGTCGGGGCCAACACGCTGGCGAACTGGCCGCTCTCACTGTTCGGGGACGGCGCCATCTCCGACGTGGGTGGAGCCAAGGTCGGCACCGGGATCAACGGCTCCAACGTGACCACCGGAACCGTCCTCGCAGCGCGGGTCGGCGCGGGTGTCGCGGGTGCCGTGCTGACCTCCGCCACCGGCACCGTGAACGGGACGCAGATCGCGGCCGGGGCCGTGACCCCGGTGAAGATGAACACCGCCTTCCACCTTCTGTACTGAGGAAACCGAGATGACTGAGACACAGAGCAAGACCGAGACGGTCACGGACATGACCGATGACACCGGAGAGGTGGCGGAGCCGGAGGGCTACGTCTCTCCGGAGATCGCGGCTGCCCAAGCTGGGCAGGTGGTGGTCTTCGAGCTGACGCCCGAGGAGCCCGAGCCGGAAGCCGAGCCGGAGGAGACCAACGTTCACGAGCAGCACGAAGGGCACTGACCGATGGCTGTTCCTGTCGTCTACGCCAACAAGCCGGTCGCTGGGTCGATCTCCTGGGACGCGTTCACGATCCAGTACCTCGGGACCTCCTACGCCATCGGCGCGGGCAGCACGTCGAAGCGCTGGGTGTGGTGGCGCTACAACACCGGCGGCGCGACGACCATCATCGAGGCCGAGAACGACGTGCCGGACGGGCAGGTGGTCAACCAGCTCCTGAACCCCAGCTTCGAGGTCCCCGACGACGCTGACGCGACGCTGCCGAAGTCGTGGATCCGCGGCACCACCGGCACGATCTACTGGGCCACCGGGGACACCGCGACGCTCTCCTCCGTGCAAGCCCTGTCCGGTGTGCAGTCGCTGGCTCTGACCACCGGCACGGTCGGTGGTCACGGCCCGTCGATCATGCAGACGGTCACCTTGACCCCTGGAGTCACCTACCGGATCACATTCCGCGCCAGGGCCAGTGTCGCCACCACCGGGACGCTGTTCGGCATCATGACCAACGCGGCGGGCACCGCCGAGCTGTTCCGGTTCGCGGGACTCAACGGCGTCTCGGTCACCACCGGGTGGCAGGTCTACACCGGGACCTCGACGATCGTTGCCGGTGTGACGGCGGGTCGCATCCAGATCCTGTCCTACAGCGCGGCAGCCGGGACGGTGATGTACGTCGACGACGTGGAGTTCGGTGAGGTGAGTGCCACCGCCGCGCTGGTCGACGACGACCTGGTGCTGCTGGGCAACAAGAACGGCGTGCCGTTCCGGGTGCAGTCGTCGTCGTTCCTCGACGGCGACCTGCTGATCGACGGCTCGGTGGCGGTCAAGGCCCTGGCCGCCGAAGTGATCATGGCGAACGACGTCTACTCGAACGACGCCTACACCGGGCGGCTCAAGGCCGACCAGATCGACGCCGGTCAGCTGAGCGCGGCGCTGGCGATCATCGGCGGCGGTGGGCTGACGGTCGGGGACGGGATCACGATCTCCAGCGAGAAGGGCGTCGAGGTCGTCCACCAGGCTGCGGCGCCCGGCGTCGAGGCGATCGTGTCCTCGATCAAGAAGTCCGGGATCAGCCTGCGCGCCGGTGCCACCACCGACTGGCTGATCATGCTCGGCAACACGGTGATGCGCGGCAAGACCAACGAGATCGCCACCGGTGCCGAGCTGGCGATCCAGGCAGGCACTACCCCACCCGCGGCCGGGCCGCAGATCACCAGCGAGTACCCGGCGCACACAGTGCACGAGGGCTACAGCGGTCGCGGCCTGGTGGCCTTCCCTGCCGAGGGTGCGAACGTCCACCTGCAGACCGAATCGCTATACGGCGGGATCATCACCAAGCTGGTCAAGGCCACCGCTGACAACCCCGCCGCCACCCCGCCAGTCAAGACAGGCGACTACGAGTTCGGCTGGGACTCGTTCAGCATGGACGCGGTGCGCACCGAAATCACCTCCGCCCTCGGCGGCGTGACCGTGCTAGGCACCGAGGTGTACGCGCTGTGTCAGACGAGCGAGGCGGTGCCGGGCACCTACTACGGACGGTGGTACGTCTACCAGTGGCACTACAACGGGGGCTCGGGCACCGGTCGGCTCTCCTACGTCCGGCGCTGGCTCTACGAGCCGCACGGCACCCTCGGCGGGAACTCGACCTGGCGGCCCAGCCTCGGCAACGACGGCACGAACCTGCTGGTGGTGCAGTCCAGCACCCTGAACTACTGGGTGGTCAGCCGGTACGGGCCGACCGGTACCTACATCGGCCTGGCGAACCTCTACGACGACCCCGCCAAGACCAAGCACACCACCGCCGGTCGGAACATGAGCGGGATCGTCGGCTCGACGGCGGACGTGGGCACCGCGTGCTGGTGGGTCACCCACGAGAGTTCGCCCTACGTGTTCTGCGTCGGCTCCGCCGATGCGGTGCGGATCCCGGCGAACGACTTCTCCGGTCCGGTCTCGCCGACCTACGGGCTGATGTGGGACGGCACTCGGTTCGTGCAGCGCAGTACGGCGACCGTCTACGACTTCAGCCGGATCAAGGACACCGACCTGGCGACCAACCCGGTCAAGGCGGTGCAGACGTGGCGACTGAACAACACCACCGCTCCCGCCTACGCGACCTCCGAGACTGCCGCGTCCCCGGCGGTCTCCACGGTGGCGCTGAAGAAGCGGGCCTACGTCCGGCTCAGCTCGATGTCGCCGATCCCGGACGAGCCGGGTGACCCGAACGACCCGGACTCGCTGAGCTTCTACCTGGCGCGTGGGGCTGGTGCCTACATGCGGATCCCGCCGTACTTCGGCACCGACAAGGCCACCACGTCGGTGCTGCTGGACACGCTGCCGACGAGCGGGCTGCCGCCACCCGCCGTGACGTCCTGGGGCACGGCGACGGCCGGTCGGGTGCGACCTGCCGCGACCGCGACCGACACCAACGGGCTGCTCTGGGACTTCGAGGGCGACGGCTCGTTCCGTCTGGGTGAGCTGGCCGGGGACAAGTTCGGGCGGTTCGCTACCGAGGTGCTGGACCTGCCGGTGACCGGAGGCTTCACCGGCTCGCTGCGGCTGACCAAGATGGGCGGCTGGATCTCGGCCTTCCTGACCGTCACGTCGGCCACCTTCGTCAACGCCTCGTTCACCACGACCGGCGTCGCGATCCCGGTGGGGTGGCGACCCCCGGAGGTGCTCACCTCCCCGGCGGCCACGGTCTACGGGCAGACGATCAGCTACCAGTTCCAGTACACGACCGCCGGGGTCGTGAACATCCGCAAGAGCGCCACCAACTCGCTGGCGATGCTCGACTACATGGTCTGGCGCGTCACTCCGTAGGCGTGTCCGCGGGGCTAGTCGCTGGCATCGCGGACAGACGTGTCCCAGGTGTTTGTTCTCAGACACTTGGGACACGGTGCGGTAGCCTGCGGACTGACGAAACGATGTAGTGGACTTCGCACGGTGAAGACCGACCCCCTAGGCTCGCGGCCATGGGCAAGCAGGAAGACTCCCCACGGAGGGTTTCCCCTGCTGGCATAGGGGTCTAGTGTCCGACCATGCGAAGTCTCCCAATGAGGAGCGACGCAGTGACACAAGGACGACAGGCAACATCCGAACTATGTAGTGAACTGAACGGGATCAAAGAGGGCGACGCCGCCCCTCTTGATCAGACGGTCCGCGAGCGGCTCAACCAGGTGGCGCTCGAACGGGACCTGAGACCGAGCACCCGGATCGCCTATCAGCGGGCGATGACGCAGCTCGGGATCCTCGACGAGCCGGTCGCGACGGTGACCCAGCAACAGGTGACTGATGCGCTCTGGGCGCTGAGCAACCCCAACACCCGCCGGGGAGCCGCGATCGCTGCCCGGTCGATCCTCGGCTTCAACCTGAAGATCGGGAAGTCGGTGCCACGGCGCTACCAGCTGCCCGACGAGGACACGCTGCGGTTGGCGTTGATGACGTCGCCACACGAGGTGCGCGGGCTGTTGATGATGTTCTGCGCGTTGCGGCTCGGTGAGGCGTGCGCAATCACTCGGGCGGATCTGAGCGGTGACCGGCTGCGGGTGGCTCGGCAGATTCAGGCGCTCCGCGAGACCGGCAAGGCGACGATCGTCCGGGTCACCGAGACCAAGACGCCAGCGGCCCAGGTGGTGATCCCTGGGTGGCTTGCTGAGCGGGTGCAGGGACTCACCGAGACAGCCAAGCCGGACGGCGTTCGCGAGTCACTGCGCCGGGCCGGTGCGCGGGTCGGGATCAAGCTGAACCCGCACCAGCTGCGGCACTGGTCGATCACCACGATGATCGAGCGCGGGCTGCCGCTCGAACTCGTCCGGCAGCAAGCGAGGCACAGCGACATCAGCATCACGTTGTCGCATTACCAGGAGTACTCCACCGACCAGATCCACGACGTGTTCGGCTGAGGACACAACAACGCCCGGCACCGTGAGGTGCCGGGCGCTGCTGTCCATGCCGAGCCCCGCCGTGCGTCGCCCGGCCAAGCCGCGCCTGGCCACGCCTGGCCTTGCCTCGCCACGCCTGCCGTGTCTGTCTCAGACGTACCGCGTCCCGAGACCGTTGTCGTCGTTCAGGGCGTAGACCTCGTCGTCGTCATCGAACTCGGTGAAGCCGTCGCGGTTGTCGCTCAGCGCCTCGGTGACCAGGGCGGTGATCGTCGCCTGGTCGGCGTCCTCGGGGACGTCGATCTCGAAGTTGGAGTACCGCCTGTGGATGAGCAGGAACTTCACGGTGGTGCCTCTCTACGGGGTGTGGGTGGCTCAGTTGAGCCCCACCTTGTCGGCGGCGTACTCGGCCTGCGCCTGGGTGTACCGGTCCCCGGCGGAGGACGTCAGCTGCTGGATCAGACCGTCCCGCGACATGCCGCCCATCTCCAGGTAGCCCTTGGCGGACTGCACGGCCTCCTTGTTCCAGTCGACCTTGATGTGGTTGACCGCGAACCGGGCGTCCTTGAGCTTGTAGCCGTCGCCCGCCTCGGAGGTGAGCTGCTGGATCAGGCCGCGACGAGACATGCCGCCCAGCTCCAGGTAGGACTTCGCCGACTTGATCGCGTTCTCCTGCGCCGCGGTGTACTCGGGCGCCTTGGGCTTGTCGGGCTTCGACTGGCTCTCGGACTTGCTGCTGTCGCTGCTGGTGTCCGAGCCGCTCTCCTCAGCAGCACACGCGCTGAGCGCGGTGATGACGACGAGCGAGGCCAGGACGGTGGTGATCTTCTTCATGTGACTTCTCTCTGTGTGGGGTGCTGGGTGGCTGTGTCGGTCAGGCTTCGTCGTCGAGCAGGTCGCTGTAGTTCGCGCAGAGGTTCTCGATCGCGCCGATGAGCTTGCGCTGCTCCTCCGGCTTCACCGTGGTGGTCCGTCCGGCTGTGCGGGCGTCCACGGCCTCCTGGAGCGCGTCTCGGGCAGCCTTGAGCAGCGTCGGGATCGGGGTCGGCTTGTCCTTGCCCTTCCCCTTGCCGGTGCCGTTGCCCTTGCCCGACTTCGTGGAGCCGGACTTGCCGCCCTCGATGACCTCCGGGTTCCAGCCCTCCGGCTTGGTGTCGCTGGCCTCGATCTCCTTGCGGGCCTCACGCTCCGCCTCGGAGACGGTGTTGATCGTGCCGGAGAGGATCCGGCTCTGGGTCTTCGGCGCGTGGTCCACGATCGCCAGCGAGGCGACTGACCGCGGGCTGATCGGGATGCCGGACTTCTTGACCGCCGCAGCGGTCGCCTCACCCTGACCCTCCTGCAAGTTTGCAGTGGGGTTTTCGACATTCCCCAACTTGGAACCGGCCAGCATCCGAGCCTCGGCCTCGGCCTTCGCCTGCGGCAGGAACAGCTGCCGGACCGTCCACGCCTTCTGCGCGTTGTTCAGGTGGCGCCGGTGCACGTTGGCCGAGATCACCAGGTCACGGGCCTCCTCGTTGGTGCCGGTGAACGTGTCGTAGCCGCAGGCGACGCCTCGGGTCGGAACCTCCTGGGATGAGACGGACTTTCCGGCGTCCCAGTTGGTCGCCTTGAGCAGTGGCGCACCGAGGGCATACGCCGCAGCGACGCGGTGTCGGCCTTCGAGCACCTCGTCGAGGGTGGTCAGCGTGATCGCCTGCTGGAAGCTGTGCTCGGCGATGTCCTCGACCAGCTCGCCGAACTCCTCGCGGGAGATCAGCGGCAGGATCACGCTGAGCGGGTGCGGCTTGACGAGCAGCTTCTTCCCGCTGACCTTCATCTCGAAGCCGTCACCGTCGAGCAGTCGTCGGTATGCCTCGTCGATGCGCTCGGCGATCCGGCCGCGTTCGACGATGGCTGAGACGGCCTCGTCGCTGAGGTTGACATCTCCGGTGGTGGGTGTGGTTGGTTCGTTGCTGGTCATTCTGGGACTCCTTGTAGTCCTAGGTGGCAAGGCCCCGTTCGGAGTTACCGCTCCGGGCGGGGCCGCTTTCGTTCGCGAACAATAACCTGTTTCAGTGCGATTAACAAACCTTTTCTTGAGCCTGGGATTTGTGAATACAACACCGTTTCATCAGCAGGCGTAAATGCAGGTGATTACAGTGCACAACACGATTTCAGCAGCCAGATCCTCTTGATTACCCGACCATTTTGCGCGCACGATCCAGACATGCCACTCACCCCCGCAGAGCGGTCGCACGGAGCCCAGGTCGCCGCCCAGGCACGCTGGCGCCGGATGCGCACTCTGACGGAGCGAGTGGAGGCGACGGCTGCGGCACGAGCCGCGCTGGAGCAGCGCTTCGTCGACGAGGTGGACCCGGACCGGGTGCTGCCCGAGGAGGAGCGCGATCGGCTCGTTGCTGAGGCTCGGCGTGCCCACTACGTCGCGGTCGCTGCGAAGCGACTGGCGACCCAGGCACGCAAGCGCGCGGAGGAGCAAGAGCAGGACAACGGGGGGACCACGGGGGCCACAAGCGACACCCCGGAGAGAGGCTCCGGGGTGGCTGAAAAGGAAGGCTAGTCGGATGACGACTGCACCGAAAGGAACACCCCCACCTGAAGAACCGACCGGAGGCGGCAAGGACGCCCCGATGCAGATCGAGCGGGTCGCCGCCGAGACGGCACTGGTTCCGATCATCGGCACAGCCCCGCTGATCGTGAACCGCTTCCCGGAGAAGGCCAAGAAGGCGATGCTCGACGCGATGCAGGGACGCTCGACCATGCGGTCGGCGAAGAACCCCGACGCCGAGTACGAGGCGGCGTTCTACCGGCTCAAGAGCGACGGCGGCTTCGGCGTGCCCTCGGTGGCGTTCAAGCAGGCCACCATCGGCGGCGCGAGGTACTACGACAAGAAGGTCACCATGACCAGCCTGCGGCAGATGATGTTCTTCGCCGGGGAACCGGCCGAGGACGGTCAGCTGCTGACCAGGATCGAGGGCAGCCCGCAGATGTTCGAGGCGGTCGTGGGTGTCGGCAGCGGGCACGATCTCCGCTACCGTCCGCTCTTCAACGAGTGGTCGGCGGTACTGGAGGTGACCTTCGTGAAGTCGTCGCTGACGCTGGAGTCGCTGCTCTCGTTGATCGACGCCGGGGGCATGGGAGTCGGGGTCGGCGAGTGGCGTCCTGAGCGCAAGGGCGACTACGGCACCTACAAGATCGACCTGACCAAGAACGTGGAGGTGCGGTCATGAGCGACCTTCGTGAGCTGCTGCAGGACATCTACAACCGGCGAGGAGAGCTGACACCCCAGATCGTGGTCGAGGAGGGTCGCCCGCCGGGTTCACCGTTGCACGAGTTCCTGCCCTGGGACGACGCCGAAGCGGCCGAACGGTACCGCGAGGAGGTCGCTCGGCGGCTGATCCGCAGCGTGAAGGTCGTCTACAAGACCGACCCCGACGGCGCGGAACGCAAGGTGCCCGCCTTCGTGAACCTCACCACGGCCAGCAATGAGGGCGCGCACGGCTACAAGCCAGTCGAGACCGTGCTGGCCGATCCTGTCGATCGGGCCGAGCTGTTGCGGCAGTGCGAGCGCGAGTGGAAGGCGTTCCGCCGCAAGTGGGAGCACCTGAGCGAGTTCGGCGACATCATCGACGGCTCGTACGCCGCCGCCAGCTAACCACGGCAGGCCCGGCAAGGCCCGGCAGGGCTCGGCTGCGCACGGCTTGGCAAGGCGGGGCGCGGCGCGGCAAGGCACGGCAGGTGTGGCTCGGCATGGCTCCGCAAGGCACGGTGCGGCGGCGTGTGGCGTGGCATGGCAGCGCTCGGCAAGGCACGGCAGGCGAGGCAGGGCGAGGCACGGCTCGGCTCGGCGCGGCCCGGCAGCGCTCAGCTCGGCACGGTGTGGCACGGCAAGGCACGGCAGGCGAGGCGTGGCGTGGCATCGCACGTCGTGGCGGGGCTCGGCAAGGCACGTCACGGCACGGCAGGCTCGGGCAGGGCGGGCGACCGAAAGGTCGCTCGCCCTGTTGCATTGGGGAAGTTAGTTAAACCATTTCAGCTATTCGCTTGATATTTCCTCCACGGTGTAAGAAAGTGATAGCTCGAAGACGCAAACGACGGCTCTGTTTCTGCAAACTCGAAGGACCCGTCGCATGTCGAATCCCGACGTCACCCGTCGCCTCCGAGGCGAGATTTCCGCCGCGGTCAGAAATGACCGGCCGGAGCTGGAGAAAGAGCTGCGCCGCGAGCTGAGCCTGGTCAATATCGAGAAGGCCATCGCTCGCCAGCTCGATGGCATCACGCTGACCGGGCTCGAACTGCGCAGGCTCCGGCTGGCGCTGGACTTCTACGGCCTGGACGAGGCGCGGCGAGCTGCCATCAAGGAGGAGCGCAGGCAGGCCGAGCAAGCCCGTATCCAGGCCCGCATCAACCAGCTCCAGGCTGAGCTAGCTGCGGCTACCGGAGCGACCACTGCCGAAGACGACGTCGCTGCCGTCTCTGCCTGACCCGCACATCCACCGCGGGTCCAACCTTGGCCCGCACTCACCCCCGAGAGGCGCAGCGAGGTGGCAGCCCAACACACGTTGTGGATCGACGATTCACCACCGGCAGCGTTGAAGCGCAAGAAGGAACTCTTCACCTGCGCCGCCCTGACGGGATTCGCTCCCGAGCACCAGGCCGACCTGGACACCTACGACCGGGTGGTGGTGATCGCCCAGGCCGGTGCCGAGAAGCTGGCCCGAGACACCGAGACCCGGCTCAAGGCGGCGGTGCCGGAGGGCACGCGGGTCGACTTCGCCAGGGCACCGGAGCACGGCGTCGAGGCGCTGCACAGCGAGGACGACGAGCTGTCCCTGGCTGCCCGGTTCCTGGCCGAGCACCGGCACACGTTGCGCTACGTCGGCGACGTCGAGCGCTGGATCGTGTGGACCAAGGTCCGCTGGCGCGGGCTCTACGACACCACCGGCGAGGGCAAGGCCAAGGCGATGGTGCAGCGGTTCCTCGCCAAGATCGGGCGCGAGAAGGCCGCTCAGATCATCAAGGACGCCGAGAAGCTGAGCGACGACGACCGCGCCAAGGCGTTCGCCAGGGCACTGAAGATCGAGGCGCACTACCGATCGTCGGCGATGTTGAGCAACGTCTGGCGCCAGGTGGACGTGATGGCCCAGGACAGCGACCTGGTGACGCTGCGGCAGCGCGACCTCAACCCCGACCCCGGCCTGCTGAACTGCCTGAGCGGCATCATCGACCTGCGCACTGGACAGCTCTCACCGCACGACTCCGCGGCGCTGTGTACCGCGGTGTGCCCGTTCGCCTACGACCCCGACGAGACCACCACCGCACCGACGTTCGAGACCTACCTGGCTGCCGCCCAGCCGGACCCGGAGATGAGGGCCTACCTGCAGCGCCGGGCAGGGCTGTGCGCCTACGGAGCGCAGCGCTCGCACGTGTTCCCGGTCGACCTGGGCAACGACGGCCGCAACGGCAAGGGTCTGCTGGCCCAGGTGCTGGCCCACGTGCTCGGTGACTACGCCGACATCGCCCGATCCGAGCTGCTGCTGGTCACCCGGACCGAGCGGCACCTGACCCAGATCGCCTCGTTGGTGCATCGGAGGTTCGTGTGGGTCGACGAGACCAGGGCAGCCCGGTCGATGGACGGAGCCCAGGTGAAGATGCTGACCGGTGGTGCACCGCTGCGAGCCAACTTCATGCGCAAGGACGAGTTCACCTTCGAGCCCGCCTTCACGCTGCTGCTGACGACCAACCAGATGCCCCGCTTCGAGGGCAGCGACCGAGCGCTGGGGACGCGGCTGCAGATCGCACCGTGGGAGGTCTCGTTCGCCGGTCGTGAGGACGAGGATCTGCTGGACAAGCTCAAGGCCGAGGGCGAGGGGATCTTGGCCTGGGTGGTCGCCGGTGCCGGGTACTACCTGACCGACGGAATGCGACCGCCCGAGAAGGTCCGCGAGATGACCTCCGAGGAGCGGGCCGAGCACGACCCGATCGGCAAGTGGCTCGACGAGCACCTGATCCCGGACCCCACCACCACCATCTACACGGACTGGCTGTTCAACGAATATGCGACACAGACCTTGACGGAGATCACTGCCCGACCTTTCGCGATGAGGTTGGCCAGCTGGTTGGGCGAGAGGGGTTGGCCAGTCAGTGGGGTGCGAACCCTTATAGACGGTCACCGCTGGAGGGGGTGGAGCGGTGTCAGATTCAAGTGAAGGTCGGGCTGATGGGCAGTGGTCGGTCGAGAGGTTGGCCACCCTCCTGACCTGCGAAAACCCAAGCTCCACCCAACCTGTCCAACCTTTTGTAGATATCTCTTTCGCGCGCACACACACACACACATAGGTAACCGGGAAAAAGGTTGGGTTGGTCAGGCAGGTCGGGCAGTCAACATTTGTAGTAGTCAGAGAGGACGTACGTGATGGCAGCCGGGATGCACCTCGACCCAGCGAGGTGGGGCGAGCAGAAGCGCCGGGCCAATCGGGCCAGGTACCGAGCGATGGTCCGGTTGAAGGCGCGGCACGCTGCGGAGTGGGACGAGCTGTACGCCGAGGAGTGCCGGTCCGAGGACGTGACTCCCCGACCCGAGATGCAGCGGCACGTGCGCGGCCAGGACGGACGGGGCAGCCGACATGGCTGAGGACGAGGACCCCATCGCCACGGAGATCCGGTACCTGGAGTGGCTGCTGGCCCAGGCATCCGCGCCAGCACGACGGACCGGCCGGGTGATCACGGTGCACATCGACCTGATCGCCCGGCCCGAGGACCGACGTGGTTAGGCAACCACCTGATGGTTAGAGATCCTCAAGCAGAGGAGAGTGACGGGCCATGACCCGAGGCACCAACACCTGGACTGGCAGGGACGTCGATCGGATCCGCGACCTGTTCGCTACCTACCTGCCCAGTCCATGCGCGGTGTGCGACAAGCAGGTGCTGACCAAGGAGGACATGCGGGTCGGTCACATCCTCAGCAGGGGCAGTCGACCCGACCTGATGTGGAACCTCGACAACATGAGGATCGAGTGCCGTCGATGCTCCGATGGTGGTGGTCAGCGCGGTGTCATCGAGAAGGCGAAAAGCGAGGCAATGAGGGGGGAGGGGGGACCCCCCACCCCCACCCCCACCAAATCTGCGCGGAAAATCGCCGCGAAACGCGCCGTTTCTGGGGCGGACGGGGGTGTCGGGAAT
>Ga0307285_10000055_pt1 | contig 30576 bp, 31 predicted proteins | sample ER_DNA_139_FD_194476 | JGI IMG/M metagenome (GOLD analysis project Ga0307285, IMG submission 194476) | Bulk soil microbial communities from the East River watershed near Crested Butte, Colorado, United States - ER_DNA_139 | ecosystem: Environmental > Terrestrial > Soil > Floodplain | place... | reverse complement strand
GTGCTCGAGGCCGTCGGGGTCGCCGAAGCGCAGCGCGAGGGGGTCGCCGGCGCCGTTGAGCCAGGCGGTGACGGCGACGCCGGCGCGCTCGAGGCGTCGGCGCCAGCGGTCGAGCGCGGCGGCGTTGGGGACCGACCACTGCAGCCGGTGGACGAGGCCCCGGCCGGCGACGCCTGGCGCAGCGCCCGGGGTGACGACGAAGCTCAGGACTCCCCCGCCCCGCTCGGCACCGACGTCGAAGGCGAGTGTCGCCTCGCCCGCGTCGGCGGCGGCGTCGAGGCCCAGCAGGCGGCCGTAGAAGTGCTCGCACTCGCTGCGGGAGGAGGTGATAGCGGAGACGTGGTGGAGGCCAAATAGGTTCATTCGGATCCGAATTGTATACTTTTCTTATCGACAAGCTCCCTAACATCCTCTACATCCACTCCCACGACACCGGGCGCTACGTCCAGCCCTACGGCTTCCCGGTGCCGACGCCGAACATCCAGCTGCTCGCCGACCAGGGGGTGCTCTTCCGCAACGCCTTCTGCGCCGCCCCCACCTGCTCGGGCAGCCGCGCCTCCCTGTTGACCGGCCAGTACTGCCACAACAACGGCCTGCTCGGCCTCGCCCACCGCGGGTGGGAGCTGAACGACTACGGCCAGCACCTCGTCCACCCCCTGCGCGAGGCCGGCTACCGCTCGGTCCTGATCGGCGAGCAGCACATCTCCGAGGACCCGGAGGTGATCGGCTACGACGAGGTGATCGAGGTCGACAGCCACCACGCCGCCGACATCGCCCCGACCGCGATCGAGCGCCTCGGCGCCACCGAGGGACCGTGGTTCATGTCGGTCGGCTTCTTCGAGACCCACCGCACCTACCGCGTCCCCACCTCGGTCCGCGACACCCTCTACTCGCTGCCGCCGGCGAACCTTCCCGACACGCCGGAGACCCGCGCCGACATGGCCGCCTTCAAGGCCAGCGCCCGCTCGCTCGACCAGGGGATCGGCGCCGTCCTCAACGGCCTCCACCAGCTCGGCCTCCAGGACGAGACGCTGATCATCTGCACCACCGACCACGGCCTCGCCTTCCCCGGCGCCAAGGCGACCCTCTACGACCGCGGGATCGGCGTGATGCTGATCATGCGCGGCCCGGGCGGCTTCCTCGGCGGCCGCGTCCTCGACGGCCTCGTCAGCCACCTCGACATCTACCCGACCCTCTGCGAGCTGGCCTGGATCGCCGAGCCGCCCTGGCTCCAGGGCACCTCCCTGATGCCCCTCGTCCGCGGCGAGAGCGCCAAGGTCAACGACGTCCTCTTCGCCGAGATGACCTACCACGCCGCCTACCAGCCCCTCCGCGCCGTCCGCAGCGAGCGCTTCAAGTACATCCGCCGCTTCGACGACTACGACCGCCCCGTCCTCGCCAACTGCGACGACAGCGCCAGCAAGAAGATCCTGATGGAGGCCGGCTGGGCCGAGCAGCACGTCCCCTCCGAGCAGCTCTACGACCTCCTCTTCGACCCCAACGAGCTCAACGACCTCTCCGCCGACCCCGCCCGCCAGCAGATCCTCAGCGAATACCGCGACCGCCTGCTCGAGTGGATGCGCGCCACCGAGGACCCCCTCCTCGACGGCCCGGTGCCGGAGCCGCCGGGCGCTTGGTCCAACGACCCGCGTCAGGCGAGCCCGAACGACCCGACGAGCGCGGAGCGGTAGGCAACCGGGCGGCGCAGCGATCTCCGCTGCGCCGCCCGGGCCTCCGCTCTGCGACTACGGTTTCGCGCAGAGGGCGACGACGGCGAAGTCGCGCGTGGAGCCCGTTTCGTTGGGGGCGGATGCGCGTCAGCCAAATGCCTCGGCGCCGTCCTGGACGGCTTTCCCGTCAGATCCCAGCGGAACGTAGAGGGGGAGCACCCTAGCCAGAGAGCAGGCGGCTAGCCAGCCATCTGGACGAAGTACCGCTACGGGGATTCGAACCCCGGTTTCCGGACTGAGAATCCGGCGTCCTAGTCCCCTAGACGATAGCGGCGAGGATGCGGGCATTTTAGCGAGCCGGCGGGCGGGGGCGCGAGACGTGGATCACATGGGGGCCGCTGGAGGCGGCGGGGGGCGTGGGGCGCGCAACCGGTAAATTGCCTCTCCCGCGCGGCTGTGGCGGAACTGGTAGACGCGCACGGTTCAGGTCCGTGTGGGCGAGAGCCCGTGGAGGTTCGACTCCTCTCAGCCGCATCATGCTTCGGCGACCCGGTCCCCTCTCGGGAGGGAGGGGGCGGTGGCCGATCAAGCCGCCCCTCGCACTGCCGTTCTACGCCGCCTTGCGGATGCGCAGCATCGATACGGCAGCTCCAGTCGCCGTTGCCTTCATGCTCGTCCACCTCCTCCGGTCGTGGGATGAAGTGGTGGAACTTATTTGATTACTAAGGAATCTTCAATTTGAGATATCGCATGTTTACCCTTACGACGGTCGGCTCTGTCTGGGTACGTTCCTGGTTCCTCAGGGGCCCATGGCCAAGAAGGGCCCCTGAGGGCTTTAACTGGGAAAGTCGATGACGCCAGGTGCCGAGGGGGAGGATCGGGCGTCAGAAAGAGAGAGTTCACATGGAGTCACGCCAAGAGGCGGTGATCGGCAACGAGAAAGCGCCCGGGGAAGTCCTGCGGCATCCGCTGCGGGTGCGAATCCTCGCCGCCTGCACGGAGCGGGAGACGACGATCAGGGAATTCTCCGAGCGGGCTAAAGTGCGGGAGACCAAGGCCGAATACCACTTCCGCACCCTGCGCAAGGAGGGGTACATCAAGGTCGTCCGCAAGGAGCCGGTGCGGGGCTTGCGCCGGCACGTATACGCAGCCACCCGGCTGGGCTTGATCACCGACCGGGAATTCGCCGAGCTCGCGGCCGAAGAGCAGCACCGGGTCAGCTCGGCGGTGATCAAGACCTTCCACGGGCGCTGCCTGGTTGCACTGCAGGCCGACACGTTCGACTCGCGGGAGGACAGCCATTTCACCTGGGCGCCGAGGATCCTCGACGCGAAGGGATGGAAGGACCAGATGGAGGATCTGCTGAGGAGCTACGAGCGCTCGAACCAGATCGAGGCCGAATCGAAAGCGCGGCTGCGGAGGAACCGCGAGGAGGGGATTCCAACAACGATCGCCCTGGCCGGATTCGAGAGCCCGGCGGAGGAGGCCCCGGGGCCGGGGTCGCCGCCGGCAAGCGGCTAGGCGGCCTGGAACGTCGGCTCGGGCCGGGGGGCCCGGGCCGCGTTGCAGGCGATCTCCTCGACGAAGGTCGGGTAGAGGGCGCGGGGCATGTCGTGGCCCATGCCGTCGATTATCTTCAGCCGCGCGCCGGGGATCGCCTTGGCGGTGGCGCGGCCGCCGGAGGGGTTGACGAGGAGGTCGTTCTTGCCGTGGATGACGGCGGCGGGCAGCTCGAGCTTGCGGAGGGCGGCGGTGCGGTCGCCGGAGGCGGTGATCGCGTGCAGCTGGCGGGCGATCCCGGCCTCGCTGTGGCCGCGGTCGAAGGAGAGGGCGGCGATCTCGCGGATCCGCTCCTCTTCGAAAGGGTAGCCGGGGGAGCCGATCACCTTGAAGGTCTTGACGACGCGCTCGATTGCCGCCTCGCGCTCGCGCGGCGGGTTGCCGAGCAGGAGGCCGAAGGTTTTGTAGCTCGGGTGGCCGACGCGGCGGCTGCCGGTGGTCGACATGATCGAGACGATCGAGCGGACCCGGGCCGGGTCCTCGATCGCCGCGGTCTGGACGATCATCCCGCCCATCGAGGCGCCGACCAGGTGGGCCGACTCGATCCCGAGGTGGTCCATCAGGCCGAAGGCGTCGACGGCCATGTCCCGCAGCAGGTAGGGGGCGGAACCGCGACGGCCGACCAGCATGTCGAGGGTGCCGGGCGCGCCGGCGGAGCGGAGCTTGGTCGAGCGGCCGATGTCGCGGTTGTCGAAGCGGACGACGCGGAAGCCGCGCTCGGCCAGCAGCCCGCAGAACTCCTCGCTCCAGGCGATCATCTGCGTCGCCAGTCCCATCACCAGCAGCAGCGGCTCCCCGTCGGGGTCCCCCATCTCCTGGTAGCAGAGCTCGATCCCGTCGTTGACGGGGGCGAAGCGCTCCTCGCTGAACGCGCGCATGAAGGCGATGCTACCCAGCCTGGCTGAGCAGCCAAACGCTCGCTCGACCCTTGTCACCCGGTAGAAAGTGCCGATGCGGACCGCGATCGTCTCCGATCTCCACCTCGGCGTCGCCTCTGACGAGGACGTCGCCCGCGACCCGGCGGTGCGGCGGATCCTGCTCGAGGAGATCGCTGGGGCGGACCATCTCGTCCTCCTCGGCGACGTCGTCGAGCTGCGGAACCTGCCGGTCGGGCCCTCGCTGGCGCGAGCCCGGCCCTTCTTCGAGGAGCTGGGGGAAGCGCTGGGCGAGGCCGAGGTCACCCTCGTCCCCGGCAACCACGACCACCGCCTCGCCGAGCCGCTGCTGGACGACCTCTCGATCGCCGGCGGCCCGCCCCTCGGCCTCGAGCACCACCACGCCCCCTCCCCCGGCCCGGCGGCGCTGCTCGACGAGTGGCTGGGACCGGCGCAACTGGAGATCGCCTACCCCGGGGTCTGGCTGCGCGAAGACGTCTACGCCACCCACGGCCACTACATGGACGTCCACCTCTCGCTTCCGCGGGCCGAGTGCGTGGCGGCGGCGCTGATGGTCCGCTTCGGCGGGCCGCTGTCGAAGCGGATGACGCCGGGCGAATACGAACGGGTGCTGCGGCCCCTATATGGGCTCGCCTACGGCCTCGCCCAGGTGCTGCCGACCAGGCGCCGGCGCAACGGGCCCTTCGAGCGCGCCTGGGAGGTCCTGGCCGGCGAAACCCGGAAGCAGACGCTCGGCGCCCGGGCCGCGCGCGCCGGCTTCCCGCTCGCGATCGGCGCCCTCAACGGGCTGCTGCGGGCCGACTTCCAGCCCGACGTGACGACGGAGGCGATCTTCCGCGGCGGCGTCGAGGCCGCGATCGAGCTGACCGCGTGCCTCGGCCTCGACGACGTCGACGTGATCACCGGCCACACCCACCGCGGCGGCCCGCTTCCCGACGAACCCGAGTGGCTACTCCCCGGCGGCGGCCGCCTCCACAACACCGGCAGCTGGGTCTTCGCCTCCGCCTTCCACCGGCCCGGGATGCCGCCGAACTCCTACTGGCCCGGCACCGTCACCTGGCTCGAGGGGGACGAGCCGCCGCAGCGGGTGCAGCTGCTGCACAGCTATTCCCACCAGGAGATGAGCGACCTGATCGAGAGGTTGGCTAGGGGGCCGGGGTGACCTCCGCCAGACACTCAACATCGAGCCATAGCGAGATGTGTCTGGAGGGGGTCATCCCGGCCCCCCCTCACCCCAGCCACTCCGCGATAGTCGCGCCGATCTCCGGCCCCGCGTCCTCCTGCAGGAAGTGGCCGGCGTTCTCGACCGGTCGCGGCGGCGGGAAGTTGAGCTGCGAGGAGACGCGCTCGCCGACTGAGAAGGGCAGGACCGGGTCGGAGTCGGCCCAGAGGACCAGCGTCGGCCGCTCGTCCTCGCGCAGCGCGTCGGCGACCGCTTTGCCCTCGGCGGCGCCGGGTGCGTCGGGCTCGGTCGGAAGGATCAGCGGGAAGGCGCGGGCGCCTGCCTTCGAGGGGCCGTCTATATAAGGAGCCTCGTAGGCGGCGATCACCTCGTCGCCCGGATCGTTCCTGCAGCCGCCGCGGACCAGCATCCCCACCGGCACCTCGTCGCTGTTGCGGACGAACTCGCGGAAGGCGAGCCAGGCCTCGCTCATCTTCTGGTGGCCGGTGAAGGGGCCGGTCTCCATGATCACGATCCGGCTGATCCGGTCCGGGTGTTCGACCGCGAGCCGCAGCCCGATCGGGCCGCCCCAGTCGTGGACGACCGCGGTCGCGTTGCGCAGGTCGAGTTCCTCCAGCAGCGCCGCCATCAGCTCGACGTGGCGGTCGTAGGTGTACCAGCCGATGTCGGTGGGCTTGTCGGAGCGGCCGAAGCCCGCGTAGTCGGGGGCGATGCAGCGATAGCCGGCATCGCGCACCGGCGGGATCACCTTGCGCCAGAGGAACGACCAGGTCGGCTCGCCGTGGAAGAAGACGACCGGCTCCCCCTCCCCCTCGTCGAGGTGCGCCAGACGCAGGCCGTCGACCTCGCGGTAGCGGGACTCGAACGGGTAGTCCGGCAGCCCTTCCAGGAGCTCGTCCGGGGTGCGGACGGCGTCGAGCGGCATCGCGCCAGTCTAAGCCGAAAAGCGATTCTTGACTCGAATCCCAGGAATCCAGATCAGGATTCTGGACTTTCTCGGTCGACTTTGTGCTACTGTGCCCGCCTCATTGAGCAGTAAGTTGCTCAAGAAAGTAAGTCAGTCGACATAGGAAGGAACTTGAATAGATGCGGAACGCTCGCGACACCCGGCGGCGCAGCGTGAAGGTCGGCCTCCCAGCCGCTCTTCTCGTTTTGCTCCTGGCAGTGCTTGCCGCTGGATGCGGCGGTGGTGACGACACCACCGGCTCCTCAGGAGGCAGCGGAGGAAGTGGCGGCAAGCTGGACGTCGTCGGTTACTCCACCCCGGAAGCCGTCTACACCGAAGCGCTCGAGCCCGCCTTCGAGGAGAGCTCGAATGGCTCCGGCGTCAGCTTCAGCAACTCCTTCGGCGCCTCCGGCGATCAGAGCCGGGCCGTGGCGGCGGGACAGCCCGCATCGGTAGTCCACTTCTCCCAGGCCGGCGACATGGAACGGCTGGTCGAAGAAGGCGAGATCGTCGCCAAGGACTGGGACCAGAACAAGTACAAGGGCATCGCCCAGAACTCGGTCGTGGTGATGGTCGTCCGCAAGGGCAACCCCGAGGGCCTGAAGAGCCTCGACGACCTGCAGAGCAAGGACGTCGACGTCATCACCCCGAACCCGTTCAGCTCCGGGTCGGCCCGCTGGAACATCATGGCCGTCTACGGCAACGCGATCGAGGCCGGCAAGTCGCCCGACCAGGCGCTGGACGAGGTCCGCACCGTGCTCGAGAAGACGGTCGCCCAGCCGGGCAGCGGTCGCGACGCGCTCTCGGCCTTCACCCAGGGCCAGGGAGACGTCCTCCTCAGCTACGAGAACGAGGCGATCAAGGCCGAAGAAGAGGGCGAAGACGTCGAATACGTCGTGCCCCCGGCGACGCTCCTGATCGAGACCCCGATCGCGGTCACCAAAGACGCCCCGGAGCCCGCCGCGCAGGACTTCCTCGACTTCATCTGGTCCGATGAAGGTCAGGAAATCTGGGCTGAGAACGGCTACCGGCCGGTCAACCCAAAGCTCGTCGACGAGAAGCAGTTCCCGACTCCGAAAGACCTGTTCCACATCGCCGACTTCGGCGGCTGGGGGAAGGTCAACGACGAGTTCTTCGACGACGAAACCGGCTCGGTCGCCGAGATCGAGAAGGAACTCGGAGTCTCGACGAGCGGCTGATGGAGGCACACCCGGCAAACCTCCCCGCTCCTAGCCAGCACCGGGCAGGCATCCGCCTGCCCGGTCTCGGCGTCGGCTTCGGCGGCGGCATGGTCATGCTCTATCTGAGCCTGATGGTGCTGCTGCCGTTGGCCGCCGTCGCCAGCGAAGCCTTCTCCCTCGGCCTCGGCCACTTCTGGGAACAGGTCACCTCGCCGCTGGCGATCAAGAGCCTGAAGCTGACGGTCGTCTGCTCGCTGATCGTCGTCGTCGTCAACGGCTTCTTCGGCACGATCCTCGCCTGGCTCCTCGTCCGCGACAAGTTCCCGGGCAAGAGCATCATCAACGCGGTCATCGACCTTCCCTTCGCACTGCCGACGATCGTCGCCAGCCTCATCCTGCTGACGCTCTACGGCGCCGACAGCCCCCTGGGGATCGACCTGGCGTTCACCCGAACCGCCATCGTCGTAGCCCTCTGCTTCGTCACCCTGCCCTTCGTCGTCCGCGCCGTGCAGCCGCTGCTGCTGGAGATGGACCGCGAGATGGAGGCCGCGGCGGCTTCGCTCGGGGCCGGCAACTTCACGATCTTCCGCCGCATCATCTTCCCCAACCTCCTCCCCGGCCTCGCCGCGGGGGTCGCGCTGGCCTTCGCCCGCGCCCTCGGCGAGTTCGGCTCGGTCCTCCTCTTCGCCGGCGGCAACCCGGATACGACCGTCTCCTCGGTCTTCATCCGCAACCAGGTCGAGTCGGGCAACGAGGTCGGCGCCGCCGCCGTCTCGGTCGTCCTGCTGGTCGCCTCGCTGCTGCTGCTCGCCTCCGTCTCGCTGATCCAGCGCTGGGCGATCCGGCACGACCGCGGCGGCGCCGATTTCCTCCCCACCGTCGCCCCCGATGCTGCAGGAGGTCCCAAGTGAGCGCCAATCCCGCCAGCCGCTGGGGCCTGCGGTTCCTCGGCCTCGGCTACCTGACGATGCTGCTGCTGATCCCGCTGGTGATGATCTTCTTCAAGACCTTCGAAGACGGGATCGGGCCGCCACTGGATGCGGTCACCTCCCCCGACGGCCTGCACGCGTTGAAGCTCAGCCTGCTGATGGTCGTGATCGCGGTGCCGCTGAACACCGTCTTCGGAATCGGCTGCGCGCTGCTGCTGGTCCGCCACAAGTCGAAGCTGAATCCGGTGATCGACGCGGTCATCAACCTGCCGTTCGCGGTCTCCCCCGTTGTCATCGGCCTCTCGCTCTACCTCCTCTACGGAACCGGCGGCTGGTTCGCCTTCCTCGGGGAAGAAGGGATCAAAATCCTCTTCTCGGTGCCGGGGATGGTCCTCGCCAGCATCTTCGTCTCGCTGCCCTTCGTGGTCCGAGAGACGGTGCCGGTGCTGCAGGAGATCGGCACCGACCAGGAGCAGGCTGGCCAGACCCTCGGCGCCAATGCCTGGCAGACCTTTCGGAAGATCACCCTGCCATCGATTAGGTGGGGCGTCGCCTACGGCGTCGTCCTCACCACCGCCCGCGTGCTGGGCGAGTTCGGTGCGGTGACGATCGTCTCCGGCTCGATCAACGGCCAGACCCAGACCCTGCCGCTGTTCGTCGAGAAGCAGTACGCCAACTTCAACTCAACCGGCGCTTACGGCGCCTCCCTGGTGCTGGCGCTGCTGGCGCTGATCACCCTGTTCGCCATGAATCTGCTCAAACGAAAGGAGGACTCCTGATGGGAATCTCAGTCGAGGGAGCAAACAAGAGCTTCGGTGACTTTCAGGCCCTCAGCGACGTATCGATCGAGGTCCCGGACGGGTCCCTGACCGCTCTTCTCGGGCCCAGCGGCTCGGGCAAGTCGACCCTGCTGAGGGCGATCGCCGGGCTCGAGGATCTCGATTCGGGCCAGGTCACCATCAACGGCGACGACGCCACCCGCAAACCCCCGCAGCAGCGTGGGGTCGGTTTCGTCTTCCAGCACTACGCCGCCTTCAAGCACATGACGGTGTACGACAACGTCGCCTTCGGGCTGAAGATCCGCAAGTGGGATAAGGCGAAGACCTCGGCTCGCGTCCACGAGCTGCTGGAACTGGTCCAGCTCGACGGCCTCGCCGGTCGCTTCCCCTCCCAGCTCTCCGGCGGACAGCGGCAGCGGATGGCCCTGGCCCGGGCGCTGGCCGTGGAGCCGCAGGTGCTGCTGCTCGACGAGCCCTTCGGCGCGCTCGACGCCAAGGTCCGCAAGGACCTGCGTACGTGGCTGCGCCGGCTCCACGAGGAGATGCACGTGACGACGATCTTCGTCACCCACGACCAGGAGGAGGCGATGGACGTCGCCGGCCAGCTGGTGGTGATGAACGAGGGACGGGTCGAGCAGTCGGGCACCGCCGACGAGCTCTACGAGCACCCCGCCAACGAGTTCGTGATGAGCTTCGTCGGCGAGGTCAACCAGCTCGGCGACCACTTCGTGCGCCCGCACGACATGGAGGTCGTCCTCGACGCCGACGAGCGCACCCAGGAGGGCCTGGTGCAGCGGATCGTCACCCTCGGCTTCGAGGTCCGGGTCGAGCTCGTCCTCTCCGACGGGACCGAGGTCTGGGCGCAGCTAACCCGCGCCGAGCTGCAGCGGCTCGAGCTGCGGGAGGGGCAGATCGCCTACCTGCGCCCGATCCAGGCCAAAAGCTTCAACGGTTCGTCGCCGTCCGATCCCGACGGGGCCTCGACTCCCCTCGGGTCTCACGACGGCGGCGACGCAGGCCTACCTGCAGCCGTCTGAAGGGGCGACGGGGTGGGGCGTCTTCTTGCCGGGTGACGCCCCGCCCCAACTCGCCACGCCCTGAAAGCGCCGCCGGGCCCCGAATTGGCTAGGCAGAGCGACCGCGCGTGGAGCGCTTCAACCAGCGAGGCGTGAGAATCTCTATCGCTTCCCTCAGGGTCATCCCGCGTTCTCCGTACATAGGGTTGGGACGTTTCGGCTCTGGCACAGGGGGGGATTTCTCGGCTTGACTCATGAGCAACCTCCTTGGGAAGCCATCGCGATAGTGATGATCCAGAGGGACACCTCGACAGCCAGCAGGACGCTAGCAACTTGAAATAAGACAATAAGTCTCCTCAGGCCCTCGCGGTTGTCCAGATAGCTACCACGCATATGAAGAGCGAGTTCTCGGTGCAACTCCTCAATCGAGACCGGGTCCGGGGACTCGATATAGCCCTTGATCACATCCCGCGGGTTGGCAGTGGCATCCCAAGGTCGCGGCCAAAGGATGGCAAGTGAAGTTGCGGCCACGCCGACGAAGCTGATGAGCGCCAACCACGAAAAGGGGTTCGCGCTGCCGCTGGCCAAAGCCTGCGCTCCAAGGAATGAAGTCGTGACGGCGCCGGCCGATAGCAGGAGGCCCGCGCGGTTGCGGAAACTGTCGATCGCCGCCTGCTGCTCCGACAAGGCTCGCACCGCCTCGTCGTAGGCAACCTCGTAGAGAAGCTCTTTACTCACCTCTCCTTAAGGGCCGAGAGGAACTTTCTCTCCCCTCGGCTTCCGCACCCTCCGGCTTCTGCTATTCTTGACTTAGTTGGTCCACAAAGCAGGAAAGGAGACGAGGTGACCAAACGAGTTGCGGCTACGACGTTTCGCTCGAGGGGTCGGTTGACCGGGCTGGTGCGGGACGAGTACCCCGCCGGGACGGGGCAGAACCGGACCACGCAGGCGGATAATCGGGAGTCGGCGCTGGACGGGGCCGACGAGGCGCTCTTCTACCGGGCGCGTTTGATCTTGGGGGACGGGCTCCCCCGCCCTCAGCGCTGAGCCATGGCCGACAGCGCTGAGTGTCCCGGCTGCGAAACCTGAGCCCGGACCGCGTCGAAGTCGACGGGTCCGGGCTCTTTCGCGTCAGCTGCCCTTCTTGGAGCTGCTGTCTTCTTCGAACTGCAGCGGTTCGTCGGGCTGCGGAATCGCCTCGACGGCGAGGTTCCAGTTTTTCAAGCCGAAGGCCACGTCTTTGGCCCCCGCGTACTGGACGGCGATCGTGTGCCCGCCTTTGGTCAACACGCCCGTCTGCACGATCGTGTTGACGATCGGGGCGGGTGCCGGCGACGTCGCGGTCGCGGGCAGGAAGTTGACTTTGCCGGTCGCCTGGCCGTCGATCAGGATCTGGACCGGGCAGGCCTTGTCGGGACCGGGTTTGGCGGCCGTGCAGGTGCCCTGACCCGAGAACGTGATCACGGCCGAGCTGACTTCGGCCTTGGTCGCGAACGAGGTGAACGCCGAGGGGATGTAGCCGGGCGTCGTCGCCGAGGCGCTGAACGGAGCGGTGCCGGCGGCGATCCCGACCACCGTCGGCCGGGGTGCCGTGGCCTTGGCCACGTACAGGTTCGAGGCCGCCTTCTTCTTCAGGTACAGCTTTGACGCCTTCTCCTTCGAGACGAACGTCTTCGCTGCCTTCTGGCTCGTCAGGAACGACTGGGCGACCGAGGGCACCACCGTGACCGAGACGGCAACGGCCGCCGCAAGCACGACGACGGTCGCGGCTCGAGGGGTGGACAGTCTTCTCTTCAACAATTGGTCCTCCATGTCTGCAGCCCCCGCGCGGCTTCTTTCGGTGCCCTCGGGGGGGCCTTTATTGACTAAGTGAGTCAATAAAGTACAGAACCTGTTACAGTTTCGCGACCAAGCTGGTCAACAAAGTCATTTACCCGGCAGGAAAGGACTCAACCCCGCATGAAAATCAAGACCCTCGCCATAGCGGCGATCTCCCTCCTGGGGCTTGCCGCGCCGGCGTCGGCCGGGGCCGTTCAGCTCATCGGGTCCGGCTCCGTCGCCGCACAGCCCGTGCTGCAGGCGCTCTTCGCGACCTACACGAAGGAGGTCAACCACAAGGTCCACTTCACCTACGTGGCCAACGGCGGCAACGCCGGCGTCAAAGACGTGCAGAACGGGACCAGCCAGTTCGCGGGCCAGGCTCGCACCCCCCTTCCCTCGGACGCGGGGACGACCTACGTCAAGTTCTACCTCGACGGCCTCTGCATGGACGTCAACCCGAAGAACAGCCTCAGCAACATCTCGATCCAGCAGACCCACGACATCTACCGCGGGCTGCTGACCAACTGGAGCCAGGTCGGTGGCTCGAACCTGACCACGACGATCGACCCGGTTGGCCGCGACACCAACGGAGGGACCTACAACTTCTTCCTTCAGGCGGTGCTGAACAACGAATCGCCGGCGTCCAACGTCAACGCCCTGACCGCCGACGGCCTCGTCGTCAACGCGGTCAAGCAGGACCCGAACGCGATCGGCTACGCCGGTCTGGCCTGGCAGAAGAAAGGCCTCAAGACCCTCAAGGTCAACGGCGTTCCCTGCACGCCGAAAAAGATCAGCGTCGAGCCGCTGAAGTACCCGCTCTCGCGCTACATCTTCCTCGTCCTCCCCGGCGACGGAAGCTCGAGCCCGAAAGCGCTGGTCAAGTTCATCGACTGGGCGCGGCGCAGCAAGCTCGCCGGCACGGTCATCTCCAGAGCCGGCGGGGTCCCCGCCTTCAACAAGAAGTAGAAGGCCTTGGAGGAGCAGTTCCAAGACGAGTACGGCCCGAAATGGTCGGACCAGCGCGTCGAGCGGATGCTCGGCGCGCTGGTCTGCGGGGTCGTCGCCCTGCTGCTGGCGCTGATCGTCACCGTCTTCGTCCGCGCCTGGCCCTCCTTCTCCCACAACGGCCTCGCCTGGTTCAGCTCCGGCGGGTCGGTCGAAGACCAGCTCAACGCGATCTCCCTCTCCGCCCAGACGAGCGGCGAATACGTCTACACCTTCCACGCCTGGCCGCTGATCTGGAGCACGCTGCTGATCACCGGCGCCGCCGTCCTCATCGCTCTCGTCTCCGCCCTTTTCATCGCCGTCTTCATCGTCGAGTTCGCGCCGGAGTGGATGAGCAACATCCTCAAACCCGTCATTCGCTTCCTCGCCAGCGTCCCCTCGGTCATCTACGGCCTGCTCGGCGTCCTGGTCATCGTCCCCTTCATCGGCAACCACCTCGTCAGCGAGCAGCAGAAGGCCTCGGTCGCCGGCGTCATCTCCCTCACCGGCTACAGCCTGATGGCGGCCGTCCTGGTGCTGACGGTGATGATCGCGCCGCTGATGGTCTCGATCTTCAGCGACGGCCTGCGGGCGGTCAAACCAGGCTGGCTCGAGGGCTCGCTGGCGCTCGGCGTCAACCGCTGGCGCACGACCTGGAAGATCGGCGTCCGCAGCGCCCGTCCCGCGATCGTCGCCGGCACCATCCTCGCCGTCGCCCGCGCGATCGGCGAGGCGGTGATGCTGGCGATGGTCTCGGGCTCGGTCGCCTTCGCGCCGAACCCGGCCGACGGGCTGATCTTCGTCTACGAGCCCTCGCGGCCGCTGGCGCCGACGATCGTCAAGAACATCGACCAGCTGAGCTCGCCGCCCTTCAACGCGACCCTGTTCTCGATCGCCGCCTTCCTGCTCTTCTCCGCCGCGCTCTTCTCGCTCGCCGGCTGGACCGCCCGCCGCTCGATGCGCAAGTACCTGATGCCCTGATGGAGTCCTCGATGCAAGAGACCCCGCTGACGGTCCCGCCCGTCCCGCCGCCGCTGCAGGCGGACCCGCCCGGCGCCCACCAGCGCAAGGGCGCCGTCGAGGGCAGCGCCACCTGGAGCCTCAGCGACCGCATCGGGCTGGCGATCTGCTGGGCCCTCGGCCTCTTCTTCTGCGCGATCGCGATCGCGATCGTCGTCTACCTGATGGTCCAGGGGATCAAGTTCCTGCGCCCGGAGATGCTCTGGACGCCCGCCGCGGCCGGCTTTTCGGAGAGCGAAACCGGCGGCTTCTCCGACGCGCTTTTCGGGACCATGATCGTCGCCACCCTCGGGATCGCCCTGGCGCTGCCGACCGGGATCGCGATCGCGGTCTGGCTGGTCGAGTACGGGCGCCCCGCGGCGCTCGCCCGGATCACCGAATCGACGATCGAGGCGATCGCCGGCATCCCCTCGATCGTTCTCGCCCTCTTCGGCACGGTGATTTTCTCCTCGAGCGCGCTCGGCTTCCTCAGCCGCTCCACCGAAGGCATCGTCTTCGGGCGCTCCTTCTTCGCTGCCGGGGCGATGCTCTCCTTGGTGGCGCTGCCGCTGATCGTCGCCAGCGTCCGCGAGGGGCTGAACTCGATCCCGCGCCACGTCCGCGAGGCCTCCTACGCGGTCGGCAAGACCAAGGCGGCGACGACGCGGCGCATCCTCCTCCCCACCTGCCGCCCGCAGGTGGCGACGGGGGCGATGCTCGGCCTCGGCCGGATCATCGGCGACACCGCGATCATCGTCGTCCTCCTCGGCGCGACCCAGAACTTCGCCCCGGTCGAAGGCGCCGCCTTCCCCTTCAACTACCTGCGCGGGGCCGGCACCACCCTGACCAACTTCGTCTACGAGGCCTCCCCCACCGGGAACCTCAACCAGCCGCAGAAAGCCTACGCGGCGGCTTTCGTCCTGCTGCTGATGGTCCTGGCCCTGAACGCGGCCGTCGACGTCGTCCATCGCCGTGCCCGAAAGGTGGGAACGTGGAGCCACTGACCTCGCCGCCGCCGATCCGGCGGCTGCAACTGGATAACCCGGAGCCGGCGACGGAGGTGACGGCACCGGCGAACGGCAGCAACGGGCACGCAGGGCACCAGAGCGGGTTCACCTCCGCCAAACGCTCGATCGGCGCGCCCCAGTTCTCGATCCGGCGGATGGAGATCGACGACGTCTCGGTCTTCTACGGGGCCAAAGAGGCGGTCAAACGCGTCTCGCTGCCGGTCCGCCAGGGAGAGGTGCTGGCGCTGATCGGCCCCTCGGGGTGCGGCAAGACGACCCTGCTGCGCTCGCTGAACCGGCTCACCGAGCTGACCTCGGCCGCACGCCTCAGCGGCCGCATCCTCCTCGACGACGTCGACATCGCCGAGATCGAGCCGACGCTGCTGCGGCGGCGGGTGACGATGGTCTTCCAACAGCCGAACCCGTTCCCGATGAGCGTCTTCGACAACATCGCCTACGTCCTGCGCGAGCAGGGTTCGCGGCGGGCGCGGAAGAAGGCCCTGGAGCCGAAAGTCCACAGCGCGCTCGACCGCGCCGGCCTGCTCGAGGAGGTCAAAGACAACCTCGACCACCCGGCGCTGAAGCTGTCCGGCGGCCAGCAGCAGCGGCTCTGCATCGCCCGCGCCCTCGCGGCCGAGCCCGAGGTGCTGCTGCTCGACGAGCCCTGCTCGGCGCTCGACCCGAAATCGACCCAGGTGATCGAGGACCTGATCGTGAAGCTGCGCGACGACGTCGCCGTCGTCATCGTCACCCACAACCTGCAGCAGGCCTACCGGATCGCCGACCACGTCGCCTTCATGTACCTCGGCGACCTGGTCGAGTACAACAGCGCCACGGCGCTGTTCGGCTCTCCGCGCGAGCAACGGACCCGGGAGTACGTGAGCGGTGCCTTCGGCTAAGCGCAACCAGCTCGCGGTCCTCGCCCTTGCCGGCGCCCTCGCGGTCGCCGGCCTGACCGGCTGCGAGACGACCCAGGAGAAGGCCGCCGCCCACCGGGCCGAATCCGAACGGATCCTGAAGGCGCGCGAGAAGCGGCAGCAGGCCAGAAAGCACCACAAAAGCCACGCCGACGGGCCGAAAGTACGCCTATATGGAGGGAAATCGTCCCGTCGGCGGGAGGGGGAGGAATGATGGACGAGGCGGTTCGGAGACCGCAGGCGTTTGAGCCGTGCGAGGAGTGTGGGGCGGCGATGGACCCGCAGCAGCGCTACTGCGTCAACTGCGCGGCGCGGCGCGGCAACGGCGCCAACCCCGCCTCGCGCTACTTCGCGACGATGAGCAAACGGGCGCGGCGTCCGCTGGCGCGCCCGGCGGCGAAGCAGGCCCCGACCAGCCGCGCCGCCGCCGTCGGCTTCTTCGCGCTGCTGCCGATCGCCGTCGCCCTCGGGGTGATGGTCGGCCGCTCCGGCTCAGGCGAAGACAACAGCGACGCGCTGCTGCAGGCGCTGCGCGAACGCCAGGGGGCGGCGGTCGCGGCCGCGCCGGCGACCACCGCCGCGACGCCGAGAGCGAAAAAAGCCGCCAAAGGCGCGAAAGAGAAAGCCAAAGGCGAGGGCAAGGTCATCGCCCACACCGCCAACGGCGACGTCCACTCGGTCACCGACTTCCACGCTTCCAAGCAGAAGGAAGAAGAAGACACCCAGATCGTCGCCGAAAACCCCGAACAGACGGGCGAGAACTACATCAAGGCGCAGCAGAACCTGCCCGACGTGATCGTCGTCGGCGGCGAAGGCGGCAGCACCTCCCCCGCCCCCTCGGGGGTGGAACCGTGAAGCGGCCGCAGATCCCCGCGCGCCTCCGCGATCTGTCCGCGCGAGCCAAGCCGCAGGCCCAGGCGCCGGCGAAGCCCGAGCCGGCGCCCGAGAACAAGGAGCTGCTCGCCCAACGCGATCGTCTGCTGGAGAAGTTCACGGTGATGCAGGCCGACCTCGGCGGCGCCTTCTACGAGATGGCGATCCGCGACCACGTCCGCCTCGACGTCCTCACCCGCAAAGCGGCCGAGCTGCAGCGGGTCGACGCCGAGCTGCTCACGGTCGAGCGCCTGCTCGAGCTCGAACGCTCCGACGCCGCCGGCCTCTGCCCCAGCTGCGGCTCCCCCTACGGCCCCGCGGTCCGCTTCTGCCCGCAGTGCGGCCACTCCCTCGCTCCCGAGGCGGCAGCCGCATGAAGCTGCTGCAGAAAGCGACGGCCGCGGCCGCCAGCCTCACCGGCAAGCGCTTCTCGCTCCTCGTCGCCTCCTCCCTCGTCGCCACCTCAGGGATCGTCGCCGTCGGGATGAGCGGCAGCGGCGGGTTGAGCCCGATGGAGGCCGCCGCCGCCCGGGCGCTGATGGAACAGAGGGCGGCCGCCGTCGCCGCCGCGCCCGCGGCAGCCGAAGCGCCGGAAGAAAGCTCCGAATTCACTTCCTCGCCGGAAGCGACGCCGAGTTCGGGAGCGGCTTCCTCCGGGCCGCTTCCCGCCTCGGCGCCGGCCCCGGCGCCCGCCCCCGCGCCGGAAGCTCCGGTCCCCCCCTCCCCCGAACCCGAAGCCCCCGAAGCCGGACCGGTGAAGCACGTCTTCCTGATCTCGCTCGCCAGCCCCGGGTACGAGGCGGCCTTCGGCGCCGACGCGCAGATGCCCTACCTCTCCGGCGATCTGCGCCCGCAGGGCGTCCTCCTGACCGACTACTCCCTGCTGGACACCGCGCCCTTGCCGAACGGCCTCGCGGCCGTCAGCGGGCAGCCGCCGAGCGAGGCGAGCAAGGCCGGCTGCCCTGAGGTCGAAGCGTGCCTCTACGACGTCGAAACGCTGACCCTGGCCGACCAGCTGGTCGCCGGGCGCTACAGCTGGCACGGCTATTTCGAGGGGATGACCGACGGCGAGGGCAAGCCGGACAACTGCGTCCAGCCCGATCCCGCCCCCCCGGCCGAGGAGAGCGCGACTGGCTACTCCCCCAGCCTCAACCCGTTCGTCTTCTTCCACACCCTGCTCGACCTCGGCGACTGCAACGAAAACGACGTGCCGCTCGACGACCTCGCCGGCGATCTGAAGGGAGCGGACGGGCCCGCCAACTTCTCCTACATCTCGCCGAACCTCTGCAACGCCGGCTTCCGCGGCAAGTGCCCTTCGGGCGCGCCCGAAGGGGGCGCGGCCGCGGACGCCTTCCTAGCCAGAGTCGTCCCGGAAATCCTCGCCTCCCCCGCCTACAAGGCCGACGGGCTGGTGATCGTCAGCTTCGGCGCCGCCGATCCGGCGCCGCCGGCCGACCCCGCCGCTCCCCCCGAGGACCCGAAGAAAGTCGGCGCCCTCCTCCTCTCTCCCCTGCTCGCCCCCGGCGGCACCGACGGCGCCCAGTACAACCCCTATTCGCTGCTGCGATCGGTAGAGGACCTGTTCGCGCTCGACCCGCTCGGCAAGGCCGGGGATGACAAAGTCCACTCGTTCGCCTCCGCCTTCGCCGCGAGCAACGGCGGCGACTGAGATATGGCACGCTGCACGGGTGAGCGCGCAGGAGCAGCAGGGTGAGCCGATCACCCAGGAGGGCCTGGAGGAGCTGAAAGCCGAACTGGCCGAGCTCGAAGGCCCCGCCCGCAAAGCGATGGCGGCCCGGATCAAGGTCGCCCGCGAGGAGGGCGACCTCAAGGAGAACGCCGAGTACCACGTCGCCAAAGAGGACCAGGCGCACATGGAGACCCGGATCAAGCGGCTGCAGGAACGGCTGCGAAACGCGGTCGTGGTCGAGGTCTCCGAGCTCGACAGCGACTTCTTCTCCTTCGGCCGCACCGCGGAGGTGCTCGACGAGTCCAAAGGCGAGACCGTCGAGTGGACGCTGGTCGGCTCGACCGAGGCCAACCTGGCCGAGGGCCGCCTCTCCGCCGAGTCGCCGATCGGCCGAGCCCTGATGGACGCCAAGGTGGGCTCGACCGTGACCGTCGAGACGCCGAAAGGCGACCGCTCCTTCAAGGTCCTCAAGCTGGTCTCCTGAGGCCCGGGTGCTGAGGCTTCGCTCCTCCGTCGCCCACCACCGGGCCGAGGAGTTCGGGGCGCTGCTGCGGGGCCACGAAGGCGTGCGCAGGGTCGTCCAGCAGGTCGACGCGGGACGCGACGCGAAGGCCTACGTCTTCGTCGCCGACGTCGAGCCGAACTGCGCCGACATGCTGGTCGAGCAGATCGCCGCGCTGGAGATCCCCGCCGACGACTACGTGCTGACGAAAATGGAAGTGGTCGCCCCCCAGCACCGCCACCGCTTCGGCGAGGGCGGCGTCGACGGCTTTGCCTGGGTCGAAATACTCGGCCAGGCGAGGGCGAACTCCCGACCGCTCGCCCGCTACCTGGCGCTGATCAACGTCGCCGCCGTGATTGCCGCCCTCGGCGTCATCACCAGCAGCTCGATCCTGATCGTCGGCGCGATGGCGGTCAGCCCCGACCTGCTGCCGATCTGCGCCACCTGCGTCGGCCTCGTCCGCGGCGACCGCGAGATCGCCCGGCGCGCCTTCGTCACGCTCACCGTCGGCCTCGGCCTCGTGGTCGTCACCGCGGCGATCCTGAGCTGGTTCCTCGACGTCTTCGGCTTCCTCCCCGCCGGCTTCGACGTCGAGCAGAGCAGCCTCAGCACCCTCGCCAAGACCGACTACTCCACGGTGCTGATAGCGCTCGCGGCGGGGGTGGCCGGGATGCTCTCCTTCGAGACCCGGGCGAGCACGGCGGTCGGAGTCGCGATCTCGGTGACGACGATCCCCGCCTCGGCCTACCTGGGCGTCGCCCTCGGCGCCGGCGGCATCGAGCACGCGATGGGCGCCCTTGTCGTCCTCGCCATCAACGTCGCCCTGCTGATCGTCGGCGGCACCCTGACGCTGCTGGCCCAGCGCGTCCTCCCCAACCGCTCCGGCGCCCCGCTCTAAGAGCGCGCTTCGCGCAACTGCGCCAGCAGCCGGTCGAGCAGCTCGGCCTGGGCGGGCAGGATCTTCTCCCGCGCCTTCTCGAGGTCGAACCACTCCGCCTTGTCGACCTCGGGGAACTCCTGCTCGCTGCCGCTGCGCGGCGGCCATTCCATGCTGAAGGTGTTGCTGTCGAGATCGGCCGGGTCGAACTCGGCCTCCGCCGCCCAGGCCTCGACCACTTTTCCCGCCTTCTGCTTGATCGAGCCGAGCGCGATCAGCTGCTCGGGATCGAGGTCGGGCGCCCGCCCCAGCTCCTCCCGGAGCTCGCGGATCGCGCAGGCGCGCGCCTGCTCCTCGTGCTCGATCTGCCCCTTCGGGATCGACCAGGCGCCGAGGTCTTTGCGCTTCCAGAACGGCCCGCCCGGGTGGACGAGGAGGAACTCGACCTCATCGTCGTCGCCGCGGCGGAAGAGGAGGATCCCGGCGCTGTGCTTGCTCGCCATCGACCCGAGTCATACCGACTCGGGTCGATGGGCGTCCCCCGCGGGCGGGAGCCGCGTCGCTTCCGACGTCAACCGCCGAGCTTGTAGGCGATCAGTTTCGCCGTCTGCCCTTCGGCCACCAGCCCGGCGCCGGTGACGAGCATGTCGCCGCTGATCATGACCCCGGCGTTCGAGCCCGCGGGCAGCGCCGCCTGCCACACTTCGCCGCCTTTGGCGGCGTCGAGCGCGTGGATGACGCCGTCGGCCGTGGTCGCGAAGACGACGTCGTTGGAGACGAGCAGCGAGCCGTAGGCCGGCTGCGACATTTCCGTCGTCCAGAGGATCTTTCCGGTGGCGAGGTCGAGTGCCGCGACTTCGCCGGTCGCGGCGCTTTCTTCGGTCGTTTCTTCGCCGTTGAGCAGGGTGGCCGAGTGGTTGACGAGCGGGACGTAGATGCGTTCGTCGTCGGCCGCCGCCAGGGCGACCACGCCGCCGAGCGAGCCCGGGAATACCTCCCCCGGCTTGATCTTGTCGTATTCGCCCTTCATCGCGTAGATGTTGTCTTCGTCGTGGCCGTTGTGCTTGCCGACGCTGGTCCGCCAGACGGGCTTCCCCGTCTTCACGTCGACGGCGACGACGAAGCCGGACTTGCCGGAGCCGATCGCCACTTCCTTGCCGCCCGCCTTGGCGATGATCGGCGAATTCTGGAAGTCCCAGTCGTAGATGTTGTGGGGGGTCTCCTGGTAGTACCAGGCGAGCTTGCCCGTCTTCGGGTCGAGCTTGACCAGCGAGTCCGCGTAGAGGTTCGGGCCCGGCCGGCTGGAGCCGAACGGCTCGCCCTTGGCGCCGGGCAGCGGCGCCGGGTTGCCGGTGCCTGCGTAGACGAAGCCCTTGCCGTCGAAGGAGGGCGGGTACCAGAGGCCGCCGCCGGAGTTGACCTTCGGCTTGCCCCAGAGGCTTTTCGGGACCGTGTCCCAGTGCCAGAGTTTCTTCCCGCTCTTGCCGTCCATCACCCAGAGGGTTCCGACCGCGCCCGCTTCGTATTCGGCCGCCGGCGTCTCCGGCACGGTCGAGACGTAGACCCGGCCGTCGTTCACCCCCGGTGCCATGTCGACCGCTCCTTCGAGGTCGACCTGCCAGGCGGCCTTGCCGGTTTCCTGGTCGAGCGCGAAGGCTTCCGAGGCGGTGGCCCCGTAGACGAAGCCGTCGGCCACCGCGAGCCCGTTGGGACCGTGGCTCGGCGATTCCCACATCCTCGTCCAGAGGACGTCGCCGCTTTCGAGGTCGATCGCTTCGACGTTGGATTCCAGGTCCTGCGAGTAGATCACCCCGTTGACGATCACCGGGGTCGAGGCGTAGCTGCCGTAGACGCCCACGCCTTTGATCGGCATCGACCAGGCTTCTTCCAGTTCGGAGACGTTGCCGCTGTCGATCTTGCTTTCCACCGCGCGGGTGCTGGCGGCGTCGACGTTGGAGAACGCATCGCCTTTGAAGCTGGCGTCTCCCGAGGAGGACGAGGAATCCGAGGAGCCGCATCCCACCACGAGCGCTCCCAAAGCGACGAGCGCCGCAAGCAGCGACAGCCTCCAGAACCTAGACGGCATCGACATCCCACTTCCTCCCTAGTCGAGTAATAAGGACTTGTTTTCTATCGTTTCAGATATGCCCGCGAAGTGGACACCGAGTTCACTCAGCAGCGGTTGCAGAACGCGGTTGGCGAGCAGGCCGAGGCTGCCGAGGTTGGCGAAGCCGGGACCCTGTCGGAGGCCGCCGAGGCCGGGGATGTGGAGGCGCGGCCGGACGCCTTCCAGTTCGAGCCCGCGGCCGATCGGCACCTCGGTCTTCGGCGGGCCGTCCCAGAGGGGGCCGCACTGTTCTTCGACCTCGTCGCGGACGGCGTCGGGGAAGAGCCCGCGCAGCTGCCGCAGCAGGTCGAAACCGGTGCAGTTGACGACGAAGTCGTAGCGCTGGGACCGCTCCCCCTCGGAGGGGCTGTCGAATTCGAGCAGCGCCGCCTCGCCGTCCGCCGCGAGGGAGACGTGCAGGGCGCGGCCGCAGACGAAGGAAAGGTGGTCGTCGTCGGCGATCCGCTCCAGCACGCTGGAGTCGAAGACGCCGCGGTCGCAGTGCTTGACGAAGTCCCGGCGGGTGTCGAGGTCGAGGTGTTCCCAATCGACGTTGTCGGGGTCGGCGAAGACGCGGTTCTCGAGGAAGCTCTCGCCGCGGCTCAGCGGCAGGGTCGGGGTGTAGACGGTCAGCCGCGCCTGCGGGCGCAGGTCGCGCAGGAAGACGAGGGCGCTGAGGGCGCTCTCCCCTCCCCCGATGATCGCGATCTCCACCGGCTCGCCCTGCGGAACCCCGGCCAGTTCCTCGCGGCGGCTGTCGCAGTGGAAGACGCGGGACTCGACCTCGGGGTCGTGCGGGAAGTGGCGGTGGACGCCGGGGCCGGTGAGGACGAGGACGCGGCCGCGGTGGCTCTCGGGGTCCTCCGGGCGCGCCCGCTCGGCGACCTCGGCCTGCCAGCTCCCGTGCCCGTCGGCGACCGAGACCTCCGTCACCCGGCCGTCGTAGATCGAGATCCCCTCGGTCGCCCGTTCCAGCACCCAGCCCAGGTACTCGCCGTAGTCGCGGTGCATCACCGAGGGCGAGCCGGAGTTGACCCAGGCCGCGTATTCGTGCCGCTCCATCGCGAAGCGCTGCCAGGTCAGCGGCAGCAGCGCCGCGTCGATCTCGTCGCCGACCTCGCCGAACTGGCGGCGGCTCTGGTAGGGGAAGCCGATGTCCTTGATCGGCGGGATCGCCAACGGCTCCTCGCCGGAGGTCATCCCGTTGCGCCCGAGCCAGGAGGCGGCGGGCTCGGTTTTCTCGATCACGGTCATCGAGATCTCGGCCAGGCCGAGGGTGTTGATCGTGTGCACCTTGGCGGCCAGCGCGGCCGCCTTGGCCCCGGCGCCGACGACGAGGATGTCGCTCTCGCTCATGCTCGCTCCCTCAGACCGGTGCCAGCGGCCGTGGCCCTGCCGGTTCGGTTTCCCTCGGTTCGGCGATCACCAGCCCCTTCTGGTCGGGGGCAAAGGAGATGGCGCTTTTGCGTGCCCGCTCGGCGTCGCTCTCGACCGCCCGCAGCTCGGTCGTCTCGAGGACGATCCGCAGCACCCGCTTCATCTCCATTTCCGCGTAGCTGGCGGCGAGGCAGCGGCGGACGCCGCCGCCGAAGGGAATCCAGGTGTAGGTGCCGGGCTGTTTGCCGAGGAAGCGCTCGGGCAGGAAGCGGTCGGCTTCGGGGTAGTGGCGCTCGTCGCGATGGATCAGGTGGATGCAGGGGGCCACCGTCGTCCCCGCCGGCAGGTCGTGACCGCCGAGCCGCATCGGCTCCAGCAGGTTGCGGACGACCACCGGCACCGGCGGCCGCAGCCGCAGCGTCTCCTTGACCACGGCGTCGAGGTAGGAGCCGTCGCCGCCGAGGACGTCCTCGCGCAGCCGCTCGACTTTGTCGGGGTGGCGCAGCAGCCGCTCGAAGGTCCAAGCGAGGGTGCTCGAGGTCGGCCCGTCGGAGAGCAGCGTCACCAGTTCGTCGCGCAGGTCCTGGTCTGAGAGCGGCGAGCCGTCCTCGTACTCGGCCCGGACCAGCATCGAGACGACGCCCATCGAGCCGCCCTCCGGGTCGGCCTTGCGCCGCCGGACCTCGTCCATCACCGCCTCCTCGACCGCGCCCATCGCCTCGCGGTAGCCGCGGCTGCGGGTCACCCAGCCGGGCCCGAAGGCGGCGAGCATCGCCAGGTTGCGCGGCTCGTTCATCCAGTCGGTGAGGCCGCGCAGCCGTTCGCGCAGCGGCTGCAGGCGCGGCGTCCGCGAATCGGGCCCGAAGACCGCGCGCATCACCACGTCGAGGGTGATGTCCTGCATCCGCGGCCAGAGCGCGAACGGCTCCCCCACCGGCCAGCGCTCGATCTCCTCCCGCGCCACCGTCGCCATCATCTCGGCGTCGGCTTGGACGGCCCGGCCGTGGAAGGAGGGCAGCATCAGCTTGCGCCTGGTCATGTGCTCGGGTTCTTCCAGCAGCATCACCGAGCGCGGGCCGAGCAGCGGTCCCAACAGCGGGTTGGCGACGTCGACGCCGACCGCGCGGCCGGCGGTGAAGACCTTTTTCACGTCGTCGGGGTCGGCGAGGATCACCCAGTCGCCGTAGTGGCGGATCCGCAGGGTGAAGGTGTCGCCGTAGCGGCGGTGGCACTTCTCCAGCCAGGGCAGCGGCCGCTGGGTCCAGCCGACGGCCTGCAGGGCGCGGGGCAGCCGCGGCCCGGGCGGCAGCGCGCTCACGCGGCATCCCTCCCGTTCTGCGCCGCCAGCTCGTCCATCAGCTCGTCCTCGAGCCGGCAGGTGGTGCCGATCAGCAGCTCGAAGAGGTCGGAGCTGAACTGCGGCGGCAGGTCGTGCTCGGCGCCACGGGCGAGGTAGCGCTCCCGCACCAGCTTCACCCGATCGGGCTGCATCATCGGGATCCCGTGCTCGCTCTTGTGAACGGCGACTTCGCGGCAGATCTGCAGGCGCTCGCCGAAGAGCCTGGCGATCTCGTCGTCGATCTCGTCGAGGCGGCGGCGGAAGGGCTCGAGACCGTTGTCGGGGGCGCTCATCACTCGCCTCCCAGCAGGCCGGTGGCGAAGGCGTGGCTGCAGTCGGCGAGCTCGTCGAGGGCATAGCCGCCCTCCTGGATCACGCAGACGGGCAGGCCCGAGCGCGCCAGCAGGCGGCCGATCTCGGCGAAGATCTCCGGCCGGAAGCTCCAGCCGCCGTGCGGGTCGCCGGCGACGGTGTCGTAGCCGAGCGAGACGACGAGGGCGCGGGCGATCTCGGAGAGGTCGTGGATCGAGTGCGCCACCTCTTCCAGGTAGACGTCTTCGTCGGGGCTCTCGGCGAAGGCGACGGCGCGTTCGCCCGCCATCCGCGGCAGCGGCGTCCCCGGCGGCAGGTTGGTCACCGGCGACGCGTGCAGCGAGTGCAGGGCGGCGATCGGTCCCATCCGCTCGACCAGGGCCGAGGTCCCGTTCGGGTAGTGGAGGTCGAGGTCGACGATCCCGACCGGCTTCACGCCCCCCTCGGAGAGCCGGCGCACCGCCGCGACGGCGTTGTTGAGGTAGCAGTAGCCGGCGTGGAAGGCGGGGCCGGCGTGGTGGCCGGGCGGGCGGCAGACCGCGTAGGTGAAGCGCGCCCCTTCGAGCACCCGCTCGGCGGCGGTGATCGAGGTGCGGATGCCCTCGCGAGCGGCGGCGACCAGAGCCTTGTTGACGGGGATGTCGGGGTCGAGCCCGGGCGGAGCGAAGTCGGGCATCACCACCGGCTCCTCGCTCTTCAGCTCGGCCAGCGCCCGCAGGTACTCGGCCTCGTGCAGGGCCTCCAGGGTCCGCTGCACCTCCTCGTCAGCGGCGTCGGCTTCGACCGGACGAACGCCCGAGTGGCGGACGAGGCCGGCGCGCAGCTCGACCAGGCGCAGGTTCGAGTCCTGGCCTTCGATCAGCCGTTCCCCTTCCCGCACCCAGAAGGCGGCGTCGCCGCTGCCCTGGCGCTGCTCGACCATCAACAGCTCAGACATGACCTATCGCGCCTCCGCGCTCATGCGAGCAGCCTCCGCATCCGCGGCCCGAGGTGCTCGAACCCGTTGCGCCTGTAGAAGGACTCGGTCGAAGCGATCGCCGCGAAGGTCTCGCGCGGGAGACCGACCTCCAGCCGGCTGACACCGCGCGTTCGCGCCTGGGACGCGATCGCCTCGACCAGTTCCGCCCCGACCCCGCGACTGCGCCAGGCCTCATCGACCCAGAGGTCCTGGATCGTCGCGTAGACGCCGGGAACGTGTATTGCCCGCTGCCAGCTGGCGCTGAGGACGCCGACGATCCTGCCGTCGGCCTCCGCGATCAGCACCGAGCCGCCCGCCGGTTCCTCCAGCAGGGCGCTGACCTCGGTTTGAAGCTCCTCGGAGGAGGGGCGGCGGCCGCCGAGCTCGTCGAGGAGGCTGCCGACCGCGGCGGCAACCCCCTCGACGTCTCCGGCATCCGCCTCCCGAACCGTCAGCTCGCTGGCCGCCGCCTCGGTCACGCCGCTCCCACCTGGCGGGCGACCGGCTCCAGCTCGACGCTCCAGGCCTCGCCCTGGGCGTCGTTGCCGGTCACGGTACGGGCGATCGCCGCCATCGGCGCCCGCGCCTTCAGCAGGATCTCGTCGAACTCCTCCTGCGGGTCGCTCTGCATGACGATCGCGCCGCCGGCCCCGATCGTGGTCCGCCCCGGCCGCATCACGATCGTGCGGATGACGATGTTGAGGTCGGTGGTGCCGTCGGCACCGAAGTAGCCGATCGAGCCCGAGTAGACGCCGCGCGCCTCCTCCTCGAGGGTGTCGATGATCTCCATCGTCCGCTCCTTCGGGGCGCCGGTCATCGAGCCGCCGGGGAAGGTCGCGCGGACGCAGTCGACGGCGCTGCGGCCGTCCTCGAGCCGGCCGACGATCGTCGAGACCATCTGGTGGACGGTCGCGTAGGGCTCCACCACCATCAGGTCGGGCACGTGGACGCTGTCGACGTCGCAGACGACGCCGAGGTCGTTGCGGAGCAGGTCGACGATCATCAGGTGCTCGGCGTAGGTCTTCTCGTCGCCTTCCAGCTCCTGCCGGCGGGCGGCGTCCTCGGCCGGGTCCTCGACCCGGGAGATCGTTCCCTTGATCGGCCGCGCCATCACCTGGCGCTGGCGATCGACCGAGATGAAGCGCTCGGGCGAGGAGCTGACGACCGCGTACTCGCCGAAGCGGAGGAAGGTCGCGAACGGCGAGGGGTTGCTGCGGCGCAGCTGCCGGTAGAGGTCGAAGGGCTCGGGGCTGGCGGTGGTCGAGAACTGGTCGGTGAGGCAGACCTCATAGGATTCGCCAGCGAGCAGTTCGGCCTGCGACTTTTCGATGTCGGCGAGGTAGCGCTCGCGGCCGCGGCCCGACTGGAAGGCGACATGGCCGCCCGGCTCGGTCGGCGGCGCCAGCGGACGCTCCGCCGGCGGCTCGGCGATCGCGGCGGCGATCAGCTTCTCGGCGGCGTCGAGCCAACGCTCGGCCTCGGCGTCCTCGCCTCGGCAGAGGGCGAAGACGTAGGTCTTGTCCTTGGTGTGGTCGACGGCGACGACGCGGTTGGCCAGCATCAGCGCCGCGTCCGGCATGTCGGAGCTGTGGACGTTGGGCGAGCCGCAGTCGGCCTTCAGCTCGTAGCCGAGATAGCCGACGTAGCCGCCGACGAGGCCGCGCTCTACCCCCTCCGGCGGGTCGACCTTGATCCGGTCGAGCTCCCGCTGCAGGTAGTCGAAGATCGACTTCTGCTCGACCGTCTCCACCCCGGCGCGGTCGACCGAGACCTCGCCGGCGTCGACGTCGTAGGTGACGAAGCAGCGGTCGGCGCCGGCGGTGGTCCCCATGTAGGAGCACTGCGCGAGCCAGGTCGGCGCGTCGGCGCTGTCGAGCCAGAAGGAGGGGTCGTGCTCGGCGAAGAGCTTTTCGTAGACGTGCTCGGTCGGCGCCTGCCCCTCCAGCGTCCGCATCCGCAGCTCCAGCTCGCCTTCGGCCTCGTCCCTGACGACGGGCCGCGGCGCCGGTTTCGACACCTGCGGCGCGATCGTCGCCCGCCCCGCCGGCCGCTCGCCCGGGCGCTTGTAGCTCGCCGCCAGCTCGAAGAAGTTCTGGGCGATCTTCAGCCCGTACTCGGTCGAGATCGACTCCGGGTGGAACTGGACGCCCCAGATCGGCCGTTTGGTGTGCTCGACCCCCATCACGACGCCGTCGTCGGACCAGGCGACGATGCTGCCTTCCGGGCCGGGCGGGCTGGTGATCGCGAGCGAGTGGTAGCGGACGACCGAGAAGCCCTGCGGAACGTCCTTGAACAGGCCCTTGCCTTCGTGCATGACCCGGCTGAGGCGACCGTGCATCGCCATCGGCGCCCGGTTGACCGTGCCCTCGAGCAGGTTGCCGATCCCCTGATGGCCGAGGCAGATCCCGAAGACCGGGACTTCGCTCTTGCGGAGGATGTCGCTGCAGACGCCGAAGTCGTGCCAGCGCGAGGGGTGCCCGGGGCCGGGCGAGAGCACGATCGCGTCGAAGTCCATCCGTGTCAGGACGCGCCAGCTGACCGCGTCGTTGTTGACCACCATCGGCTCCTCGCCCGAGGCCGCGGCCAGCAGGTGGAAGACGTTGTAGGTGTAGGAATCGTGGTTGTCGACCAAAAGCGTTTTCACGTCAGGCTCCCTCTAGTCCCAGGCCGCGCAGGCCCTGCTCGAGCACCGGCTGCACGACCGCCTCTACCTCCGGTGCGCGCTCGTCTTCTCGGTACCAGCGCGCGAAGTGGGAGAGGTACTTGGAGAGCGGAGCGACATCGAACTCCTCGACGGCGCTGCGCAGGTGCACCCGGTAGTGCTCCGACTGGACCACCGCGAAGCGGTAATCGGGGTCCTGCGCCGGACGCTCGCCCTCGATCTCGGCGGATGCGTGGTGGGCCTGCGCGCGCGCCAGGTCCCAGCCAAGGCTCCCTTTTCCTTCGACCAGAAGCTTCTCCTTGCCGAACCTGACCTGCTTGGTCGTCGGCTGCAGGAGGAAGTAGCCGAGCGCGACTTGGGCCGGCACCGCCTCGGGGTGCGGGTGGCGCGCCATCTCCTCTGCCAGCTCGGGGTTATGCTTCAGCTCGTCCTCGAGCCACTCGACCAGCTCGTCGATCAGCAGCGCCCCTTTCTTCGAGGAGCTGATCGATTCGTTCTCCCGCGCGACCATGCCGTGGAAGATGTCGTAGGTCGGCGGTCCTCCCCCGCGGGCCGATCCGTTGCCGTTGCCGTTGGAGAGGCCCATCTCGTCGATCAGCTTGCGGCGGCAGGTGACGTGGGCGACCCACTCGTTGCCGCAGACCTGCATCGAGATCACGTCGTCGAGCTCATCGGCGGCGGCCCAGTAGGCAAGCGCCCGCATGTGCTGCGTCGGCAGGCCGTCGGAGCGGACCAGCGGCATCTCTTCCAGCTCCTCGCGTTCGGTCTCGTACATGACCATGTCGTCGCCCCAGCGCTTGGTCAGCGTGCCTTCGGCGAGGCCCTGGTTGGTGAACTCGCGCACCTCCGGCAGGAAGTCGGACTCGTAGATGACCCTGTCGAAGGTGATCCCAAGGCTGGCGAGCGTCTTGCGCTGGCCCGAGACCACCCAGGAGCGCGTCCGCGACCACAGTTCCAGTGCCTTCTGGTCGCCCTCGAGAACCCGCATCATCAGCTCGTCGGCCTTGTCGTCGTACTGGGTCGACTCGCGGGCGACCGAGTCCTCGGCGCCGTCGTCGCCACCGCCGCCATTGCGGCTGGCGGTGACGTAGTCGGCGTAGCAGAAGCCGACGAAGTGGTCTGACTTCTCGTCGGCGTCGGGACCGGAGTCCTCGCCGGCGCGGGTTGCGACGCCGGCCATCGCCTCGCCCATGCTGCGGCCGACGTCGCAGATCAGGCTGCGGTTCTCGACCCGCGCCCCGGCCTGCCTCAGCGCCCCGGCGATCGCGGCGCCGACCGCGAGGTTGCGGAGGTGGCCGATGTGCAGCGCCTTGGTCGTGTTGGCGCCCCAGAAGTAGACGGCGTAGCGGTTCTCGGCGGCCATGTCGGCAAGGTCGGCCTCCCCCTGCGAACCGGAGCTGATCGCCTCTCCCTGCGACTCGATCCACTCGTCGCTGAGCTTTGCGGTCGGCTGCTTGCCCTCGCGGTCGATCAAGGCGACCCAGGGCTCGGCCTCGATCCGGTCGAGCGCCGCAACGGCGCCCTCGTCCTGGCGCCAGTCGCTGCCCTTCGGCAGGCGCGGGATCAGCATCAGGTCGTAGTCGGGCTCCGGCCGGTAGGGCGCCCGCGCCGCCCACAGCGCCGTGCCGCTCTCCCCCGCCGCGACCTCGTCGAACTTGTTGAAGATGTTCTCGCCCATAGCCGTGATTCCGAACCTTCTGCCTTCGAATTGATTTGTTCGAAATGCACCCGCCGGGGCTCGAACCCGGATCTTTGGCTTACAACGCCAACCCTTTAACCGATTAAGGCACGGGTGCTAGCTATGTTTCCCTGCCCCTGAGCATGATCCCTGATTGCTCAAGCGCTGCGGGAGCATAAACACGAACCCCGCGCTAAGTCAAATCTTTTGATTAAAAGCCTGGAAATCGAGCAGAAGTGGCTGGTTGGGGGAGGAGTGGGTGCCCCTCTCGCTCCCTGGGTTCCTGGCCTCTAAGTGAACTTCTCTCGCTGAG
>Ga0307285_10000050_pt1 | contig 32177 bp, 35 predicted proteins | sample ER_DNA_139_FD_194476 | JGI IMG/M metagenome (GOLD analysis project Ga0307285, IMG submission 194476) | Bulk soil microbial communities from the East River watershed near Crested Butte, Colorado, United States - ER_DNA_139 | ecosystem: Environmental > Terrestrial > Soil > Floodplain | place... | reverse complement strand
CGCCTCGTAGAGGCGCTGCATGGAGTTTTTGTCCTGGGAGAGGTCGACGCCCTGGTCGCGTTTGAACTCCGCCACCAGCCACTCGACGATTGCTTTGTCCCAGTTGTCGCCGCCGAGGTGGTTGTCGCCGGCGGTCGCTTTCACCTCGAAGACGCCGTCGCCGATTTCCAGCACCGAGACGTCGAAGGTGCCGCCGCCGAGGTCGAAGACGAGGATCGCGTGGTCGGTGTCCTCTTTGTCGAGCCCGTAGGCGAGCGAGGCCGCGGTCGGCTCGTTGATGATCCGCTTCACCTCGAGCCCGGCGATCTTGCCGGCGTCCTTGGTCGCCTGGCGCTGGTCGTCGTTGAAGTAGGCGGGGACGGTGATGACGGCGCTGTCGACGCTGTCGCCGAGCTTGGCTTCGGCGTCGGCTTTCAGCTTCTGCAGGATCATCGCGCTGATCTCCGGCGGGCTGTACTGCTTGCCGCGCGCGTCGACCCGGACGTCGCCGTTGGGGCCGGCCTCGACCTTGTACGGGACGATCGTCTCCTCCTCTTTGACTTCGGCCTCCTTGCGGCCCATGAAGCGCTTGATCGAGAAGATCGTGTTCTCCGGGTTCATCACTGCCTGGCGTTTGGCGACGGTGCCGACGAGGCGCTCGCCGCTCTCGGTGAACGCGACGACCGACGGGGTGGTGCGCCCGCCCTCCGCGTTCTCCAGAACGGTGGGCTCGCCGCCCTCCATCACCGCCACGCACGAGTTGGTCGTGCCGAGGTCGATACCGATCGTCTTTGCCACTTTTCCGCCTACCTCCAGCTGGGTTGGGTTGTTGAAGCTCTAGAAATCTAAGTGGCAGTATGGCAGATCCTAGGAATTGTTCAAGGGCGCTTTTTTCTGCCGTCCGTGCGATTCCGATTCGTTCGCGCCCGAAGTGGGTTACAGATAGAGCAGGCTGTGGGAGGCCGAACCGACTAGGAGGAAGAACCTTTGACTTGCATTTCGAAAAGCGTCCGCCGCGTGGCTCTGCTGGCGCTCACCATCCCCCTGATCCTGGCCCTCTTCGCCGGCAGCGCCGGCGCCAAGTTCGGCCCCGGGCACCAGGTCAACGTGATGACCCGCAACCTCTACCTGGGCGCCGACCTGACCCCGGCCATCGCCGCCAAATCGACCAAGGAATTCGTCGAAGCGAACGGGAAAATCCTCCGCGACGTCACCGCCAACGACTTCCCGGTGCGGGCGAAGGGGCTCGCCAAGGAGATCAACCAGAAGAAGCCCGACCTCGTCGGCCTGCAGGAGGTGGCGCTGTGGCGGACCGGCCCGCCGAGCCTGGAACCGCTGCTCGGCACCGCCGGCGCGACCGCGACCACCGTCCGCTACGACTACCTGAAGGAACTGCTGGCGCAGCTGAACAAGGGCAAGAAGCGCTACCGCGTCGCCGTCGTCCAGCAGGAGTTCGACTTCGAGGCCCCGGCCGACGAGAACCAGGTCCCCAACGACGGCCCCAACGGGCTGATCAAAGACGCCGAGATCAACGGCCGCCTGACCATGCGCGACGTGATCCTGGTCCGGCTCGGCTCCGGCGTCGTCACCAGCCACCCGCAGAAGGGCAACTTCCAGAACATGCTGACCGTGCAGCTCTCCGGCGTCGAAGTGAAGGTGCTGCGCGGCTGGACCGCGCTCGACGCCAAGGTCCGCGGCAGCAAGAAGTTCCGCTTCGTCAACACCCACCTGGAGGCCTTCGACGACTCCAGCCAGGTGCCGAGCATCCGCGCCCTGCAGGCGGGTGAGCTGGTCGCCAAAGGCGGGCCGGCGACCACCAGCCTGCCGGTGGTCCTGGTCGGCGACCTCAACTCGGATGACAACACCGTCGAGGGCGGAGACCGCCAGGCCTACCAGGCCCTGGTCAAAGCCGGGATGCGCGAGCGCAGCACCGCCAAACCCCTCGGCTGCTGCCTGAAGTCGAGCCTGCTGGCGGTCGGCGCCGGCGGCAGCGTCGCCGACTTCGACCACCAGGTCGACCACGTGATGACCCGCGACCCGAAGAAGGTGAAGCTGATCACCTCAGCGGTGACCGGGCGGCAGCCGGTCAACGGCTTCTGGGACTCCGACCACGCGGGGCTGTACAGTGCCCTGTGGCTGCTGCGCTAGGGGCCTAACTCTCACCGAGACCGCAAAAACGGTTCTTCAGGAGCCGTTTTTGCGGTCTCGCGAAGCTCAGCCGCTGCCGGCGGTGCGGGCGACGAATTCGGAGACTTCTTTCGCCTGCTCTTCGTTGAGGATGCCGCCGGGCATCCGGCCCGGGGTGGTGGAGCTGTCGACGCCCTGTTCGATCGCGTTGAGGACGCGGCCTTCGAGCTGTTTGACCGTTTCTTCGGCGGTTTCTTCTTCTTCGGGGGTTTTGGGTTCCGGCACCCCGTTGGGCGCCAGCAGTTCGTCGAGGTTCGGCGCGTAGTTGCCGTCGGTGCCGGCGCTGTAGAGCGCGTGGCAGGTGCCGCAGTTGGTGACGAAGAGCGTCTGCCCGTCCTTGAGGCTCGCCGGGACCTTGTCCTCCCCGGTTTCGCCGTCGCCCTTGGCGCGGAAGGCGGCGAAGGGGATGACCACGGCGAGGACGAGGAGGAGGACCCCGAACCAGATGAAAGTGCGCTTGCTCATTGGGCGGCGCGCATATTACTGGCGGTCGGCGCGGCGCGGTTCTCGCGGTACCAGGGGCACATCCGCCGCAGGGTGCACTCGCCGCAGCGCGGTTTCGGCCGGCAGACGGTGCGCCCGTGGCGGATCAGGTTGACGTGGAGCTCGTGCGCGTCCTCCGGCGGGACGATCGCCAGCATCTCGTCGTGGGCCTTCTCGAAGGAGGCTTTTTCGGGGAAGAGGCCGAGGCGGCCGCCGACCCGGTGGACGTGGACGTCGACCGGGATCTCCGGGAGCCCCCAGGTGAAGATGAGCACGCAGGCGGCGGTTTTGCGGCCGACGCCGGGCAGCCCGAGGAGGAACTCGAGCGACTCCTCGCGCGCCGCGCGCTCGGTCCAGTCGAGGTCGGGCGGGTCGCCCAGCTGCTCGAGGATCGCCTGGATCCGCGGCGCCTTCTGCTTGGCGAGGCCGCCGGGGCGGATCGCCTCCTCCAGCTCGTCGACCGGGGCGTCGCGGACCTCCTCCCAGGTCGGGTAGCGCTCCCGCAGCCGCGCGAAGGCGACGTCGCGGTTGCGGTCGTTGGTGTGCTGGGAGAGGACGGTCTTGACCAGCTCTGCGATCGGGTGCCCGTGCGGTTCGGCCGCCGGCACCCCGTAGGTCTCCCGCAACCGGTCCCGAATCGCCCGCACCCGCCGCCGGTCTGGCCGCTTCCAGCTCACCGGCGCACCCTATTGAGCCGTTAACAGCGGGGCTACAATCGTTGGTTCGTGTCCCGTGCCTTCGCCGCCATAACCGCCCGGCTCCCGAAGGGCTGGGGCGACCTCGGTCGCCAGGTCGTCATCCTCGTCGGCGTCGACCTCGCCTACACGGCGGTGCGCGGGATCGCCGACGGAGAGAAATCGATCGCGATGCTGCACGGCCAGCAGGTAATCGACCTCGAGCGCTCCACCCACACCTTCTTCGAGCCCAGCCTGCAGGCCTTCTTCCTGCCCGCTCAGGGCGTGATCGACGTCGCCAACCAGATCTACCTCAACGCCCAGTTCTCGATCGCGCTGGGGTTCCTCGTCTGGCTCTACCTCTTCCACAACCAGTCCTACTACTTCGTGCGGAACATGTTCGTCGTCTCGATGGGCCTGGCGCTGGTCGGCTACGCGCTCTACCCGACCGCGCCGCCGCGGATGTACCCCCAGTACGGCTTCGTCGACACGCTCAACGCCTTCGCCGGGGTCAACCACGACTCGGCGCTGGCGAAGAGCTTCATCAACCCCTACGCGGCGGTGCCGAGCATGCACTGCGCCTTCGCGATGATGATCGGCTGCAGCGGGGTGATGGTCTGTCGCCACTGGTGGTCGAAGGCCTGGTGGGCGTCCTGGCCGCTGCTGGTCTCCTGGGTCACGATCGTCACCGCCAACCACTACTGGGTCGATGCCGCGCTCGGCTGGCTGGTGGCGCTGGCCGCCGCCGTGGTCGCCCACCGGCTGGCGCTGGCTCGCCCCGAAGCCTGGTCTTTCCGCGGAGCGCCCGCCCCGCGCGAGGCCGAGGCGTAATAGCCTCACGCAGCAATGGGACCTTCGGCGCCGCCGCGGCGCGGTAATCGCGGGACCGCTCGCAACGGGCAGGAGCTCCGGGCCTACGCCCGCGACCGGCTGATCGAGTCCCGCCTCACCCCGAACGCGATCTCGATGATGGGCCTGGCCGGCAACCTCGTCGCCGCCGCCCTCGTCACCCAGCGCCTCTTCTTCCTCGCCGGCGTCGCCTTCGTCCTCGGCTCGGTGATGGACACCCTCGACGGGCGCTACTCGCGGATGTCCGGCAAGGGGTCGCTCTTCGGCGCCTTCCTCGACTCGACCCTCGACCGGATCGAGGAGGGGATCGTGCTCGCCGCCGTCGCCGGCTACTTCGCCGTCACCGGGGACGACGTCGCCGCGGCGATGTGCGTGGTCGCCGTCCTCTTCTCGCTGATGGTCTCCTACACCCGCGCCCGGGCTGAGGCGCTCGGGGTCGAATGCAAGGTCGGCTTGGCCACCCGGCCCGTCCGCGTGGTGATACTTTCTGTCGGCTTGATCTTCGCCAAGGGCGCCGGTCTGGGCGACTTCGAACTGCTGGCGCCGGCGGTCTACGCGATCGCCGCCTTGACGATATTCACGACGTTCCAGCGGGTATGGCATGTGAGAAACGAGCTCTCAGGCGAGGTCTCCGGCGTCAAGGACGACGGCGGCGCCGCGGGGGACGTGTAACCAGCGAAGCCGCCAGGTGTCTTCAGCCACCCAGCGCAATCCAGGAGGACTTCGAAATTCATGAGTGAGAACGGAGCAAACGGCCACACGAACGGCGCCGGCCGCACGGACGAGAAAGTCCGCGTCGCGATCGTCGGCGTCGGCAACTGCGCCAACAGCTTCATCCAGGGCGTCCAGTACTACAAGGACGCCGATCCGGCCGACGAAGTGCCGGGTCTGATGCACGTCGAACTAGGCGGCTACCACGTCCGCGACGTCGAGTTCGTTGCCGCCTTCGACATCGACGCCGAGAAGGTCGGCAAAGACCTCGGCGAGGCGATCTGGTCGGGCCAGAACGACACGATCAAGTTCGCCGACGTCCCCAACCTCGGCGTCGAAGTCCAGCGCGGGATGACCCACGACGGCCTCGGCAAGTACCTGAAAGAGAAGATCACCAAAGCTCCGGGCGAAACCGCGGACGTCGTCGGCATCCTCAAGGAGACCAAGGCAGACGTGCTGGTCTGTTACCTGCCGGTCGGCTCCGAGGAGGCGACCAAGTGGTACGTCGAGCAGGCGCTCAAGGCCGGCGTCGGCTTCGTCAACTGCCTGCCGGTCTTCATCGCCCGCGAGGACTACTGGGACAAGCGCTTCCAGGAGGCCGGGCTGCCGATCATCGGCGACGACATCAAGAGCCAGGTCGGGGCGACGATCGTCCACCGCTCGCTGGCGCGGCTGTTCCACGACCGCGGCGTGCGGCTGGAGCGGACCTCGCAGCTGAACGTCGGCGGCAACATGGACTTCTACAACATGCTCGAGCGCGAGCGGCTGGACTCGAAGAAGATCTCGAAGACCAACGCCGTCACCTCGATCATGGGGCACGAGCTGCCGCCCGAGAACGTCCACGTCGGCCCCTCCGATTACGTGCCGTGGCTGACCGACCGCAAGTGGGCGCACATCCGGCTCGAGGGCAAAGCCTTCGGCGACGTGCCGTTGACCGCCGAGCTGAAGCTCGAGGTCTGGGACTCGCCGAACTCCGCTGGCGTCGTCATCGACGCGGTGCGGCTGATCAAGCTGGCGCTCAACAACGGCGTCGCCGGCCAACTCGACGGGCCCTCCAGCTACCTGATGAAGAGCCCGCATAGCCAGCGGCCCGACGACGAGGCGCGCGAACAGACCGAGGAGTTCATCGCCGCTAACTCGCGCGGCAAGTCGCTCCCGGGCACGCCGGCCGAGTCGCCCAGCACGGCCTCCGCATAGCCAGGCTCAAACCGCCGAGACCGCAAAAACCATCCTTGGAGGATGGTTTTTGCGGTCTCGCTATTTCTCGGGCTCTTATCCTGATCCTGTGACCGCCGAGAAGCTCTCGATCGCGCAGGTCTTCCCGGTCCGCCGCGCGGGGGCCAACCCGGCGGCACGATTTGCCACCGCCGTCTCCGAGGAGCTCGAGCGGCGCGGGCACGAGGTGCTGCGGGTGAAGACCGGGGACCCAGTCAAACGGCTGCTGAAATCGCGGTCGCTGGACATAGTCCACGTTCACGACCCGTTTGCCCCGAGTGCGCCCTCGGCGGCGCTGCGGCACTCCTTCTCGCTCAACGTCGCCACCTTCCACGACCCGCGGGAGCGGGTGCTGGCGACGCAGGTGGCGCGGCCGCTGGTGGAGATCTTCTTCGGCCGGATCGACGCGCGGACGGTGACGCGACCGGAGACGGCGGAGCTGCTCGAGCGGTTCTTCCCGGCCGGCTACGAGCAGATCGGGGACGCGGCGTCGTTCGACGGGGCAGGGGGCGAGCCCGACTGGGCCCGCATCGCCGACGAGCTGGAAGCGATCTACCGGCAGCTGCTGGCGCGCCGGCACGACCCGACCGGCGACCCCGAGGTGCGCGAGCGGATCTCCGGGCGGCCGCTGATCGAGGTCGACCTGCACATGCACACCGACCACTCCGGCGACTGCGCGACCCCGGTCGACGTCCTCATCAACACCGCCCGCGACCGTGGCCTGGGGGCGATCGCGATCACCGACCACAACGAGGTCTCCGGGGCGATCGAGGCGCGCAAGCTGGCCGAGGAGCTGGGGGACATCAAGGTGATCGTCGCCGAGGAGGTGAAGACCGCCGAGCAGGGGGAGGTGATCGGCCTCTTCCTCGAGGAGAAGATCCCGAAGGGGCTGACGATGGCGGAGACGATCCGCGAGATCCGCGCCCAGGGCGGGCTGGTCTACGTGCCGCACCCGTTCGACCGCTTCCACTCGGTCCCCGACTACGAGCACCTGCTGGACATGGTCGAGGAGATCGACCTGCTGGAGGTCTTCAACCCGCGGGTGGCGGTGACCGCGTTCAACGAGGAGGCGGTGCGGTTTGCCAGCAAGTACCGGATCGTGCCGGCCGCCGGCTCCGACAGCCACGTCGCCCAGGGGCTCGGCAGCGTGCGGCAGCGGATCCACGACTTCGACGGGCCGGCCGAGTTCTTCGAGGCGATGCGGGACGCCGACATCACCCGCAAGCACAAGAACCTCGTCTATGTCCAGACGCTGAAGTTCCTGCAGACGACGGGGCGGCCGAAGGCCCCGAAACGGCGGGTGCCGGACGCGAAACCGGTGCGCGGCGGGCGGCCGCGGCGGCGCAAAGAGGGGCGTCGGGCGAGCAAGTCCTGATGCAGACGGACCGTCGCAAAGGAGCCGCGCCGGCCCCGTCAAAGAACGCCCCGATGCGCAGCATCGACGACGAGATCCGAGAGAAGTACCTGGAGCGGGCGATCCGCGAGCTCAATCAGATGAGCCGCGAGGTCCAGGAGTGCCAGCACTGCCCGCGCGGGAAGCTGATGCCGGTCCTCGGCTCCGGCCACCCGCAGGCCGACATCTTCATGCTCAAGCAGGCGCCGCTGGCCTCGGAGATCGAGGAGGGGGTGGCCTTCTACGGCCGCTCCGGCAACGCGCTGATGAAAAGCTTCAAACGCCTCGGCATCGACCCGCTAGTGGTCTACGGCACCCTCTGCGCCAAATGCCCGATCCCCGAGCCCGACCTGGCAGCGGGCGAGTGCGTCGGTCGCCTGGTCGAAGAGCTGGCGATCGTGCAGCCGAAGATCGTCGTCGTCATGGGCGAGCCCGCCCTCCGCATCCTCAACGGCCTCTCCGTCCCCCTCTCCCGGCCGATCGAGCAGCGCGAGGGCGAGATCCAGCCCTTCACTCCCACCATCGACGCCCTCTACGTCCCCGACATCGACGCCTCCCTGGACGAAGAGGGCGCCAAGCAGCGCTTCTGGCGCGCCTTCAAGCAGCTCGGCGACTGGTACGACGACCTGCCGCCCTATTAGACCTTCTGCATCACTGCATCTTGATGCTAAAGTGCGGCCATGGCGAAGACCCGCACCACGTTGACGGTTGACGAGGAGGTCCTGCGCGCGGTTCGGATCAAGGCCGCCCGGAGCGGCATGCGCGATTCGGAGGTGATCGAGGAATCGCTCAGGCGGGACCTCGGGTTCGATGAGCTGGAGAAGATATGGGCGAGCGTGAAACCGGCAGCGGAAGAGGCCGGCCTCGCTCTTGCCTATTCCGAGCTGCATGCGATGCGCAGGGAGCGCGATGCGGCGGGTGGTTCTTGATCCCGGTGTCCTGGTCTCGGCTCTGATCACTCCTACGGGTCCTCCGGCAAAGCTTCTGGAGCGAGCCCGGGGAGGCGAGTTCGAGCTGGTTGCGTCGCCGCACCTGCTGGCGGAGCTGGAGCGTGTTCTGCTCCGCGACAAGTTCCGTCGCTACGTCGCCGTTGAGAAAGTGGGGACCTTTCTCGAGGCGGTGCGCGGTGAGGCGACAGTGGTGCCGGATCCCGGCGAGCCCCCGCCGATGAATTCCGTAGATCCCAAGGATGACTATCTCATCGCCCTCGCCTACACCCAGAAAGCGATCCTCATATCAGGGGATTCAGATCTTCTGGAACTATCTGGAGGAGCGCCGATCTGCAGACCGAGAGACCTAACCTAATCAGCTAGCCCCCATGCGGCGGGCCGCCTTTGCGCGGGGTGTCGCTTGGGTCACCGGCGTGCTTCGCGGGGTGCATTTCGCCTTCGGGCTGCTCTTTCCGTCCGTGCTTCTTGTCGGCGCCCCTCGCACCGGGATCTTTGATCGCGGCCGCGGCGGCTTTGGCCTTGTCGGTGAGGCTGCCCTCGCCTTTGGCGACCCTTTTCAGCTCCTCGGCGTCGGCCTTGAGGCTGTCCATCCCCCCGCGCTTGTCGATCGTGTCTTTAGCTTTGTCGGCGAGCTTCTTGAAGTCCATGGTTCCTCCTGGCGGTAGCGGCGTCTCCCGCCCTCATACCCGCCAGGGGAGAATTCAGCGATCGCTGAAAAAGCGCCCCTATAGGGGGTAAAACTCAGCGAACGCTGAATTTTCCCCGGTCAGGAGGGAGGGGCGGCGGCCTCGGCCAGGGCGGTCATCGGGTCGACCTTGGCGGAGGCGAGGCCGCGGACGACGATGGTGTCGAGGGGGCCTTCGTAGGCGCTGAGCTGTTGCTGGGCGTTGGCGCTGTCGGGTGCGGCGACGCCGACGGTGCCCTCGGGCTCTTCGAGGCGGTCGAAGTGGTCGCGGTAGCCCTTGTGGAGGTCGCGGTAGAAGGACTCCTCCTTGGCCAGGCGCTCGGCGGCGTCGGGGCCGACGGCGGTGCGGACGTAGCCGAAGACGGGGGGAGTGGGGCGGCTGTTGTTCGCGGCGCCGGCTTCGACCTTCTCGCGGGCGCCGGCGGCGAAGCCGGGGGTCATCCAGTTGAAGAAGACGCCGTCGTAGTCGCTGCCGGCGAGTTCGCACATCTTCGGGCCCATCGCGGCGAGGACGAGTTTCACGCCGGGGAGCAGCTCGCGCAGCTCGGGCAGCGCCTCCCGCATCTTCGTCAGCGGCTTCTTGGTGAAACCGGCGCCGACGCCGAGCCAGAGCTTCGCCGGATCGACGCCGAACTCCTCGAGGTCGGCGGCGATCTGCTCGGCCGGGGTGCGGTCGAGGGCGATCACGGCGACGCCGAGCTCGATCTCCGGGGCCGCGGCGGCGAACTCAGCCAGCGTCCCCAGGCCTTTCGCCCCCGGGTGGTCGTTCGACCAGATCGAGCCGTAGCCGAGCTCGGCGCAGCGGGCCGCCAGCGGCCGCGCCACCTCCGGGTCCAGCCCCGCCGCCACTCCGAACGCCCTACTCGCCATCGCTTGCCGCCTCCTCCGCCTCGCGTCTGAAGGCGGCTACCCGTTTCGCGTCGCGCTCGAAAAGCGCCACGCACTCGATGTGCGGGGTCTGGGGAAACATGTCGACCGGCCTCACGCGCGCCAATCTATAACCGGCCTCCGCGAGCTGGGCGGCGTTGGGGGCGAGCGTGGTCGGGTTGCAGGAGACGTAGACGATCTTCGCCGCTTCGCACTCGAGCACCCGGCGGACGATTTTCTGCGAGAGCCCGGCCCGCGGCGGGTCGACGACGACGACGTCGGGCTTGCCGGCCTTCTCGACCAGCGGCCGCACCCCGGTGCGCGCGTTGCCGGCCATGAAGTGGGCGTTCTCGATCTTGTTGGCGCGGGCGTTGCGCTCGGCGTCTTCGATCGCCTCGGGGACGATCTCCAACCCCCAGACCTCGCCCGCCTGCCCGGCCATCGTCAGCCCGATCGTGCCGATCCCGCAGTACAGATCAAAAACAAGCTCTCGACCACTCAGCCCCGCGTATTCGGCGGCGACGGCGTAGAGGCGCTCGGCCATCTCGGTGTTGGTCTGGAAGAAGGCGCCGTGGGACATCTCCAGCTTCAGGCCGCAGAGCTCCTCCCGCAGCCGCTCCTCGCCGAGCACCCCGGTCGGGCCGTCGCTGCCGCCGGCGTCGGCCTCGACGATCGTGTGCAGGTCGACCGGTGGTCGCGGGAAGCGCGCTTTCACGGTCACCAGCCGCGTCTGCACCTGGCCGGTCCGTCGCCCCTCGCGCACCGCGAGGTTGCGGAGGACGCCGCGCTGCGAGCGGCGGTCGAAGGCCGGGATCGACTCGGCCCGCGCCCACTCGCGCACCGCGTTCCGCGCCTCGTTGCCGGCGGCGGTCCCGAGGTGGCAGTCCTCGACGTCGACGATCACGTCCCAGCGCCCGCGGGCGTGGAACCCCAGCGCCAGCTCCTCGCCGGTTTCCCCGAAGGAGTATTCGAGCTTGTTGCGGTAGCGCCACTGCTCCGCCGCCGGCACGATCTCCTCCAGCTCGTATCCCTCCAGGCCGCCGATCCGCGCCAGCGCCTCACCGACCTGCTCCTGCTTGTAGGCGAGCTGGCGCTCGTAGGGGAGGCCCTGCCAGGGCGCCCCCGGGCAGGGCTCGCCGCCGTGGACGCAGACGTCGGGCAGGCGGTCGGCGCCGGTGTCGAGCAGCTCGACGGTCCGCGCCTCGGCGAACCGCTTCTTCGCCTTCGTCACCTCGGCGCGGACGCGGTCCCCCGGCAGCGCTCCGGCGACGAAGACGACGAGGCCGTCGCGGCGGGAGATCCCCCGCCCGCCGAAGGCGAGCGAGTCGATCTCCAGCTCGAGCTGATCTCCCCGCTTTATGGCAGTGCTTTGCGGGCCTGGTTGACCAGCCGCTCGAGCTCTTTGATCAGCGTGTCGCGCTGTTTTTTGCCGCGTTTGACGAGTTCCGAGAGCAGTTTCTCGGCGTCGGTGCGGGTCATCCGGCCGCGTTTGACGGCGTCGTCGACGACGTCCTGGATGCGGTCGCGGCTCAGGGTCACGTTCTGCTCGAGCGTTTCGCGGAACTGGGCGACGCTCTTGTCGAGGCCGCTCGTCGCTTTGCTGGAGGCTTTGCCTCTCGAGCTTTTCCTGGAAGAAGATTTCGAGCTCGATTTGGCTTTCGAGGAAGCTTTTCTGGCCGTTTTCGACGCCGCTTTCCGGGTCGCTTTTTTGGCTTTGGTCGCTTTGCCTTTGGCTTTCGATTTCGTCGATTTGGTCGCTTTCGACGTTTTCGATTTCGCGCCGGCTTTGGCTTTGCTTTTTCTGCTGCTGGCTTTACCGGTCGCTTTTTTGTCCGCCATCTAGGTCTGCCTCCGTTGTCGGTTGTCCCGTCGGTGGGACCCGACTATCTCAATTCGGCAGGAGGTGTGGCTCGGCGGCGCGGAAGCGTGCCTGCACGGGTGCATGGTCGGAGAGGCGCAGGGCCCTTCCCTCCAGCGGCAGCTCGCGCTGCTCAGGCCGCCAGCGGGTCGGCTGTTCGAGCACCTCGAGGTCGCGGCAGAGGATGTGGTCGATCGCGTCCGGCGCCGTCGGGGGGGCCAACCCGAACTCCTCCTCCAGCTGCTTGAAGATGCGCGGGTTCTTGCCAGGGCGGAGGTTGAGGTCGCCGCCGAAGATCAGCGGCGCGCCCGCCGCCCACTCGAGCGCGGCCCGCGCCGCCTTCTCGACGTCCTCGGCCGCCAGCTGCGGCCAGTCGTTGGTCGCGTGGAGGTTGGCGACGCAGAGGCCGGAGGCGGTGCGGACGAAGCCCATCGCCCGTCGCTCGGGCTCGCCTTCGTGGATCGCGATCTCCCGCCGCTCGGCGATCCCGCCGAGCTTGCCGGGCACGCGGACGAGGATCAGGTTCGAGCCCCCCTCGCCGCTGGCCATCAGGTCCGGGTTCTGCCGCGCCAGCAGGCCGCGCAGCGGGCCGAGGCTGTTGCGCGAGGTCAGCGTCCGGTGCCACTCGGCCCGACAGGCGCGGGCCAGCGGCTCGGCGAAGCGCGGCGGGCACTCCTGCAGCATCGCCACGTCCCACTCGGCCCCCGAGAGCAGCGTCGCGAACTCCTCGGTGAGGTCGCGGTTGACCTGGACGTGGGTGGCGTTCTTCTGCTCCAGCCGCAGCAGGCGCGAGCGCCAGGTGCGCAGCCCCGGGTCGGGCGGGAAGTCCCGCCCGTGGAAGAGGTTCCAGCTCAGTGCGGTCAGCTCCATGCGGCGTAGTATCCGGCAGCTTGTTGATCGCGAAGCGAAGCGGAGCGCACTCTTGACGAATTTCCTCACCGGCGAAGAGCTCGGCGCGTTCGAGCTCGGCAAGCTGCTCGACCGCGCAGCCATCCTCAAAGCCGCGCGCCAGCAGGGCCCGGTGCCTAGGTCGCTGGAAGGCCGCAGCGTCGCGCTCGTCTTCGAGCGCCCCTCGACGCGGACCCGGATCAGCTTCGAGGTCGGGATCGCCGAGCTGGGCGCCCACCCGGTCGTCCTCCGCGGCGAGGAGATGCAGCTCTCCCGCGGCGAGTCGGTCGCCGACACCGCCCGCGTCCTCTCCCGCTACGTCGACGCGATCGTGATCCGCTCCGGCTCCCACGAGACCGTCGCCGCCCTCGCCGAGGCGGCCGAGGTGCCGGTCGTCAACGGGCTGACGCCGCTGCATCACCCCTGCCAGGCGCTCGCCGACCTGCTGACGATGCGGGAGCGCTTCGGCGACCTGCAGGGCCTGCGGCTCGCCTACGTCGGCGACGGCAACAACGTCGCCCGCTCGCTGGCGATCCTCGGCGAGCTGGCCGGGGTCGAGGTGGTCGTCGCGGCGCCGCAGGGCTACCAGCTGGAGGAGGGGCACGGGGCGAAGCTGACCGCCGACCCGCGCGCCGCCGCGGCCGGCGCCGACGCCCTCTACACCGACGTCTGGGTCAGCATGGGCGACGAGGAGGAAGCGCAGCGGCGACGCGCCGACCTCGCCCCCTTCCGGCTCGACAGCGACCTGCTCGCCGCCGCCAAGGAGGAGGCGATCGTCCTCCACTGCCTGCCCGCCCACCCAGGCGAAGAGATCACCGCCGAGGTCCTATATGGAGAGCGCTCCGCGGTCTGGGACCAGGCCGAGAACCGGCTGCACGCGCAGAAGGCGCTGCTGGAGCTGCTCGTCACCGAGGACCGCTAGCGCGTGTACCCGGAGATCCACCTCGGCCCGGTGACGCTGCAGACCTTCGGGCTGATGTTCGCGCTCGCCTTCCTCGCCGCTGGCGCTCTGATCTGGAAGCGGTTCGAAGAGATCGGCAAGCCGCCGGACTGGGCTTACGAGATGGGGTTCGCGGCGCTGGTCGGCGGGGTCGTCGGCTCCCGCGTCTACTTCATCGTCCAGAACTACAGCGACGTCAAGGACGACCTGCTCGGCAACCTCTTCAGCGGCTCCGGCCTGGTCTGGTACGGCGGCGCGATCGGCGGCGCCCTCGCGGTCTTCCTCTGGGCCTGGTACCGCGGCTTCCTCGGCCTGGCGCTGCTCGACGTGGCGGCGCCGGCGCTGGCGCTCGGCTACGCGATCGGGCGCTGCGGCTGCCAGCTCTCCGGCGACGGCGACTACGGCAAGGCATGGGACGGGCCCTGGGCGATGTCCTACCCCGACGGGACCGTGCCGACCGACCAGACCGTCCACCCGACGCCGATCTACGAGACGCTGGCGATGGGCCTCGGCGCCTGGATGCTCTGGCAGCTGCGCGATCGGGTGCGGCCGGGGATCCTCTTCGCCATCTACCTCCTCTACGCGGGGGCCGAGCGATTCCTCGTCGAGTTTCTGCGCCGCAACGACAGCGCCGCGCTCGGGCTGACCACGGCGCAGCTGGAGAGCTTGGCGATGATGGCCGCCGGGGCGCTCTGGATCGCTATCGTGAGCCGCCGCTATGGAGGCATCGCAAGGGCGGGAGCGAATGGAATGGCTCGCGCCCGGGCTTAGTCGCTCACGCGAGCCTCGCATCACTGGTATCTTGCACAAAATCTTTGGAGCGGTTCTGAGACGGGAGGATTGGCGGTAATGGCGGCTATCGACGTTCAAAGCGAGGGGCCTTCGGCTCGCACCGTGGGAGCGATCCTCGACGACGCGGCTGAGCGAATCGCCGCCGCCGGAGTCGACGACTCCCGCACCGAGGCCGAAATCCTCGTCGCCGACGCGCTCGGCGTCGCGCCCAGCGAACTCAGCGTCGAGAGCGCCGGCGAGGTCGACGCCGAGGCGGCGGAGAAGATCGAGCGCAACGTCCAGCGCCGGGTCGAGCGCGAGCCGATGGCCTACATCCTCGGCCGCGCGCCCTTCCGCAACCTGGAGATCTACGTCGACGAGCGCGTCCTCTGGCCGCGCCGCGAGACCGAGCTGCTGGTCGAGGTGGGGACGACGCTGCCCGAGGGGGCGCGCGTGCACGAGATCGGCACCGGCTCCGGCGCGATTGCGCTGGCGCTGCTGGCGGAGCGCCCCGACCTGAAGGTGACCGCCTCGGACCTCTCGCCGGAAGCGGTCGAAGCCGCGCGCGAGAACGCGGAGCGGCTCGGGCTCGACCTCGAGGTGACGGTCGGCAAGGGCCTGCCGGACTCGGTCGAAGCCGAAGAGGTCGACCTGGTGATCGCCAACATGCCCTACGTCACCGACGAGACCATCTTCGAGCGCTCGCCGGAGATCCAGAAGGAGCCGCGGATGGCGGTGACCGGCGATTGCGGCGAGGACGGCCTCGGCGTGATCCGCGGCGTCATCGCCGAAACGCCTTCGGGCTGGAAACTGGCGATGGAGCACGACACCCATCACGGGCCGGCGATGCGCGAGCTTCTGCGCGACGCGACTACCCTTCAGGACTATGAAGGTGACGACCGGGTCACCGTCGGCTACGCCCCCTGAGCTGAGCGCCGGCGATGAGTGAGGCACCGACGGGGGCGGAGGCGCCCCCGCAGCCGGGCGACCGTTCGGTCGCCGTCTCCACCGAGGAGCAGCGGCGGGCGAAGGTCGAGCGCCTGCGCGCGGAGGGAGTCGATCCCTACCCGCATGCCTTCCCGGACCGCACGCACGTCGACGAGATCGAAGCGAAGCACGACCCGGCGGAGCTGGGGGAGGGCGAGCACGAGGACTTCACCTACCGGGTGATGGGCCGGGTGACCGGCAAGCGCGGGCACGGCAAGACCGCCTTCCTCGACGTCCGCGACATCACCGGCACGATCCAGGCCTACGCTCGGCGCGACGTGCTGGGCGAGGAGGCGTTCGCCCGGGTCGAGGAGCTCGACATCGGCGACCTGGTCGGCGTCGAGGGTCCGCTGCATGTGACCAAGCGCGGGCAGCTGGCGATCGGAGTGCGCGAGTGCACGCTGCTGGCGAAGGCGCTGAAAGACCCGCCGGACCTCTTCCACGGGATCTCCGACCCGGACACGCGCTACCGCCAGCGCGAACTCGACCTGATGGCGAACGCGGACTCGCGGGAGATCTTCAAGAAACGCAACGACCTGCTGTTCGCGATTCGCGGCCACATGCACGAGCGCGGCTGGGTCGAGCTGGAAACGCCGGTGCTGCAGCGGCTGACCGGCGGCGCCGCGGCGCGGCCGTTCGTCACCCACCACAACGCGCTCGACCGCGAGCTCTTCCTGCGCACGGCGACCGAGCTCTACCTGAAGCGGGCGATCGTCGGCGGCTTCGAGGACGTCTACGAGTTCGGCAAGTTCTTCCGCAACGAGGGGATGTCGCCGCAGCACAACCCCGAGTTCACGATGCTGGAGATGTTCGTGGGCGGCGCCGACTACAACGGCGTCATGGAGTTCATCGAGGTCCTGGTCGCGACCGTGGTCGAGAAGGTGATGGGGACGACGAAGGTGGAGCGCGACGGGGTCGAGATCGACTTCGCGGCGCCGTGGCCGCGGGTGCGGCTGCGCGACGAGCTGCTGCGGGAGATCGGGCTCGACATCTACGAGGCGAGCCGGGACGAGCTGGCCGAGGCGGCGGGCGACGCGGTCGGCCCCGAGGACGATTGGGCCGGCGTCGTCGACACCCTGCAGGGCAAGTTCGTCGAGCCGAAGCTGATCCAGCCCACCTACATCATCGATCTGCCGATCGACATCTGGCCGCTGGTCAAGGTCCACCCCGAGAGCGACCGCGTCTGCGAGGCCTTCGACGGCATCGTCGCCGGGATGGAGATCGTCGGCGGCGGGACCGACCTCAACGACCCGATCGAGCAGCGCGAGCGCTTCATCAAGCAGCGCGAACGGCAGGAGAAGGGGGCGGAGCCCGACCCGCATCCCAACGACGAAGAGTTCGTGCGGGCGCTCGAATACGGGATGCCGCCGGCGAGCGGCTGCGGACTGGGGATCGACCGCCTGCTGATGATCATGACCGGGGCGAAGACCTTGCGGGACGTGATCATCTACCCGGCGATGAGGGAGCTGACGTCGTAGGACACGGCGCCTGGCCGCACCATCTCAGACGGAGTGGAGTAACCCTCCGTCGATCGGGATCTCGGTTCCGGTGATGTAGGCGGCGCGCTCGGAGCAGAGGAAGGCGACGAGGTCGCCGTACTCCTCGACGGTGCCGAGCCGGCCCGCCGGCACTTCCTCCCGCGCGGCCGCTTCGACCTGCTCGATCGAGCCGCCGAGCTCGGCCATGCGGTCAGTGGCGAAGCGGCCGGTGGCGACGGTGTTGACCGTGATCCCGTCGCCGGCGACCTCCCGCGCCAGGGTCTTCAGGAAGCCGACCGTCGCCATTCGGTGGGCGTTCGAGAGGCCGAGGGCGGGGTTGATCTCGATCGTCGTCGTCGAGCCGACGTTGACGATGCGGCCCCAGCCTTCGCCGCGCATGCCGGGGACGACGGCGCCGGCGAGCACCCGCGGCGCCAGGACCAGCGAGCGGTAGGCCTCCTCCCATTCCTCGAAGCCGTGGTCGAGCGCCCCGCCCGGCGGCGGCCCGCCCGTATTCGTGACCAGGATGTCGACCGAGCCAAGCTCCTCGGCGACCTCGAGCGGCAACCGCGCCAGCCGCTCCAGGTCGGTGGCGTCGGCGACGAAGGCCGTGCCGCTCCCGATCTCCGCCACCGCCTCCTCGAGCCGCTCCCGCGACCGGCTTGCCAGGGCGACCCGCGCCCCCTCCCGCGCCAGGGCAGCGGCGATCCCGCGCCCGATCCCCCTGCTCGCGCCCATCACCAAGGCGACTTTCCCCTCGATCCCAAGCTCCATCCGCATGACTCTAGCCACGCCCACGATGCTCAGAACCCCTTGCGCGGGTATCGTTCCAGTCGAGCGCCCGTAGCTCAGTGGTCAACGGGTCCTTTCGGGGGCCCAAAGAGCGTCGGTCTTTCAAGCCGAAGGTCGCGGGTTCGACTCCCGTCGGGCGCATCCTCACGCGAATCGTGGCCCTAACCCCCACGCAGGGTGCAGAGGCCAGGACCACGGCGGGCAGGTCAGCCGCCCTTGTTTATGGACGTAGCCGGGTGGACCGGCACGCAGCCGATGATCTTCATCCGAGTTCACCCCCTTCCCTCGCATCGTAGGCGACGAGAGAACGCGGTCTCGACCGTCTCCTACCCCCTTCAAGGTGCTGCTGCGGAGCCAACGAGCACATCTACCGCAGCAAATCTGGCGCTTCATACCCGACAAGGACTTCCAGACGATGAGCCTCGAGCAGCGCCGCCAGATTTCGCGCTCGACGTTGCAGATGCTCATCGCCCGAGCCGACGGCGCGATCTATCAGGGCACCTTCGACAAGCGCCCCGACCGCCACCTCAGCTGGGTGCCGCTGGAGCTGGATGAACAGGGTTGGGAGGAACTTCGCGACCTGCAGGCGGAGGCGCTGGAGCGCGCCCAAGGGATCAAAGCCGCGGCCATCGCGCGCCAGATGAAGCGGACGGAGGGGGACGAGACGCCCACCTTCCCAGCGACCTTCGGGGCGCTGGCCTTCGAGTCGCCGCCAGTTCCTAGGTGACCGAGGCGGGTCGCCGGCGCTGGCCGGAGGCGGCTACCGCCCTGCAAGGGCCTCCTGGATGAACCTGTCCTTGCCTTCCGTATATGCCTCACGGTCATCGGGGTGGCGGAGGGCGAGCCGACGCTTCAGCGCCGCGTAGTCGGCCGCGAGCCGAGGGTCGGCGCGGAGCCGATCGCGGAACGCCAGCTCGTTCCGATAGCGCGGCGACCCGCTGGGCACGAGATGAAGGTGATGAGTCCGCCGGGCCGGATCCGGCTTGCAGAACCAGTGCATCTCGGCGGGCAGGTAGGGCGCGTAGAGATAACCGAGGTCCGCTAATGGCTCGAAGCACCCACGAGCGGTCTCGAGGTCGCGGACTCCGACCAGGATGTCGATGATCGGCTTCGCCTCCAAGCCGGGCACGGCGGTACTGCCGACATGATGGATCCCGCCATCGACCCACTCCTCAATCGCCTCCGCAAGCACCGTCCGCTCGAGCTCAAACCGAGCCGGCCAACTCGGGTCCGACGGCACGAGCCGGATCGGTTCGTCTGAAGGCATCGGATCGACCATAAGGCTCGGAGACGAGGGCATCCCGCTGAAGGATTGGCCGCTCCCCGAGCTGCGCCGGCCACACGCTGGCCCTGGTCGACCACATGCTGAAGACCGAAGGTCGAGCGACCACCGGGGCCGTCGGCATTCTCCGCGCCCTCTCGGCGATGGCCGAGGACGCGATCACCGACGAAGGCTGCGACCTCAACCCCTTAAAGGGCATCCGCATCCGAGCCAACGATCTGAGAGCAGAAGAGCCAAGGCCGATCCGCGTCTTCAGCTTCGAGGAGATGCACCGCTTCGCGAAGGCAGCCGGCCGCTACGAGGCCATGGTCCGAGTCTTCACCGACTGCGGGCTGAGGCTGGGGGAGGTGTTCCCCCTTCGCCGCGAAGACTTCGACGGCGAGACCCTACAGGTCCGCCGCACCGCCCACGAGGGCCGGATCCTCGAGGGCACCAAGACCGACCACGGCGAGCCTGACGCCGGCCGCGTCGTCCCGGTGCCGGCAACCCTTGCCTGGATGCTCGAAGCCCAGATCAACCTCAACGGCCCCGACTGCCAGCTCCTCTTCCCGACCCCCCGCGGCCGCCTCTGGCGCGAGCGCACCTTCTACCGCGACGTTTGGAAACCGACGCAGGAAGCTGCCGACCTAGACATTCGCCCCCATGAGTGCCGCCATAGCTATGTCAGTCATCTGAGGCTCGCCGGCGTACCTGACGCCGACTTAGCTCAGATCTCTGGGCACAGCGTGATGATGATCTCTCGATATACCCACCCCCTTCAGCAGAGCCACGGGGTCGTACGCAGGGCGATCGGATAGGCCGATCGTCCCAGCGACACGAACCCAGGCAGTTCCCCCTAAGATCCATTACCGTACCGCGGGGGCACCCACTGCAGAACAGCACTCGTCATCGCTCAGCTTCTCGACAAACCGGAGAAGTTCCTAGAGGTTCGCGCACGTGTTGTCGAGCCTGCTGATGTCTTGCCCGCAACCGCGATGTGCGCGGGCTACGACGAAAAACGCTGGAGAGCGGATGAGCTCGTTGAGCATCTCTGCGAATGGATTCCTGAGTGGGCTCTCAGGTATGGCGAGCTTAACCATCGCCTCAGTTCGGCGACCATGATGAGCATGAGCCGGCGCGCGGCGCGAAAGGTCTACACCAGTAAGAAATTTGAGGGGCGTGGTGAGTTCGGCGAGATCATGCTGCACGCCGTCATACGACACGAGTTCGATACGCACCCTGCGATATCCAAGATCTACTTTAAGGATCGGGCGAATGACTACGTGAAAGGATTCGACTGCGTCCACATATCTGAAAGAGCAGATGGTGCTCTCGAACTTTGGCTTGGCGAGGCAAAGTTCTACGTTCGGAGGGGACAAGCCCTAGCCGAAGTTGTGGAGGATCTCAAAGAGCATTTGAAACGCGAGTTTCTGAAGGAAGAGTTCGCGCTGGTAGTGGACAAGCTTGACGAAACTTTTCCGTTCGCTCCAAGATTGGAAGAACTTCTCTCAAAGAATCGCTCTCTGGACCAGATCTTCGCGGCCGCGAGGATTCCGGTTCTAATCGCATACGACTCAAAAATCATCAGAGACCATCGAGAGGTTTGCGCTGAATACATCTCCGCGATGGAAGCAGAGGCCGAAGCCGTCCGATTGGACCTGCAAGAAAGGCTTGACGAAGCAGATCTCCCCCGTGAGGTTTCGATCGAGCTACTCCTTTTGCCGGTTGAGGACAAAAAGGAGTTGACTAAAGCTCTGGATCGGGAGCTCAAGAAATGGCAGGGCTAGATCCAGGCAGCCTCTTCGACCGCGTTGCCGATGGCGCGACTGTCGCCGCGGAACCTTTCGAGATTCTTCGAGATGTTGCGCACTACTACGCCCGAGTAGAGGCCCGAGAGGAAGGAGCGAACCTCGTACCTGCTCGAGAGCTAATCATTCGGCTCACTGAGCATCGCAAACAAATGGGGGCCGCAGTTGAGCTTCACGACGCACTGCTCACGAAGATCGGCCTGTATCCATATCTACGCGAGGCTGAGCTTTCGGGAAGCGATCTCTTTGCATACGAGGCGCATAGACCGGAAGGAGGATTCGGGGATGCTGTGGTTTGGCATCGAGACCAGGCCTATGCCTACGCCCGGCTTATGGATGGAGACAACGTCATTCTCAGTGCGCCCACGAGCTTCGGCAAGAGCCTCGTAATCGACGGTCTCTTGGCGTCGGGAAAGTACAAACAGGTACTTATTGTTGTGCCAACTCTTGCTTTGATTGACGAGACTCGCCGCCGGCTCACGAGGCTGCTTGCGAATCAGTTCAAGGTCGTTACCCACGTTGATCAAGACCCCGGCGATCAAACGGTCTACGTACTGACTCAGGAGCGCGTACTGGAGTTCTCCGAACTCCCACAGCTTGACCTGTTCGTCATCGACGAGTTCTACAAGCTTGCGTTGAACAAAGACGATCCGGATAGAACGCGCCTACTCAACTATGCGTTTCTGAAACTTCTGGCCACGGGCGCACAGTTCTATCTCTTAGGTCCAAACGTTGGAGGAATCGGTGAAGCGACCCAGCAACGGCTCCCGGATTGCGTATGGATCGACTCTTGGGATACGACGGTCGCCATCGATGTAATCCAGACTAAAAAAAGTCACGCAAAGTACAAACGCCTCAGGCAGATTGGTGCCGAATGTGAGGCACGAGGTGAGAAGACTCTTGTCTACTGCTATGGACCTGGAGATGCAGAAAAAGTAGCCATCCAACTGATCGAGGCTGGCATAGGCGAGCCGGGACCTGGGGCCGCCGAGGCCGCCAAGTGGTTTGGAGAGCACATCCATCCAGAGTGGCGCGTTGCGCGAGCTCTGGCAGCCGGCGTCGGAGTACACCACGGGCAGCTTCCCCGGGCGTTAGGCCGCTACATGGTCGATGCGTTCGAGCGAGACGAGATCAATTTCTTGATTTGCACCTCGACCATGATTGAGGGGGTGAACACCAAGGCGAAGAATGTTGTTGTCTACGACCATCTTCACGGCAACAAAACTCCACTCGATCTTTTTACCTATAACAATATTCGCGGCAGGAGCGGCCGCATGAGACGCCATATTTCCGGGCGTGTCTACTTGTTCAAGGAGGAGCCCAAGACCAAGCTCCACGAGGTAGACATTCCGATCCTTTCGGAATCAGATGAGGCACCGGCGGATATGTTCCTCACTTTGGCGGAGGACGAGATATCGGCTGGTACGCGGGAGCGTGTTGAGCAGATGCTCGACGAGGCCCTCGTGCCAGCTTCTGTATTGGAAGAAACCCCTTCCGTCAGCGTCGAGCATCAGGTGAAGATCGCCGAGGCCATAGACGCACTCGATGTCTTCGGTGCAAGCCAGTTGTCATGGAACAACGCCTATCCGAAAAAGGAGCAAGTCAGAGCTGTATTCGAGCTTGTCTTTGACCAGATCTACACGAAGCCTTATCAGTATCCGCTGGGCGCCAGCTCGGCGAAGCAGTTGGCCTATTGGATTAGCCTTCTGGAGAAGAACGACACCGCCTCAGTATTGCGTGATCAACTATCGGAAGTTGAGCCGAAGGATTTTGATTCCCAACTCCTGAAAATGCTTCGTTTCATGCGGCGAGGACTCTCCTTTGATGTACCCAGGTGGCTACAGGCCATAGACAAACTCCAACGCGCCATTTTGCCCCGTCGAGGGATCAAGCCCGGTGACTATGGACCATACCTTGGGCGCATCGAGAGCCTATTCTTGGATCCCCCTCTCTCTGCGCTGGAGGAGTATGGGATTCCTGTGGAGATCATTCGTAAGCTGTCCCCTCGTCTCCAGCCGGCTGGCGACAACCTAGATGCGGTACTTGCGATCCTAGGAACGTTAGAGGCTGACTCCCCGGATCTATCGCTCAGCCGGTTTGAGCAGCGGCTGGTGCGTACGGCACAAGCGGACTTGGTGGGCGCGATCCGGTAAAAAAGTCAGGGTGGTCCATGGCGGACGTGAGATCACGAAGGAAAGTGTTGGGGACGTTCGACCAGCTGGACGACGAGCCTGATTGCTGCAAGGTAGGAGTGAAAGATCCACTCTCGGAAGGACTCTCCATAGTTGCGTTGCTGGTTGGGTCGGTCGTGTCTGATGCCGAAATTGTTGGCAATATTGAAGAGGGCGTCCTCGTCTTTCCCCCGGATTCCCTGCTGCAGGCGTCTATCTGCCTTGAGACGCTCGAGTACGCCTGCGAGTTGGTTCAGCGCCGCCAGTTGGTCCTGGGGCGACGCGTCGCGGCTTCTGAACAGACGCACGGCGTCGGTGACCTTGGCGCGGATGTCGTCGCCCTCCGGAGATGCCGAGAGTGGGTCGTCGGCAAGGTCTTCCAGCCCGGTTGCGGCCTTCGGAGCTATCTCGCCATCGCTCCGCATTTCCAGGCGCGGGTCGAGGCGACCGAGGATCGGATTTAGCTCCTGCCGCATCTTGCGCTGGCCGCCGCGCCTGTCGTAGGCACCCTCGAATTCGCCTTCACCGTCGAAGACGGGCTGCGAGACGGCGTCGCGATACACCAGCTCCAGGGTGTCCAAGAGCAGGTGCTGGTCTTCAAACGGGGTTATGGCGCTGGCGCTGCTCGCCAAGAGTTGAGGCCGCTCAAGGTAGCGCCAGAGTCCGTCAGTAGCCAGGTTGAGCATCAGCCAGGCTTCGGGATCGGGGATGCGAGGCGGCACAGCGATCGTCTCGCCGATGCTGGTCATGCCGACCCATTCCCCCTCCTCGAAAGCCTCGACGAAGTAGTGCTCCTCCTTGAGCGCCGCGAGTACCTTGAAAACGAGTTGCCGGAAGATCGTGGCCGGCAGTGGTCTTGAAGATTGTCGGCGCAGTGGCGGCTCGGGGATGTCCCGGGGAGGAGGAGCCGGCGCCTCTCGTGAAGATGCGCCGAGGGCGGGCGGCGGTCCGAAGCGGAGCTGGGCCTGGATGGCAAGGTAGTCGTCGATCGTCTCGGCGTTGATGAGGTGCCTGATCTCCAGCGTGATGTCCCGATCCCAGCTGCCATCGGCTGTGCCGCTGCCACCGCCAAAGGGCCAGGACTCGCGAAAGATCAGCGCCGAGACCCGCTCCGACAGCCGGGAATCCATCCCCATCTTCAGCAGATCCTCCTTGGTGATCTTCGGCTTCTCGTCCGGGCCTTGGTAGCGCTCGGCAGCCAGGGCAATGACCGCGACGAAACGATCGAGGATGGGCGCGGCTCCGTCCACGGCGCGAAGGCCGCGGGCGCTCAACGAGACCTCGCCGCCCGGCTGCACGATGCCGATCGCGGGCGGCATCCCAGCAAGCTCGGTGACGAGATCCTGGTCACTGCCCCGGCGCAACAGGTCGCGCTGCAAGGTCTCAACGTTCGGCCACTCACCGGTCTCGTCGAAGGCCTCGAATACCAACGCCAACGACGTCTTGTGCTCCTGGGCCCAAGCGTCGGCATTAGTCACGTTGCGTTGGTAGTTGCCTGGTGGCGCAGGTACGTAGTTCATGATCATTCGGAGCCTAGCGTCGGTACGGCCTGGCTTCATCTAAGCTCAGCTGAGGTGAAACCGAGTGAGACGGAGTCGGGTAGAGCCTGGTTGGAGAACTTCGACGATTTTGATTCTCCAACCGCAGCGCTCCTGATCGACCACCTTCGTTTCGTCACGCTGAGCATGCTTCGTGACGGCCTCTATACGTCGCTCGATGCGCTGGCTGAGGCTGGAGCCTTCGAGGCGCCGTCGGTGGTCCTACCCGAGCGCTCCCTCGAGGAGCAGTTGGGGGAACCGGCTGTGGCCTACCAAAATTTTCATCCAGGCAAGGACACCGACGTGATCGCGGGAAGTGAGGCCTTCGTCGGCATGGTGCTTCGGGATCTACCCGGGATCCGCCGCTCGACCAGCGACGGCCCAGGATGGGTGTCGCCCGGGATGGATCTGGAGGAGCTGCGACAGCGGCGATGTCGGTCGATAGTGGTCGTCACCGACTACATGGGAACGGGCACTCAAGTCACGGATTTCGTCGCGTCTTTAACCAGAAACCGGACGATCAGAAGCTGGCAATCCTTTGGATGGGTGAAGCTCTACGTCGTGGCGTTTGCGAGCAGCCCGGCCGCGATCGAGCGAGTCAGGCGAGCGCGCCATGTCACCGACGCTTGGATGGTGGAGGCGGCACCAACCTTCGAGACCGCCCCATGGTCCGCCGACATACGGGAGGCGGTCACGTCTCTTTGCATTACGAAGTGCCGTTTACGCCCCAGCCTGGCCCTCGGATTTCGGAAGTCGGCGGGACTCTTCGTCACCGAGCGCGGAGCGCCCAACAACCTGCCAGCCGTGCTGTGGCAGGACGTTAACCGTTGGACCCCTCTCTTCCGTGATCGCACCGTGCCGCCGGAGTTCGCGGCGAGTTTGACCGACTATCGTGGCGACGATTCACTCCCCGACCTCGCGAAGCGCATCGGGCAGGAACGACTCGGCCGCAGCGAGCGGCTAGGGAACATGCGCGGCACTAGCCGCCAGCTGCTTTCAACGTTGATTCTGCTCAACCGCGGAAACCGCAGCGCCCCACGCTGTCTGCCGAGCTCGGTGTTTCGGTCGATCGGGTCGAGGCCCTGCTGGAGTTCGCAAAGAGCCTGCGATTTGTCGATGCTGAGGGCAGGATCACCCAGGACGGTCGCAAAGAGATTGCCGCGAACAAAGCTGGATTGCGCCGGACCACGGCCGACTTAACCGGGACCGACGCTCCCTACTATCCTTCCAGCCTCAGGTGAGTGGGGAGGGTCGATCGCTTAGCGTTAACACCGATGAGGAGTTTGAAACTCCTCGCATGGGGTTGTGGCTGACCGCAAACCTCCGGCCGAGCGTACGCTCCGCGTGGTTAGACGAACGTACCCTGTTCCTCCGATGACTACGGGGCTACGTCCGTCTGACCCTGTCGGGGTGGAGTCGAAGTAAGTGGTCGACCTTCCTCCTCATCTGTACCGACAAGGCGCTCTGGCTGCAGGTCGTGACCCAGGGGCGACCGAGCGGGCAATAGAGGTTGCGAGCAGGATCAGGGTCAGCGGTGCGTACCCGGTGTACACCCTTTCGCATTTGGCGAGGCTCACGGGTGCCTCTTGGATCTTCTTGCGGGATGTCGCCGCGCGACGCCGCGACCCATATCTCGATGTGGTGCGGCCGAAGCGGGACCGGGCGATGAGGCCGATATCGAGTCCGCAGCCCGTCCTGATGGAAGTGCAGAGGTGGCTATTGCGGCACGTAGTGAGCGCTTGTGAGGTCCATCCCTCGAGCTACGCCTACCAGGAGGGCAGGTCGATAGTCACATGCGCCAAGAGGCACGTTGGAGCCCGGTGGTTGATCAAGCTCGATATCCATGACTTCTTCGAAAGCATCGGCGAGAAGCGTGTCTATCGTCTGTTTCAGGGCCTGGGCTATCCCCGCCTGATCAGTCTCGAGATGGCCCGGTTGTGCACGCGGGTCACCGACACCGAGGGGCGACTGGATCGCGTCTTCTACAGGTACCCCGGAAAAGCTCCGTACGCCGTCGAGCGCCAGGGGGTCCTTCCTCAGGGTGCGCCGACGAGCGGGATGCTGGCGAACGCTGTGATGGCGGGATTGGATGGGATATTCGACTCCTATGCCAGGTCGAAGGCCCTGACGTACACGCGCTATTCAGATGACCTGACGTTCTCAGCGGGACCGGAGTTCGAGAGGCGTGATGCCGGAGCGATCATCCAGGACGTGGGCAGAGCCCTTGCACAGGAGGGGTTTCGCTTGCACCGTCGGAAGATCCGCGTGATTCCCCCCGGGGCGCGTCACGTCATCCTCGGCCTGCTCGTGGACGACGCCGGAGTTCGCTTGTTGCCGGAGTACAAGCGGCGCCTGGAAGTTCACGTTCGGGGAGTATCAAAATTCGGGTTGGCGCAACATGCGGAATACAGGCGCTTTAACTCTGTTCTGTCGATGATCAACCACGTCGACGGCTCTATTGCTTTCGCCGAAAGCGTCGAGCCAGCGTTCGCCGCAAACATGCGTGGGCGCTGGAACGAGGCGCTCTCGTCTCGTGGTTTCCCGGCCTAGATGTTGATATCGCAGTTCAAGCGTTAACCGAAGACCTCCTTCTCGGTCTCATTTGGTCACATCACCGCCGCCAGCCCGCTAGGCACGCGGACGCCCCTCCTCCTTTCAAGCCGAAGGGCACGCCTTCCCTGAAGGAAGCTATTCAGCGTTGCGTCGGCTCTGCGACCGAACGTAGAGCCCCAGCCCGGCGAGCACCACGACCCCCCACACGATCGACGCCCAGATCCCCACCGCGCTGCCGAGGAAGCCGGCTATGACGACGGCGAGGAGGAGGCTCGCGTAGGCGCCGAAGAGGAGGGCGGTTCGGCGGGCGAGCCCGGGCATGGGGGAAAGGCTAGATCACTGCTGGTGGTTAGGTGAACTGGGCGCTGAAGAGGGCGACGGTGCCGACGACCTCGAGGTCGTGGGAGCTGAAGTGTCGGGCCAGCTCGGCGTCGAGCGCGGCTGCGCTGTCGTCTTGGTTCGACATCACGCCGAGGCGGTTGTTGAGGTCGATGGTCGCCCGGCCGAGGGGGTTGTGATCGGCGTCGGGGCCGAGGATGGTGGCGCCGAAGAAGGTGCCGCCGGGGGCCAGGGCTCGGCGGGCTCCTTCGAAGGCGGGGCGCTTGTCGGGGATCGAGCCCGGCAGGCAGTGGAGGATGTGGGTCAGGGCGACGGAGTCGTAGCTTTCGGCCGGCAGGCCCCAGTCCTCGAGGACGTTGGCCTGGTGGGCTCGCGGCTTGTAGCGGGCGAGGCGGGCGGAGGCCGTGCGCAGAGAGTTGGGGTTGAGGTCCATCAGGGTCAGCTCCGGCGCGGGCGTCGGGAAGCGGGCTTCGTCGAGCACCTTGCCGGAGGCGACGCCGACGTCTAGGTGGCGGCCGCTGAGGTGGGCGTCGTAATGAGCCACCAAGCGCTCCAGGGAGCAGCGCCAGAGGTATGGGCTGTTGAAGCCGTAGACGACGGCGTCGTAGAGGGGGAGGAAGGCTCTTCCGTAGATCGCTTGGCCGCGATAGGCGGGGCTGGACTTGGCGACGGTCGGCACTCGCCCGACGCTATCGCCGCGCCGCCGCCTTGTCAGCGACGCCGATCACACCCGCTCGATCGCCCGCCCCAGGTTCTCCAGGCACTGGCTCCACCCGTCTTCGTGCCGGTGGACCGCTTCCTCGTCGGCGAGGGCGCTGTGGGTGAGGAGGACCGTGGTGCGGCCTTCGGCCTCGAGGAAGTCGAGCTCGATCAAGGTCTCGCGGCCGCTGTCGTCGTCCCAGGTCCAAGTGAAGGCGAGGCGGGTCGGGGGGTCGATCTCGGTGTAGGTGCCGCCGCCGCCGATGTCGCGGCCCTCGTCGGTGTCGCGCATGACGACGCGGACCGCGCCGCCAAGGCGGAGGTCGACCTCCGCCGTGCTCGTCTCCCAGTGACCCATGGCGTGGAACCAGCGGCGCAGCACCTCCTCGCTGGTCCAGGCCTCGAAGACGCGCTCGGCCGGCGCCTGAAAGGTGCGTTCGATGCGCAGCGTCATCCCCGCGTTCATCGCCCGGTCTCCCGCCGCCGCTCGCGCCGCAGCCGGTGGCCGAGCCAGGCCCGCGCGGCCAGCAAGCTGCCGCCCGTGCTCGCCAGCGCCGGCAGCAGCTCCTCGACCGGCATGCCGCCGACGTGCGCCAGCGGGATCACGTGCTCCGCGTCCCGCGCTGCGAGGCGGTCTCCTCGGAGAGGGCGTGCTCGAAGACGATCCCCTGGTCGTATTCGTCGTGGCGGTTCCACCAGGCGTAGGCCTGGGTCTGCGGGTAGCCCTCCGGCGAGTCCTCCCAGATCTCCTGCCGTCCCAGCGGGGTGATGTCGAGGTAGTTCCAGGTGTTGCCCATCTGCTCGTCGCCGCGCTTGTCGACGAGGTAGGTGCGCGTGATCTCGCCGCCGTCGTTGAGGAAGACGTTGGTCCCGTGCCATTCGTCGACGTCGAAGTCGGCGTCGAAGCCGTCGGTCAGCGTGAACCAGGGGATCTCCCAGCCCATCCGCTCCTTCAGGCGCGCGATCTCCTCCTGCGAGGCGCGGGAGACGAAGACCAGGGTGGTGTCGCGGGCGTTGAGGTGGGCGAGGTGGGCGACCTGGTCGGCAACGAATGAGCAGCCGGGGCAGCCCTTCTCCGGGTAGCCCTTCACGTCCGGGTCGAAGAAGAAGCGGTAGACGATCAGCTGCCGGCGCCCGGCGAAGAGGTCCTCGAGGCCGACCGGCCCGTCCGGTCCCTCGAAGCGGTACTCGCGCTCGACCGCCATCCGCGGCATCCGCCGCCGTTCGGCCGCGAGCGCGTCGCGGTCCCGCGTCAGCTCCTTCTCCTTGACCAGCAGCTCCTCGCGGGCGGCTTTCCACTCCTCCGCGGACACCACGGGCGGCAAGTTCATCTCGGGTCCTCCTTCAGATAGTCGTCGACGACGTCGAACAGGCGGCTCCAGAGGGCGCGCTGGCGCTCCATCCACTCGGCCGCCTCGTCGAGGCCCTTGGTCTCGAGCGAGAGCCGGTGGGTCCGGCCTTCGATCACCCGGCTGACCACGCCCGTCTCTTCCAGCACCTTGAGGTGCTTGGAGATCGCGGGCTTGGAGACGTCGAAGTCGCGGGTGACTTCGCCGACGGTCGCCGGGCCGGCGGTGAGCCGTTCGACGATCCCCCTCCGGATCGGGTGGGAGAGCGCCTTGAACGAATTATTAACCATATGGTTAACAATAGCGGATGGGGGTCGCGGGCACATCGTTTCCACCATTGGTGCCCCTATAGGGGGCAAAAGGGTGGAAACGATGGCGCCGACCGGTGCTCGTCCGGCGCGGCGCTAAGGTCACGCGATGGCCAAGGCGAGGGTGCAGCGGCGCGGAGGCGGCTCCCGGGTGGAGTCGCGAGCGGTGCTGGCGCAGCGCCTGCGCGACCGTCTTCCCGAGCTGCGCTCGGCGGTCGCGACCCGGGTCTATGCGATCGCCGATCCGCACGAGGTCTCTGACCCGGCCTACCTGGAGGGGCTGAACGCGGCGCTGGCGGCGGCGGTCGACTACCGGCTGGCGGTGCTCGAGGTGGGGGAGCGGCGGGCGCCGGCGGTGCCGGAGGTGCTGCTGGCGCAGGCGCGGCTGGACGCGCGGGACGGGGTGGCGCTGGAGACGGTGCTGCGGCGCTACTTCGCTGGCAACAGCCTGGTCGGCGACTTCCTGGCCGAAGAGGCGGAGCGGGCGGAGGTGCCCAGCTCGGAGCTGCGGCGGCTGCTGGCCGAGCAGGCGACGCTGGGCGACCGGTTGATCGAGGCGGTCAGCGCCGAACACGCGCGGGAGTCGGCGAGCCGGCCGAGCAGCGCCGCCGAGCGCCGGCGGGAGCTGGTGAAAAGCCTGCTCGCCGGCGAGCTGGTCGACCACTCAGAGCTCGGCTACGACCTCGACGGGCACCACCTCGGGCTGATGGCGCGCGGCCGGGCCGCCGAGAAGCTGATGCGGGCGCTGGCGGGCCGGCTCGACCGTCGCCTCCTGATCGTGCAGCGCGAGGAGGAACCGCGCTGGGCCTGCTGGCTCGGCGGCCGCCAGCCGCTCGACCCCGCCGAGGCGGCGGCGGCGCTGCGGGACCTCGCTCCCAGCGGCATCTTCGTCTCCCTCGGCGAGCCCGGCGAGGAACTTGCCGGCTGGCGCTTCAGCCACCGCCAGGCGAAGGCGGCGCTGCCGGTCGCCGAACGCCGCGGCGAACCGGTCCTGCGCTACGGCGACGTCGCGGTGCTGGCGGCGATCGGCCGCGACGACCTGCTCGAGACCTCCCTGCGCCGGCTCTACCTGGAGCCGCTGGAACCGGGACGCGAGGGCGGCAAGGTGGCGCGGGAGACCCTGCGCGCCTACTTTGATGCCGAGCGGAACATCTCCTCGACGGCGGCGGCCCTGGGGGTCGACCGGCGCACCGTCCGCAACCGCATCGGCGCGATCGAGGAGCTGCTCGGCCGCCCCCTCCGCGGCTCGCTCGCCGACCTCGAGATCGCTCTGCGGCTCGACGAGTAGGCCGCTTCCCACATTGGCGTATCGCCGCCGCCCGATGGCTCGGATTGGGGAGGAACCGACCACCCTCGGCCGGCGAGGATCGGGCCATGAAGACGAACTTGCTCCGAGCTGCCCCTCTCGCCATCGCCCTTGCGCTGGTGCTCGCGGCCGCCGCCACCGGCGAGCGCAAAGTCGAGTGCGCCGGCAACATCTGCGTCAGCGACGACGGCGGCATCTCCCCCACCAAGCTGCCGCGGCACGGCAAGGCCCCGGTTACCGCGCGGCTGATGGCAGGGGTCGAGAGCCGCGACGGCGGCCATCCCCCGGCGCTGGAAAGCGTTCGCATCGACGTCGACAAGACCCTCGCCGTCGACGCCGTCTGCCTCCCGACCTGTCGCAAGCAGCAGCTCGAGGCGAGCAGCTCGGCGAGCGCACGCCGCGCCTGCTCCGACGCCATCGTCGGTTCGGGCGAGGCCGAAGTCGAGGTCGCCTTTCCCGAACAGGCTCCGTTCCGCTCGACCGGCCCCCTGATCCTCTTCAACGGCGGCGTCCACGGCGGCACCACCACCGTTCTCCTCCACGCCTACGTCGACGTCCCGGCGCCCACCGCGATCGTCGTCAAGGCGACGATCGCGCGCATCCACAAGGGTCCCTATGGCCTGCGGATCCAGGCGCGGGTCCCGCGGATCGCGGGCGGCTCCGGCTCGGTGACTCGCTTCGAGCTGAAAGTCGGCCGCCGCTACACCTACAGAGGCCGCAGGAAGAGCTTCCTCGAAGCCGGCTGCCCGACCGGCACCTGGCGGGTCAAAGGCCACGCCGAGTTCTCCGACGGCACCGAGCTGGGCCTCACCCACCTGTTCTCCTGCAGGCGGCAGGACGAGGCCGAAGGCTGACCATCTGCGGACCTTATTCGGTACCGCTTTTTTAACCCGATAGTCGGGGGTACCCAACCAGCAAGCTGGTGATTGCAGCCGTTGCCCACTCGCCGAATCGGGGTGGCGGCCGACGGATCAGTGGGCCAGCCTCCCTCGGTGGCTGCCCTTGTCGGCGGCCTCTGAAATTCTCGACCGGCTTTAGCCGGAAGATCAAAGGAGAGAAATGAGAAATCTCAAGATGCTCGGGCTGGCAGTGGTCGCAGCCTTGGCCTTGACGGCGCTTCTGGGTGCCTCGTCTGCTT
>Ga0307285_10000049_pt1 | contig 32521 bp, 36 predicted proteins | sample ER_DNA_139_FD_194476 | JGI IMG/M metagenome (GOLD analysis project Ga0307285, IMG submission 194476) | Bulk soil microbial communities from the East River watershed near Crested Butte, Colorado, United States - ER_DNA_139 | ecosystem: Environmental > Terrestrial > Soil > Floodplain | place... | reverse complement strand
ACAGTTTCTCCTGCAGCACTTCCCTTACAGTCTTGTTGGTGTCACCGCACGCCCATGCCTTGATGGCGCGGTCGAACCGCTTTCCTGTCCACCACTTAGGGTAGTTTCCGGTCAGGTGCAGCGTTGTCTCGTACGCGCCAGCGTCCGATTTGCCCACGCGGTTGGCCGCCATGAAGCAGCGTTCCCGATGCGGTGCCCCATCGCAGCCTTCCGGGCAGGAGGGGAACGGTGTGTGCCTCCCGCCGGCGGCAAAGAACTGCATGTGCTTCGGGTACAACTCCCTGCGGCATGCACCCGTGTCAGGGAAGTACTCCGCTATCCGGTTCCTCTGACGTCTCTGCTTTTCCGCTGCAATCAATAGCAGCATTTCTTTCCGCTGCTGATCGGTCACTCGAGGCGGCGAGGTAGAGAGTGTCGAGGGCATCTAACTGATCCTGCGTGAGTTTACTGAGGTCAACGCTGACGTTGGCGTTTACGCTTCCGGATAGGCTGATGTCTTGCTTGAACGCATCCCGGTATTCGGGCATGCGCTTCTTGGCGTGAAACATCAGGAGGTTATCGGAGTAGACGATCTCCTCCCCTACCTTCTTGCCCTGATACCATACAGCCTGTTTGACACCTAACACTCCGCGGCGCCGGATCTCAGCCTCTAGCAGGGCGTCGGATTCCCGTTGTGCTGCCTCGTATAGTTTTACGTACTCCGGATCTTCCTTCCATTTGTAATGGAGGTCACGGTAGATTCCAGCCTTCTTAGCTGCTATCTCTATGATTCCACACTTGGAAAGCTCTTCTAGGAACTTTGCCTTCTGGTCTGGTTCGCGTAGCAGCGTCCGGGCGTATTTAGTCCGTTTTGGAGGTGTATCCTTTGTTACCATTCATCGTAACTAATAGATTCTGTTCTTTTTAGCTGTCGTAATTGTCGCGCCTGGAGCGGCCCCCCCGGGGCCGGTTAGCCGTATTATGTAAACTTTCTCTCTGGAGTGCCACACAGTTGACAAAATTTGCGTAAACAAAATCCTGGTTTTGTTTACTGGGTTTTGTTTACTGGGAATACCTAGACACCTAGGCCTGTCGCGGAGGATTCGTTGGGCCGAACGTGCAGGTAACTGTTGGTGGTTGCGATGTTGGTATGCCCCAGTGTCTGGGAAATCACCAGTAATGGCACGCCATTATCCAGTGCGTGCGTTGCATGTCCGTGCCTCATCCAGTGTGCGGAGACATTTAAAGTTATGCCCACTCTTCGGGCTGCGGCCCCGACAATATTGCTAATCGTGGTGCGCTTGAGCGGTTTCTTTTCCCCCTCGCGGGATAAAAAGACCGGCAATTTAGGGTCTGCGTCCGCGGGCTTTATCGATAATATTGCGTCCCAGGTCTTGTGAGAGAGCAGAATTGTCCTCGATTTTGAGCCCTTGCCGAGTACCGTGATCTGGCCCCCCTTCTCGCCGCGGGGCTGGACCCCTTCCCAACAGAGAGACGCCGCTTCCGAGGCCCGGAGGCCCGCAGCGTACAGCACCCGGAGCAGCACCGCGTTCCGCTTGTTCGGCTCTTGCGCGATCATGGCAAGAATCTGCTTCGCCTCGAGGATCTTCGACGCGACACCATTGGGCACTTTCGGGGCGCGTAACGCTCTCGCAGGATTGTACTTGATGAGGCCCATTTCTTCCGCGAACTTGAAGATCGAACGCACGGTCGAAACCTGCCGGCGTACCGTCCGCTGCTTCTTGTGCGTACTGTCGACGTAGTCCTGCAATAACTTCAGGTCCACCTTCCGGATCGGACGGTCTTTGATGAAGGCCCGGAAATCTGCCATCGTTGTCCCGTATGTGCCTTGCGTGCTCTCGGCCCTGCCGTGTAGCCATTGCCTTTGGAGCTCGTCCCAGTGCTGGGAGGAAGTCATACCAATACCAATCTATCCGTCAGAATTGCAATGAAGTGCGGGTGGTACGCTACCGGGATTCTGTCGAGGTGCCAGCACCCGCGGACGTTGTAATAATTCTCATTCCGGTGGGGTACGCCGACTCCCCGTTTGTGATGCGAGCCGCCCATTTTGTGGGCTGGGTCCGGGCCGCGGTAGCGCAGTGCCTTGATGCGTGTGTTGGTGCCGATGATATCGACGTCGGACCGCGCTAATAACTCACGCGCCTTGTCCCGGTCCGCCTGGTACAGCAGTTTATCGGCGTGGTCGTACACCGGCGTCTTCCGCGCAATTGTGCGCTCTGTGTGAATGAGCATAGTTCGGGCTGAGAGAGTGGCAACCCGGATTTATCGGTCACCCGGAAACGGAAAATAGAGCCCGCTTACGAAACAGGCTCTTGGTGCTTAGGAATCGCCTTGACGATGCGGGGGCCAATCGATTCCCGGCGGACGAAGGCCGCCTGGTCTTTCGGGAGAATCAAACCATCGAGCTTTTCAAGCGAGAATGTACAGTTTTGAAAAAATGTCTTGTAGCCTAAACGGTTCGCTACCGCTTCCATGTCGCCGATCATGCGCTGCTCCGCGCAGGGGCTGATATGTACCGAGTAGGTCTTGCCCTCTTCGTCCACCGCTTCTGTCGGCCTGGCATCGCTGTGCCAGGTGAGGATCATCCGTCGCAATTGCTCGTGACGCCGCTCGAGTAATCGCAGCTTGTCGATCTCCTGGGACAATGCGCCGAACTCGTCGATGATCTTGGGACGGGAGATAGCCGGGGAGCGGGACGGGGGCGGAAATGGAATGGTCGCCGGCGGGGCCTGTGGCTCCGCATGCATCGGCGGTTTGCGCTTGGACCGGAGCCCAGGTTCCGCGGGAGACGCCATTTAAACTAAAATCAAATCACGGTGACGCAAATAAGTACAGTAGAATCCAATATCTTGGACTATCGCCAGATCCGCACCTGGCGGGAATCGGCTGGACTTTCGCAAACCGAGCTCGCCCGGCAGGCCGGGATCGGCCGGTCTACTCTCTACCTGATCGAGGATGGCCTGCTGGATACGCGGGTGAGTACGCTGCTGAAGATTGCCGATGCGTTGAAGATTTCGCCGGCGCGATTGCTGGGATTGCGGCGCCAGACCGTTTAGTTATTTCCTCACCTTGGCCAGCGCTTCCAAAGCATCCTGTGTATCGATATCACCTTCCCAGTAGGAGATAAGCGTTGCCCGGTTCAACTCGATCCAGGCCTTAAGCAGATCGAACGAAGCAGAATCCACTTCTCCTTCAAGGACCTGTACATCCGGGCGGATACCGACTGTAGCCATATCCCCTGGCATCGCTTTCGCGCTCGCCGAAACTTTGACGCGCACATCATGGCGGGCGCCGCCGCGTACCGATATCCAGACTACAAACGGCAGCCCGGTGTGCTTTGGAAACAGGTTCGACATTTCAAATGGGGCTTCGATCATCGCTTCTTCGCCTTCTTAGTTGCTGTCTTCTTCCTTCCACGGCCGCCGGCCATCCCCGCTTTCCGTGCGCTTTCACTCCGCTGCTCTGCCGTCAGTTTCTTTGCTCGAGCTTCCCCGCCTCGTCTACCCAAGGCCACCGCTGCCGGATCTTTCTTTGTAGCCATTCGGTACTAGCTTAGCGCTACGACAAATATTTCCTCAGATCTCCATCATTGCTTGACTGATAGCGTAGCGCTACGCTATATTACTTATGTACCCATTAAGTACACAGGAGAAACGATGCAAATGAACGAATACGAAGCCCATCCCTACGATGGCCTCGTGGAAGACCCGGAACCAGAGTGCAGCTGCGAGGCGTCCTTCGGTGCTATTAAGCCTATCTACTGCCCCGTGCATGAAATCTGGTCTGATGACCTTGAGATTGCTATGCAGGAGCAAGCCGAGAAGGAGGCTGCATAATGGCTAGCTCGGTCGCAACACGCAGAGATACGCTGACCTTCGAGAACGAGGTCGTTTACGAGATCGTCCTGAAGTACCCCACTGGCAAAGTAATCAGCAACGGGAACGTGATGTTCTCGACCAGCATGGACCAGGTGTTCTTCCTGCGGCCCGAAGCCGCACAGAAGATTCACGCGCTGGGATTAGCTGTGAACGAGTCGTTTGAGTTGATCAAGCGAAACGGCCAGATCATCGTACGTCGCATCGAGCAGCAGACGGAGGGGACCTCGTCAAAGATTCCTCCGACTGCCGCTTCAGCTAGGACAGAGGAAGGTCGCGATGCCAATCAGAACAACGCTGCTCCGTCTTCGCAACCGCAATCTAACACAATGAGCGGCATCATGGCGTCGAGTTACATCAGTGCGATGGATGCGTTGATGATCGCGCAGGATTATGCCGAAGCGAAGGGCTTGCCTTTCAAGATAAGCCCGATGGAACTGAGATCGTGCGCCCTTTCCATTTTCATTGCAACCAGCAAAGGAGGTCGCTACTAATGGCTGTAGCCCCAGTAATCACGATGCGTCCGCAATCTTTATTCGATATCACAGAGCATCTTGAAGCACTGCTCGATTCCCTCGATATGTGCGAAGACGCAGACGTCAGGGCCGAATGCGAGCAGGAGATAGTAGATGTTCTCTCCCGCCAGCTCGCCAAGGTCGACAACATGGCGGAATACGCCGACCATCTGGAGTTTCAAATCGCCCTGCGAAAGAAGCAGGTACAACTCCTCGAGCGAGCCAACAAACGCGCAGCGGGAATCCTCGAGCGGATCGACAACGCCATCCTGCGGACGATGGATGCGACCGGCCGGCAACGGCTCGAGGGCAGTCTCTACTCGTTTAGCTTGCGGAAGCTTCCGCCATCCGTGGAAGTGCTCAACCAGGCAGCAGTGCCGGCGCAGTATATCCGCACCACGGTCAGCGAATCGGTGGATAAGCAGGTAGCCAAGATCGACCTGCGGAACGGAATCACTGTGCCGGGATTACGGCTCGTTACGGACAAGCACACGGTGGTCCGCAAGTAATGCGCAAACCACTTACGGGCCGGGAGATGGAAATCTCGGCCCTGGTCGCCACAGGTATGTCCAACAAAGCGATCGCAGCGCAACTCGAGATCTCCGAGCAGTCAGTGAAGAACATGCTGCAACGGGCGTTCCAAAAGACCGGCGCGTCGAATCGTACCGAGCTTGCGCTGTTGATGCTGAAAGTTGCCGCCTGATGCTTGCCCGCTATCTCCCGATGCGCCGGAAAGCTTTGAAGCCTTACCGGGGCCGGGAGCTTGATCCGAAATATCTAGCTTGGTTGCGCAATCAGCCGTGTGCGGTTCCAGGATGCACGTCCCATTACATCGAAGCAGCGCATGTCGGACCTCGAGGGTTCGGCGTACGCTGCCACGATCGCGAAGCTATTCCATTATGCGCGGGGCATCACCGGAATCGGGCCGATGCCCATCACCGTCTAGGGAAGCGTTTCTGGATATTCCACGAACTAAATCGCTTCGACGTGATCCGAGATTTTAATCACCGTTATGAAACGTGGATTGACTGTCCTACCCGTATTTGTCGGTAAGGAAAACCCGTAATATTCCCGATTGCCGATATGGCATTTGTCGCTTGCATCAATTTACGGTTAGGTCTATCGTGGAGGGGCGCTGGCAACAGTACTAGCGCAGTAAAGGTTTTATGTTGTGTCTTTTTTATCACAGTATTTCACGGCTTGGCTAATCGTCGTTGGTTACCAGTCTTCTCCGTGTTACGATTTAAATGCCCGTCTTGCTAACGGGCAGCAGATACGTAGTATGGCGGCCGTACCCGCTTCCCGGCGGGTAGTTGCATCGGCCGCCAACTACCGAACCCCTCGATGCAACGAGGGCCATGTCCAGAAAATCTCCATCCCGGCTAAAGCTCCAGAGCAGAGCAGGCGTTCGCCCGGAACGGGTCCTCCGACCGCATGTAGCGTTTCAACGTCCCGAGCGACCGGTGTCCGCTATGCCGTGCGGTCACAATCTCTCCCACGCCCCCCTCCAGAGCACTTGTTATAAATCCTGCTCGCAAGCTGTGCGCCGCGTACTCGGCTGTATCCAGGCCGAGCGCTTCTGCGCCTCTCTTGACAATCATTGCCAGCGTGTTCGTGTGGATAGGTTTCGCGTGGTTGATTTTCGACGCCCGCATTCCGCAGAAGACCGGCCCCGGCGTGACGCCGCGGTAGGTCAGCCAAGCCCTCAAAGCTTGGACGGGACAAGTGTCTGCGTGCTTGCCGTTAGGGACTCCGATATAGCGGCCGATCCCGGTCTGGTCCTGCTTCTCTTTCCGGATGTGAATGACAAAACCCTGGGGCCGGAAGTCCACGTCCTCGAGTGTGAACGTCGCGAGGTTCGATCGCCGGAGAGCCGACGTAAAGCCGACCAACAGAACGGCCTGGTCGCGGGTGCGCGCAGGCTCCGGGCGGTCGATGCTCCACACCATCATCCGGAGCTGCTCGACGGTGATCGCCGCCTTGCCCCGCATCTGTTCGCCCCGAATCCTTTGTGCTCCGGTGAGGATCGTCAGAATCTCCCGGCGCGAAGGCTCGATACATCCCGCCAACCGGTGGTGATGGATGATCGCGCAGACATGGTGCCGCAGGGTGCTGACGCGTTTGTTGTGAAGCAGCGAGTCCGTTATGTAGAGCTTCGCGGTGTCGGTGGTGGCGGGAAGGGCTTCCCTCCCTTCCTTGGCACACCACAGGCAAAAGGTTTTCCAATCGCTCAAATAGCCCTGCAAGGTACGGGGCGCGCGGATCGATTCCGCAAAGTGCAGACTTTCCCGCAGCAGATGATTCTCGTTTGTGAAAGCATCCGCGAACAGGGGGAGTTGTTGCTGATGAAATTCCATGAGCGTTTGAGGACGCCTCAAACATTCAGGATCACAATTCCAAAGCCGAAGGGGAATCGCCTAAAAGTACCCAAAAGGCTACAACGTTCGTTAGGAGGTTAACAAACTATGGGGTCAACTGTGGCTAATGCAAAGATGTCGACTTTGAATCCGGACCGGCGGCGGCCAGTTCAGCAGGGTCTAGAAAGGCCCCCTCCGATGGAAAATAACTCGTTGCTGCCTGTGCCTGGAAAACATTAGAGCAGCGACAAGTTACGAGCCCAAAGAAGGGAGGACGTACCAGTTGAGCTAGTACTGGCTTTATTCTCACATAAGTTTCCAGCCAGTCAATCCTCAACTGCAAGTTTTTAGCTGCGGTGGCGCGTTTGCGCCGGATTGGGTGTTGGCGTTGGGAACGACAGTTATCTTACAAAATCAGCAGAGCGTAGCAGATCCCGGTTACGTGGATCTCCGCAAAAAGTATGACTTTAAATCCTACGCGGTCCTATCCCGCGAGCTTGCACTTCACAAGATAGCTACTGCCTCATGCTTGACAGACCGGGTGTACTGGGCGCTGATCCTGTCGAGCGCATGCGGCCCGGACGTTAGAGAGGGCTGCTTTCTGCGTAAAGAAAGCGGCAGAAAGGAAGACCTCGGGCGCCTGGTAACGGACGAGAAGGGCCAGATATACCCGCTGCGGGTCAAGCACCTACTCCAGATCCTAGGGCTTACTCCAGGCCATAACCGCATCCATGTCTCCCGAGCCATCCGCAAACTGATCAGCCAAGGTTGTCTTGAGGAGCACGATCCCGAAAAAGTCTGGTATCCTGTTCTCGATCCAAAGCGGCTCGCCGCCGAGACAAAGAGTAAGCAAGCATGTAGCAAAATTCGCTACAATCTAGCTTACACTTTTCTCCCTCCTTTCCTCCGTAAGATCCTCCAAAGCCCAGAACATGTAAGCCAGGATGTAGCGAATTCCGCTACAACGGTAGAACGGCTGAAAAGCCTTAGCGAGGACTATAAAAAAGACCTGGCAGAGCTACAAAGTCGCTACAAGCAGGTAGCGGAAAATGCACTTTTCAGTGGGCCTATCCTTATTGAAGAAGAATTAGAAGAATTAGAAGATATATACGGCGTGACAGAGGGGGGCGTAAAAGCTACTAGTAGTGTAGAGGAACCGGAACAACCCAAATACTTCCCCCCCTCCCCTCCAGCAGTTATCCCTAAACCCCAACCGGAACCAGTAACAGCGGTAGTCGTCAGCAAAGACCCAGCGCACAAACTCTTTGAGGTTTTCTGTTTCCTCATGGACGGTTGCGGCCGGCCCGTCAGCGTACCCCGCATTGCCGCCTGTCGTCAGTCGTTTTTTCGCTACCCCCCCCAAACGCAACAGCGCATCATCGATGACGTCACTATCCGGTCCCAAGGGAAGAAGTGGGATGACCCCACGTTTGTAACGGACCCGCTGAAATACCTAAATAGTCAGATTTGGGATACAGAGCCCATTACAGCCCGTAAGTTTGCTCCCGCACGGCCGCCGACACAAAAAGAAAAAGCCGATGCCGCGATGAAGGCTCACCTCGAGCGCGTCTTTGCCCGGGAAGAGGGGAAGCCATGACCAGGGCGACTCCGAAAGATATAGCGCGAGCCCTGGCCGTGATGGGGGCAAGTATCGACTACTTCCCGACAGACCCCCTGGGACTCGACGTAGTCCAGGATTCGATCGAACGCCATGTCTTCGGCACTGACGAGTTGAGAAGCCTGGTACGGATCGCCTGCGATACGATGCGCCGCTGGTCGCTGCCGGAGTTCCTCTTGCTCCGGACCTCTGTTTCCGAGCGCCTCTTTTACGAACGCGAAACCCTCGAGCAGGAACGCAAGCTTCGAGAGTGGAAGAAAGAAGCGAAGCTCCTAGGCTCTGGCGATCCGGAGCCTTTCCCGATTCCCTCCGATGCGTTCAAGCGCATACCTGGCGACGCCCCTCCTGCTCCTCCTCCGGCTACGGATCCCACGCCTCCACCGAAGCCGATAAAGCGAATCCCTTCCTTGCGTGAGGCGGAAGCTGAACTCAACGAGCAGCTCGCCCAGAACAAACGGCGTTCAGAGGAGGAAACAGCGCGCCTCCTTGCCGACCTTGAACTCCAACTCGGATTAAAGAAGCTAACGGAAACCCAGTGAGCGACGACCGCTGGAAACAGCGTTGCAGTGTTTGCGCCGGGACCGGCCTCAAGGAGACGCCCACCGGTTACCAGCCCTGCGACTGTCCGAACGGCGAGTGGGCCTGGAAATACTGCCGGCCGTTATTCAGTGTCCGCCGGATCCGCAAGGATGCCTTGCAAAAAGCGGTTCCCCAAAAACCACAGATCCCCCCGGTCGATCCCGAAGAAGACCGACTGCGCCGGATTCGGAATCAGACGGACCTCGAAGATCTACTGCGGCGAAGGACAAACCATGACCCCTCCTGAAGTCGCCGCAGCCTTACGAGTCCTAGCCGAGCGTCCCCGGTTCGGGGACAAAGAACAACTCTACGCACTGGAGGTAATAGCGAAATGGCAGGAAACAAATTGCAGGTATTGCCAGACGGGAATCACGAACTCGACGGCGGGGAGGTACCCGTGTCAGGTATGCGAGGGGACGGGAAAGGTATGGATCCGGAGGTAGGGCACTACTTTCTCGACCCGTGCCGTGTCATGGCGGCGATCTCGCTGCTGACCGGCGAGCATGCACAACACATCCGGAAACTTCAGCGGAAGTACCTGCGCCGGCCGGAAGCTGAGTTCGTGAAAGCTGTCTCCGAGTACCTGGTCGAGTCGCTGGGAGTTGAACGCATCGAGGCCCGCTACCACCTCATGGAAGCCGGCGAGATTCCGTGGCCTATGCCGTACGCGTGAAAATATGAACAAATCCATCCAACCCCAACGCCACCGTGAGTACGAGCAGGAACAGCGGCGGATCTTCTGGCGGAAACTGACCGTCCGTTGTATCCTCGCAGACGTGAGGCACGGCAAACCTGTCGATGCCGACCTGGTCGAGTGGGCGAAAGCGCAGAGATGGTAATTCCGATCAACAAGAAAGCGGAGCTGGCCTACCAGCAGTACCGCGCCCTCCACAAACAGCTCCTCCGCACCAAACTCGAATCCGGCGCCGTGAAACGCGCCACCCGCCTGACCCGACCCGCCGAGTGCGTGTTGTGCGGCATGCCGATCCGTCCCGGCGACACGTTCCGGGATGCCGGCTACCGCCACCGTTCCCACGAATCCTGCCTGAAGACCAGCCTGTGAATGGCGACGACGCCGAGAAACTGACGCGGTTCCTCCGGCTGCAAACCGTAGCCAGCTTTGCGGACGCCCACTTGAAACATGCCGGCGTGCGGATCAAACGCTACTGCATGCTCTGTGCGCTCGACATCGAACCGGGTCAGTGGTATCTCGAGCGAGACGACACGCTATGCGCACATAAGGGCTGCGCCAAAGTGCCCGTGAACGGACAGAAATAAGCCAAGACGCAATTCTCCTGCGGGTCGCGTGGGTTTGGGACTCATCGGCAACGCGATGCGTTCTAGGGGTGTTTCTGTGTGACGGCGGGGTATGTGGGGAGTGATATCAGGCGAGTGTTTGGATGGGGAAACGGCGGGGTTTGGGTACTAAAAGACCATAGACGACGAGTAGACACACTTGTCACGATAGGAGTCATGCGACTCCTCATTTCGGCAATATTACTAACCGCCGCTGCGTTCGCGCAGCAGGCACCACGCCTTTATTCCAACGATGGCAAAGGCGTATATCTCGGCAAACTGTCCGCTAATCCATACGATCAGGACTCCGTCTCAAACCCCTACGGAAAGTACGGCAGCCCGTACAGCCAGAACTCCATCAACAACCCGTACGGCACGTATGGCTCGCCCTATTCGTCCTACAGCGCAACCAATCCCTACACCACCACCGCACCGGTCATCGTGGCGCCGCGGTCGACGTATTCCACCATGCCATCCTGGTCGTCGTTGCCGTCTCTCAGCACCAAATGCTGTTCTGACTGGTCCTGGTAAATGCGGATCGTCCTGCGGATACTCGAGTACATCTGGTATCCGCTGTTCCTGACTGTCTGTCTCTACATAGCGAATCGGATGGGCTTGTTCGATAACGGGGCCGTGCTCGGGGCGCTGATCTTAGGCTTTTGTCTGTGGAGGCTGTCAGAACTTATCCTGAGTCAGGAGTGGTCCCGGCAGGTCTATCTAGCCGTGAGCTTCTGTTGGATGATGACCTACTTTGCGTGGTGTATCTTCGATCCCTCGCCGCGGTCTGACGCGCAGATCAAGAGCATTGTCTGGTATGCCATGACGCCGCTGCTCCTGGGCGTGAAGTATTGCCTCGTCAACGAGCGGAAGAAACCTTAGCGGGTGGGCTGAATTGCAGTGATGCCGGGACCGTGGCTTTCGCTCCTCCTGCTGCCCCCAGGATCTTCCGCAGATAGAACTCGATCTCTCCGCTGTTCCCTTTAGCCATAGCATTGGCCAGCCGGTCTTTGAGTACCGCGCTGACCGTTCCCCACGCTGGGCCGGTTACCAGAGCTTCAAACTGATCGCCAGCGGCCTTCCCTAGCAGCACTCCAAGGGGACCATACTGTGCAGCTCCCCCGGCAGCAGCAGCCGCCGATACCAGCTTTCGCCCGAGCGGCTTGGCTTGTCCTTCTCTCCGCAGCACGGTTTCATCGACAACTTGCCTGGCGTTCTTCCAAAAGTTGTATTCCTTGTTGATCTTCGCGATATCCGGAAACTGCTGCGCCAGCTCTTCGCGGATCGCATCGGCGGCCCGTCCGTGAGCCTCAGCCATACTCTTCTCTGCAAGCGTCTTCCCGTCATAGCGGCCAGCCTGCGCGGCGATGTCATCGAAGTATTGCCGCATTTCGCGCAAGCGATCTACCGGGATTTCGGGAACTCCCGTTGCCGGGTTGACTTCGGCAACATCCGAGAGTGTCTGTTTGAGTTTGTCGACATTTTGTGCAGCCTGCTCTGCGAACGGACCTTTGGGTGCCTTGCCGCGTGAGGTCGTAACAAAGAGATCATCCAATGACTGATCGAGGTTATTCATTACCGGGCCTAGTTCTATCGAGGTTCCCGCGGGAACGTTAGACCAGGCGTCACTGATGGCCTGACCCCACTTCTGAACTTGCGCCCCTGCCTTGCCTTGCAGCGTCTTCATGCTGCCGGCCATCACGCCGCGTTCCAGCAACCCCGGTGCGACTTGAGTCTGCGATAGATACTTCGTTGCCTGCTTTGTCGGATTAAGCACGCGGCCGTATTGCGTCAAGGCAGAGCGCTTCAGCAAATCCGCCACAGGCCTAGCTGCCATTCCTACTGCGCCCAGTCCTGCGGTCACGCCACCTGCAGTCAGGGCCGCTTCCCGCATGGCGTTGGGATCGCCGGCCGTCTGCACACCAGCCACGCCACCGGCTGCAGCTCCTTCGAGTCCTGCGCGTGCTGCTAAGTTGAGAGCCCCAGCGCCACGCATCCCAGCGGTTGCTCCTTCGACTGCCTTTGCCGCCTTACCGACTGCACCCGCAGGTATGAAGAACTCGCCCATCTTCTACGCACCGTAGCCGAGTTGTCCTGCGGTGCTTTCGGGCGGAGTGATAACTGAACGCACCTCTGGCTTGTCGAGTTTGTTCTCCATGCCAAGTCTGGCGGCCCATTCCGGACCCACCACCGCTTCCGTTCCGCGGCGTACGAGGTCGCCCCCGTGGTAGATCGTCGAGAGTGCGCCTGCCTTCAGCCCTTGGAGTGCGTCAGTGGCGAATTGCCCAGCCATCTCCGGGTATGACTGCTGTTGCGGCGCTGCGGCTACTGCTGCGGGTTGTTGCGACTGAGCATCGTCCGTTTCGATCTCGTAGACCGAGCCGTCGTCTGTCTCGATGCGGTACTTTTCCTTTGGCATAGTTACTGGACCTTCGTTACCTTGGTCACCTTCTTGCCGTTGAAGCTCTCGCCCACCTTGGGAACACTGGAAGATTGCGCCGGCTGCGCGGACGATTCCACGCGGCGTCCTGCTGCCTTCTGCTCGTTGCTGAAGATCTCGATATCGCGGGCGAGATCTTCGCCTAACCGATCAATCTTGTAAATTGCGGTCTTGGGATCGTCCTGCAAGGTAGCGAGGATCTTCTTATACTTCTCCTCGTCCTCTTTCCGAAGCACGCCCCCCTCGAGAGCTTTACCCACACGCTGACGGACGCGGTCAATATCGGCCTGTGCTTTGCGGGCGGGATGGTAGGGATTCAAAGCCGCAAATCCCGCGATGGGGCCGATGTACTGCTCGTTGGCTTTAACTACCTCACGCAGATCCTTGAGAGAGGCGATCGCGGACCGCGACTCTGACAGTTTGGTAATCGCACCTTCCGAGAGCGGCTTCCCGAAGCCGGTAAATCCACGTTCCACCAACTTCGGACCAATAGCCGTTTTGGCTGTCGGTGTCAGGTTGTCGTAGAGGGCTGGATTCTGAATGACTGCATCGACCAAGCCGGAAGTGTCAGCGGCGGACTTGCCTGCCTGTGACATCCGGATCTTTTGTGCTTCTGCTTCCGGCGATAACACATCGCTACGCTGACCAAGGGTCTGAAACTCTTTGTATGCGGCTATCTCATTCGTTGCGGTTTTCGGAAGCTTGTTAGTATCGAGCCAGTTGGGATACCAGGTCTTTGTGAAGTACGCAAGATTGCCAGTGGGCGGTTCCTTGCCTTCTGCTTTATCCTGAGCCGTTTTGGCTTCCGCTATATGTTTAGGGATATCGATTGCGTATAGAGCGTTTTCCCGAATAGCCTTCTCCTGGGCATCCCGGCGTTTCTGCAGAGCCTCTCCTCCGTAGGCTTCTGCGTACTTCGCCTGCTCTTCAAGTGCGGAGGGTGGACGGTCTACCGGTAGACCGCCTCCCACGTTCGTATCCCACCAATCCTGCTGCTGATCCTGTGGCAAGGCGGTGACGGCCGCGTACGTGTTCGCTTCCCGCTTAGCGCGTTCCCCTTGAAGGTCCAGGGCAGCCTTCGCCTGTTGGCTCGCTGCGCTCTGCATCAGCCTGCGATCTGTATCGAGCTTGATGGCGGTCGCGGGATCAACAGCGGCAATGTCCTGGAAGGAGGGATTGGGATTCTTCGCGAACAACTCGCGTATAGTCATCGCCCGCTGGCGGTCTTCCTGCTCATACTGTGCTTTACGGACGTGCTCCTGCATCGCTTGTTGCTGCAATTGATATTGCTGCTCCCGGATGCGTCTCTGGTCCATCATCTGGCGCAGGGTCTGCAGCTTCGAGTAGTCGTCTAGTGGATCGCTCCATTGCGGGGAGCGAAGTTTGAGAAGTACGGAGGGGTCCATGGTTCCTCTCTAGCTCTTCCTATAGGTGCCGGTCGCCCAGTCATAGGTGTAGCCACCCGATTGCGGACTGGAGCCACCCCATCCACCCATATTCATCAAGCCCGCGGTCTGCATGCCGCCACCGAGAGCTCCGGCTCCTCCGCTCCACTGGTCCGCGGTTGCCTGCCCGACACCGAGGATGCTGTTCGCTTCCGACTGCACCCCGCCGAGTCTTAAGTTGCGCGCCATGTCGCCGTACCGCATAGCGATATCGCCCTGACGGTTTGCGGAATCGATCCCATAGCCGCCCTGGAGTTGTGCTGCGGTGTTACGCCAGTTCCCGGCGGTCTGCTGGGTGTTGATGAGATTCCCGCCCGCCGCGCCCGATGCGCCATAGCCGGTATTCACCAGACTGCTGAGGGTGCCGAGCCGTTGCTGCCGCGCCTGCTGATTCGCCTGGAATCCCGACAGACTCCGCTGAAACGCATTCTGGTATTCCTGCGAGGCCATGTCCTGCCCGTACCGCGTCAGAGCCTTCAGCGTCCCTCCAGTCTGCCCGATCCCCTTCGCGGCGGCGCTGCGCTCGATGGCCTTCTGAGCTTCCGCCTGGCGGAATTGATATCCAGGGTCCATTTCGAGGTTCGTCCCCGTGAAGCGCTCCTCCGGGGCCTGCGCGAGGCTACTCAGAGTCGTCAGCGCATTGCCGCCGGCATCGATATAGGGGTTCAGGTATTCGTTTGCTGTCCGTCCCGCCCCGATCAGGTCATCGCCAGATCGGTTATAGACATCGCCTACATACCCCTGCGCCTTCTGGTAGGCATCGCTGATTCCGGGGTTGACCGTCTCCGGCATCAGCAATGCATTCGCCGCTTCGTTGCCGTAGCCCTGTTGCAGGATGGTGCCGGCGCGTTTGGTCGCGTTCTTCTGCGCCCGTCCACCGAAGAAGGAGCCCAGGCCCTTAACCAGCGCACCGCCAGCCATTAAACCCATCGATACCGGATCAGCCATAGATAAACCCTCCAACTACAAATGTAGTAATACGTTAAGTACCGCGCTAAAGCGAAGACAGCGAATTACGGACTTACCCAGAGCGCGGTGATGGAGGTAAATCCCCCCAGCGCCTGGCTCGTTCCGGTGGCCCCCGCGTCTTTCCAGGCCCGCAGCAGTACGGTGTGGCCGGCGGCGGGCGCCTGGTAGACCCACATCTGCGATGTGGCGATATACGTGTTCGCGGTGGGGCAGGTAAGCAGTACCTGGCCGGGCTGCGCCACTCCATTTGCCGCCATATCCCCGCGCAATCCGACGTTGAAGTCCCCCGTGCCAAACACTACAAAGGTAAAGTTGCCGCTGATCAGATAACGGCCGGCCCGGGCCAACGTGATCGTCGTGCCGGGAACCGCGGTCGCCGTAGCCGTCAGGGTCAGAGAAGCTGTGCTGTTGACGTGCTGGACGTCGCCGGATGCCGAGGACACCTCGACCCAGGCCGTCTGCGACCACAGAAACTCCTGGGGTGGCGGTACGCTCGAGCGGAAGTCGAACCCCGCATCACGCACCCCCAGATCCGTGGGGCGTTGATCCGGGGATAGCGTCCCGAACATCGTCCCCGCGATGTACCACCAGACACCGTTCTGGAGCTGGTAGAGCACGTTGCCGCGGTCCGTCTCGGCCCATAACGCCCCGTCCGTCAGAGTGGCCGTTGCATACGCCACTCGCTGGGCATGTGTGCCATAGCGGGTAACCGGATAGGCCGTGATATCGACCCAGGCCGTTCCGTTCCAGAGGTAAAGTTGCCCGGTGTCGGTAGCCGCGAACTGGAAGCCTGCGTCGTACGTGCCGAGGTCCGCAGGTCTTAAGGCTTTCGCAGCTTTCATCGTCCCGAGGACGTAGACCCACTGCGGCGCTACCGTGGGCGGCACTGTGGCCGGCACGACAGGGACTATCCGCACTTGGTACAGCACTGTGCGGTCCGTCTCCCAGAACCAGGTGCCGGGACGGTATTGCGCGGGGTCGTTCTTCTCGTCGATCCGATCGGCGTGCGTTCCGGTGAGAAACGTCCGGGTGCCGATATTCAGAATCCACTGGAATAACGAAACCCATGGCACGGTCAGCAGGCGCCGCTCGTCCACCACTTCGTTCTGCAACGGCAGCGGGATCGGCAGCGGGGACACCTGTTCCGTCGACGCCGCAAAGCGTTCAGGCCGGGTCATTCCGCCGAATCGTCTCATTCGTTAGGGCTAAGTTGTTAGCTAAGAAGGTTAGCTACCGTGCGATAGTCGCCGGATTCTGCGGGGGATCGGCTAGGTGCAGATAGCCCTCGATGATGCCCTGAGATCCTGTTAAGGAGTCCAGCAGGTACAGCTCGTACATCCGGTCCCGCGCCCTGCCTAATCTGCGGTACTTGATTTCGTGCTTGAACGGTGCGACTGTCCGTTCGTTCGACCACGTTGTATTGTCATCGTAGAGATAACGCATCGTCACCGCACTAGAGCCGCTGGTCAATAACCGCAGATAATGATGGAACAACCACTGCTGATCCGCCTGCGTGTAAGGCGCGGCCCGATACCGGCGGATGCGATTCCCATCGTCGCCGTAGATGTGCAGGCCCTGCTCGTAGATCTTAGTGTGATCGCCATCCGGGAACGGTGCTTCGGAAGTGCGCGCCACGATATGCTTGCCGAAGCAGAACGCATGGAACGAAGCCCCTCGCCAGTGCTCCCAGTGATCCGCGTTCCACCGTGCCCGTTCGTGCCACATGTTGGTCGAGAGGTTATAAACCAGGCACGCTTTCGCCTTCGGGAAGCTCAGCACATAGAACGTATGCCCGTTCTCGGTGTATCCCGAACCCGTGATGCACTGGTCCGTTCCCAAGTCCAGGTAGCCCTTAATCAGGTATTCGATCGCCTGATTACTGATCGGGACCGGCGTGTAGCCTTCGGTCCTAAAGACGCGTCCATAGCCGTGCTCGTCCATCCCGAGCCAATACAACTTTCTGTCGATTCGGGTCACACTCCACGGGGCCATCGTGCCCTGATCGATCATGGCTCCGTCGATCGGCGCGAAGGGGAAATCGGCGTTCCCACTGTCGTACCAGACACTAATCGAGCGTTGACCGAAGATCCACAGGTGCCCCTCATGCGCCTCGAGACGTACCTTGCGGTCAATCTGGGTCTGCGATTGCGCTACATCGATCGGGTCCCAGGTCAAGCCATCGGTCGAGATCTGAATGGTCTGGCCGTCCACATGGAGGATGATGTAATACCCATCCAAGTAGACAACCGAGTAAGCCCCGTCGTACGTTTTGTGACTGACGCCGCCGGTTGCAAACCAGATCTGATCGCCGCTCGCGATCAGCAGGCTCTGGCCGTTGCCCGCAAACTGCACTGGCGTTGCTGCGCTGAGGACGCCACCGGTTACCGCCGTGGCTGCACCGCTTGAAAAGATCTCAAACAGGCCGCCTTGCGCTACCGCAAATAAGCGGTTATCCCCCGCCCACAATCCGCGTATCGGCGGGTTGGTCAACGTGGTGAATACTTGCAGGCCGGGAATCGGCGCGAGTTCGACTTTTGACTGCGCGGTGCCGCTGGTGTCTACGATTGGGAACCAATTGCAAACCCGAGATGCGGACCATAGCGAGTCGCGGGTGATCTCGGTTCCACCGCAGAGATTAAAAGGCGATATGGGCATGGCTTATGTCAGCCCCGAAGTAAAAATAGTCAGGATCTCGGCATCGGACAACGCCCGGTTGAAGATCCACGCCTCGTCTATCAATCCATCCCAATAAGTTCCGCCGTACCAAGCCGAGCCGATACAGAAATCGTTAGCGGAAGTAAGCACACCGCTTGCTGCTGTTTGCGGCGTCGATTGCTTCACCCCATCCATGAACAGGGCTATTTCCTTAGTGGTTGTGCCCATGAAGCGAAGCACAATGTGTTTCCAGGTAGCCGTCTGGTTGTGTGTCGCGTTTGAGATCGCTGACTTATACGTCCCGCCGTCGTATAACTCCGCATGGAACTTGTTGTTTGTGGGGTTGAAGTAGAGAACATAATTTTCGCCCTTACCCATCGCCCACATGTTCGAAGCCACGGTTGCCATCTGCACCCAGCAACCCATCGTCATGTCCTGGGCCGCGCTTCCGCTCTTCCCTGGAAAACCCGCTGACAGATTGGCGTCAGTGCGCGCCAGCTTCATCGAAGAGGCCTTGGCAAAGCTTGCCGAGAACGATCCCTGCTTCTTCGTCGCGCTCTGCACTACACCGTTCGTTTGCGTTAAGTGGTTCAGCTTCGCACTGCCATCGTTTCTGGTAGCGGCCGTTGCCTCTTCCATATACCAGTAGCCGCACATTGCCGCATCCGTCGTAAAGCCGCTGGCCGGCGCGCCCGGTGTGAGCTCCAGGTACATCGTCAAGCCGAGACTGGTGGGCGACCCGGTGGGCGAGGTAAGCACGATGCCGAGGTCATCATCCGCTGTCAGTGCCTGGTTAAACGTAGTGGTCGCCGCGGTCGATGTGATCGTGATCGTGCTGCCGAGGTTCGACCCGTTCCGCCGCACCTGGGCAACCACGCTGGTGCCGGAAGCAAGCTTCGACCGCAGCCCGACCAGAGAAGCTGACTGACCTGCTTTGAGCGGTACGAACTGGGACGGCAGCGTCACCGCGGTCACCGCACCCACGACGGTCCAGCCGTAGCCCATGCGAAACGGCGCCGTCACACCAGCAGCCCCCGCGGACCCTGCTGCCCCCGCCGGGCCGGTAGTGCCTGCGGGACCTTGGATATGCCCTGCATCCATCCAGCCTGTGCCGCCCGTGGCTAAGGTGATGGCCGGCGGATTCGCCTCAAGCTCTTCAGCGCTCAGCGTGCTGAAGCAATACGAACGCCAGTTATTCGTAACGTACTTGAACTTGCCGCCGCCGACGCCGGGGTTATTTTCGATTCCCGGCCCCGTGGTCGCGGGGTAATAATCCGCGCCCGCTTCGACCAGATACCGCGCCGAAGCACGGTCATCGGTGCCCCCCGTGTTCGCCATGATGAGACGGGCATCGAGCACCGACACAATACCGCCCATATCGGTTGCACTGATCGGCACTCGCGGGAACGGCGTAAAGCCGTGTACATTCTGTCCGGTGGCGGGCTTGACGCTGATGCTCCCGTCCGTCTCGGTACGCTGATCTGCGGTGAACGGCCCACCGGAGACGTAATCCTCCGCATACGCTTCGACTTCAGGCGCGCTGCTGAGAACTCCCCGCGTCCACACACCCGTCGATGCACGCTTCCACCACACCTGACAGTTGCGGAGCTGTACCCGGGTGTTGGCAGGGTGGACATTGGTCGTATCGGCGTAGACGTTCAGCCAGTGATTGCAAGCCGTCGCTCCATCGGGGTTATTCCCCATGACTATAAATGGAGCGGTCCGCCATTCGTAGTCTACGGGCACACCATGCGGGATACCTTCATGCGTACCCGTCATGTCGGCAGCGATCTGCTGCGAGACGTCCGCATCGCCCCAGGTGTACTGGTTGCCGTTGGCTTCGACATACCACACATCGCCGGGTTCCCCTGTGGTTGGCAACTCGGCGAGCGTGGGGATAGAGCCCTTCATCGTGACGGGTGGCCCCGCCGGCCCCGCGGGTCCGACCGACCCCGCGGGCCCTTGCGGTCCGATGAGTCCGGTTGGCCCGGTAGCGCCCGGACTGCCGGGATCGCCCTTCGGGCCAGCCGATCCAGTCGCTCCGGTCGCTCCGGTAGACCCGGTTGCCCCAGGATCGCCCTTCGGCCCTGCTGCTCCGGTGGGTCCGGGATCTCCTTTCGCTCCAGCGGGTCCAGTCGCTCCGGCTGGCCCCAAGCCGCCGGCCGGTCCCTGGACACCCTGCAATCCGGGGCTCCCCTGCGGTCCTGCCGGTCCCTGGATCTGGCCCGCGTTCGCCCAGCCGGTGCCGGTATTCCAGACCCACAGAAGCCCCGTATCGGTGGTGGTCCAGGAGTCGCCTTGCGCGGCCGATGCCGGTAAACTCGCGAACGTGGGGACGCTGCCCTTGAGCTGAATTCCCTGCCCTGCCGGTCCCGCAGGTCCCGCGATTCCAGCCGGTCCGGTAGGTCCCGGGACGCCCTGCGTGCCGGTGTTTCCCGCCGGTCCCGGGCTTCCGGTGGCTCCGGTTGTGCCTGTGGGTCCGGGGCTTCCCTGCGGTCCCGCGGGGCCGGTGGCTCCAGTGGCTCCAGTAGCTCCAGTGGCTCCGGTATCGCCCTTCGGCCCCTGCGGTCCAATCGGTCCGCCGGAGGGTCCGATAGGCCCGATAGGCCCAGGAATCCCAGTCGGTCCGGGGGGCCCCGGAGGTCCGGGAATCGGTACGCAGTTAGACATGGCGTTTCTTCGCTTCAGCGCAATTTAGCAATAGCTGTCAGAGCAGATATCGTAGCCGCAGCCGCCGAACCCGCTATCCATCTCGGGGATCGGGCTGGAGTTGAACGACTTAACCGCAGCCTTGGCGTCGATAGCGCGTTGTTCTATCACTTGCAGCAGGTTCTGCGGGATTTTCATCATGATGAGAGCCGCCGGCGCGAGCTGCAGCGCGAGTCCCCAACGTAATGCCAACGCATAGCCGGGAGGGAAGCCGTACTGCGAATCGAGATCCGCAAAGCCTGAAAGCGTCTGCCAGGACTGCAAGGCCAGCGACTGCCCGTCGGACGGCGCGGGATTAATGCGAACGTTCGCGTTCGGAAACGCCCGGTCGATATGGATGCCGCAATTGCAGCCGCAGTCCAGCCACCCGGAGCGCAAGACCAACTGCCGGCAGTTGCCGTCCGCGCAACCGCACCCGCAATCACATGCGACTAACGCTGCGCTCATCACCCGCTGCGGCCTATCCCCGCTCAGTGAGCCGCCCGGTCCCAGCGTGTACGAGCCCACGCCGGCGGTCAGAGGATAGACACTTCGCTGCAACGACGGGATCATGAGCGATTCGGTATTCCACGAATCGACCATGTCATTGAGCAGGCCGAAAGCATCTTCGTGCCCTTCCGGACTGGTGAGCTGGCCGGGACGCAAGACACCGAGGGCGCGATACGCGTCGTAGATCAGACGTCCCGCGGTTACGGGACGCATCCCTCCACCGGAGGACGAGCTGCCGCCCCACTGTGTCGAGTTCCAGATAACGGAGTTCCAGAGAGACATAATGTTTTATTTCCGGGTAGACCTTGCGCTAAAGCGAGCTTGCGCTAAAGCGAGCTATCAAGCCCACCAGTTAGCTCCGTCAAACACCAGGGTGAGCGTATTTCCTTGAATTATGGAGCGCGATGACAGGACGTTCCCACCGGCGCCCACTATGAGAGTGCCCCCGTCGGACTTGATGAACGTGATTCTCCTGCCGATCCAACCACCCGTAATCGTCGCAATCGACGTAGTGCCGGACACGTAAAGAATATTAGAATCGTTCGCCGGAAGCGCTACCGTCGTAGCGCTGGCAACTGTCAGGAATGCCTGCGTATCGACCCCGAGGTTATTGGCGATCACCTTATGAACGCCCGTCCCGCCGTCAAACAGCGTCCCGGTGGTATTCATCGGGATAAAGGCCCCGGTGATCGAGTAGTAATCCGATGCGCCCGCTTGCACCTCGATACCGTACGATTGCGAGTTAACCGTCGTCGGGCTCCCTTCCGCCGGCCCGTAAACCCCGCCGACCACCTGCCATTTCGACGTTCCAGCCAGAACCCGCAGGCCAGGGTAGCCGCCGGGGGTCAATTGCGAGTTATCAGCCGCGATGCAGTTGTTCACGGTGGTATTGACCGCGCCCGGCGCCAGCAGAATCCCAGCTTTCGCGCCGAGATTGACATTGCAGTTAACCAGCGCCACCGAGTCCACGCTGCCTCCCGGCCCGCCGCCGATCTGGATTCCTACCCCCTGGCCCGTCTCGAAGTTGTCGCCGATACAGACAATCGCCCGCTGGAAACGGTCCACTGCCGCAGGGATAAAGGCCACCCCGATCTGCCCACAGCTTTGGTAGGCGTTGTGGAGGGAAAAGATTTGTCCGCATGTGCCCGCCGCGTAAATCCCGAAGTCGCACTGGAATATGTTGTTGTTCATGATCCAGATGCCGCTGACGCCGGCGTTTCCGTCGGTGCCGATTGCCATCTGAAACTCCCCGATAACCCCGCAGGCAATCGTGTTATTGGAAATGACGGTATTCCCGGTCGGCACCACGCCCGGGAAATAAATAGCTTTGGCGGGACGAAACGGGTCCAGCATTACGTTGCCGTCGATGTAGTTCAGTTGAGACGGGCCGTTGATGTGGAAATACTCGGCGAATCCGGCCATCGTGAGCCGCTGGGCGAGGAAACTGCCGTTGCCGCCGACTTTGATGGCGATCACATTTTGCGGAGTGCCGCCCGCCGTTCGCATCTGCAGCTGGGTAATTCCACAATCCACCGCACCGCCCTCGAACGCGAATACGAATCCGGTCTTCTGGTTCACTGTGATCAGGGTTCCGGCACCCGCTCCAACCAGTAGCGTCGGAACGGGGGGAGCCGTGAACGGCCCGTAGAAGTTATGGGTGCCTGCCGGAATGACCACCATCCCCCCGCCCGAAGGGATCAGCGTCGAGACGGCTTCCTGCACTCCGGCCGTTGCGCTCCGAATCGTCCAGGCTCCGCTGTGCGCGCTCGCGCAATTGATGATCAGGGTTCCCGATGGTGCGCCCGATACCGCCGTCCCGCCGGTAATGAGTACCGCTTCCGCCGTTCCGGTCCCCCCGCTGACATAGAGATAGTGGTTGGTGTTCGTTCCGTTGATGCCTCTCGGGACCGGCGCCAGTGTAATCACGTTGTTGCCGACGATGAGGTTGCCGCCGGGGCTTTGCGCCGGGAAGTTATAGGCGGTCGAAATAATCGAGGCAGCGCCCGAACTCGACCCGGGAATATTCGATAAATTGGGGCCGAGTGCCGCTTCGATCGCCTTCACCTCCGCGGCCAGCGCGTTGTGGTGCCATGCGTCGATGAACGCCCGGAGTGCGCTCCCGGCATTGTGAGACGACGGGATCGTTCCATCGAATCCGCGGGTGACCGTGATAATGTTCGAGGTGGTGTCGATGGTCGCTACGCTCACAATCTCGCTGTCAATCGTGAGCAGCATATCCACCACCAGGCGCGAGGTGTCCGATACCCGGAAGAGCCAGTCTGCCGAACTCACCCGCCCGATAAGCGTAGTCTCCACTTGATTGGCGGCAATCTTTAGCGCGGCGTCGGTTACTACGCTTGCCGGATAGCGCGGCACGGGAAGGACGAGCGTCCCCTTCATCAACTCGACACAACTGTTGGTAGCTGCCATATACAATACGCCTCTCTCTTTTCTACAGGGGATACAATCGGCCAGATGGATACAATGCCCGCGCTAGAAGGCTGTTATTTCTACCACACGATGACGCTGCCGGAAATCGGGCTGGTGCGGGGGGAGTGGTATATCGAGGAGTTTCCGCAATACGTCGGCGGCATCGATCTCCGCAATAAGTCCGTGCTCGATGTCGGTACAGCGTCAGGCTTCCTGAGCTTCGAAGCAGAACGCGCCGGCGCTTTGACGGTCACTTCCTTCGATGCCGACACCACCGCGAGAATGTACCGGCTTCCGTTTCGAGAGAACCTCTTCTGGAAGGACTGGCCTCGCTGGGTAGAGGAAAACGATGGCAGCTGGCTGGCCGGGCTGAAAGCAGCCTGGCGTCGAGCCCATGATTGCCTGGGCTCGAAAGCCGAGGCGCGTTACGGCGATATCTTTCAGTTACGGCAGATGTTTCCCGATGGATTCGATGTCACGATTGCGGGGGCCATTCTCGAACACATCAGCGACCCGGTTTCCGCACTGGCCAGCATTGCCACCGTAACCAGGGAACGGCTTGTCGTCGCGTTCACGCCAATCCTCGACAGTGACGAGATCCTGCTGCAGGCGGCGATACCGATGACCGATCCGGTTAGCGACTTCACCTGGTGGATCGGATCGCGAGGGATGTATAAAAGAGTGCTCGAGAACATGGGCTTTGAAATCGAATCCATTACTAAGTCCACGGCTTTCTTTGAACCGGACGGTGTATGGGAAGAGCGCAGTACTCTAATTGCGAGGCGACGTTAGGACGCTGCCGGGACCGCGGTTGCCGGCGGGCCTTGCCCGAGCACAGCGCTGTTCATGGAAGCAATCGACGACATAGCCTGCGATGCATTCTGCTGGTATTCCGCGGGTAGGGCCGAGCCGTATTCCGGCGCGAGTACGCCGGCAAGACCGAACCGCAATGCCTGTTCATAGCCTGGTGGCAGGTTGATCGTGTCGCCAAGCGAAGCGAACTGCGCGAGCGGCTTCAATGAGAACAGCTCAAGCGTGCTTCCGGACGTGACTATCGGCCAGAGGTAGACATTGCCGTTGGGGAATGTCCCGTCGTAGTAAAGCTCTTTGGCAAACTTCGAGGTAGCGGTGCGGTCCTTCGGCAGTATCCATTGCTGCGAGGGAACGATGGCCACCGGAAAGCTGATGCCCGAATAGCTCACCTGGGCCGCGGTGAGCCTGATGGGGCGGGAGGGGAGCGGATAGACGGATGCTCCGGTAAGCGCTATCGTATCCTTACTCTCCTGATAGATCGGCACGCCCGCCGCTGACCAGCTTCCGATCATCTGGTTCAGAGCGGTGAGCGCGTTATCCGATTCGGTCGCGGTTGGCGTCTCGCCCGAGTCGAGCACGCGAATGAGGCGTAAAGTACTGTTTATAAATTCCTGCACTGTAGGCATATGAATCCCCCTTTCGCGTGCCCTAATCGGTTATTTGTCGTTCTTCTTTGCTTTAGTATGTTCGACGTGTTCGCCGCGCTGTTTACGTTCTTCGTCTTCCTTCTCCCGTCGCTGCCGGATCTGATCCGCTGTCTCGACGGGATGGAATTGCGGGCGCGGCACGTCCTGCGGGTTGATGGCCCGCATCGGCGCGTTATCGGCATGGCAGTCGAGGGACTGGTTGAGCTGCACGTAATCGAGCGATAGCCGCCGGCTGTCCCGGATCGCGTCCGCCTTCTCCTGCAATGTGAAGTTGCTGTGCCGGGTGATACTTGACTGCGGATCGGTCGAGCCGTGCGGCGCAGTTGCCCACGGTCCACCTTCGGCGCTTGCCTGTGCCGTTTCCTCTTCGGGTGTGTTGACTACCGCCGTATCGCCGTTCGGGGCGAACATCATCTTCGGGTAGTCCTTGTGCTGGTAGGTCAAACTCCAACCTTCTCCCAAAGCCTGAAATTCGTCGTTATTACTGACTACGCGCGGCGGTTCCGTGGCGTGATAGGCGTATCGCGGCCACACTTGTACTTGGAGTGGCCCACCCGGAGTGCTGTATGCAAATCCTGTTTGATCTAGTTGCAATGTGCCGTCGAAATCTTGTGGCATAATAGTCTCTCCTCAACTGATAATCCTGCATGCCAATTCTGGGTAAACGGGCGCTATCCCGTAAAGCACGTCGAGCCTCGTGGGCCATGCGTCGTCGCAGATCGTGTATTGACGAATCATCCTGACCGACACACCCAATTGCGAGTCGCTGACACGGGAAGCCATGTCCACGCCATCGGGCAGGGGTAGGTCAGCCGTGGCATAGGTGAAGGCATCCTTGTGGAATGCGAGCGCCTGCGCGGTTTTGGAGTTGGCGACAAACGTCATGGTGAGCGGAGCGCCTGCTGCAGGGGAAGCGGTCACGGTCTGGCTTGCGCCGGTAGGTGTGATGGGCGGATAGATCGGGATCGCCGCCAGACCGCCGGCATCGGAGCTGACGTCCGAGGTTACGGTGAAGGTGCGGAGATAGCCCAGATCCTGCCGGTTCTGACCATTGACGGCGTTAACGCCGGTAAGGGTGAACATGTCGCCTTTCTTCAGGCGAGGCGCTGCGGCCGCGGTGAAGCCTGACACGTTGAGCGTCGAGCCAACTTGCGAGCCACCGGCTACGATAGGAGCGCCGCCGTACGCGCCTGCAGTATGCACGCGGGTATTCTGATCCATGCACCACTTGAATCCGCCGGTGATTCCCATCGTGCCCTTTTCGTACTGATCCTCAATCTGATCCGCACTTTGGAACAATCCTTTGAGCGCGTCGACAATCGTGGCCTGCTGAATCGGGTTGACGACTACAGCCCGTTGATTGTCTCTGGGAGCCATATTGTCGTCCAAAGCCACTCCCGCCATCAGATAGGTAAGTAGCGTATTCGGCACCACGCCGGCCGTGCCGACTACGTTCGGGACCGATGTGTACAGGCCCATCATGTCGAAATCGATTTTATTCGCCACTACGGCGACCGCGGGCTTCAGGATGCGGTTGCTGAAGTCGTCGATGCTCAACGCGAGTTCGGCGCTGGTGAAGCTCATGTCCACGCCGAATTGCGTCGTGAGGGCTAACGGTACTGACGTTTCAACCACGTCCTCAACCGCGCACACACGGCCCGTGCGGCCGATGTACTTGGGTGGCTTGCGGATATTCAGTACGCTGCCGATCTTCGCTCCGCTGCGGGCGAACTGATCTGAATATTGGGTGTTGATCTGCTTGGTAAAGCAGAGGTTGTTGGTGAGGATACGCGCAGCTTCGCGCGTTATCATACTCATGGTCAAGAGGCTATTGCCCGCCATTAAGTCTTTCCTTCTCAGCTGGTTACAGCGATGTTAGGAGTTAACGTTTTCCCCGCGCTGCTTTGAGTGACCGTTCCCGCCACCGGATGTAGTCGCCAAGTGGCATCTGATCCGGGGGAACGGTAGAGGTCGCGCCGGCGCCCTGCCCGACAGGCCTTATCGGGTTGGGTGCGCGGCTGACCGGCTTCACTCCGTTTTGGTGCTGCTGCGGAGCTGCCGTTTTTGCAGGTTCCAGCCTCGCCTTGAATTCGCCCAGCGCGGTTAACGCGCCAACGGGATCGAGACTTGCGATCCTGGCGAAGTCCTCCGGTCGCCGTGCCAGCTCGTAGGCCAGCTTCGGTCCGAGGGCATCCGCCATAATCGCCTGCTGCAAAATTGGCTGTAAATTAATGTGGTCCACCGATTCGAGCACGTCCTCGAAATCGGGTGCTTCGTTCTTAAATTGGCCAACACGTTGCTGCCAGCCAGTTAATCTCTCTTGCTGCTGCGCGGCCTGGTGCCGCTGCTGCTGCGCCGCATGCTCCTGCTGCAGTCGTGCCTCTAGCTTCCAATCGGTGAGCTTGTCGAGGTACTCGTCGTAGGAATCGAACTGGTCCTGTCTAGGTCGTCCGTCTTGCGCTACGGGTTGCTGTTGCGGTTGTTGCGGTTGTTGCGGTGGTCGCTGTTGTTGCTGATAGCTGAGTTCGTGGAATCGGCGCGCTAAGTACTCGTTCTCTCTGACGAGCCTCTCAATCTTCCTTTGAAAGCCGCCAGTGCGTTTCGGCTTGGGTGGCTCGTCGCCTTCCTTCTCTTCCTCGCCGTCGTCGCCTTCTTCGGTTTCTTCTTCCGCTTCGTCAGGCTCTGCTGGCTTGGCCGGCGCTGGCGCTTTTACTGCCTGTTCCTGTTGCTCTGCCGGGGTTTCTTCGATGCCGGCGGCTGCGTTGACCGCTTCCTGGCTGTCTGTGGTGCTGCTAACTACAAGAGACATGGGTACCTTTGGGCTATAGATATGTAGGGTTTAGGTTGTTACGATGGAAGGAGTCGGATGCTATCCGATATAAGGAACTTCAATTGACCACTAAAGAACTGACGCCCATCGTCACGGCAAACACGTTAGCTATTGCTGAGCACAACAAAGCGATGGCTGAGATCAACAAAACGATCGCCGAGAACAACAAAGCCATAACGCAATTGACCAACGGCTTGCTGGCGGCAAGGGAGAACATCGATCGTCTCGCGGGAGTTGTCGAGACAGTGGCTGCTAGTGTGGCCTCGCATGACGAGCAGATAGCCTCACTTGCGAGACAGTGGCAGGCATACGTGAATACGCTCCCACGCTCTTAATCTCTGCTGTGCGTTTCCTTAGCGCAGGCTGAGTCTTCAGGGTCGCGCCTGTCATCGCGGGTAGGTTAAGCCCGCTTTAGTCCCCTCCGCCAAACGATCCGTTCGGCGGCTTCTGCTTCTGCTGCTGTTGCTCTTTCTTCGCTCCCAACTTCATCTGCTCCGTGGTGACCTTCGTCTCGGCATTCAACTGCGCTATCGATTCCTGCGACTCAACCTTTTGATCGGTCTGCAATACATCACTGTGGATCTTGCCGGCATCCCGCATGATGTCCGTCTGCGCCTTCATCTCAGCCAACATCTGCTTCGATTCGATATCGCGCATCTGCATCCGTTCCGCCGAATCGATCTGCAGTTTCTGGGTTCGGATGATCTCTTGCGCCTGCTGCACGGCTTGCTGCAGTTCCTGGTTCTGGGCCTGCATCTGCTGCATGGCGGCTTGGGCCTGCGGCGGGATCGGCGGCTCGCCTTCCTTCGGGATATCGGGCGGACGGATGCGGTCTGCAATCGCATCGGCACCAGGCCAATCCATCGCGGTCACCAGCAGGTCCGCATACCGCGGGACTAACTCCGGGGCCACCTGAGCGAACTGCATCATGCTCTCGGCGGATTCCTGGCGCTTGGTTGCGTAACTTGGCCCGACGGCTACCGCGACGTCGTACCTGCCCGCGGACAGGTCGTAGAATTTTTCCATCCCGCTGTTCTGCTGCCGGAATGGCGCATTGACGGGTACTGATTTCTCGGTGCCATCTTCCCCGATGATGCGGACCACGCGGCCTGGCCGGTCGTAGATCTTCGGTATCAGGTCGACGAGTATCCTGCCTTCGTGCGTGATCGCCGTGGTGAGGTTGTCGACGTAGTGATAATTCGCGACATCGCCCTGCATCTTGCGGGCGCGGATGCCGATGCCGGATGTCTCGTTAGATCGATTGCCTAACGATGCATCATAAATGCCCGTCGCCGCCTTCATGTGGTCCACCGCTACCTGTTCGGCTTGCGTGATCGCCTGCACTGGGGGCTCGTACACCTGTCTTTGTGGCGGGGGCACCAGTTCCTGGCCTACGGCTTTCGGCTTGTAGATCAGGTACGGATAGTTGCGGGTATTCGCCTGCGCCCATTCCTGCTCATGGTTCTCAGTCTGTCCTTCGGCCACCATGTACGGGGCTCTCGGGGCTAACGCGATTGTCTCGGTCTTGCAGGACTCCCAGTAATTCAACATTCTCTGCGGGTCTTTGGCGTTCCGCACCATCCCGCTCAGTTCCGTCTCCCCGTCGATGTCGTATTCTTCCCCTAGGACGGCGATTACGGGTATCCATTGCCCGGGCCAGTCTGCTTCCTCCAAGACCTGGCAACCGTCGATCTTGCACCACTTGACCAAGGGCATGTCGGTGGTGCGCTGCGCGATGATGTTGGTGCCTTCGGGCACCTGCTCGAGCGGTAGCACCGTGCCATCGGCCAGCATCGCTATCGGGGTGGGGACCATTTCGCGGCTGAAATACTCAGCAATTCGTACACCCTTCTCGAATCTCCAGAACGGGGCGTCGTCGCCTAAGCTGCGGAAGTCTTCCGCGGAGTACATGTCCTTATCGGGGAACTGCGCTTTGAACTCGTCCTCCGTCAGGTCTTCGACAATGAAGCAGTACCGCGCATCCGAGTAATCCGGTTCTTGGCACGCTGGGTCCATGTACACCGTTGCCGGGTTCTTGATGCGCTTGATGTAGATCTCTTGATCGAAGCCCATCGGGTCCGCGAAGTCGGTGACTATGCGGTAATAGCCTCGTCCGCACACCACCGCGTAGAAGGCTGCATAGGATCTTGCGGTATCGGCTTTGCTCTGTCTCTCGATGTGGCGGATGATGCCCTGGAAGATCTCTGCTGTTTCTTTGTCTCCGGTATCGTCTACGGGGCTGACGTTCGGCGCGGGCTTGTTCTGCCGGATCTCGTTCGTGACCTGATGGACGAACTGCGGCATGCGGTTCAGCGTGAGGCATGGGCGCTTGTCCATCTCGCGCTGGCGCTTGACGTTATCCGGCCATTGCTCTCCGGAATAGAAGCGGACGTCCTCAAGAAATTTATTACGCAGTGTGTTCTCGGACTCCGCGCTTAACTTGAAGCGTGCCCGTGCCGTGGAGAGGAAATCATCCTCGTCCTTCGTCTTCTTGTACGCCATGTTGCTAGCAGTTGCAGCTCTTCTTATCCGCGCAATTGCACGCCTTCTTAGCCCGACGTGCCTCTGACAGCCCGATCGCGACGGCCTGCTTTCGGGACGTCACTTTGTCTCCCGAACTGCTCTTCAGGTCGCCCGTGTTGAACTCGTGCATCACCGTGCTTACCTTGTCCCCCGGCTTCTTCCGGCCTGCCTTGCGGGATACGACGTCGTCCGTCACTGCCGTTTTCGTTAGTGCCATATTCATTTCGTCCTCGATCAGTTTGCGCTCGCACTTCCAGTCGTACAGCCATAGCAACGCGCCATCGATGTCTGTGTAGCCGGATCGCAGCGTGGCTTCCGCTTCCGCTATCTCGCGGTCGCAGCGGGCTAATTCTTTAACCAGGCTCGCCCTGTGAGCTAGTCTCTGTGGTATGGAGTGTCCACGGTGCGGCGTCAGATCACACACAGTAAAGCGTGTGTCAGGCACTGACCTCTGGTACTGCCCGCGGTGTTTTCGAGATCTCGGCCTCATGCCCAAATGGCGGATTCAGAAGAGCAAGTATAGGCCTGGGTATTGGGAGTACTTCCGTATCAACACGGGACACAATCAGATCATCGGTTTTGCGCTCTCCTGGAGAGAGGCTCTGAATGCTCTACACGATTGATTGGCTCATGATTGGCTTCATTGTTTCGATGGGAACCGTCATCGGGTGCTTGATTCGTTATGCGGGTATTCCCACGAAGTTATACTGGCTGACGTTCAGCAGCATCACTAGTTTGATCCTGATCTGGACCCTACTCTTTAACCACTTTCTGCGCTAACCCCGAACGTCTTTTCCCGCATGCAGGTCAGGCAGAACAGCGGGGACTTCAGGAAGTCCTCGCCGCCGTGCATGACATGGCCGCACTCCAAAGTCACTACGAAGTATTCGCGCTCCTCGCACCATTCCGCTTTAAGTACCCGCCGTACGCATCGCTTGGCTGCGCGAACCAGCACGTCGCTCATTACGCTTCGCTTTAGCGCCTTACGCAGGAACTGGAAAGGTCTGATCAATCCACTCGCATAGCTCAAGACCGTCAAATCCGTGTTGCGCTGGGGTAATGGCGGCTTCGACTTGGTCCTCGAACACGATGTCGAGAAATCCTTCGACTTGATCGTAGTGATCGGAAGCGTCTCTTTCGATCAGGTAGGCTAACCCCTGTGTCCGCAGTGTATCGACCGGTAGCGCCATCGCGTCGCGTACCGTCTTCGGCTGGGCAATCCTGATAATTGCATCCGCTAACTCGACGCCAGCATCGCCGTTTTCGTCGACATACTCAGCGAAACCCTCGCGGTTGACGTCTCCGGCCAAGCTCTCAAGTACTCGTTGGTCGTGCCGGCAGTACAACTCCAGGAGTTCGTCGTATAACTGCGCCATCCCTACTTTGTATTACAGAACCAGCCAAACGCCTTGCACAACCAGCGATGGAAACTGCCATACAGCCGTTCCGGTGCCGGTGATGGCGGATACGGCGTAATCGACTCCGGGGTCCAATTCGCAATCGGGCTCTCCGCGCCGAACGATACCTGATCGATCGGCTGCGAGCTGTTCGCTGCTACGGCTGTCACACCCCAGTACGTCAACGCCCCGTCAATCGTAGGCTGCTCGAGCGTCACCCGCTGGTCTTCATTCGTCCCATCGTTGTAGGTGATGCGTAGTGTCCCCGAGTACACGTTCTGATTCGCGGCTATCCCACACGTCACACTCTGCGTACTCGCATCCATCGCGGCCGCTTCGCACCGCATCTCGGTGACAACCAGAGGTGGCGGGTACAGCCCCGAGGCACACGGTGTCTGCGACGGGCAGGGCGAATCGAGCGACTGCACTAGGACGGCTCGAGGTTCGGTATGGCTGTACCATTCGGCGGCAGCTCTGTCTCCGTAGAAGTCCGCGCCCATCACTCTGGGCTTTGTGCCCGGCTTGTCGTAGACAGCCACACCAGTCACCGCGTACTTGCCGTCGCGCTGCATCAGCACCGGCCAGGAGTAGTTGAGAGGCGGCTGGATGATATTCGGGTCCGCGTGCTCGAGCTTGACCTGCAGGCTTCCGCGCCATGCAGTATTCTGCGAGGTCATCGCACAGGTCATGGTCCGCGTATCCTTGCCTAAGAAGCTCGATTCCTTACACTTCATCCCGCTGATCACCACAGGAGGTAGACGGACATTGGACGCTTGGTTATAGAGCGTCAATACCTCAGAAGGCGATAGCGCACGCCCATAGATGCGTACGTCATCAATCCCGCCTTTCCATCCGTAGTAGTCCGGCAACCCGTAGTAATCCCCGATGTAGACCGGCAGCGAGCGCGGCTGAATCGCGGCTGTATCGCTCGCCACCT
>Ga0307285_10000036_pt1 | contig 41276 bp, 43 predicted proteins | sample ER_DNA_139_FD_194476 | JGI IMG/M metagenome (GOLD analysis project Ga0307285, IMG submission 194476) | Bulk soil microbial communities from the East River watershed near Crested Butte, Colorado, United States - ER_DNA_139 | ecosystem: Environmental > Terrestrial > Soil > Floodplain | place... | reverse complement strand
AACCCCCCGCCAGGGCCCCCCCCCGCCCAGCCCTCCTTGTTCTAGGCCCGCCCGCCAGCAGGCTCTGTTCTAGCCCGCCCCTTCATCAAGCTGCTCGAACCTGCACTCCACCGGCTTTTTGTCGTCCCGAAATCGATGAAACCGCGCCCCATGCCGGATCCGCCCGGAGGCCGCATGGTCGTACCCCACCTCGATCACCAGCTCCGGCCGCAGCTCCACCCACTCGAGATCGCGCCCGCCGGTCCACCGACTCGGCTCCGCGCTACCGCTCTTGCCCGTCTCCAGCGGCGCCAGCATCGCCCGCATGCTCTGTTTCGCCGCTTTCGAGAAGCCGGAGATGTGGCCGACCGAGCGCAGCTCGCCGCCGTCGTAGAGGCCGAGGATCAGCGAGCCGACCGCGCCCTCCTCTTTGCCGGGGCGCCAGCCCATGACCACGCAGTCGATCGTCCGCTCGCGCTTCACCTTCGCCATCCCCTTGCGCTTGCCTTGGACGTAGGGCGCCGTCAGGTCCTTCGCCATCACGCCCTCGATGTTCGCCAACCAGCGCTCCGCCTGCTCGGCGTCGGCGGTCAGCGGAGTCAGCTCCAGGCCTGCCTTGTCAGCGATCGCCTCGAGCCGCTCGCGCCGCTCCCGCAGCGGCCGCTCGCAGAGCACCTCGTCCCCCTCGGCGAGCAGGTCGAAGACGACGTAGGAGACCGGGATCTGCTCGGAGAGCAGCTCGATCCGCGACTGCGCCGGGTGGATCCGTTCCTGCAGCGAGTCGAATTCGAGGTCGCCCTGGGCGTCGCGGATCACCAGCTCGCCGTCGAGCACCCAGCGGCCGGGGGAGAAGCGCAGCTCGGGGAAGTAGCGGTTGAGGTCTTTGCCCCCGCGCGACTGCACGTAGAAGTCCTCGCCGTCGACGAAGACGATCGCCCGGAACCCATCCAACTTCGGCTCATAGGCCCACTCCTCCCCCTCCGGCAGCACTTTGCGCGTCAGCGCAAGCTGCGGCTTGATCGGAGGCGAGAGAGGCAAACCCATCCCCCGCGACCCTACGCAAACTCCCTAGCTAGCTGTTTCGAACCCTCTCGCGGCTCTCGCGCGGATCCGGAATCGGCACCGCCGCCAGCAGCTTCTTCGTGTACTCGTCCTTCGGCGTCTCGCAAACCTGGTCCGCCGTGCCCTGCTCGACGATCTTGCCCTCGTTCATCACCGCGATCCGGTCGGAGATGTGGCGGACGATGCCGATGTCGTGGGCGACGAAGAGGTAGGCGAGCCCGAACTCGTCCTGGAGGTCGTCGAGGAGGTTGACGATCTGCGCCTGGATCGAGACGTCGAGCGCGGAGACCGGCTCGTCGCAGATCACCAGCTTCGGTTTCAGCGAGAGCGCCCGGGCTATCCCGATCCGCTGCCGCTGGCCGCCGGAGAACTCGTGCGGGAAGCGATTGAAATGCTCGCTGGAGAGCCCGACTCGCTCGAGCAGCTCCTGCACCTGGCGCCGCAGCTCCGACCCCGAGGCGACCCCCTGTCGCTTCAGCGGGTCGCCGACGATCTGGCCGACCCGTTTGCGCGGGTTCAGCGAGGCGTAGGGGTCCTGGAAGATCATCTGCATCTCCCGCCGCAGCGGCCGCATCTGGCGGCGGCCGAGGCCGGCGATCTCCCGGCCCTCGAACTTGACCGAGCCCGAGGTCGGCTTGATCAGCTGCAGGACCGATCGGCAGGCGGTCGACTTGCCACTCCCCGACTCTCCGACCAGGCCCAGCGTTTCCCCGCGTCGGACCTCGAAGCCGACGCCGTCGACCGCCCGCACCTGGTCGACCTCGCGGTCGACGAGGAGCCCGCGCTTGATCGGGAAGTGCTTGACGAGGTCGGTGACCTCGAGCAGGGGGCTGCCGCCGTCCCCACCGGCCTCGGTCATGCCTGCCCCACCTCACGCGGCGCTTCCAGCCCGATCTGGCCTTCGACCATCCGCTTCTCGCGCTTCTCCTCCGGGCTCAGCCAGCAACGGTCGCGATGGTCGGAGGAATCGGGCAGCCGCGCCTCCAGGCCGGGGTACTCCGGGCACTTCGAGAACTCGTGCGGGCAGCGGGGCCGGAATGGACATCCGTCGGGCAGGTCCAGCAGCGAAGGCGGCGAGCCGGCGATCTGCGGCAGCCGGTGCGGCCGCGGCCGGTCGAGCCTGGTCAGCGAGCCGAGCAGGCCCCAGGTGTAGGGGTGCTGGGGGTCGTAGAAGATCTCGTCGAGCGTCCCCTGCTCGACCACTTTGCCGGCGTACATGACCAGCACCCGGTCCGCCACCTCGGCGACGACGCCGAGGTCGTGGGTGATCAGGATCGTCGCCAGGTTCCGCTCCCGGTTCAGCTCCTCGATCAGGCCGAGGATCTGCGCCTGGATCGTCACGTCGAGCGCCGTGGTCGGCTCGTCGGCGATCAGCACCTCCGGCTCGAGCGCCAGTGCCATCGCGATCATCGCCCGCTGCCGCATCCCCCCCGAGAACTCGTGCGGGTAGTCGTCGACCCGCCGCCCGGCGTCGGGGATGCCGACCGCCTCGAACAGCTCCACCACCCGCTCCTTTCCCTGCTTCTTCGAGGTGTCGGGCCGGTGGGCGCGGATCGCTTCGACGATCTGGTCGCCGAGCCGGTAGACCGGGTTGAAGGAGGTCATCGGATCCTGGAAGACCATCGCGATCCGCTCTCCCCGCAGCTTCCGCATCGAAGCGTCGCCGGCGCTGGTCAGCTCCTCGCCGCCGAGCTTGACCGAGCCCTCGATGCGGGCGTTGCTGGCGCGGGTGAGGCCGATGATCGTCTGCGCGGTGACGCTCTTGCCGGAGCCCGACTCGCCGACGATCGCCACCACCTCGCCGGGGGCAAGGTCGAAGTTGACCCCGTCGACCGCCTGCACGACCCCTTCTTCGGTGGCGAAGCCGACGCGGAGGTCCCTGACCGAGAGCAGCGGCGCGCTCATGCCGAGGCGCTCTCCCCCAGCCGAACCCGCGGGTCCAGGTAGGCGTAGACGACGTCGACGATCGTGTTCAGGAGGACGACGAAGAAGGCGCCGTAGAGCGCCACCCCCATGATCGGCGGCAGTTCGAATTTGGCGACGGCATCGGCTGCGTAGTTGCCGACCCCGTCGATGTCGAAGATCGCTTCGGTGATGATCGCGGTGCCGGCGATGGTGGCGCCGAAGTCGAGCCCGAAGAGGGTGATCACCGGGATCAGCGAGTTGCGCAGCACGTGCCGCGTCATCACCTGGCGCTCGCTCAGGCCCTTGGCGCGGGCCGTGCGGACGTAGTCCTCGTTCATCACGTCGAGCATGTTCGAGCGCAGGACGCGGCTGTAGAAGCCGATCGATAAGACGGCCAGGGTGACCCAGGGCAGGATCAGGTGCTTCAGCCATTCGATCGGGTCTTCTTCGAAGGGCACGTACTGGCCGTTGGGGAGAACTTCGAGCTTGTTGGCGAAGACGTAGATCAACACCGGCGCCAAGAGGAAGACCGGGATCGAGATCCCGGCGATCGAGACGCCGGTGAGGATGCGATCGAGCCAGCCGCCGGCCCGGATCGCGGAGAGGTAGCCGAGCAGGAGGCCGAAGAAGAGCCAGATGATCGCGGCCCCGATCGTCAGCGAGAAGGTGGCCGGGATTTTTTCGACGATGAGATCGAGAACGGGGAGCCGCGGCGAGTACTGGATCAGCTCGCCGGTGAAGACCTTCTTCATCATCGTCAAGTACTGCTGCGGCAGCGATTCGTCGAAGCCCCATTCCTCTTCGATGTTCTTGACGAGGACCGGGGTCGCGTTCTTGCCGGCCAGCGTCTGCGCCGGGTTCTGCTTCGGCAGGACCATGAAGACGACGAAGACGATCACCGAGACCGCGAAGAGGACCGTGATCATCCCCATCAGGCGCCTGGCGACGAAGCGGGTCACGAGAAGCTCGCCTCGCCGACCGGCCGGGTGGCGCCCGACTGGGCCTCGAACTGCAGGGCCGCGTCCATCCGCGCCTTGCCGCGCGGGTCGAGCGCGTCGCGCAGGGCGTCGCCGACGATGTTCAGCGACAGCACCGTGAGCATGATCATCGTCCCGGGCAGGATCGCCAGCAATGGCTGGATCCGCAGCAGCTCCACCCCGGTCGTGATCATCGTCCCCCAGGAGGAGTTCGGAGGCTGTACGCCGGCGCCGAGGAAGGAGAGGCCCGCCTCGAAGAGCATGCTGTTGGCGATCATCAGGGTGAAGAAGACGATCACCGTCGAGGCGAGGTTGGGGAGGATCTCGGTGAACATCACCCGCAGCGGCCCGGCGCCCTGGGCGATCGCCGCCTCGACGAACTCTTTCTCGCTCAACGACAGGACTTCGCCGCGGATCGGCCTGGCGATGTAGGGGACCGTGAAGATGCTGATGATCAGGATCGGGATCCAAAGCGAGCCGCCGGAAAGCTCGACGAATCCGAGGTCGAGGCCGCCGACGGCCAACGCGATCCCGAACGAGAGGCCGATCAGGAAGACCGGAAGCGACCAGATCGTGTCGAGCGTGCGGGCGATCACGCTGTCGACCCAGCCGCGGAAGTAGCCGGCCAGGAGGCCGAGGACGATGGCGAGGATGGTGGCGATCAGGGCGGCCGTGATGCCGACCAGCAGCGAGGTGCGCCCGCCGTACATCAGCCGCACCATCTCGTCACGGCCGAGACGGCTGTCGGCACCGAGGAAGAACTTGCCGTCGGCGCCGAACCATTGCGGGCCGATCGGCTTTCCTTCCGGGGTGACGACGTCCTTCTTTTCGCCGTCGACGGTGATCTGTTCGACCGTGTGCTCTTTGTTCGGCCCGGTGTGGGCGACGTGGTCGGCCCACAGCGGCGCCGCCAGGACGAAGACGATGATCGCCAGGAAGACGCCGAGAAAGGCGACCGCGAGGCGGTTGCGCAGGAACCGCCGCAGAGCGAGAGACCAAGGCCCTCGCTCTGCGCTCGGTTCGGTAGACACGAGCCTCTTCTACCCCTCGGGTGCTACTTGAATTCGAAGCTGGTCAGGTAGTGGCCGAAGGTGGGATTGAAGATGACGCTTTCGAGGTCGACTTCGTCGGAGACGAAGGTCGACAGCGTCCGCGTACCGTAGGGAGCCCACGGAGCTTCTTCCATCGTTTCCTTGTCGAGCTGCGCGTAGGCTTCTTCCTGTTCGGGCCCCAGCTGTTCTTCGGCCAGTTTGACCAGCGGTTTGTTCAGCGCCGGATTGTCGTACTGGGGGAAGTTGTTGTTGTTCGTCGACTGAATCGATTCCCCGGCCAGCAGCGGCTGGAAGAAGTCGTTCGGGTGCGGGTAGTCCTGGAACCAGTCCGACCAGCCGGCGTCGAGGTCCGGCGTCGAGAGGTTGCCGATCACCGTGAAGTAGTTGTCGGCGTTGATCAATTTCAGCGTCGTGTTGAAGCCGAGTTCCTTCAGCACCTCGTTGAAGTATTCGCCCGCTTCGTTGTTCGGGCTTTCGGTGTCGGTCCAGACGGTGATGTCCATGTCCGACGGGTTGGCTTCTTTCATCAGTTCTTCGGCCTTGTCGAGGCTGTGCGGATACAGTTCGAATTTGTCGTATCCGGGCATCCCCGGCGGCAGGATCTGCTGGGTTGCCGCGATCTGGCCGGCGTAGATCCGTTCCAGGGCCTTCGCGTCGATCGCGTAGTTGACCGCCTGGCGCACTTTGACGTCGTCGAACGGCGGCTCCTGCGTGTTCATCCAGAAGTAGTAGGTGCTGATCGTCGGCTCGATCCGGAACTGGGTGCCTTCGTATTTTTCTTTGACTTCCTGGTAGCGCGAGGCCGGGGGCGGGTTCTGCATCCACTGGTAGGTGCCCTGCTCGATGTCGTCGACCTGCGTCTCGGGGTTGCGGATGATGGTCATCTTGGCGCTGTCGACGACGCCTTCCGGATATTCCGGCATCGCTTCGCCGTTGGCTTTCGCCCAGTAGGGATTGCGCTCGTACTCCCACTCTTTGCCCGGTTGCGACTTGGTGATCATGTACGGCCCGCTGGCGGGCGGCGGGTTGGCGGAGAGGTCTTCGATCGGCGTGTCCTGCGGTAGCGGCGCCACGAACATCAGGCCGAGCTCGTTGGTGAAGGTGCCTCGCGGGCCTTCCAGGTTGATGACGATTTCGCCGGTCTTGTCGTTGGTCTTGATCCCGGGGATCGGCCCCTTTTTCGTTTCGGCGAACTTTTCCGCGCCTTCGATCGTCAGGTAGAAGGGGGAGCCGCCGGAGTTGAGCTTGATCATCCGTTCGACCGCGAAGGGGAAGTCAGAGGCTTTGATCGGGGTGCCGTCGGAGTATTTGAGGCCGGGGCGGAGGAAGAGGGTGTAGGTCTTGCCGCCGTTGCTGATCTTCGGCATCTCTTTCGCCAACCCGGGGACCACTTCGCTGCCTTCCTCGCCGTTGGCGTGCTTGTAGGTGAGCAGCGGGATGTAGACGTCGGCCATCGCCGTCCATCCTTCGGCCGTGTAGGAGAGCGCCGGGTCCAGGTAGTCGGGGAAGGAGGCGTAGGTCCCGACCAGGGTCCCGCCTTTCTGTCCGCCGCCGCTACCGCCGGAGGTGCTGTCGCTGCCGCCTCCGCACGAGGCCAGTCCTAGCGCCGCGATCGCTGCAAGGACCAGAACCGCGATGAGTGCTCCTAGCTTCTTCAACGCATCTCCTCCGATTTCGGTTTGCCGGTAGACCCGGGGACCAACTCCAGCACAACGTCTTCACGGCCGTCAAGCGACGGCTTTACAGATATTTCGTGGCTTTCCAGCCATTTCCCCCTCAACAGCGGCCCCATGACGACAACGATGGCCATTACCCCCAGGCCCGCGACAAGAAACGTCAGGCGGGGGCTGGCGAGGGCGGCGATGATTCCGCCGAGGGCAAAGCCGACGCCCGGCATCGCCGCGCCGATCGACTCGAGCACGCTCATCACCCGCGCCTGCATCGATTCCGCCGTCAGCTCCTGCACGGCGCTGATGGCCGTCACCCACTGCACCCCGTTGCCGGCGCCGCCGACCACCGAGGCCGCGCAGGCGAGTGCCAGGGTCGGTGCGGCGGCAAGCCCAAGGTAGCCGGCGCCGACGGCGAGGGTGCTGAAGAGCAGGAGCAGCCCCAGCGAGGCCTGGCGGAGGCGGGCGAAGAGGAGCCCGCCGAGGACCATCCCGACCCCCCAGCTGGCGAGCATGACTCCGTAGCCGGTGTCGTTCGACCCCAGCGTCTCCTTGACGTAGACCACCTCGACCGGGAGGACGGCGGCGAAGAAGACGAAGGCCAGGCCCTGGGCGAGGAGCAGGCGGCGCAGGGTCGTCTGCTCGCGGATGTAGGAGAGGCCGGCGCGGACGCGGTCCCGCATCCGCCCGGGTTCGGGCTCGGCCTGCGGCATCGAGCCCGCGGTGAAGAGGATCCAGGCGACCGCGTAGAAGGACACGGCGTCCAGTAGCAGCGCCGACTGCACCCCGAAGCCGGCGACGACGAGGCCGGCGAGGGCCGGCCCCACCGCCGCCCCGCCGGTGAAGAAGACGTTGAGGATCGCGTTTCCCGCCCGCAGTTCCCCGCTCGGCTCGAGCGCGGTGGCGACCACGGCTCGGGTCAAGGCGCGGCCGGCGAGGGCGAGGGCCCCGTCGACCGCGGCCAGCCCGATCACCGCCGCCAGGGAGAACTCGTCGACGAGCAGGGCGAGGGCGCCGAAGGCCGCCGCCTCGCCGCAGTAGATGACGGGCAGCGCGAAGCGGGGGGGCGGCTTCTCCGCGTGTGCGACCAGGACGGGGGCGCAGAGAGCGGGGAGAAAGCGGGTCCCGAGGAAGAGAGCCGCCGTCGCCAGGGCGCTGTCGGTCTGGTCGAAGACCAGCACCGAGAGGGCGATGATCCCCATCCAGTCCCCGAGCTCGTTCAGCGCGTAGGACGCGGCAAGGCGCCGGAAGAGGGGCCGGCGGAGGGGGGCGGTTAGGCGAGGACTGGTCATCTGGCCGGGCGTATTACTGCATTTCTGCACAACTTTTCCTGCAGATGCACAAGTTTCCGCAAGGCTGTGCTACAAAGTGACCAGCAATTGAGAAGTTTCCACGATGCAGCGCACAACGTTGCGGGCTTCAACGACTATGGAAGGGGCAGAAAACATGGGCTTTCGTCACTAGGAATTTTCAAGCAGGCCATTTGATCGATAGGTCTGCATCAGTCTTCTGAGGGGCGCCCTGGATGGGGGCGCCCTTCGTCGTTCTGGGGGCCGTTCCCCCTTCCGCGGGCCGCGGAGGGGGGGATGATCCGGTTTTGGGCGAATTTGGCCATCTGGCTAAAGGTCTTGCCGATCAATAGATAAGCGGTCTAACTTTGGTGCTCCCCCCACACCGTGAAACCGCCCTTGAGCGGTCACGCAGGGAAAAGGAGCGCGCCCGGGAAAGAGGTAGGCCGGGTTTCGCCCGAGTTCCCCAGCCGAAGAATTCAAATCAGAGATGGCCCAAACTCGTCCCACCCGTACCGCGATCGCCGTCATGGCGGGGGCATTGTTGCTGACCCTCGGCGTCGGCATCTGGAATGCCCCCAGGTGCGACTGGGACGTCGCCTTCTTTGCCGTCCTCCTCGCCTTCTCGATCTTCAGCGACCTGACGGCCGTCTCGACTCAGTCGAAGCTGAAGATCTCCGGCAGCTTCCTGGCGCTGGTGATCGCGATGGTCTTCCTCGGCGGCACCCCGGCGGCGCTGATCGGCGTCGCCACGATCCTCACCGGTTGGCTGCGCTGGCGCGACGAATGGCACTACCTGCTGAACAACGTGCTCACCTACGCGCTCTTCCCGTTGATCGGGGGCATCGTCTTCCACGAAGGGGTGATCGCGCTCGGCCTGACGCCGGCCGAATCCTGGTTCTACCTCTGCGTCTTCGGCCTCTTCCAGCTCGCCCTGGCGATCAACTTCGTAATGATCGCCAGCTACGGCTGCTACGTAGAGCGCTCCTCCTTCTCGACCAAGCTGAAAGTTCTGCCGCCGGTCCTGCCCTCGGAGTTCGCGAGCGCGATGCTCGCCGTCGCGGTCGCCTACATTTACTACGAGATCGGCCTCGCCTCGATCGCCCTCTTCGGCGTCGTCCTCGTCACCTTCCAGTACCTGCTCGGCCAGCTGCTGCTCTCCCAGCAGCGCGCCAGTGAGCTGGAGCTGCGCAGCAAGCAGCTCGCCAGCTTCCAGGTGGGGATGTTGAGCGCGATGCTGCGCACGCTCGATCTGCGCGACCAGATGACCGCCCGCCACAGCGCCGCCGTCGCCCGCTACTCCCGCGCGATCGCCCAGCGCGCCGGCTATTCGCGGCGCGAGGAGGAGCTCGTCCACATCGCCGCCCTCCTGCACGACATCGGCAAGTTCATCCTCCCCGACCGCATCCTCAAGGCCAACGTGCCACTCACCGACGAGGACTGGATGCTGATCAAGCGCCATCCGCAGCAGGGCGCCCGCGTCGTCTCCTCGCTCGACGGCTACGGCCCGGTGGCGGAGATCATCCTCGCCCACCACGAGCGGATCGACGGCAAGGGCTATCCGCGGGGCCTCGCCGGGGACGAAATCCCGGAGCTGGCGCGGATCATCTCCGTCGCCGACACCTACGACGTGATGACCGCCCGCGACTCCTACCGGACGCCGATGTCCAGCTACGACGCGATCGTCGAGCTGCGCCGCGTCGCCGGCAAACAGCTCGACGCCCGCTTCGTCGAGACCTTCATCGAGCTGCTCGAGGGCAAAGACGTCTCCTTCCAGCACGGCGAGGACGCCGACTTCGAGAAAGAGCTGGCGCTGGAGGCGCGGATCGAGGAGACCGCCAGCCCCGGCGGCGAGGCCAGCCGCTTCCAGGTCGCCGGCGTCAACTAACGTTGCCGCGCATGCGCGCCGTCACGTTCCAAGCGCCCGGGCAGGTGCGGGTGGAGGAGAAGGCCGATCCCGAGATCGCGGCCGGCGACGAGGCGCTCGTCCGGGTCGAGGCGAGCGGGATCTGCGGCTCCGACCTCCACATCTACCACGGCCGGGTGCCGGTCGAGCCGGGCTTCACGATCGGCCACGAGTTCGTCGGCACCGTCTTCGCCGCTGGAGACGACGTCGAACGGGTCGCCGTCGGCGATCGCGTCCTCGGCACCTTCCACACCGCCTGCGCCACCTGCGCCTCCTGCCTGCGCGGCGACTACCACCGCTGTCGCAACGGCCAGACCTTCGGCCACGGCTCGAACCTCGGCGACCTCCAGGGCGCCCAGGCCGAGCTGCTGCTGGTGCCGCGGGCGAACCTGACCCTGCGCCGGGTGCCGAAGGGGATGTCGGCCGACGTCGCCCTCTTCGCCGGCGACGTGATGGGGACCGGCTACCACGCGGTCGCCCACGCGGAGATGAAGGCCGGCGACACGGTCGCCGTGCTCGGCCTCGGGCCGGTCGGCCTCTGCGCCGTGCAGGCGGCGGTCGCCGGCGGCGCGGTCCAGGTCTTCGCGGTCGACACGGTCTCCGAACGGCTGGCGATGGCCGAGCGCTTCGGGGCGACGCCGCTGCACCTGACCGATGCCGATCCGAAGAAGGCGGTGAGGGCGGCGACCGAAGGGCTGGGGGTGGACGTCGTCGTCGACGCCGTCGGCGACCCGGGGCCGCTGGCGCTCGCGGTCAGCCTCGCCCGGGACGCCGGCACCGTCTCCGGGATCGGCGCCTACGCCGGCAAGGGGGAGGTCCCGCTCGGACTCGCCTGGCTGAAGGGCCTGCAGCTGCGGCTGGGCCTGGCCAACGTGATCGCCCACGTCGATCGAGTGCTGGCGCTGATGGAGGCGGGGAAGCTCGATCCCTCGCCGCTCGTCACCCACCACATGTCGCTTGACGAGGCCGCGGAGGCCTACGAGATCTACGACCGGCGCGAAGCGCTGAAGATCGTCCTCACTCCGTAGCGACGCGAACGACGCGCCGCGGCGCATGGCTGTACTAGTTGACTCGCACAGTGACTGCAACTACTGTGCGATCTGGTGGCACAGCTAGAGGCGAACCCCTTCGCGATCGACCCCAAGGACGAGCTGCCGGTTGGGCTGCAGCTCGGCTGGCGCCTGCGGGCGCTGATCCGCACCGGCGAGCTGGCCGCCGGCGAGCGGCTGCCCAGCTTCCGCCAGCTCGCTGAGTGGGCTGGAGTGAACGTCGGCACCGTCCGATCCGTCTACGACGCGCTCGAGGACGACGGCCTCGTCGTCACCCGTCACGGGCAGGGCACCTTCGTCGCCGAAGGAGTCGAGGCCGCTCCACAGCTGGAAGAGATCGCCGCCGAGGCGCTGCGGCGGGCGCACGAGGCGGGGCTCGGCTCGCGGGATCTTGCGATCGTGGCGATGACCTGCGCCAGCCTTCCCGAGGAGAGCGAAACCCTGGAGGTGCGGCAGGAGCTGCGGCGGCAGATCGCCCGCCTCGAGGCGGAGCTGGCCAGCTACACCGGCCACCTCAAGGAGGACTTGGCGACGGCGCCGAGGCGGGCGGTCGCCCACGTCGCCGGGGTCGAGGAGCTGGAGGAGACGCGCGACACCTTGATCGCGCAGCTGGCGGCGGCCCAGCGGCAGAGCGAGCAGGAGGTGCGACGGCGGGCGAGCAGTCGCGGCCCGCTGGGACGGGCGATGAGCCGCTGGCGGGCGAAGCGATGAGCCGCGCGGCGCTGCCCGTCAAGAACGTCTTCGAGGAGGTGGGGGTGATGATGATCCTCACCGTCAAAACGCTGATCTCGGCGGTGAGGGCGCCCTACCCCTACGGCGAGGAGCTGATCTGGCAGTTCCTCTTCGTCCTGCGGCTCTCGTGGTTCCCGCTCCTCGTCTCCACCTTCGCGCTCAACCTCGGCGCCCCGGGCCTGCAGGCCGCCGGCATCCTCTCCCTCTTCGGCGCCCTCGACCGGCTCGGCGGCTTCTTCGTCGTGATCGCGGTTCGCTGGATCGGGCCGCTGGTCACGGCGGTGGTGGTGGCCGGGGTCGCGGGCACCGCGATAACCGCCGACCTCGGCGCGCGCAAGATCCGCGAGGAGCTCGACGCCCTCCAGGTGCTCGGCGTCGACCCGGTCAAGAACCTGGTGGTGCCGCGGTTCCTGGCGCTGATGATCGTCACCGGCCTGCTGGACATCTTCGCCTGCGTGACCGGGCTCGCGGCCGGGATCGCCGCCGAGCTCCTCTACCACCAACCGCTTGGCGGCTTCTTCGCGACGCTCTTCACCAACGCCACGATCACCGACCTCTGGTCCTCGGTCCTGATGTGCACCCTGTTCGGCGCGATCGTCGCGGTCGTCTGCTCCTACAAAGGCATGTCGGCGTCGGGCGGCGCGGCCGGGGTCGGCCGTGCCGTCAACCAGGCCGTGGTGATCTCGCTCGTCGCCGTCTTCTTCTTCCAGTTCGTCGTCAGCTCGATCCTCTTCGCCACCCATCCGGAAATGCAGGCGATCCGGTGATCGGCTGGCTCGAGGTCCCGCGCGGCTGGCTCGACTCCTTCGGGGAGATCGGCCGCTTCGGCCTCCGCGTCGCCGGCCTCGTCTACTCGGGCCGCGTCTTCAAGTTCTTCGGCGAGAGCCTGCGGCAGGCGGGGATCCTGATCTTCGGCTCGGCCCTGATCATCTGGGCCTTCGTCTTCATCCTCGGCCTCCAGTGCGGGCTCCAGGGCGCCTACTTCATCCGCTCGATCGGCGCCCCCTCGCAGGCCGGCGTCTTCTCGGCCTACTGCGACCTGCGCGAGGGCCTGCCCTACGCCTTCGGCTACATCCTCGCGGCCAAGGTCGGGACCGGGATCGTCGCCGAGATCGGGGCGATGCGGATCTCCGACGAGGTCGACGCGCTCGAGGTGATGGGGATCCAGCCGATGACCTTCCTCTGCGCCACCCGGCTGCTGGGAGCCTGGATCGCCCTCCCCTTCCTCTACCTGGTCGGGATCGTCGTCATCTACGGCGCCAGCTACATCTCGGTCGTCAACCAGGTCGGCGACGTCTCCTCCGGCGGCTACCTGCTGATCTTCTGGATGTACCAGAGCCCGCCCGACCTGATCTTCAGCCTGATCAAGGGGATGGCGATGGCGACCGTGATCGTGCTGGTCGGCTGCTACTACGGCTACACCGCCTCCGGCGGCCCCGTCGGCGTCGGCACCGCCACCGCCAAGTCGATGGTCTTCAACATCGTCGCCGTCCACATCATCGGCATGCTCGGCACCGTCGTCTTCTGGGGAGCCAACCCCAGGGCCCCGATCGGCGGCTGACTCAGCCGCCTTTGGCAAGGATTGCCGCGATGACCCCGAGCACCGAAGCGACGATCGCGAAGCTCCCGCGATTGAACGTCACGTTGAGGGCGGCCATCTGGTGCCTCAATAGGACCATCTCGTTCTCGACATTCTCCAGACGTTTATTCGTTGCCGCTGAGATCTCGGTGAATCGTCGATCTAACTCGCCGAGCCGCCAATTGACTTCTTCGAAGCGGCGGTCCGTGTCTTTGGCGGATTCCGCAACCCGTCTGCCGACATCGAGGACTCGTTCGTCGGTCCGGTCGAAGCGTTCGTCGATGCGCGCGAAGCGCTCTTTCTGGGCATCTTCGGGCGGGGCCATCATCTGCATGGATAGCAGCCTAGCTAAGAAAATGCAACATATTGTCTGAGAACGTAAATTCTTTGGAAAATCCTCAGCGGTGCCGGTGGCGGCGGAAGGTTTCCTCGACCCAGCGGTAGCCGGGGCGGTCGCTGAGACCCTGGCGGAAGCGGTCGAAGGCCGGCGGGCGGGGGAGGCTCGGATCGAGCGGGCCCTCCGGGGGGACGACCACCGGGTAGAAGAGCGAGGCGGCGGTGATGTCGGCGACGGAGAGGCTGTCGCCGACGAGGAACTCGCCTTCGCCTGCCTCCAGCTCCGCCTCGAGCTTGTCGAATGCGGCGACGATCCCCTGCCGGGCGCGCTCGGCGTCCTCGCCGCTGTTCGCCCCCCAGCGCAGGCTGGTGTAGACGCGGGCGTAGGCGCCGACAACCGGCTTCGCCTTCCCAAGCGGGCCCGGCACCGATTCGGCGGCCACCTCGGCGAAGATCTCGGGCTCCTGGATCAGCTCGTAGAAGGGGAGCAGTCGGGCATGCGGCCCCAGGTTCTCGTCGAACCAGTCCTCCAGCTCGATCGCCCGCGCCCGCTCCTCGGCGTCGATCGGGTAGAGCGGCGGCTCCGGGTGGATCGACTCCAGGGCGGCGATGATCTCGGTCGAGTCGCCGATCGTGCGGCCGTCGATCTGCAGCACCGGCAGGGTCGGCTGCGCCCCGCGGGTCAGGAACAGGGCGATCGGGATGTGGCTCCCCGGCAGCGGCGAGCGGCGGACGTGGTCGACTCCCTTGTACTCGAGCGCCCAGCGCGCCTTTTCGGCGTAGTGGGAGATGTCGATCTGCCAAAGGGTCGGCTTCTGCTGGGTTTGCGCGCTCATCGTGGGCCTGCCAGCATAAGCGCGTGGCACTGCTCAGCGACGGCGAGATCGAGGAGAGGCTGGCGGGGCGCCCTGGTTGGGAGCGCAGCGGCGATGCGATCGAGAAGAGCTTCGAGTGCGGCGACTTCGTCGGCAGCGTCCGCTTCGCCCAGAGCATTGTTCAACCGGCGGAGGCGATGAACCACCATCCCGACCTGGCGATCTCCTGGGCCACCGTCACGGTGACGATCTCCACCCACTCGGGGGGCGGCCTCACCGCCGCCGACTTCGAGCTCGCCGGCAAGATCGACGCCCTCGCCTAGCCGGTGGCGAAGCGGAAGAAGCAGCGGCGGCAGCGGCAGAAGACGCCGACCGTCGACTACTCCGACGCCGAGGGCAACGTGCTGACCCTGCGCCAGACGCTGAGCGCCGGCACGATCGCCAAGGTGGGGGAGCCGCCGGCGGGGGCGGCGACCTCGCAGGACGACGCCTGGCACCGCCGCTACGAGGTCCTCTTCGAGCGGCTCGCCGTCCGCTGGGAGATCGCCGGCCTGCCGCTCGACGAGCAGAAGATGCTGCTCGGGCGCTACCGGATGGCCGACGCCGAGACCCAGCGCTGGGTGCGCCAGACGATCGCCCGCCACCTCGAGGACCACATCCCCGAGCTGGCGGGCTGAGCCGATGGCGGAGTTGCGCGTCAACGAGCGGCTCTCGCTGCCGCTGGGGGAGATCGAGCTGCGCACGAGCCGCTCCTCGGGACCCGGCGGCCAGCACGCCAACGTCACCGCCTCCCGAGTCGAAGCGGTCTTCGACGTCGAGGCATCGGCGACGCTCGCAGACTCCCAGCGATCGCGCCTGCTGGAGCGGCTCGGGCCGGTCGTCACCGCCGTCGCCCAGGACGCGCGCAGCCAGTCGCGCAACCGCGAGCTGGCGCTGGAGCGGCTGGCGGCGAAGCTCGCCGCAGGGCTGCGGACGCGGCGCAAGCGGCGCCCGACCAAGCCGACCCGGGCCTCCCGCCAGCGCCGGCTCGACCAGAAGCGGCGCACCGGAGAAAAAAAGCGCAGGCGCCAGTCGCCGCCGCTAGAGTGAGACGCGATGCTCGGCGACGTCAAAGCGACCAGCGGCTTCGCGGTCGCAGACATGGACGCGGCCCGCGCCTTCTACGAGGGGACGCTGGGGCTGCGGGTCGAGGTGCTCGACGAGGAGTTCGGGGTCGCGGTGCTGCACCTGGCGAACGGCTACGACGTCTTCATGTATCGGAGCGCCGAGATGACTCCCGCCAGCTACACGATCCTCAACTTCGAGGTCGACGACGTCGACGCCGCCGTCGCGGGGCTCGGCGAGCGCGGGGTCGGAATCGAGCGCTATCCCGAGTTCGAACACGACGAGAAGGGCATCGTCCGCGGCCCGGGGCCGCATATCGCCTGGTTCACCGATCCCTCCGGGAACACCCTCTCGGTCCTGCAGCAGCCGTAGGCGCCTAGCACCGGCGCTTGCGGAGATTGCTCCAGAGACGCCGCAGAGAAGTTTGGAAGTGCGTGCCATCTTTGCTTCCGGGCTGCCTACGCTCTGCCCATGCCCTATCGGAAGCGCCAGATCTCGGTGCTACGCTGTCGCACATGGAAATCGGCGTCCGCGACCTGCGGAATCGGACCGCCCGCGTGATCGATGCGGTCAAAGCTGGAGAGCGAGTGGTCCTGACCGTGAACGGGGAGCCGACCGCAGACATCGTCCCCCATGGAAGTCGCACTCGGTGGTTGAGCGGCGAGCACCTGCGGGACCTGCTTGCAGAGCGATCTGCCGATCCAGGCTTGACCGGCGAGCTCGAGACGGTCGCCGGGCAGACGCTCGATGAGCTTTGAACATGAGCGTTGGGCTGCTCGATACCTCGGTCTTCATCGCCCGCGAGAGTGGGCGCTCGCTCGGGGCCTTGCCCGACCGGGTTGCGGTGTCGGTGGTTACGATCGGCGAGCTGCAGATAGGCGTACTCAACGCAGCCGATGACGATGTTCGAGCCCGGCGCGCGGACACCCTTGCGCTTGCAAGAGCTGCCGACCCCATCCCGATCAGCGAGGCGATCATGGTCTCGTGGGCCCGCCTCGTGGCCGACTGCCGGCGAGCCGGCGTCCAGCGGACGGTGAAGTTGACTGATGCTCTGATCGCCGCCACCGCCGTCGAGCACGGCTTATCGGTCGTCACCCAGGATGCCGACTACGAAGAAATCGCCGACGCGCACCCCCCGTTGCGGGTCATCAACGTCTAACCCTTCGCACAACCCAGCTCCCGCCCGACCGCGTCGCGCCGGTAGTCGAAGATCTGCCGCAGGTCCCGCCGCACCAGCAGCCGCTCGGCCAGCTCGCCCAGCGGCCCGAAGGGGATCGCGTACCGCACCCGGTCGCGGATGATCGTCGCCCCCGGCCCGGCCTCCTCGAACTCGTGCGTGTGCTCCCACAGCGAGTACGGACCCTTCGCCTGCACGTCGACGAACCGCCGCGGCGGCTCCCACGCCTCGATCCGCGTCCGCCACCGCACCGGCACCCGGTGCAGCCGCAGCCGGTACTCGATCAGCGTCCCGACCCCGATCTCGATCGGCCCCGGCGTCGTCACCTCGAACCCGAGCCAAGGCGGCGTAATCCGCTCCAGGTTGCGCGCGTCGCCGTAGAAGTCGAAGGCTCGCTCGATCGGGAACTCGACGCGCTGCTGGCGTTCGAGGATGTGGACCCGGCTCATGCTCGGTTCTCGACCATTCCTGACTATTTAGACAAACAAAGAAAAGATTAGTTAAGGTTCTTCAACCCGGCGCATCCAATCCACAAGTTACGAGAGGAAGCGATGTCATTCGCAAAGCAATTCCCTTTGTCCATGCGCGGGAAGATCATGGCCGGACTGCTGACCGCAGCCGCAGCGGTGACCCTGATGGTCTCGATCCAGGCCTCGAACGCTCAGGCGGCAAGCTGCACGAGCGGGGTCATCTGCGTCTGGTACGGCACCTTTTTCAGCGGGGAAGAGGTCAACATCGCCCAATGCGGCGCCGAAACCTGGGCCAGCGGTGAATTGAAGTCCGCAAAGAACCACTGCGGGGTCAACGTCCGGATTGGCTGGCAAGAAGGCGGCACCACCAACTGGAAGGCATGCATGAATCCCGGCGGTGAATTCGCCAACCCGGGACGCTTCAACAGGTTGTTGCCGGGCGGCTGCTAGGCCGTCCTCGGAAGCGCAGGACTCGGAGGGCGGCGTGGTTTCTTCCCTCGCCGCCCTCCCGATTGGAGTCCGGATCGTGGCCCCGGGCGCGCTAGCAAACGCCCCCCGATCTCGGCTCCGGAAAGACATTCGGTAATGGGCACGGCTGGTTTCGAACCAGCGACCTCTCGCGTGTGAAGCGAGCGCTCTCCCACTGAGCTACGCGCCCGGGTAGGGGCCAATCATACGGCGGACGGGGCGACTTCTCCGGCAGGGGAGGGGGGCTCGCTGCCGCTGTCCAGGTCGGGTGCTCCCTTGCGCAGGGCCATGCCGACAAAGGGGAAGATCAGCGTCGAGAGCATCGCTGCCCCGACCAGCCCCGCCGCGGTCGAGGACCGCATCTCGCCGGCGTCGATCGCGATCGTCGTGATCGCGACGACGAGGGGGAGCTCGGTGGCGCTGTAGAAGGCGAGGGCGGCGCGGTCGCGGGCGCTGAGCAGGCCCCGGTAGAGCAGCATCGCCGGGGCTCCTCGCACGACCAGGAAGAGGCCGAGGAAGAGGAACAGCTTCGCGATCGCTTCCGCCGAGCCGAGGGCGGCGAGGTCGAACTCGATCCCGCTGGTGATGAAGAAGAAGGGGACGAAGAAGCCGAAGCCGACCGCGGTCAGCTTCGACTCGAAGACCTGGAGCTCGTGTCCCTTGAGGGCGAGGCGGGTGATCATCCCGGCGACGAAGCCGCCGAGGAGGATGTCGAGGCCGAGTTGGCCGGCGAGGAGGACGAGGCCGAAGACGAGCACCACCGTCACCCGCACCGCCAGCTGGCCGCTTGACTCGAAGGTCCGTTCCAGCGCCGGCCAGCCGCGCCAGGCGTAGCGGACCGAGACCACGGCGAGGGCGATCGCCAGGGCGACGAAGGCGAGCAGGATCGCCGCCTCGTGGAAGGGGTTGGTGGTCGAGAGCACCAGCGTCACCAGCAGGATCGGGCCGAACTCGCCGGCGCCGCCGGCCGCGAGGAGATAGGTGCCGAAGCGCGTCTTCAGCTCGCCGTTGTCGCGGAGGATCGGGATCAGCGTCCCGATCGCCGTCGTCGCCATCGCCGAGCCGGTGTAGAGGAAGGAGACGACGACGCCGGCCAGCGCCAGCAGCCCGCCGAGGCCGTAGGCGATCGCGACCGAGAGGGCCCAGCCCAGGGCGCCGAGCTTCATCGGCTTCCCCTTGATCCGCTCGAAGTCGATCTCGTAGCCGGCGAAGAAGAAGAGCATCCCCAGCCCGAGGTCGGCGAAGAAGTTGACGAAGTCGTCGCTGTGGGCGACGTCGAGGATTTCCGGCCCGATCACGATCCCCAGCATCAGCTCGAGCACGACCACCGGCGGCGCGAACCGCTTCGGGAGGAAGGCGACGGTGACCGCGGCGATCGCGGCGACGACGACGATCGCAAAGAACGAGTCGGTGTCGACCGTGATCACGGCGCTGATCCTATGGCCGCCGCCCGCTAGGATCAGGCGCGGACCGTGCTAGGCGGGGTGTCAGCGGTGCCTTGTAACCCGAAATCCGCTTAGCGGGGCCGACTACCGTTCCGAGGGACTGGCCGTCGGGGTCAGTGCGTCGCGGCGGCGTTGACGGCCGGGTCCTGCGCGACGTGGGCACGCGAATCAGGTCAGGTCCGGAAGGAAGCAGCCTTAAGCGGATGCCGCGGGTGCCGCAGGCGAGCCCGGCCCGAGCCATAAGCGACGGACACGCCCGGTGACCTCGTTTCAAAGGACGGGTGCACGGTCCATATTTTCCCCCTGCTGCGGGGTCGTCAGTCGATCAGGCGCTTGCGCATCTGGTGGATCGCCAGCCGCCAGGTGAGGACGGCGAAGGCGACGAGGAAGGCGAAGCGCAGGATGTCCTGCCACTCGAATCCGAAAGCGCCGCCGCGGACCAGTTCGACCAGCTGGTGCAGGGGGTTGACCTGCGCCAGGATCTGGAAGCCCTCGGGCAGCCCTTCGATCGGGAAGAAGGTGCCGGCGACGAGGAAGAGCGGCGTCACGAACAGCGCCGTGACGTAGTTGAACTGGTCGATCTTCGCCACGGTCGCCGCCATCGCCACCCCGAAGCCGGCGAAGCCGAGGGCGGTGACGAAGGCGAAGATCGGGGTCAGCAGCATCCCCGGCTCGGGGTCGAGCCCCCAAAAGAAGGTGACGACGAGCGGCACGCAGCCGTAGACCGCAGAGCGGGTGCCGATCCAGAGCATCTCGGCGCTGACCAGCTCTTCGATGTCGACCGGCGCCGCCAGGATCGCTTCGTAGGTGTTCTGGAAGCGGTGCTTGACGAAGGTGCCGAACATCGCCGGCAGGGCGCTGGAGAAGATCACCGCCGTCGCCACCATCCCGGTGCCGACGAACTGGATGTAGGGGATGCCGTTGACTTCGTCGACCAGGGTGGCGCTGAGGCCGAGCCCGAAGGCGAGCAGGTAGACGAGCGGTTCGAGCACGCTGGAGAAGGTGGTTCCCTTCCAGTAGGTGCGGAAGTTGGCGACCTCGCGGCTCATCACCCCCGCGATCGCGGCGGGTTCCAGCCGGCGCATCGTCCGCCGCCGCGGCTGGGCCTGGCTCGAGCCCTCCATCACTCGGCCTCCTCGCCGGTCAACAGCACGAAGACGTCCTCGAGCGTCGCCGCCCGGACGACCGCGTCCTCGGGGACGGTGCCGTCGGTTGCCTGCTCGGAGCCGACGATCGCGATCGCCGGTCCCGCCGGTCGCACCCTCAGCCCCGCCGCCTCGGCGCTCGCGCGCAGCTCGCTGAGGCGCTGCGGCGGCGCGTAGACCTCGGCGGTCTGCCGCCCGGCGTGCTCGGAGATCAGGTCGGCGGGCCGGCCGCGGCTGATGATCTTGCCCCGGTGCATGACGGCGACCTCGTCGGCCAGCCGCTCGGCCTCCTCGATGTAGTGGGTCGACATCAGGATCGTCGTCCCGCGCGATCTGAGGTCGCCGATCAGGGTCCAGAGCTCCGTGCGGATCTGCGGGTCGAGGCCGACCGTCGGCTCGTCGAGCAGGACAAGGCGCGGTTCGTGGACGAGTCCGCGGGCCAGCAGCAGGCGGCGGCGCATCCCGCCCGAGAGTTTGTCGACCGCGTCGCGGCGGCGGTCCCGCAGGCGGGCGAGGTCGAGGCAGCGGTCGACGGCGGCGCCGACGTCCTTGACGCGGTAGAGCCGCGCGTAGACGGCGAGGTTGTCCTCGACCGTGACGTCGACGTCGAGGTTGTCGAGCTGGGGGACGACGCCCATTTCGGCCCGGGCGGGCTTCGACTGGCCCGGCAGCTCGTAGCCGAGGACTCGCAGCTCGCCCGAGTCGGCGACCGCCTGCCCGGTCAGCAGCCGCATCGTCGTCGACTTGCCGGCGCCGTTGGGGCCGAGCAGCCCGAGGCAGATGCCTTCCGGCACATCGAGGTCGAGGCCGTCGACCGCGGTGATCGGGCCGAAGGTCTTGACTACGTCGCGGAGCTCGATTGCCGGCATTGGGCTGATGGTTTCATGAGCGGACCTTTGGCAGACTGGCGCCGATGCTGGACGAGCGCTGGATCCGGTCCCTGCACGTCGAGTCGATGCGCCGTGCCGACCTGCACCGCGAGCGCGAGCCGCACGTCCTCTTCCAGGCCTCGACGATCGGGGCGCTGCTCGACGGCGGCTTCGAGGGCGACCTCAGCTTCGCCGAGCTGGCCGAGCACGGCGACCTCGGCCTGGGGACGCTCGACCACCTCGACGGCGAGATGGTCGCGCTCGATGGCGAGTTCTTCCGCGCCGACGTCGACGGGCGGCTGGGCCCGGTTGCGCCGGAGGCGCGGACCCCGTTCGCGGTCGTCACCCGGTTCGAGCCGAGCGTCGAGGAGCGGCTGCCCGAGGAGGAGCTCGGGCACGAAGAGCTGCTCTCGTGCCTCGACGCCCTCGTCCCCGACGGCGCCTCCAGCTGCGCAATCCGGCTCGACGGCCGCTTCGATCTCGTCCGCGCCCGCTCGGTGCCGCGGCAGGAGCCGCCCTACCGGCCGCTGACCGAGGTCGTCGCCGACCAGCACGTCTTCGAGCTCACCGACGTCGAGGGGACGATGGTCGGCTTCCGCTTTCCCACCTACGTCGAGGGGATCGAGGTTGCCGGCTACCACCTCCACTTCGCTAGCGCCGATCGCCGCCGCGGCGGCCACGTCCTCGACTCCCGCTCCCGCGGGCTGCGGGCCCGGATCGACCCCTCGAACGACCTCCACGTCGAGCTGCCGCCACGGGTCGAGCTGACGGACCCGGGCCTCGCCGCCGCGACCCACGCCGCGGTCGAGGCGGTCGAGCGCGGCTAGCAGCGACGGTAGACCACCCACGAATCGTTGCTCGCGACCTTCTCGAAGCCCTTCGGCGGCGGGAACGAGGGGTCGGTCGGGTCGTTGGGGTCGAGGATGAAGTTGTGGATGACGAAGGGGCTGGCGGGGGCCACGAAGTAGCCGCGCTCAGGCGTCGCTTCCTCACTGGAGCTGACGATCTGCGTCGGCTTCACGTCGAGGCCGAAGGCGAGGCGGGGGACGGCGCGGTGGTTGGGGACGGCGATCCTGCCGCAGAGCGGCTCGAAGGCGCCGGCGTCGACGAGGTCGGTGAGGTCGCCCTCGATCCTGCCCTGGTTGGTGAGGTCGGTGTCGACGCGCGAGTCGAGGTCCCACTGGTTCGGGATCCAGAGGACGAACATCAGGGCAACCGCGGCTGCGAAGACCTGCCAGGGGCGGCGCCAGGGGTGCCCAGGCTGCAGCAGCCGCCAGCCGAGGAGCCCGACGCCGGCGAAGATCGCCAGGATCGCGGCGGCGAGCATCGTGTAGCGGGGGAGGATCGCGAGGCCGCCGCAGGCGAGCAGGGCGAAGGCGCCGAGGGCGAGCGTCGCGGCGGCGGCGCCGAGGGCGGAGCGGCGGCGGAGGAAGGCGAGGCCGAGCCCGACGCCGCCGAGGGCGCCGACCATCCCGGGCCACTGCAGCACCTCGCCGAGCCGGCGGGGGCCGTAGAGGACAAGGTCGACCGGCCCGGTCTGCCGTTCCAGCGTCTCGACCGTTTCTTTCGTCCCCGTCCACGAGTAGAGCGGTTCGCCGGTGGTGATTGCATCGAAGACAACCCAGAGAAGGGGCCCCGCCAACGCCAGCACCCCCAACCACGCCAGCTCTCTCCTGCCGACGGGACGATTTCCCTCCATATAGGGGTACTTTCGGCCCATCAGCAGCGGAAGAGACAGGTAGAGCCAGTAGGCGATGGCGAACAGCCAGGCCTCGGGTCTGAGGAGGCCGGCGAGAGTGAGGAGGGCCAGGACGGGCCAGCCTGCTTTGGGTTTCTTGGCCTCGATCAGCAGGGCTCCCAGGCAGAGGGCGATGTAGGGGAGGTCGATGTAGGCGCGGAGGCCGTTGGAGAGGAAGGGGGCTCGGGTGAGAACGATCGCGGCGGCGACGGCGCCGATCCAGCGGTCGAACCAGATCGCGCCGAGGCGGTAGACGAAGAATCCGATCAGGGCGAGGGAGAGGTAGGCGACGATCATCGTCACCGTGATCGCGCCGTCGCCCAGAGGCGTCGAGACCAGCCCGATCAGGTCGGTCAGCGGGTGCGGGGTGGGGGGCAGCGCGGCGCCGTAGTCGGGGCTCTCGAGGTGGGCGAGTTCGCGCCCCCAGACCAGGGCGTAGATCGTGTCGTAGTTGGGGAAGCCGTAGGGGAAGACGAGCAGCAGCGCCGCCGTCACCCCGGCGACCCAGGCGGCGGGCGAAAGCCAGTTGCGGGCCCCCTTCGGCACGGGCGGCACGGTATCGGTGCGGCCCGCCGAGGAGCCCGGTGCCCATAGATACACTCGCTCAACGCCGATGAGCGAGTCGACTTCCCTCTACCGACGCCACCGCCCCGGGTCCTTCGACGAGGTCGTGGGCCAGACCCACGTCGTCCGCACCCTGCGCAACGCGGTCGAGGGCGGCAAGGTCCACCACGCCTACCTCTTCGTCGGCTCCCGCGGCACCGGCAAGACCTCGATGGCGAAGATCCTCGCGAGGTCGCTGAACTGCGAGCGCGGCGGCCCGACGGTCACCCCCTGCGGCGAATGCGAGTCCTGCGTGACGATCGCCGCCGGCACCTCGGTCGACGTGATCGAGATGGACGCCGCCTCCAACCGCTCCGTCGACGACGTCCGCGACCTGCGCGAGCGCGTTGCCTACGCCCCGACCGGCGGCCGCTGGAAGGTCTACATCCTCGACGAGGCCCACATGCTGACCAAAGAGGCCTGGAACGCCTTCCTGAAGACGCTCGAGGAGCCGCCGCCGAACACCGTCTTCGTCCTCGCCACCACCGAGTCGCACAAGGTGATGGCGACGATCGCCGATCGCTGCCAGCGCTTCGACTTCCAGCGCCCCTCGCTGGAGCAGATCTCCGAGGTGCTGAACCGGGTCGCCGCCGCCGAGTCGATCGAGGTCGAAGAGGGGGCGGTGGCGATGATCGCCCGTTCGGCCTCCGGCAGCTTCCGCGACGCCCTCGGCACCCTCGACCAGCTCGTCGCCTTCGGCGGCAGCCAGGTCTCCCTCAAGGACGTGCTGGAGATGCTCGGCGCCGCCGACGCCGACCTGCTCTTCGAGGCGGTCGACGCGGTCGTCGCCGAGGACCCGAAGGGGGTCCTGCTCGGGGTCGAGAAGATGGCCCGGTCCGGCCGCGACCCCTCCCAGTTCGCCCGCGACCTTCTCGCCCACCTGCGCCACCTGCTGATCGCCCAGACCACCGGCGAGGTACCCACCAGCTTCGTCGTCACCGCCACCGATACGGCGCGGATGCAAGCGCAGGCCGCCGCGATCAAGCCGGCGAACCTGGTGAGGACGATCGACGAGCTGGCGGATGCGCTCACGGCTGTGCGCGAGGGCGACGACGCGCGGCTGGCGGTCGAGATCGCTCTTCTGAAGGCAGCGAGGCCGGATCTCGATCCGGACACGGCTGGGTTGCTGAGGCGGATCGAGAGGCTGGAGAGCGGGGGCGCTCGGCCCGCGGGTCCTGTCACGGCAGGGGACCCCCCATCCCCTCCGGTAGCTAAAGCTTCCTCAGAGATGGTCTCCCCTACCGTGCCACCCGCGGGAGAGTCGACCCAGCAGGACGATCCACCTCCGGCGGAAGAGGAAGAGGCTGAAGCGGCCCCTCCGGCGGGTGGCGACGATGCTGAGGACTCTCCCGGTAGGGAGAGCCCAGCATCGGAGACAGGACCCGCCGGCCAGGAGCTCTGGTCCCTGGACGAGATCCAGCGCGTCTGGCCCGCCGTGCTCCAGAAGCTGGGGGAGACCGCTCCGGCTGTGGCGAGCGCGCTCGAGGGTGCCCGTCCCGTCAGCTTCGGCGACAGCGGGCTCGAGGTGGGCTTCCCCCCGGATATGAAGTTCTTGAAAAAGAACGTGGACAGCCCGGAGAAGCGCGACACCGTGGCGGCGGCGTTCGCCGCGGTGACGGGCACGGGGCTGCGCCCCACCTATGTGTTGCTGGAGGGCGAGGCGCCGCCGGATACGCCGGCGCCGGGCAGCGAGGAGATTGACGAGGACGAGCTGCTGGAGCGGCTGAAAAGCGAGTTCGACGCGGAGGAGGTCAGTTAGGTGGCACGTGGAGGCGGTCCCGGAGGCTTCGACATCCAAGGCCTGATGAAACAGGCCCAGCAGATGCAGGCCGAGATGCTGGAGGCGCAGGAGAAACTGAAAGACGAGGTGGTCGAGGCCAGCGCCGGCGGCGGCATGGTCAAGGTGAAGATGGGCGGCGACCTGACCCTGCGGGAGATCGTCATCGACCCCGAGGCGATCGACCCCGAGGAGGCGGAGCTGCTCCAGGAGATGGTCCAGGCCGCGGTCAACGAGGGCCTGCGCGCGGCTCAAGAGCTCGCCAGCTCGAAGATGGGCGGCATCGCCGGCGGCGACATGGGCGGCCTCGGCGGGATGCTGGGCGGTTGAGCGAGGGCCCGGCACCGCTCGCGCGCCTCGTCGCCGAGCTCTCGCGGTTGCCGGGGATCGGCCAGCGGACCGCGCAGCGGCTCGCCTTCCACCTCCTGCGCGCGCCCGACGAAGAGGCCTTCGCCCTCGGCGATGCGATCCGCGAAGTCAAGGAGAAGGTCGGCCTCTGCGAGGAGTGCTTCAACCTCGCCGAGGGCCCCCTCTGCCGGATCTGCGCCGACCAGAACCGGGACCGGGCGACGATCTGCGTGGTCGAGGAGCCGGCCGACGTGATCCCGATCGAGCGCACCCACGAATACCGCGGCCTCTACCACGTGCTCGGAGGAGCGCTCTCCCCGATCGACGGCGTCGACGCCGAAGACCTGAAGATCGGCGAGCTGCGGCGGCGGGTCGAGCGCGGCGGCATCGACGAGGTGGTGCTGGCGACCAACCCGACCACCACCGGCGAGGCGACCGCCCTCCACATCGCCGACATGCTGCGCGGCCAGGTGACGGTTACTCGCCTCGCCAGCGGGCTGCCGGTCGGGGCAGACCTCGAGCACGCCGACGAGGTGACGCTGGGGAAGGCCCTCGCGGGCCGAAGAAGCCTGGAATAAGCGGAACCAGACATCCGTCCTGGACGAGAGTCGAGGCGCAAATAGCGGCTTTTTCGGAACCGGCCGTCCGCCGCTTTCGCCAAGGTCATTCTGTGGCCGACCAGTCAGGATTCAGACGCCGCAGGGAAGACGGCTCGCCGGGGGGCCGCGTCGCCCTCAAGGTGTCGGAGCTGCAGGCCGATCTTCTAGGCACCTTGCACGAGGAGCTTGGCACCAATGGAGAGGATTTCGCGCGAGCCGCACAGCGGCTCGCCGGCGAGTTCGGTTCGGTGACCGCAGCTGCCGTCGAAGCTACTCAAGGCGCCGGGGGGCGCCCGGGTGACGTTCGGCGGCCAAGCAGCGGGGAGGGGCAGGCGAACGTCACCCGGGCGCCCACGAACGGGAGCGCAGCGTTGGTTCCGGAGCAGATCGAAGAACTGCCCAGCCTCTACCAGCCCGGTCACATGAGGCGGCGCCTGGAGCAGCTGCTGGAGACGAACCGTAGGTATGGGCATCCGTTCGGGCTCGCCGTCTTCGACGCTTCCGGTCCCGGCACCCGTCCCGGCGACGTCGCGGGGGGCCAGGAGACGGTCCTCTCCATCGTCGGCGCCGCCCTGCGGGACAGCGTCCGCATCGTCGACGAAGCCTTCCGCCTCGAGGAGGACGCGATCGCGGTGCTCGCCCCCAACATCGGCACCGTCGAAGGGGTGCAGATGTGCGAGCGGCTGCTGGGGGCGCTCGACGACCTCGAGCGGGCGGGAGGCCTGCGGATCTCGATCTCAGCCGGGGTCGTCGCCTGCCCTGACCACGGCGCCGACGCCGAAGAACTTCTGCACAAAGCAGACGCCGCGATGTGGCGGGCGCGCGCCGTGGGGCAACCCGTGGGCGTCGGCGCCTTGCAAGATCGCTAACAGTTCCTGCGAAATTTGCCGATAACCGGTGTAAACCCGGGAATCGGGTGGGAGAATCTTCATCCGCCGTCGAATAGACGCGCAGTCCACCCGTTCGACCTCTTTATCTAAATGCCAGGAATCCGCACCAACGCCGCCGCCGAAGTCCTCGGCGTGAGCCCCAACACCTTGCGCAGCTGGGAGCGCCGCTACGGCTACCCGACGCCGAAGCGGACCCAGGGCAACCACCGCAACTACGAGCTGTTGGAGCTGCAGGCGCTCCGCGACGCATTGGCGGAGACCGGCAACATCTCCTCGGCGATCGAGCTGGCGCGCCAGCGCCAGGCCGCCCCCGCCAACGACGGCAGCCTCTTCGCCGCCTTCGAGAGCTTCGACGAGTCCGCCGCCGACCGCGCGGTGGAGGAGAGCCTTGCCCTGCGCTCGCTCGAGCGCACGGTCGAGGAGCTGCTGCTGCCGGCGATCGACATGCTCGACGCCGATCCGGAGCGCGAGGCCGAGCTCGAGTTCGCCTCCCGCTGGGCGACCGGGTGGCTGCACGGCGCCCGCCGCCTCGCCTCCGCCGCCGCCCGCCCGGCCGGGATCCTGCTGCTCGACTCCAGCCACGGCCAGGACGCCGAGGAGGTCTACACCCAGGCCCTCGACCTCGCCCTCCGCCGCGCCGGCTTCCGCGTCCTCGTCCTCTCCAACGAGCTCGGCGACGACCGCCTCGGCCGCGCCCTCGACGCCCTCGACCCGACCGCGATCGTCCTCTGCGGTCCCGGTGCCGACACCCAGGGCGCCGTCAAGCTCGTCCGCAAGATCCGTGAGCTCGGCTTCGTCGCCCCGCTCTACGGCTTCCGCGCCGACGGCCTGATCGGCGCCGCCGTCCCCTCCGCCGGCCACCGGCCGAGCGAGGTCACCGGCATGCTCAACGCAGACCTTCGCCGCCGCGCCTCTCAGGCCTTCGCCTAGCCGCTGACCGGCGCCGCCGCGGCCTCGTCGATGCCGGCGGCGGCCATCTCGTCGAGCAGGCGGGTGAGCTTTTCGGTGTCGAGGTGGCCGTGGATCTCGACGGCCTTGCCCCAGCGGAGGCGGATCCAGTGGGCGCCCTCGTTGACGTAGGGGGTGCCGTCGGCGGCGCGGCCGCGGTCGATCCACTCGACGGCGACGGCGGTGTCCCAGGGCCAGCCGCGGGCGGCGACGTCGAGGACCTCGAACTCGATCTCCGGGATCAGGCGGTAGAGGCGGCGCAGCCACTCCTCGAAGGCGGCCCGGGAGTGGCGCTCGCCGCCGAGGGCGTTGTCGCCGGCGAAGACGTGGTGGACGTCCGCGGCGAGGTTGGCCGCCACCGCCTCGACGTCGCCGCGGCCGAGCGCGTCGAAGATGCCCCGCGCCTTGCGCTTGACGATCGCCCGGTAGACCACGCTCAGCCTTCCTGGGTCGCTGGGACCGGCGGGGTCGACTCGGCCTCGCTGATTCCCCAACGCTCGTGCAGCCGGCGCAGGGGGGCGGGAGCCCACCAGTTCCACTTGCCGAGCATCTCCATCAGCGAGGGCACGAGCAGGGCGCGGATGATCGTGGCGTCGATCAGGACCGCCAGCGCGGTGCCGACCCCGTTCTCCTTGATGAAGATGATCTGCGAGGTGGCGAAGGCGCCCATCGCGACCGCGAAGAGCAGCGCCGCGGCGGTGACGATGCGGCCGGTCCGCTCCAGCCCGATCGCCACCGACTCCGAGTCCGAGGCGCCGTTGTCGCGCGCCTCCTTGATCCGCGAGAGGAGGAAGACGGCGTAGTCGGTGGAGAGGCCGAAGGCGACCGCGAAGAGCAGGATCGGCATCGTCTGCTCGATCGCCCCCGGGCTCGTGTAGTCGAGGAACCCCTCCAGCCGGCCGTCCTGGAAGATCAGCACCAGCAGCCCGAAGACGGCGCTGAGGTTGAGGAAGTTCATCAGCAGCGACTTGATCGGCAACACCACCGAGCCGGTCATCAGGAAGAGGATCACCAGCGTCGCCCCGATCACGATCGCCAGCGCGATCGGCATATGACTCTCGAGGCTCGACTGGAAGTCGACGAAGTCGGCGCTGGCGCCGCTGACCTTGACCGTGCTCCCCGCCGGCGGCGAGAGGTCGCGAATCGCCTTCACGGTCGCCTGGCTGGCGTCGGAGACGAACGGGTTGGCGGAGACGACCTGGACCGCGGTCACCCCGTCGGCCAGGCGCTGCGGCGGCGCCACTTCGGCGACGCCGTCGAGCCGGCGCACCTCGGCCGCGACCGCGGCCGCCGCCTTCGGGCCGCCGCCTTCGACGTCGAGCCAGATCGGCGTGTCGCGGTAGGGCGGGAACTGCTGGCTGACGGTGTCGTAGGCCTGGCGCGCGCTCGCTGACTCCGGCAGCACGGTCGGGTCGACGGTGTTGAACTTGATCCCGAAGAAGGGCAAGCCGAGGACGATCAGGAAGAGCGCGCTGAGGGTCGCCACCGGGATCGGCCGCCGCATCACGAAGCGGGAGAGCCGGTACCAGAAGCCCTCCTGCGCCGGCCGCGCGTCGGCCTCGGCCCGCCGCTGCAGGAACTTGGGGGCGCCGGCGTTGACCCGCGTCCCCAGCAGGGTGAGGACGGCCGGCAGCACGGTCAGCGAGATCAGCGCCGCGAACAGCGCCACCAGGGAGCCGCCGAGGCCCATCGAGTAGAGGAAGCGCTGCGGGAAGACGAGCAGCGAGGCCAGCGCCGCCGCCACCGTCAGCGAGGAGAAGAAGACGGTGCGCCCGGCCGTCGCCAGCACCCGCCGCATCGCCTCCAGCCCGGGCCCGGTCTTGGCGATCTCCTCGCGGTAGCGGGAGACGATGAAGAGGCTGTAGTCGATCGCCAGCCCGAGCCCCAGCGCCGTCGTCAGGTTCAGCGCGAAGATCGAGATCGAGCCGAATTCGCTGGCGATCCGCAGGATCAGGAAGGTGCCGACGATCGCCAGCCCGCCGATCATCAGCGGCAGGACCGAGGCGACGAGGCTGCGGAAGAAGAGCAGCGAGAGCAGGAAGAGCAACGGAAAGGCGAGCATCTCGGCCTTTTTCAGGTCTTCCTCGACCTGGCTGTTGACCTGCTCCTGGGCGACCGCGAAGCCGCCGACGACGACCCCCGGCTCATCGTCGAGCTGCTCGGCGATGTCGGCGCCGACTTCCTGCAGCTCCTTGTCTCCGGTCGCGTTCAAAGCCACCGCGAAGTAGGTGGCGTCGCCGTCGCGGGAGACGAAGGCGGGGGAGCGGGTGCCGTAGTAGCCGGTGACCGAGGCGACGTCGGAGCGTTCGCGGACCTCGCGTTCGAGCGCGACGACGCGTTGCTTGGTCGCGGCCTTCGCCACGGGGGCGTCTTCGACCACGGCGATCACGGCCGGCACGCGCAGCCCGGCGTCCTCCAGCCGTTCCTGCGCCTGCACCGTCTCGGTCGAGGGGTCGTCGGCGCCGTAGGGGTCGAGCCGGTCGGCCACCGAGCCGCCGACCGCTCCCGCCACCAGGAAGAAGACGATCGCCAGCAGGCCCACCCGCTTGGCCTTGCCGTTCGCGAGCCGCGCCAGGGAGTCGAACATCACTTGCTCCTTTCCTCGAGAGCGGCATCGAGGAGTTGCGCCTCCATCCGCTCGCACCATTTGGCAGACCACTCCGTGAACTCGAGCCCGCCCCGCAGAACAACCATCGGGAACGGATCCTCGATCTCACCTTTCAGCTGCTCGATCGCCCGCAGCCGCTCGTTCATCGCGAGCCGCTGCGCCTTCATCGAGCGCAAGATCTCCAGGGCCTCCTCGCGCGGCAGCGCGTCGGCGAAGAACAGCTTCAGCAGCCCTTCGTCGCGCATCTCGAAGGTGTGCGGCGGCTGCCTCAGCCAGGCCCGCAGCTCCTCCTCGCCGTCGGCGGTGATCTCGTACACCGTCCGTTTCCGCCCCCCGGTGGGAAGGTTCTTCCCGGCGATCAGCCCCGCTTCGGCGAGCCGTTTCAGCTCGGGATAGATCTGCCCGTAGCTGGCCGCCCAGAAGAACCGCGTCGAGTTGTCGACCAGGGCTTTGATCTCGTAGCCCGAGCGCGGTTCGCCGCGGACGAACCCGAGGATCACGTAGGCGGTCGCGTTCAGCTGCTCCATCTATCGACACTATATATCTATTCGATATATCGGCAAGTGTGGTCTTGATCACTTATGGTCAGCGGTCAGCGTTCGAAGAGCAACCAGTGAGGAAGGGGTCCCAGATGTCGCTTGACCAGAGCAAGGTCGGCCGGGTGGTGGCTGAACAGATGGAGGCGATCGAGAACGACTACGGCGACGACTGCGAGATCGGCGACGTCTGCACGATCGTCGAGGTGGTCGGGCCGCACGGATCGCATGTGCGGGTGCGGAGCAGCGACATGCGCCCGCACAGCGGCCTGGGGCTGATCCGGATGGCCGAACAGGCGATGCTCGGCAACCTCGGGGGCGCGGCCGAGTAGGAAGGCTTTCCCGACTATCCTCAGACCTCGATGACTGGGGATGGTTCCGACATCGTCGTGATGAAGTTCGGCGGCACTTCCGTCGCCGACGCCGAGCGGATCAAGCGCGCCGCGGCGCGGATCGTCGCCGCCCGCGAGGCCGGCAATCGAGTCGTCGCCGTGCTCTCGGCCCGGGGCAAGACGACCGACCAGCTGGTCGCCCAGGCGCACGAGATCTCGGCGCGGCCGGTGGCCCGCGAGATGGACATGCTGCTCTCGACCGGCGAGCGGATCTCCTGCGCGCTGGCGGCGATGGCGATCCACGACATGGGCCACGAGGCGATCTCGCTGACCGGCTCCCAGGCGGGGATCGTCACCGACTCCTCCCACACCAAGGCGCGGATAATCGACGTCCGCGCCGACCGCATCTCCGAGGCCCTGCAGCAGGACCGGATCGTCCTCGTCGCCGGCTTCCAGGGGGTCTCGACCGACAGCCGCGACGTCACCACGCTCGGCCGCGGCGGCTCCGACACCACCGCGGTGGCCCTGGCGGCGGCGCTCCGCGCCAGCGTCTGCGAGATCTACACCGACGTCTCCGGCGTCTACAGCGCCGACCCGCGGATCGTCCCCGACGCCCACAAGCTCGACCGCGTCTCCTTCGAGGAGATGCTCGAGATGTCGGCTTCCGGCGCCGGGGTGCTGCAGCTGCGCTCGGTCGAGTACGCGCGCAACCACGGGGTGCGGATCCACTGCCGCAGCAGCTTCGAGGACGGTCCCGGTACCCTCGTCGTCTCAGAGGAAGAGACGATGGAGAACCCTTTCGTAACCGCAGTCACGCATTCCGACTCCGAGGCGCGGGTCACGCTCTCGGGCCTCCGCGACGAGCCCGGCGTCGCCGGCCGTGTCTTCGGCGCGCTCGCCGACGCCAACGTCAACGTCGACGTGATCATCCAGAACGAGCCGGTCGGCGACGACCAGCTGGCCGACCTCTCCTTCACCGTCGACCGCGCCGATTTGACCACCGCGAAGGACACCATCGCCTCCCTCGGCGACGTCTCGCTGCGGGTCCTCACCGACGAGCAGATCGGCAAGGTCTCGATCGTCGGCGCCGGCATGCGCTCCCACCCGGGCGTCGCCGCCAAGGTCTTCCAGGTCCTCGGCGAGGAGAGGATCAACATCGAGATGATCTCCACCTCGCCGATCAAGATCTCGTGCGTCATCGCCGCCGACCGCGTCGCCGACGCGGTCAACGTCCTCCACAAGGCTTTCGATCTCGGCGAGGACGCAGTCCAGCCCGAGGACCCGACCGGCCCCGGCCACCGGCCGACGGTCGCCGGCTGAGCCTGCGGAGGCGCGGATGAGCGACGGCTACAAGGTCGGAGTCCTGGGCGCGACGGGCCTCGTCGGCTCGACCATCCTCGAGCTGCTCGAGGCACGCGACTTCCCCGTGTCCGAGCTGGTGCTGTTGGCTTCCGAACGCTCTGCCGGCAAGCAGATCGAGTGGGGCGGCCGGGAGCTGACGGTGCAAGCCGTCAGCGAGGACTCGATCCAGGGCCTCGACCTCGTCCTCTCTTCGGCCGGGGGCTCGGTCAGCGCCGAGTGGACGCCGAAGCTGGTTGCGGCCGGAGCGACCGTCGTCGACAACACCAGCTATTGGCGGATGCACGACGACGTCCCGCTGGTCGTGTCCGAGGTGAACCCCGACGCGCTTGAGAACCACAACGGGATCATCGCCAACCCGAACTGCTCGACGATGCAGATGGTCGTCGCCCTGAAACCGCTCTACGACGCCGCCGGGATCGAACGTCTGGTGATCTCCACCTACCAGGCGGTCTCGGGAACGGGCAAGGCGGCGATCGACGCGTTGCGGGCCGAGGCCCGCGCCGCCGTCGGCGGCTACGACGTCCCCGAGCCGGAGATCTATCCGCACCAGATCGCCTTCAACGTGTTGGCCCAGGCGGGCAGCTTCCCCGACGGCGACGACCACACCGACGAGGAGCGCAAGCTGATCAACGAGACCCGCAAGATCCTCGGCGACCAGGAGATCGGGGTCAGCGCCACCTGCGTCCGGGTCCCGGTCGTGACCGGGCATTCGGAGGCGGTCAACGTCGAAACGCGCGCCCCGCTCGACCCCGAGCAGGCGCGGCAGCTGCTCGCCGCAGCCCCCGGCGTGACCGTCGTCGACGATCCCGCCGCCGGCCGCTACCCAATGGCGCTCGAGGCCGCCGGCAAGGACGACGTCTTCGTCGGCCGCATCCGCCGCGACGCCGGCAACGAGCGGGCGCTTGACATGTGGGTCGTCTCGGACAACCTGCGCAAGGGCGCCGCCACGAACACGGTCCAGCTGGGCGAGCTCCTCATCGAGCGAGATCTTCTCAACCGCGGTTGAGTCGCCTCAGGGCGAACGGCGCCATCAGCGTCGTCAGCACCGCCATCCCGACCACAACCGCGAACAGCTCCGCGTCGACGACTCCCTCGGCGGCCCCGATCGAGGCGACGACGATCCCCACCTCGCCGCGAGGGACCATGCCGACGCCGACGATCGCGGCTTCGTTGCGGCCGAGGTTGCGCGCCGCCAGGTAGGCCGGCACGAGCTTGGTCGCCGCCGCCAGCACCGTGATCGCCGCCAGCAGCCAGAGGGCGTGGCCGTCGAGCAGGGCGCCGAGGTCGAGCTCGATCCCGATGTAGGCGAAGAAGAACGGCGGGAAGAAGGAGTAAAGGGGCCGTACTTCCTCCTCGATCGAGCTCTGGTCCTTGGTCTCGGCGACGATCATGCCGGCGAGGAAGGCGCCGATCAGGGCCGCGAGGCCGATGCTGGCGGCGAAGGCGGCGAGTCCGAGACAGACCAGCACCGCCGGCAGCAGCGGCGATTCGGCGAACTGCGGAGCCTCCAGCAGCCGCGGTCGACTCCCCAGCAGCCGGGTGCCGCCGAGCGCCACGAAGGCGACGAAGGCGACCGCAACCCCGAGGGCGAGGGCGATCTTGCCGGCATCGACCCCTCCGTCCGCCGCCATCCCGACCGCGACCGAGAGCAGGATCAGCGCCAGTACGTCGTCGACCACCGCGGCGCCGAGGACCGTGCGCGCGGCACGGGTGCGGGCGATCCCCAGCTGCAGGAAGGTCGCCGAGGTGATCCCGGCGCTGGTCGCCGCCAGCGCCGCCCCGAGGAAGACGCTCGTCTCGCTGCTTTCCCCCAGGGCAACTCCAAAGGCGGTGCCGGCGAGAAAGGGGACGATGACGCCGGCGCCGCCGACCGCGACCGCGTTCCTGCCGACCGCCCGCATCTCCGAGAGGCGCGTCTCCAAGCCGACCCAGAAGAGCAGGAAGACGACTCCCAGCTCGGAGAAGACCCGCAGCACCTCGCCCACCTCGACCAGCCCCAGCACCGAGGGACCGACCAGCACTCCGCCGAGGATCTCGCCGACGATCGCCGGCTGGCCGATTCGCTTGAAGGCCTCGTCGCCGAGCTTCGCCGCCAGCAGCACGACGAAGAGGTCGGTGAGCACCTCGGCGGTGCTGTCGGCGGCGGCGACGGGAAGGGCGGAGAAGAGATCCATGGCTTTCGGGGTCGGCTATCTGGATGCCGACCAGTCTTCCCGGCTCACCTCGGGCCAGGCTACCGAACGGAGTGTTGATCGGGTGGGGAGGACTTGACGTGAAAGTTCCGTTGTTCGGTCGGGCTTAACAACGAAATCGCAACTTCTTCTACTCCTCCTGATTAAAAGGGCATTCCGTCACTGGGCGGGCAGGAAATCGGCGCCGGCCGTTGTCGTCGCCTGAAAAGGGAGAGTGCGATGTTGGAGATCACGGTAAGACGCGCGGATGCGTCACGGCGCCGTGCGCTTTTTGCGTACGTGTTGGGACTGATCTGCGCGCTGGCGGCGATGCATGCGACCGGCGCCTCGGCGCTCGGCGAACAATGCTCGGGCAGCAGCGCGACCGGGCTGGGATCCTTCCTCCAGACTCGGGCGCAGCAGGCCTGGGGGTTCGGGGAAGCGGGGTTCAACGGCTCCCCGGATGCAGCCGCCTGCAGCGGCAGCCAGGGCAGCGGCGGCAAACCGACGGTCAGCTACGTCCCCGTGAACAGCCCCGGGGCGCTGCGGGCCTGGGGCGCCGATGACGGTGCTCTGCACACGAAAGAACTCGGCTTCTCGTTCCAGTTCCTCGGCACCGACATCGCGCCCTCGGGACCGGTCGGCTCCGAAGGATCGATGCTGGCGAAGATGAAAGCGGCGCTCGGCAGCGACCTCGTCGTCGTGCCGGTGACGCAGACCGCAATCGCGATCGCGGCCCACGCCCCGCAGTTGCCGGCGCACCCCGCCTGCACCGTGGCGCGCATCAACAACGTCCAGCTGCAGAAGGTGTTCAGCGGCGAGATCAAGAACTGGCGCCAGCTGAACGCGGCCTCCGATCCGACCCTCGGCGGCGACTGCGACCAGGCGATCACCCGCATCGTCCGTGACGAAAGCTCCGGCACCACCTACCAGTTCAAGCACTACCTGAACACGCTCAACCCGGCGCCGCTCAGCTGCACCGGCAAAGAAAAACGGACCTGGGCGCAGCTGCAGGCGCCGTTCGGCGGCGAAACCTCGCCGAATCGGGAATGGCCCCGCAGCTCTGCCTGCCAAGAAGGCGAAGGACCGCTGACCGTGGTCTCCGGGCCGATCGCCGAAGGCGGCGGCGGGCCGCTGGCCTACGTCCGCGACACGCCGGGCACGATCACCTACGGCAGCCTGCCGGAGGCCCAGGTGCAGGCGCCGAAACAGGTGATCGACGTCTACAACGGCGTCAAATACGCCGGCCCGGAAAACGGCGAAGGCGGAGCCGCCTGCGGCGCCGCCAAATACACCCGCCCGTCCGGCTGGGAAGGCGGCGTCAACCTCGACTGGTCGGGCGTCTACGGATCTGACCCGAACATCGGCGAAGTCGCCAAAAACGCCTACCCGATCTGCACCCTCACCTACGACGTCGCCGCCGCCAACCACTTCAGCGCGGCGAAAGCGACCACCGTCCACGACTACCTCGCCTTCGCGGTAGCCAAAGAAGGCGGCCAGGCCGCGGTCAGGCACCTGGGCTACCACGACCTGCCAGCCGCGATCGCCAAAGCCGCCAACGCCGCGATCGCCCACATCGACGGCGAAGAAGCCGAAGAAGAAGGCGGCGGTGAAGAAGAAGGTGGCGAAGAAGAAGGCGGCGGAGAAGAAGAAAACGGCGGGCCGACGGGCACCACCGTTCTCTGCAACGCCAAACCCGAAGCGGTCGAAGGCGTCCTGGTCTGCCCGAAAGGCGAAGGGTTCACCGAAGGCAAAGTCGTCGGCCGGGTGTATCCGGAAACCGTCGCCAAATTCACCTCCGCCGGTGGCCCGGGGCTGAACATCACCTGCCCGCAGGGTCGCTACGTCGGTTCGTTCAACGAAGACGGGACCGCCGCCGGCGGCCTCTTCGAAATGATCTGGGGCCAACAGGAAGGGTGCACGACTAGCTTTCCGGAAGGCCCGGAAGCGATCGTCAGGCTGGAAAACCCGCCGTTCGACGCCTCCAGCTTCGGCTATGCCGGGACGGGATTCCCGAACGGCTACTTCATCATCTCGAAGACGGAAGCGGCGCCTCTGCTGAGGATCGAAAGCTCGGTCACCTGCGTCTACGTGCCGTTCTACATGAAGAACGAAGTGGTCAACGGCAGCCCGACGCGGATGTTGGTTGAGGGCTCCTGGGTCCTGGCTGAATGGACGCCCGAACCCGAAGCGCCCTGCCCGACCCTCCTGGACGAGAGTGCCTGGATGACGGTCAGCGCAACCGGCGAAGAAAGACCGCTCTACATCGCCGGTAAATAGAACAGAAACGGACGACCAGTCAGCGACAGAGGGCCGCGCTTCGGCGCGGCCCTCGTGCTTTAAGGAGTCGTTCTAGGCGGTGACGCCGGCGGTGAGGCGCTCTTCGACCCAGCGGGTCGAGGCGATGTGCTTGCCCATCCCCAGTTCCTTCGGCTCGGCGCCGAGGGCGAGGCCGACCAGCTGCGGCAGGTGGAGGACGGCGAGGCCGAGGTCGCGGTTGACGACCTTGGCCGCCTCCGGCTGCTGCATGTCGAGGTTGAGGTGGCAGAGCGGGCATGGGGTGACGAGGCAGTCGGCGCCGGCGTCGATCGCGTCGCCGACGTGGGTGCCGGCCTGGCGCAGCGAGGTCTCGCGGGCCATCGTGATCACCGGGAAGCCGCAGCACTTGCGGGCGCCGTCGTACTCGACGACCTGGCCGCCGAGGGCCTCGATCACCCGCTCGAGGTAGACGTCGCGGTCGGGGTGGTGGTTGTAGCCGAGCCGTTCCTTCGGCCGCACGATGTAGCAGCCGTAGAAGGGGCCGACGCGGAGGCCGGTGAGGGGGCGGACGACCTGCTCGCGCAGACGGTCGAGGCCGTAGTCCTCGACCAGCAGCCAGAGGAAGTTTTTGTTGGTCCAGCCGCCCTCCTCGCCTTTCTCGTAGGAGAGGCCCTGGCCGGAGAGCGCCTCGTTGATGTGGGCCCGGTAGGCGGAGTCGGCGTCGAGCCGCTGCTGGCACTCGGACTGAGCGCCCTGACAGGTCGAGCAGATGTTCATCATCGAGAGCCCGGTCTGTTGGGCCAGCGCGAAGGTCCGCGCGTTCAGGGTGTCGGCGAGCTCTTGGTTGTGCTCGGCGATGACGCCGGCGCCGCAGCAGTTGGCGCGGTCGAGTTCGACCAGCTCCCAGCCGAGCTTCTCGGCGACGAGCCCCATCGAGCCGTGCAGCTCCGGCGTGAAGCCGCGGGAGACGCAGCCGGGCCAGTAGGCGACCTTGATGTTCTCACTGGGCATTGTCTGCCTCCTGTCCGGCGGGTGCGGTGGAGCGCTCGATGCCCTTCTCGACGTCCTCCTCCGCGAGCTCGCCCTCCTCGCCCTTGATGTACAGGTTGAATTCCTCGTTGTGCTCCTCGGCGTGGGCGTAGATCGCCTTCACGTCGTCCTGGTCGGGGAGCTTGGGATGGACGCCGGGGATCAGCTTGTGCAGCGACCGCATCTTTCCGGTTTTGATCCCGCGGATCGCCGTCGGGATCGAGCCGAGCATTTCCCGGATCGCCCGTTTGTTCGGTTTCAGCTTGCCCTTGACGCCCGGGGCGAAGGACTCCTGCAGCAGCAGCGACTCGTCCAGGGTCCCCTTCTTCTCGATGATCTTGACGAAGGCGATCTCGTGGTCGTGGCCGCTGTTGGGGTCTTCGATCCCCTCCTCGCCGGCCTTGCGGCGCAGGCGCATGATCTGGTCCATCGGCGCCACGCCCTTCGGGCAGGCGTCGATGCAGCTGAAGCAGTGGGTGCAGTCGTAGATCCCGTGCGGGTCGTTGGCGAGGTCGTGCAAGCGCTCGTGGGTCTCGGCGTCGCGCGGGTCGCCGACGAAGCGGTAGGCCTTGGCCAGCGCCGCCGGGCCGATGAAGCCGGGGTCGGCTTCCATCGAGAGGCAGGAGGAGACGCAGGCGCCGCACTGGATGCAGGCCATCGACTGGGTGATGTCGATCATCGACTCCGGCTCGACGATGTACTCCCGCTCGGGCGGCTCGCCGTGCGGCAGCAGCCAGGGAGTGACGCGGCGGATCTTGGTCCAGTGCGTCGACTCCATGTCGGTGATCAGGTCCTTGATCACGGGCATGTTCCCCATCGGCTCGATCACGATCGGCTCGGCGCCCGCCGTCGCGGTCGCTCCCGTCTCGGCGGCGTTGACGCCGGCGCTCTGTTCGGGTGCCTGCACCCCGATCGGGCTGTCGGCCGTGGCGGCGCTGGCGCCGGTCGCGGCCTTCATCTTGTTGGCTTGCTCCTGGGCCTCGCCGATCTGGGTCTTGCAGCCGAGCCCGGACTGGCCGTTGATCTTCATCCCGCAGGAGCCGCAGATCGCGGCCCGGCAGGAGCAGCGGACGGCGAGCGAGCCGTCGTCGCGATCCTTCGCCTGCAGCAGCCCGTCGAGGACCGAGAGCGAGGGATCGAGGTCGACGTTGAATTCCTCCCAGTAGGGCCCCTCGCCGCTCTCGGGCTGGAACCGCCGGACTTTGATCGTGTAATCGGCCATTAGTAGGTCCTCTCTTGCGGTTCCCACTGGGTGATCGTGACCTCTGAGTAGGAGATCTCGGGACCGTCGTCGGTTCGCTCGAGGTCGATGTGTTTGAGCCAGTCCTCGTCGTTGCGCTCGGGAAAGTCGGTGCGGTACTGCGCCCCCCGGCTCTCCTTGCGCTCGAGCGCCGCGACGCAGGTGCACTCGGCGTTGTCGAGCATGTACCCCAGCTCGATTGCGGCAATCAAGTCCTGGTTGAAGACCGAGCCGTGGTCGTCGATGTAGGCGGTCTTCGCCTCCTCCTTGAGCCGGCGCACGGTCTCCAGCGCTTCGGTGATCCCGGCCTCGTCGCGGAAGACGGCGACTTTGGCGTCCATCGTCTGTCCCAGCTCCAGCTTGATCTCGGAGATGCGGCGGCCGGACCCCTTCTCGCGGCCGATCAGGTCGGCGACGAGGTTCTCCTCGTCCTCCAGCACCTGCTTGGAGGCCCGCGAGTAGTCGATCCGCTTGGCGCGGGCGGCGGCGTCGCGGCCGGAGCGCTTGCCGAAGATCAGCGTGTCCAGCAGCGAGTTGGCGCCGAGGCGGTTGCCGCCGTGGACGGAGACGCAGGCGGTCTCGCCGGCGCTGTAGAGGCCGGGGATGTCGGTGCGGCCGTCGACGTCGGTCTTGACCCCGCCCATCGTGTAGTGGTTGCCCGGCTTGATGTGGATCGGTTCGCGGGTGATGTCGACGCCGGCGAAGTCGCGGCCGACGAGGACGATCTCGCGCAGCGCCTCGTGCACGCGCTTTTTCGGCACCACGGTGATGTCGAGCGCGACCGTCCCGTCCGGGAAGCCGCGGCCCTCGTTGATCTCGGTCTGCTCGGCGCGGGAGACGACGTCGCGCGAGGCCAGCTCCATCTTGTTCGGCGCGTACTTCTCCATGAAGCGTTCGCCCTTGGCGTTGAGCAGATGCGCGCCCTCGCCGCGGGCGCCCTCGGTGATCAGGAAGCCCTTGCCCGCCAGCGTCGTCGGGTGATACTGGATCATCTCCATGTCCATCAGCTTCGCCCCGGCCCGGTAGGCCATCGCGATCCCGTCGCCGGTGCAGATCAAGGCGTTGGTCGACGGCTTCCAGACCATCCCGTTGCCGCCGGTGCAGAGGATCACCGACTTCGCCTGAAACAGCTCCATCGAGCCGTCGGCGACGTTGCGGGTGACGACGCCGCAGCACTCGCCGTTCTCGTCGATCGCCAGGCTGCTGCAGAACCACTCCTCGTAGCGGGCGATCTGCTCGGAGTACTTCATCAGCTGCTCGTAGAGCACGTGCATGATCGCCTGGCCGGTGATGTCGGCCACGTAGTAGGTGCGGGCGGCGGAGGCGCCGCCGAAGGCGCGGGTGCCGAGTTTCCCTTCCTCGTTGCGGTGGAAGGTGACGCCGAGGTGCTCGAGGTGGAGGATTTCCTCCGGCGCCTCGCGGGTCATGATTTCGACCGCGTCCTGGTCGCCGAGGTAGTCGGAGCCCTTGATCGTGTCGAAGGCGTGGGACTCCCAGGAGTCGCCCGGGTTGAGCGCCGCGTTGATGCCGCCCTGGGCGGCGTTGGAATGGGAGCGGACCGGGTGAACCTTGGAGATGATCCCGACCGACACGCCTTCCTCGGCGGCGGCGAGGGCGGCCCGCTGGCCGGCGAGCCCGGCCCCGATTACGAGAACGTCATGGGATGGCACGGGCGCGGATGCTATAGCGGAGAATCCCGATTGCGTAGTCGGGATTCGTCACTTTGCAATTCGTCACGTTGGGGTGGGGGGAGGTGGGGGATGCCCTCCTCCAGACACATCTCGCTATGGCTCGATGTTGAGTGTATGGA